>JAABUN010000742.1_pt1 | contig 81133 bp, 68 predicted proteins | sample 5559311 | NCBI WGS metagenome assembly JAABUN01 (sample SAMN10711877, study PRJNA513370) | rock metagenome | isolation source: Antarctica rocks | place: Antarctica: Victoria Land, Siegfried Peak sud | reverse complement strand
TGATCGCCCGCGTCCTGGCCTTCATCGCCTACTATAATCGCACCATGGCCGGGCCCTTCAAGTGGACCGACCAGGGCAAGCCGCTCTGCGGCTAACCACCGACGGATTCACGGCCGCGTGTACTAGGCCGCGCAGGCGGACTTTGTGGCGGTCGCAACCGCCCCGAGGCGCGGTTTCAACCGCCTGCCGTCCCGTCGGCATCCCCCGCCTCAGCAGCAATCCCAGTCCGCGTAGGTGGGGGGTCCCAGGCAGATCATTCCCGCATCGGCTAAAATGCCGCCACCGGCCCGCGCATCCGGGCCGACGGATTCGGGCGTCACGATTCGGGCAGTATGTGGAGGACCTGCGTGCAGGAGAGCCAGTCGGCCGCACCATCCCCGCGACCCTTGCGCGTCGGTATCGACATCGGGGGAACCTTTACCGACCTGATCGCCTTCGACGAGCGGACCGGCGCGCTCAGCATCGGCAAAGTGCTGACCACGCCGAGCGCACCCGCGACCGGCGTGGAGACCGGCCTGCACGAGACGCTGGCGAATGCCGGCGAGGGGCCGGGCGCGATCGGCGGCATCATCCACGGCACCACCCTCGTCACCAACGCGCTGATCGAACGCAAGGGCGCGACGACCGCCCTCCTGACGACCAAGGGCTTCCGCGACGCGGTCGAGATCCGCCGCGAGGGGCGCTACGACCTCTACGACCTCTTCCTGGAGATGCCGCCGCCCCTCGCGCCGCGCCGCCGCCGCCTCGAAGTGGACGAGCGCATCCTGGCCGACGGCTCGGTGCTGACGCCCTTCGACCCGGCCCAGGTGCCGGACCTCGTCGCGCGCCTGCGCGCCCTCGGGACCGAGGCGGTGGCCGTCTCCCTGCTCCACTCCTATCGCAACCCCGAACACGAGCGCCAACTCGGCGCGGCGCTCGCCGCAGCCGCCCCCGAGCTGATCATCTCCCTCTCCTCCGAGGTCGTGGCGGAGATGCACGAGTACGAGCGGACCTCCACTGTGCTCGCCAACGTCTACGTGCGTCCCCTCGTCGAGCGTTATCTGCGCGAACTGGAGACGCGCCTGCGCGACGGCGGCATGGGCGCGGCCCCGCTGCTAATCATGCTCTCCAGCGGCGGCACGGCCACCGTCGAGACGGCGCGGCGCTTCCCGATCCGGCTGATCGAATCCGGCCCGGCGGCGGGCGCGCTCGCCGCCGCCCACTACGGCGCGCTGATCGGTCGGCCCGACCTCCTCTCGTTCGACATGGGCGGCACCACCGCCAAATCCTGCCTGATCGATGACGGCGAGCCGCTGGTCGCGCCCGATTTCGAGGTCGCGCGCGTCTACCGCTTCAAGCGCGGCAGCGGCCTGCCGGTGCGCGTGCCGGTGATCGAGATGCTCGAGATCGGCGCGGGCGGCGGCTCGATCGCCCGCCTCGACACCCTCGGCCTGCTGAAGGTCGGGCCGGACAGCGCGGGCGCGGAGCCCGGCCCCGCCTGCTACGGGCGCGGCGGCACCCTGCCGACCGTCACCGACGCCGACCTCCTCCTCGGCTATCTCGACCCCGGCTTCTTCCTCGGCGGGCGGATGTCGCTCGACCGCGCGGCGGCGGAGGCGGCGCTCGCGCCCCTCGCCGCCGGACTCGGCCTCGACCCGGTCGCCGCCGCCTGGGGGATTCATCAGGTCGTCAACGAGAACATGGCCGGCGCGGCGCGTATCCACGCCGTCGAGCGCGGTAAAGACCCGCGCGCCCGCGCCCTCTTCGCTTTCGGCGGCGCGGGGCCGGTCCACGCCTATCGCGTCGCCGAAATCCTGCGCTCGCCCGAACTGATCGTGCCGCTCGGCGCGGGGGTCACCTCGGCGCTCGGCTTCCTCGTCGCCCCGCTGGCCTTCGACTACGTCCGCTCCTATCCCGGCGCGCTGGCTGATCTCGACTGGGCGCACGTCACCGCCCTGCTGGACGAGATGGCCGACGAAGGTCGCGCCACCCTCGCCGCGTCCGGCGTCCCCGCCGCCGCGCTCACCGTGCGGCGCTCCGCCGACGTCCGCTATCGGGGCCAGGGTCACGAGGTCGCGGTGCCGCTCCCCGCCGATGCGCTCGGTGCGGATGCGCCGTCCGTCGTGGAGGACGGTTTCATGGGCGTCTACCGCCGCCTCTACGGGCGCGTCGCCGAAGGGGTGCCCCTGGAGGCGGTCAGTTGGCGCGTTGTCGTCAGCGGCCCGCGCCCCTCCCTGGAGCTACGCGCGCCAGCCGGGGGCGACACCGACGCCGCGACCGCCCGCAAGGGCGAGCGTCCGATCTACCTCCCCGAACGCGGCGAACACACCGTCGTGCCGATCTACGACCGCTACCGCCTCGCCCCCGGCGCGGCCTTCAACGGCCCCGCGATCGTCGAGGAGCGCGAATCGACCGCGATCATCGGCGGCGGCACCATCACCGTGGACGAGTACCGCAACCTGATCGTGGCGATGCCGACAATGAGGGCGAGGTAGCGAGTGGCGAGTGGCGAGAGTGGGGTCATGGGCGGTGATTGAGCGGATCGGGATTCAGGCGCTCTGCGTGCTGATCATCGTCTGGGTCTACTTCATCGTGCAGTACGTCACTCCTCTGCGCCCGCCCCAACTGCTGAACACGATCATGATCGTCGTCGGGATCGCCAGCGGCATCGGGGTCGTCCTCTGGCTGTCGCGGAACGCGAAGAGCGTGTGAGTGCGGGAGGGGGCGTTGCGGTCGGCGGCGTGGGAGCGCCTTGCTTCGGGTGTTGGCTGCGGCGGCGGGGCACCCTCACCCCCGGCGTCGCTGCGGCTCGCCACCCCCTCTCCCCATCCGAGGGAGAGGGGGGAGTCCCGCCAGGAGGCACCGCCTCCTGATGGGCACCGGTGGCACAGTAGGGTGCCTGGCCTTCGCAACACGCCTCGGCAGCAATCTTCCCCCTCTCCCTCGGATGGGGAGAGGGGGTGGCGAGCGAATGCGATGCCGGGGGTGAGGGTCCCTCGCTGACCGCAACGACGCCCCCAACACAAGGAGTCACACCCAATGGCTATCGACGCGATCACCCTGGAAGTCCTCTGGAACCGCCTGATCTCCGTGGTCAACGAGCAGGCCGCCGCGCTGATGCGGACCTCGTTCACCACGGTCGTCCGCGAGTCGGGCGACCTCTCGGCGGGCGTCTTCGACCGGCGCGGCAACATGGTCGCCCAGGCGGTCACCGGCACGCCCGGCCACATCAACTCGATGGCGACCTGCATCCACCACTTCCTGGCCGTCTATCCGCGTGAGAGCCTCCGCCCCGGTGACGTGCTGATCACCAACGATCCGCACAAAACGTCCGGCCAGCTCCACGACTTCACGGTGATCACCCCGATCTTCGACGCGCGTGATCGCCTCGTCGCCTTCTTCGGCTCGACCTGCCACGCGATCGACATCGGCGGGCGCGGCCTCGGCGCGGACGCCCGCTCGTTGTACGAGGAGGGGCTGTTCGTCCCGATCACCAAGTGGCGCGTCGAGGGCAGGCCGAACGAGGAGCTGCTGAAGATCCTCCGCGCCAACGTCCGCGAGCCGGAACAGGTGCTCGGCGACCTCCACGCGCAGGAAGCGGGCAACGAGGTCGGCGGCGCGCGGCTGCTGGAGTTCCTGACCGAGTTCGGCCTGGCCGACCTCGAAGACCTCAGCGACGAGATCATCGCGCGCTCGGAGCGCGCGATGCGCGCGGCGATCGCCACCGTGCCCGATGGCACCTACACCAACGCCGCCTACTGCGACGGTTTCGACGCGCCCCTCCGCCTGGCGGTCACGATCGTCAAGCAGGGCGACGGCATCCACGTCGATTGGACCGGGACCGACGCCGAGAGCCCGCGCGGCATCAACGTCGTGCTCAACTACACCCATGCCTACGTGACCTACGCTCTCAAGTGCGCCCTCTGCCCCGAGGTGCCGAACAACGAAGGCTCCTTCCGCCCGGTGACCGTCACCGCCCCGCCCGGCTGCCTGCTGAACGCGCAGCCCCCCGCGCCGGTCGCCGGGCGGCACGTCATCGGCCATTTCCTGCCCGGCATCGTCCTCGGCGCGCTCGCCCCGGTCATCCCCAACCAGGTGCTGGCCGAGGGCGCGGCCAACATCTGGGCCACGCAACTCACCGGGCGACGGCCCGAGGGCGGTGCGCCCTGGACCTACGTCTGGTTCTCCTGCGGCGGCACCGGCGCCCGCCCGACCAGTGACGGCCTGCACACCACCGCCTTCCCGTCCGGGGTGATGGGCGTCCACGTCGAGACGATCGAGTCGATCGCGCCGGTGATCGTCCACCGCCGCGAGATCGCGCGCGATTCGGGCGGGGCCGGTCGCTTCCGGGGTGGCTGCGGGCAGGAGATGGAGGTCTCCTCGCGCACCGGCCTGCCCTGGAACATCGGCCCGATCTTCGACCGCACCCGCATCCCGGCCGAGGGCTATTCCGGCGGCGGGCCGGGCGGACTCGGCGCGATCCGCATCGACGGACCCGATGGCGCGACGCGCGAACTGGCCGACAAGTCGCAGGTCGCGCTCGCGCCTGGCGAGCGCTTCACCCTGCAACTCCCCGGTGGCGGCGGCTTCCACGACCCCCTCACGCGCGACCCCGCCGCCGTCCTCGACGACGTCCTCGACGAGTTCGTCTCGCTCGCCGCCGCCCGCGCCGAATACGGTGTCGTCATCGACCCCACCACGATGGCCCTGGACACCGACGCGACGGTGGCGCTACGGGCCTCGCTTGCGGGGTGAGGGCATTGCAAGCGTGGGGGGCCGGGGGGGCGGTGCCCCATCTCACCCCTGCCAAACTACCAACCCGTCCCCCCGTCCCCCCGTCCCCCCCCGATTTGACAATTCCCGCCCCGCCCCGTACAGTTAGAGGGATCTTCGGGGCAGGGTGTAATTCCCTATCGGCGGTATGGTGCCCGTAAAGGTGCCGAGCCCGCGAGCCGCATATGTGGCAGATCCGGTGCGATGCCGGGGCCGACGGTGACAGTCCGGATGGGAGAAGATCGCGCGGCAGCACTGCATGTGCTGGCGTCGTCGTGCATCGCTGTCTGGCGGTGCAGGGCGTGCCGGTGTCAGCGCGCCTCGCGCATGTAGCCCCGAAGGTTCAAAACCTTCGGGTTTTTTGTTGCCCGCCGTCCGTGTCCATCGCCACGCCGCGCGCAGGAGAGATGCTCCATGGACGCCCTCGATCTATCGCCCGACCGGCGGGCGCGTTCCGCCACACTCGCTGAAAGAGAGGAGCGCGGTGGCAGCGGCGGGGCGGTCGCCGCCCGCAACCAACGGGTGTCGCGCCTGCTGAGCGCGCTGCTCGTGCCGGTATCGTTGCTCGGCGGGCTGCTCGCCTGGCAAGGGCTGGTGGTGGCGCGCGACATCCCGGCGTTCATCCTGCCGCCGCCGACCCGCGTGGCGACGCGCTTCGTCAGCGCCGTCGCCGATGGCACTTGGTGGTTCCACACCAGCATGACCCTGGTGGAGAGCCTGCTCGGCTTCGCGCTGGGCTTCGCGGTGGCGGCGGTGCTCGGCTACCTACTAGCCCATCTGCCCTTGCTCGAACGGGTCGCCGCGCCCTACATCGCCGCCAGCCAGGCGTTGCCGGTGGTGGCGATCGCCCCGCTGCTGCTGCTCTGGCTCGGCTTCGGGCTGCTGCCGAAGGTCGTCGTCGCGGCGCTGGTGGTCTTCTTCCCGATGCTGATCAACACCATCGGCGGGCTGCGGCGGATCGACCCCGCACTGCGCGAGGTGGCCCAGGTCTACGGCGCGAACCGCTGGCAGACTTTCCTCTACGTCGAACTGCCCCTGGCCCTCCCCACGATCCTCGGCGGCACCAAGATCGGCTTCACGCTGGCGATTACCGGCGCGACCGTCGCGGAGTTCATGGGGGCCGACCGGGGCCTCGGGCTGCTGCTGAACGTCTCCAAAGGGCTGTTCGACACGCCGCTCCTCTTCGTCGCGCTGCTGACGCTCGTCGCGGTGGCGATGTCCGCCTACGCGTTCGTGGCGGCCTTGGAGCGCGTGCTGGTGCGCTGGTAGGCGGCGCGTAGATGTGCGCGTGAACGTGGACCGCGCGCAGATGTTGGGCGATCCGCGTGGGCGATATGCCCCGCCGGTGCGGCGGGGCGGCAGAACGAAGACAGGCGGCACGGTGCTGTGCCGACGAAAGGAATCCCGATGAAGCGTCTCGCGGGCCTGATGCTAGCCCTTCTGTTCTTCCCCCTCCTGGTCGCCTGCGGGGCCGCCGCCACCCCGACCGCCGCGCCGGTCGTCGCCCCTACGTCCGTGGTGGGCGGCGCGGCACCCGTCGGCTCGGCCGCCGCCGCGACCTCGACGCGTGCCGCCGGTCCGCTGAAGAAGATCACGATCGGGCTCGGCTACATCCCCGACATCCAGTTCGCGCCCTTCTACGTGGCGCGGGAGCGGGGGTACTTCCGCGACGAGGGCCTGGAGGTTGAATTTAAGCAGGGCTTCGGCACCGACGTGCTGGCGCTGCTCGGCACCGGCGCGCTCAACTTCGGCGTGGCCGGCGGCGACGAGGTGATGGTCGCGCGCTCGCAGGGGGTGCCACTGGTCTACGTGGCAAGCTGGTTCCAACGCTATCCAATCACGATCGCCGCGCTGGAAGGGGCCAACATCCGCACCGCCGCCGACCTGAAGGGGCGCACGGTCGGCGTCCCCAGCCGTTCCGGCGCGACCTACGTGGGCCTGCTCGCGCTGCTCGATAGCGCCGGGATGCAACTCTCCGACATTCAGCTCAAGGAGGTCGGCTTCACGCAGGTGCAGGCGCTGACACAGAAGCAGGTCGAGGCGATCGTCGGCTACGCCAACAACGAGCCGGTGCAGTTGAAGGCGCTCGGCCAGGCGATCACCACCATCAACGTCTTCGACACGGTCGATCTCGTCTCGAATGGGCTGGTCACCGACGAGAAGACGCAGCGCGACAACCCCGAACTGGTGCGGGGCGTGACGCGCGCCATGCTGCGCGGCATCCAGAGCACGCTCGACAACCCCGAGGAGGCGATCACCCTCTCGATCCCCACCATCCCCGGTTCCGCCGAGAAGCGCGACACCCTGCGCGCCGTGCTGACCGCGACCCTGCCGCTCTTGCAAAACCCCAAGAACACGGCGCAGGGACTTGGCTACAACGACCCCGCTATCTGGGCCTCCTCGCGCGATCTGTTGCGCAAGCTCAAGATCCTCGGCGGCGACATCGACCTCGATAAGACCTACACCAACGCCTTTCTCCCGAAGCGGTAAAAGCGGGGTTGGAGGTTGGAGGTTGGCACGTTACAGGTTACAGGGGGAGGACGGCGGCGCGTAGGAGCGGGAAGCGACGCCAGCAAAAGGGGCGGGGCCGTTCACTGAACGGCCCGCCCTTACTTATGTGATTAGCGCGCGACGTGCCCAGTGCCGCGCTTCACACATCGTGTCGGGTTGGCTTGATCCGTCCCACCCTCCCTTTTAGGGGAGGGTCGCCGCCCGCAGGCGGCGGGGAGGGGTCACCCACCGTGCTCAGGCCCGGCGGGCCAGCGTCGTCAGCATCCCGATGGTCACCACCCCCGCGACGATGTGCATGCTGAGCATGATCGCCAGGAACGCACCGCGCGCGGGGATGAAGACCGGGCCGACCAGCGACAGGACGAGGACGATGAGCCCGACGATGCGGAAGATGGAGATGGGGCGGCTGGTGAACCGACCGAGGAGGGCATAGGCGATCGTGCCCCCGACGACGCCGATGATCGAGCTGGCGACAACGGCGACGGCCGGGAGGTCCACGCCGTTCGTCACCATGGCGACGTCGCCCGCCCGCCCGATCGCGTAGATCACGAGATTGATGATGCTCGCCACGACCGCCGCCAGCGGGGCGACCCACGCGAGCTTGCGGTAGTCGACTCGCTCGATCTGGCCCTGGGTGGCGGACTGTGCGGCGGCGCTGGATGCAGAAGCCGTGACGGGTTTTCTCCTTGTGCGCTGTGCGTCTACGGTGTCTCGCTGCGGTCGCGATGATGTCGGCGGGGCGAGGATGGGGCAAGTGGGGTCACCGCCCCATCATATCATCCGCGTCCGCGCTTGTGTGTTCGCTCGGCTGGAGGATCACGACCGGGATCGGGCGCGAGGTGGCACGTTGGTACTCCACATAACCGGGGAACAGCGTCGTCAGGCGTGTCCAGAGTCGGTCGTGTTCGGCCCCCTCAGCGTCTCGTGCCCGCACGCGTATGGTGCGTGACCCGAGTTGCACGCGCGCCTCCGGGTTGTCGCGCAGGTTATGCCACCAGGCCGGGTGTTGCGCCGCGCCGCCCATCGACGCCACGATGACCAGATCGTCCCCCTCGGCCAGGTAGAGGAGTGGGCTAACGCGCTTCTTACCACTTCTGCGCCCGGTCGTCGTCAGCACCAGGATCGGGGCCGCGCGCACCTTGCCGCCGAAGCGACCACCGGTCAGGCGGTACGCCGCCGCGTGCAGGCCGGTGAAGATTCGGAAACCGAACCTGGCGATACCGGATAGACGTTTCCCGGTGTAGGCGGTGGCGGGGCCGGTCGTCGTGTCCATGGTCATCCTCCTGAGCGTTCAGGCTCACCTTGTCGTCGCGGGGCCGCCCTGGTATAATTATGTGGACAGTTATCCGCTTGCGTGAATCGATAATACCGGACAACCGTCCGCTTGTCAAGTGGTTATGGGTGTGACGAATGGGAGCGGGCGATATGTTCGGGCGAGCGGGGTCGGGGAGCTGCGGCGGTGCCGCCGCGTCATGCGCCTTCCCGCCGCCGCCGTGGGCGGGCGATGACGCCGACCCGGCACGCGGCGAGCGGCGCGACGCGGCGGAGAATCGCCAGCGTATCCTCGCCGTGGCGCGCGAACTCTTCGCGGCGCGCGGCGTTGACCATGTCAGCATGCACGAGATCGCCCGCGCGGTCGGCGTCGGGCAGGGGACCCTCTACCGGCGCTTCGCCCACAAGGGGCTCCTCTGCGCGGCGCTCCTCGCGGACAGCACTCGCCGGTTCCACGGCGAGGTCGCCACGCGCCTGGCCGACCCCTCCGCGTCCCCGCTGGCGCTGCTCGACACCTTCCTGACCCTCCTGGCCGCCCACCTGGAGGAGAACGCCCCGCTGCTGGCCGCAGTGTCCGACGCCTCCTGCGGCGAACGGCGCGGCTCACTCTACGAGAACCCATTCTACGTCTGGCTGCACGGCACGGTCGCCATGCTCCTCGAACAGGCGCTCGCCACCGGCGAAGTCGCCCCGCTCGACGTGCCCCTCGCCGCCGACATGGTGCTCGCCCCGCTGATGATCGATCTCTACGTCCATCATCGCCGCGTGGGCGGCTACTCGCCCGAACGGATCCTCGCCACGGTGCGCCGGGTCGTGCTGGACGGGTTGCGCGGGGAGCCGGTCATTGCGGGTGAATGGGGAACGAGTGCCGAGTGCCGAGTGATGAGCGATGAGCGATGAGGCGTTGCTTCGCCCCCCCGGCCCACTCATCACTCGCCACTCTTCACTCATCACTCGTTCCCCCCTTCGACCCCCAGGTGCGATTCAAAAGTTTGCGCGGCGAGGGCAGGCGGTTGAAACCGTGCCTCGGGGTGCGGCGGCACCACGAAACCCACCTACGTGGGTTAGGACCGTCACGGGTGGGTTGCCTCCTAACCCATGCAGATGGGTTTCGTGGCCCGCAGGCCCCGAGGCGCGGTTTCAACCGCCTGCTACATCGTCACCACCGTCTGCCCTCCGCCGCGCAAACTTTTGAACCGCACCCTCGACCCCCCTTGAGTGGTACACTTCCCGCCTATGGCTGAGAACTCGGCGGATCGCGGGGGTGAGGGGCGAGTATGCGCGACTGGCTGGCGCGCGTGAGGCGATCGTCGCGGGCGATCAAGCTCTTCATCGCCTATAGCCTGCTCGCCAATATCGGCCTGGGCGTCTTTCAGTTAATCTATAACCTGTACCTGGTCCGCCTCGGCTATCGCGAGGACTTCATCGGCACCGTCAGCGCCGTCACCACCGTGTGCGTCGCCGTCGCCGCCCTGATGATGGGGCCGCTGACCAACCGCTTCGGCTCCTGGCGCTGTATCCTCTTCGGCCTAATCACCATCAGCATCGCCCTGCTCGGCCAGGCCCTCTTCACGTCACCGGCCCTGCTGCTGATCAGCGCCGGGCTGACCGGCATCGGGCAGGCCGGGCTGATCGTCCCCAACATGACGTTCATCATCGACCACACCGAGGACGACCAGCGCGCCGACATCTCGGCGATCGTCTTCTCGGTGATGTCCCTCTCCATGACCGCCGGGGCGCTGATCGGCGGGCGCGTGCCGGAGTTGCTGGGGCTGTTCGGCGACGGCTTCGCGTTGGAGGCGATCGCGACCTATCGCGCGACCCTCGTCGCCGGGATCGCCCTCACGATCGTCGGCTTGGTGCCGCTGGCCCTGATCGGCGGCGACCAGCGCGGCGTGGCGATGCTGAACGGTCGCATTATGCGCGGCGATCGTTTACCGCGCCGCGTGCGCAACGACATGATCGTCTTCGTGGCGGTCGGCGCGTTGTTCAGCGTCAGCGCCGCCGCGATCGTGCCGTTCTACGCGGTCTACTTGAAGGGCTTGGGGGCCACGCCGAGCCTGATCGGCACCGTCTTCGCCCTCAGTGGCGCGGTGGGGGCGGTCGTCGGGGTGTTCGCGCCATCGCTCGCCCGGCGGTTCGGGGTGGTGTCGGTGGCGACGGGAGCGCGCTTCATCGGGGTGCCGCTACTCGTGCTGCTGCTCTTCATGCCGGGCCTGAATCTCGCCTTCCTGGCCTACATCGTCCGCTCGATCGGCATGACGCTCGCCTGGCCGATCGACTCCAACCTGATCGCGCAGGTCCTGCCCGGCGGGCAGCGCGCGACCGTCTTCAGCCTGCGGAGCGCGTCCTGGAACTGTAGCTGGGCGGTGTCGAGCTTCGTGGTCGGCAAGCTGATCGTCGCGACGAACAGCTACAACGTCGTCTTCATCACCAGCAGCCTCTTCGCGCTGCTCGCGCTGGTCCTGTTCACCGGCTACTTCATGAAGCACCCGCATGTCCTGGCCGACCGCGCCACGCGCCTCACCGCCCGGCGCGACGCCGTTCTGCCGAAGCGCCCCGTCTCCTCGCGCCCCTAACCAATCCCTCCATATCGTGTCGGACACATGTCTGCCCGCGATTCGGGCGCGTCGGCTGGTACAGCGCGTTCGAGACGGGCGCGATTTCCGATCCACTCATGTGACGGCGGTCCGGACGCGGCCGAGGTCTGCGCTGTTGTCACACGCATAGCGGGTGACGGGAAGGGGGCGAGATGAGCGAACCGACACGTACCGACGGATTGGCCCCGAGCCTTTGGCGCAACCGCGCCTTCGTCCGACTGTGGTGCGCGCAGGTGATCTCCAACGCGGGGACGGCGATTACCGGGTTGGCCCTTCCTCTCACGGCCATCCTGCTGCTCAACGCGACCCCAGCCCAAATGAGTGGGCTTCGCATTGCCGAATTCGCCCCGAACGTCCTCTTCGGCCTGTTCGCCGGGGTGTGGGTGGACCGTGCCCGACGGCAGCCCATCCTCGTCGGGGCGGATCTCGGCCGTGCGGCCCTGCTGGCCTCCATCCCGCTCGCCGCGATCCTCGGCGTCGTGACCTGGCCGCAGTTGTGGATCGTCGCCTTCGCCGTCAGCACCTTGACCGTCTGCTCCAGCCTCGCTGCGGTCGCGCTCCTCCCGGCGATCGTCCCGCAGCGCCACTTGGTTGAGGCGAACAGTCGGCTCGCGACCACCGATGCGCTGCTCACTATCGCCGCGCCGAGCGCGGCGGGCGGCCTGATCCAGCTCGTCGGCCCGCCCAGGGCCATCCTCGCCGACGCGGCCTCCTACGTCTTCTCGGCAGTGACCCTTCGCGGTCTCCGCGCGACCGAGGCGATCGCGCGGCCTCGCACCGGGCGGGGGGCCATCTGGCGCGAGATTGGCGAGGGGCTGCGCGAGCTGCGCCGCACCGCGGCCCTCCGGGCGCTCACCCTGTCGGTGAGCGTCGGCACGTTCGGCACGGCGATGCAGGGTACCGTCAGCCTCCTCTTCGTCATCCGTGAACTCGGCCTCACCCCCGCGCTGCTCGGGCTCGTCGGTGCCTGCGGCGGAGGCGGCGCGCTCATCGGGGCCGCGTGTGCCGGACGTGCGACCCGTCGCCTCGGGATTGGCTCGACGCTGATCCTCGGCAACCTCTTGTGGGCGGTCGGTGCCGTGGTCGCGCCCCTCACGCCACGCGGCGGTGCGGGTATCCTGCTCATCGGGGCGGGGGCGGCGCTCGCCAGTCTTGGCGGCGCGTTGTGGGGGGTGAGCCAGATGAGCCTGCGCCAGGCCCTCACCCCGCCGCGCCTCTTCGCCCGCGCGACTGCGGCCCGCCGCCTGCCGATGTTCGGGATGCAAATCGTGGGTGCGGTGCTGGGCGGCGCGCTGGGCAGTGCCATCGGCCTCCGCGCTACCCTGCTCCTCGGCGCGACGGGGCTTTTCGTCGGCTGCCTGCTCCTCTACCTATCGCCGATCCGCGCTATCCACGACCTTGCACCCCTGGCGCACGCGGAAGCCCCGTAAACGCCTGCCGAAGCGCCCCGTCTCCTCGCGCCCCCAGCACCCCGAACGCCCCCACGGCTGACCGTCAGCATTGGTGATGGGACGACGGGTTGGGCGTGGACAATACGCTCCTACGGCGCGTCCGGCGTGTCGGCCTTCTCTGCGGCAATGCGGGCGCGCTGCCAGGTGCGGAGGGCATCGCGCACGCGTTCCCAATTGCCACGCGCGCGGCGGCTGCCCTCGGTGGAGACATCGTGGCGGCTGTAGCGCGCCTCGACAAAGGCGTCGGTGAGGGCCGCGAGTTCCTGTTGCGCCTCGGGCAGGCGCGGTTGGAGGCTGGCGGCGTATTCGGCGGGGGTCTGCGCGGGTCGGCGGGGCAAGCCCTGCGCGGCGGCTCGCCGCGCGAGGCTGAGGTAGTAGCGCACGACCTGTTCGCGCGGCGAGCGTGCGCCGGGCAGCCGGAGTCGACTGCCGTTTTCCGCCCCTCGCTGTCGCCCCTCGCGCCCCCGCCCGATGGTGGGGAGGAGCGCGACGATGGTGGCGACGTAGCCGCGCAGGCGACGCCACAACGCGACGAAGAAGGCGCGCAGGAAGGCGAGCGGGCGGGCCCGACCGAGGCCGTTGCGCAGGAGGCCGCGATTCTCTAGCCAGCCACGCAGCAGCCACCCCACCAGCGCCAGCGCGAGCACGGCGAAGATGGTCCAGCGCAGGACATCGAGCCAGTTGATGCCGCTCGCGGGCGGCGGGGCGGGCGGCGGCGGGGGGGGCGGCGCGGCGGAGGCGTCGGGCACCGCGCTCGTCGTCCCGCCATTGAGGGCCGAGAGGAGCCAAACGAGCGGCCCGATCACGCCGAAGCCGAGCAGCGTCAGCAGCAACAGCAGCCCCTGCACGACGATCGCCAGCAGATCGAGCAGGCCGACGCCGTAGGCGGTCGGCAGAACAAAGGCCACCACGGTCGCCAGCGCCATCAGCGCGAGGCTGAACCGTGCCCAACGGCCGCCCAGCCCCGCCGCGATCGCCACCCCATCCTCCTGCCAGCGTCGTCCCAGGAGGGTGTGCTGCGCCAGCGCCAGCAGCGTCAACCCCAGCGCGAAGTAGATCAGCGCCGAAATGACCGGGCCGCTGACCGGCGCGCGGGTCGCGTCGAGGAGTCGCCGCACTTCGATCTGCGTCAGCCCCACGGTCGCCAGCAGGAGCGCGCCGCCGAGGAAGAAGCGTTTCGTCAGCCCTTCCAGCGGTGGGACGTATGTCGGGTCGCGTTCCGGCGGCTCGCCGAGACGCGCGAACTCGCTCGCGGTCGTGGTACTCGCGGCCCAGGCGGTCAGGATCAAGACGGCGGCGATGGCCGCGCGCAGATCGAGGGTCGCGAGCGCGGCGATGCCACCCGCCCGCCCGCCTAGCGTGGCGTCGCCGAGGAGGCCGAGGAGGACCAGCGCGCCGAGTTCGGCTCCCCGGAACCAGTGGCGGTCGAAGCTTTGCGGCAGGCGCGTGGTCAGCAGCCAGTGCGACCACTGCGCCGCGACCGCCACCAGCAGGCAGTAGCCGATCAGGAAGCCCGGCGCCCAGCCGGGGACGAGGAGCGTCCCGACCCCGGTGAACGCGGCGATCAGCGCGCCGGTCATCGCCCCGACAAGGAGCGAGCGGGCGACGAATTCGGGGGTCGGACGCGCCACGACCGCGTTGTCGCTCATGCCAGGGCCTCCAGGTCGCGGATGGTGTTCACGCAGTAGAGCGCGACGCCCGGTGGCGCGGCCCAGTCGCCGACGCCATCGGTCGGGCGCGACACGCCGACCAGGATCAGCGCCACCGCGAGGCCGCCGCGCCGCAGCCCGAGCAGCGCGTCGGAGAGGGCCGCGCTCCCCCGCCCGGTGACGATCACGATCGTCCCACCCCAGGAGAGCCGCAGGCGTTCGCGTCGCAGCAGTGTCGCGAAGGGTGTGGCGGCGCGGGTGAGCAGTTCCACCTCGGCCAGCACGTCCAGGATATGCGTCAGGTGCGCGCGCTCCTTGTGCGGCGGGAGGGTGATGGTGGGCGTGGTCGCCGCGTCGCCGGGTCCGGTCTCCCGTAGGCTGTCGGCGGCACCATTTGTCGGGGCGTGCCGTTGCGCCGCGATCGGGGAGGATGGCAACACCTGCGTGACCAGCCCGACCGGCAGGCGTTCGCGCACGATCGTGTGGTTCGCCAGCGAGGCCGCCACGACGATCGCCAACTCGACCGCGTCGTGGCGGAAGCGCGCGGCGTAGCCGTCCTCGTGCAGATCCAGGCAGATCAGCGTCTCGCGCGCGATGGCGGGCTGATACTGCTTCACCACCAGATGCCCGACCCGCGCGGTCGCCGACCAGTGGACGCGGCGCAGCGGATCGCCGCGCCGATAGTCGCGCGTGCTCATGACCCGGCTGGTGTCCTCGAAGAGGGGCGCGGTGGCCGGCAGGACCGCCAGCGGCGAGCGGGTCGGCAAGCCGAGTTGCGCCAGCGGCACGATGCGCGGGTAGACGACCAGATCGTCCGGTTCATCCCAGCGCAACTCGTGCCGGGAGATGCCGAGCGGGTCGCCGGTCCGCAGCGTGGTCGGGCCGACGTGATAGCGCCCGCGACGGTGGCAGATCAGGGTGTACTCGGTCCGCCAGGTCTCGCGCGGGCCGAGCGCCACGACCCGCCGCCCGAACGGCGCGACGCGCAGCCCGAGCGGCACCAACTCGTCGATCTCCAGCCAGAGGAGCGGCAGCCAGCCCGCATTCTCGATCGTCAGCCGGACCGGCACCCGGTCGCCGGTGAAGGCGCGATCGACGAAACGCCGCCCGCCCTGAAGCTGTCGCACCGCCCGCCGCATCCACCAGCGCGCCAGGATGACGATCGCGCCGAGCAGGTAGAGGATCGTGAAGAAGAACTCGACGCGAAAGAACAACGCGACGAGCAGCAAAAGAACGAGGAACGGGCCGAAGTAGCGCATGGTACCTTGGGGCGAAGGTCGAAGAAGAGTGCCGAGTGATGAGTGCCGGGTACCGGGTGCCGAGTGCCGAGTGGAGGACGAAGCACCCGGTATGCCTCAGCAGGCCCCTCCTCGGCACTCGTCACTCATCACTCGGCACTCTTCTCCTACCTTCCAACTCCAGCGGCGTTCGATCGAGCAATTCCGCCAGGATCGATTCGGCGGTGCGCCCGCGCAGTTGGCTTTCGGGGCGGAGGATGATGCGGTGGGCGAGGGTCAGCGGGACGAGCGTCTTCAGATCATCCGGCGTGACATAATCACGACCGCGTAGCGCGGCGAGGGCTTGTGAGGCTTTGTAGAGGGCGAGCGAGCCGCGCGGACTCGCCCCGGCCGACAGGTCGGGGTGGGCGCGCGTGGCGCGCACGATCGTCAGCAGGTAGCGTTCCAACGACTCGTCCAGATGGACGTCGGTCACGATGTCGTGGAGCGCGGGGAGGGCCGTGCCATCGACCACCGGGGCGATCCGGTCGATCGGGTGCGCTTTCCGCAGATTGCGGAGCAGGCGCAGTTCGTCCGCCTCGTCCGGGTAGCCGAGCGGCATACGGATGAGGAAGCGGTCGAGTTGCGCTTCCGGCAGGGGGAAAGTCCCCTCGAATTCGATCGGGTTCTGCGTCGCCAGCGTCAGGAACGGCGTCGGCAAGGGGCGCGTGACGCCGTCGATCGTGACCTGACCCTCCTGCATCGCTTCCAGCAGGGCCGATTGCGCGCGCGGCGTCGCGCGATTCACCTCGTCGGCCAGCAACGTATTGGTGAAGACCGGGCCGGGCTGGAACTCGAAGGCCCCGTTGCTTTGGTTGTAGATGCTGACGCCGGTGATGTCGTTCGGCAGGAGGTCGGGCGTGCATTGCACCCGCTTGAAGCCGAGGCCCATGCTGGCGGTCACCGCCCGCGCCAGCATCGTCTTCCCCGTCCCCGGCACGTCCTCGATCAGCACATGCCCCTGACAGAGCAGCGCCACCAGCAGGAACTCGATCTGCGCCCGCTTGCCGACGATCACCGTCTCGACATTGGCGATCACGCGCGCGGCGAATTCGGTCACGGGCGTCACAGTGGTTGCGGTCACCATCGACTCGTTGCCCTCCCAGCGTGCGTCGAACAGGACGACAGATCGTCGGTCGCTAGTGTACCAGGGGCTACCGGCGCGGGGGCGGCGGTGTGGCGCTTCGAGTGCGGCTCGCGATTGTGCGTGGGGCCGGTCCCGGGCGTGGCGGGCGCGGCTGCTTCGCGGCGGCTCAGCATGACCGAGCAGGGTTGGTCGGATGCCCGCGCAAGCGCCGGTCGGACCCGGCAAGCTCTGCAATATTTTCCAGGCATTCTCGCCACTTGACAAGCATGACGGAAAAACGTAAATTACGAGTTATGTACCTATGCTTTCGCGAAGGAGATTTTCAGTGGCAGAGAGGAAGCGGATGACGCGCACGATCAAGGCGATCCGCAACGGCCAGATCACCATCCCGGCCGACTTCCGACGCGCGCTCGACATCACCGACGACAGCCTCCTGCAGATGACCGTCGAGGGGGATGAGCTGCGCATCGTCAAGCTGCGCACCGCGCCGGAGACGACCGGCTCGCCGTGGCTGGCGGAGCTCTACGAGCGCTTCGCCCCGGTCCGCGCGGAGGCCGTCGCGGCGGAGTACAGCGAGGAAGAGATCAACGCGGCCATCGATAAGGCCGTCGCGGGCGTGCGATCGAAGCATGGCTAAGATCGTCCTCGATACCGTCGTGCTGGTGCGCGGCCTCATCAACCCGTACGGGGCGTGGGGGCGGCTGGTGTTCGATCGGGCCGGTGACTACCGGCTCGTCGTCTCCCCGCCCCTCCTCGCCGAATACCTCGAGGTCATCGCCCGCCCCGAGCTGACGCGCAAGTTCCGTAGCTTGCCAAACCATATGCGCGACCTGCTCGACCTGCTCGCGCGGGCGGATGTCGTCACGTTCGACGCGCTGCCCGCATTCGAGCGCGACCCGAACGATGCCCACGTCCTCGCCACCGCGCTGTACGGCGCGGTGGACTACCTCGTCTCGGCCGACAACGACCTCCTCGATCTCGGCGCGTATGAGGGGATCCCCATCCTCAGCGCCCCCGCCTTTCTGGGTATCCTGGAGCGCGGCAAGCGCGAGTAGTGAGTCCTCTGCCGGGGGCATGTCCTGCACGATAGTACGGTTGACGGCACGTAAGGCCCGTCGCGACGGGCGAGCCCTGCGGGGCCTACGGCAGAGCGCTGCGGGGCCTACGGCAGAGCGCAGCGGGGCCTCAACCCCTGGAGGCCCCGCCCCCGCCCCAGCACCTCCCGAACCCCCAGCCGACCCTCTGCTATACTCGCAGCAACGCCCTGGGGGCGTGAGAAACGATGATACGGCGGCGACGCGGAGGTGCCGGATGGCGAGCGACAACCCGGATGCGCCGGTTCGCGACAACCCGGCGCAGCACCGTTACGAGATGGCGATCGGTGACCAGATCGGCCTGATCGCCTACCGCCGCGCTGGCGACACGATCGACCTCACCCACACGGCGGTGCCCGAGGAGTTGGAGGGGCGCGGTATCGCGGCCAGGCTGGCGCGTTTTGCGCTGGATGACGCGGCGGCGCGTGGGCTGCGCGTCATCCCGCGTTGCCCCTACGTCGCCATCTATATCCGCCGCCACCCCGAGTATCAGCGCCTCGTCACCCCGCAACCCGACCCGCAGTAGTCCCCCCCAGCCCTATCGGCCAGCGTCATCCCCCGCGCGCATCGCGCCGCGTTGCCTTAACCCCGCGCCGGTGTCGGGATCGGCGTGTCGGCCAGCACTTGCAGGATCAGCGCGTGCAAGGGGCCATTGCTGACCACGATCTCGCCCGTGAACGGGTCGAACGGGCCGCCCCGGTAATCGGTGATCGTGGCCCCGGCCTCGGCGGCGATCAGCGCGCCCGCGCCGCAATCCCAGGCCCCGAGATGCGCCTCATAGAAACCGTCGAAGCGGCCGCAGGCGACGGAGCAGAGGTCGATCGCGGCCGCGCCATCGCGCCGGATCGCCTGCGCGGCGTAGCTGAAGGCGTGCCAGTGGGCCAGCGCGACGTGCCGCACGGCGGCGTTATAGGGGAAGCCGGTCGCCAGCATCGCGCGGATCAGTTCGTCGATGGCGGAGACACGAATCGGTCGGTCGTTGAGGAAGGCCCCACCGCCCCGTTCCGCGCGGAAGAGTTCGTCGCGTGTCGGGTCGTAGACGACGCCGACGATAGTGTCGTCGCCGTGCTGCAAGGCGATCGAGACGGCGAAGCAAGGATGGCCATGGGCGTAGTTGGTGGTGCCGTCGAGCGGGTCGATCAGCCAACGGTAGGGGGAGTCGCCCTCGCGCGGCCCCGAACCTTCCTCGGCGACGACCCGGTGGTCCGGGAAGCGCGCGGTCAGCGTCCCGACGATCAGCGCCTCCGAGCGCTTGTCCATCTCCGTGACGAGGTCCACCTGCCCCTTGAACGCGATCTGGCGCTCGCCGCCCAGCCCCTCGCGCAAGATCGCCCCGGCCTCGCGCGCGACCGCGATCGCTGCCGCGCTGAACTCTGCGTATGCCGACATGCCGCCCCCCTCGGTGCGCGGGCTTCGCCGCCCGCCGCCCGCAGTATATCCGGTGGCTGCGCGGTACTGGGGAGGGGGGATGGTGGGGCGGGACGGTGGGGCGATTGAGGGGCGATTCGGAGTATTGCACGGCGGGGGATGGGCGGCGCTACGGGCCTCGCTGGGGTTGTTGGCGCGGATGCTTCGCGGCGGCTCAGCATGACAATTCCGTACGCTGCGGGCTGACCACCGACATGCAGGGTGTTCGCCAAGGTGGCCGCCACTTGCGCGGGTGGCCGACCGCCTTGGATCTGTCATGCTGAGCCGCCGCGAAGCATCCGCGCCGACAACTTCGCCCGGCGCTCACCACGCTATACGTTGCGTCCCACCCGTGCGGTCAGACTGCGGCCTTATGGCGCGGCGGGCGTCGGGAAGCCGAACTCCTCCACGATGACCTCGTACGGCACGGTGTTGTGGAGCATCAGATAGTAGGTGCCGCCGCGCGCCTCGTTGATCGCCCCGCTGGTCAGCCCGACCGGGGAGGTGAACAGCCGTGGCGTCGTCACCCCCTCCTCGATCATCAGGGTGAACGGTTCCGTCGCCGTGTCGAGTTGCCAGCGGATACGCCACGGCCCTTGCACGGTGAAGGCATCCGTGACGATGATCTGCCGATCGCGCCACCGCCCCACTTCGATCCAGCGTTTAGCGACGGGCGTCGCGGGCAGTAGCGTGGCCGCGATGACGAGGGCAGGCGTGGCGCCCGGCGAGGCCAGTTGCGGGGTACTCGGGGGCTGGGCGAGCGACGATGGCAAGGGGGCGAGCGTGGAGGTTGGCGGCAGCGGTCGAGTGGCCGTCAGCTCGGCCCGCACCGCGACGGTTGCCCCGACCCCGGACAACGGCGTCGGCGCGACAGCGGGAGCCGTTGACGCCAGCGGCTGGCCGATGACCAGCGCGGCGGCGACCACCAAGGCCGCCCCCACCGAGGCGACCAGGGGCAGCGCCGCGCGACGCCATTTGTCCCAGGGGTGTGCCATCGAACCTCTCCACCGCCGCGACAGCCGGGGCGGCACCCGCGCCCCCTGTCGGTACTACGTTCGCCGACCCGGCAGCAGATGTATTGTGGCGCATCCGGTCCCACATTGCCCGGAAAGTATGCCCCCAGGCCCCGCTCCGCTCTGCCTTCGCCCCGCTCCGCTCGCACCCGTGAACATTGTCCCCTTAATCGGGGAGCACCTGCCCTTCACGGGTGGGGCAGATGCTCCGCCGCGACGGGCCTCATGTGCCTCCATGCTGGGAGAGCAGGACGGACGAGTCAGCGTTGTTCTTCGGGTTCGCGCCGATCTGCGGAGCGAGAGAGGGTTGACTATCCGCCTAATGGCGAAATACGGTACACGAGTGTCCAAAGTTTGGACAGCGCCGTATCAGTGTCAAAGTCGCGCCGTGGCCTGATACTCGGCGTGAAAGCAAGGGCAGGGGGCGCATCCTAACCCATGTAGGTGGGCTTGGTGGTGCCGCCCCTATTCGACTCCTTGACAAACAAACCCGCTGGTAGTACATTCAACTTCGAGGTATTTGAATCCTTCGGAGTCGAAGATGGATGTCGCATCTGCCGTCGTTAGTGCCCTCGAATCGAACGCCGTTGTCGCGGTCGATGTCGTCCTCTTCACCCTCCGCGAGGGCGAGGCCATCGAGGATGCCTGGCGCGTCTTGCTCGTCCAGCGCGACGACGCGGCCTTCGCCGGGAAATGGTCGCTGCCGGGCGTCCTGGTGCGCGCCGAGGAAACGTTCGCCGACGCCGCTCGCCGCGCGCTGCGGACCAAGGCGGGCCTCGACGCGAGCGATTGGTATCTCGACCAGATCGGCACCTTCGGCGCACCCGAGCGCGACACGCGCGGGCGCGTCGTCTCGGTCGCCCATGTCGCGCTGGAACGGAGCGATGAGCTGGAGCTGGCGCCCGGCGGCAGCGTCCTGCGCGCCGAGTGGGTGCCGGTGCGCCGCCTCCCCGCCGAGACGTTGGCCTTCGACCATGCCGACATGCTGCGCGTGGCGATCAACCGCACGCAGGCGAAGTTGCGCTACTCCTGGGTCGCCTTCCAACTGCTGCCCGAGAATTTCAGCATCCCGGAGTTGCGGGCGGTCTACGCGGCGATCCTCGATCCGGCGCTGCTGCGCCTGAACACCGGCAACTTCAAGAAAGCCTTCGCCTCGCTTTTCGCGTCGGGCGCGCTCGTCGCCGTGGGGCAACGCTCCGCCGCCGGGCGTGTCGGGCGACCGGCCGATCTCTACCGCTTCCAGGGCACGCTCGTCGGCACCTGGGAGCGCGAACTACCGTGGCAGGATAGCGTGCCGATCGGCGGCGAGTGGGCGTCATCGCGTTGAGCGAGGGACGAGGGGAGAGGGTTGGCGGCATGGACGAGTTGATCGTGGTGGGGTCTGGCGCGGCGGGGTTGGCGACAACGCTGGCCGCCGTCGAGCGCGGCGCGCGCGTGACGTTGCTCACGGCGGGGCCGCTCCTGTCCGGGTCGAGTCCCTGGGCGCAGGGCGGGGTGGCGGCGGTCGTCGCGGCGGACGACAGCCCGGAGTTGCACGCCGCCGACACCGTGGCAGTGGGGGCGGGGCTGAACGACGCTGCGGCGGTCGGGGTGCTGACGCGCGGCGGGGTGCGGGTGGCGCGCGAGCTGATCGCCGCCGGGGTGCCGTTCGACGGCGGGCCGACCGGGCCGGATCTCGCGCTGGAGGCCGGGCATGGTCGGCGGCGTATCCTCCACGCGGGCGGCGGCGCGACCGGGCGCGCGGTGATCGAGACGCTGCTGGCGCGGGTTGTCGAACACCCGCTCGTGCGCGTCCGCCCGCACGCACCGGCGGACGAATTACTGCTGGCGGACGGGCGCGTCGTCGGCGTCCGCAGCGGCGCGACGCGGTACACGGGCCGGGCGGTCGTGCTGGCGACCGGCGGCTACGCGGCCCTCTGGGCGCGCACGACGAACACGCCCGAGAGCCGGGGGTCGGGCCTCGCGCTCGCCTACCGTGCCGGGGCCACCCTCGCCGATCTCGAATTCATCCAGTTCCATCCGACGGCGCTGATCCTGCCGGATCGCCCCGCCTTCCTGCTCACCGAGGCCTTGCGCGGCGAGGGCGCACAGTTGGTGGACGCCGACGAGCGCCCGATCGTCGATCCGCTCCTGGCGCGCGATGTCGTCGCCCGCGCCGTGGCCCGCCACCGCCGCGATGTCGGGCCGGTTTACCTCTCGTTGCGGGGCCTCGCGGCGGGCTTCGTCCACGAGCGCTTCCCGAATATCTCGCAGCGGCTCCACGACTGGGGCCTCGATCTTGCGCGCGATCTCCTGCCGGTCGCGCCCGCCGCGCACTACTGCATGGGCGGCGTGCGCTCGGATAGCGACGGGCGCACCGATCTCGCCGGACTCTATGTTGCGGGCGAAGTGGCCTGCACCGGCGTCCAGGGCGCGAACCGCCTCGCTTCCAATTCGCTGCTCGAATGCCTGGTCTTCGGCCAGCAGGCGGCGAGCGCCGCGCTGACCGACGAGGCCGGGGCGCGGGCGCGGTGGGGTGGGGATGCCCCCCCGGCCCCCCAAGCGCAGGCAGAGCGTAGCGGGACCGGAGAGAAGGGCGAGCGCGAGGAGCTGGGGGCCAGCGGTGAAGAACGTGCTCCCCAGCCCGCCTCCGCCTCCGCCCCGCTCGTCTTCTCCCCCCAGGCCCCGCTCCGCTCTGCCTCTGCCCCGCTCCGCTCTGCCTCCGAGTGGGGGGCCGGGGGGGCGTCCCTTCTCGACCGCGACCTCGGAGTCGAGCGCGACGCTGCCGGACTGACCGCGCTGCTCGCCGCTCTCGCCGCGCCGGGCCTCGCGGAAGACGCCGACGCGCGGCTGGTCGCCACGCTGGCTGCGCGGGCTGCCCTGCTGCGCCGGGAGAGCCGGGGCGTGCATCACCGCACCGACGCGCCGCAGGCCGCGCCGCAGTGGCGCGGCCATCTGCTTTGGAATCGCGAGCACGGCCCACGTTTCGAGGAGATTGCGCGATGACCGCTCTTGTTCACGCCGCCGATCCGACCTTGCTGACCGCGCTGGGACAGAACGCGGGCGTCCGCGCCATCGTCGGCCTCGCGCTCGCCGAAGACATCGGGCGCGGCGACCTCACCACCGAGGCGACTGTCGCGCCGGATGCGGTGGCGACCGCCGAGATTCGCCAGAAGGCCCCCGGTATCGTCTGCGGGCTGCCGGTCGTCGCGCTCGTCTTCGCCGAACTGGACCCGCGCATCGTCGTCACGCCGCTCGTCCCCGAAGGCTCGCACGGCGACCGCCGCGTCGTCGCCCGGATCGCGGGACCGGCGCGCTCGCTCCTCAGCGGCGAGCGGGTCGCGCTGAACTTCCTCCAACGCCTCTCGGGGGTCGCCACGGCCAGCCGTCGCGCGGCGGAACTGGTGGCCGGGACCGGCTGCACCGTTCTCGACACCCGCAAGACCACGCCGGGCCAGCGCGTGTTGGAGAAGTACGCCGTGCGTATCGGCGGCTGCCACAATCACCGCGCGGGCCTGGATGACGGCATCCTGATCAAGGAGAACCACATCCGCGCCGCCGGGGGGATCACCGCCGCTGTCGGGGCCGCGAAGCGTCGCACCGCGCCGATGCAACTGGTCGAGGTGGAGGTGACGACGCTGGACGAGTTGGACGAGGCGGTCGCCGCCGGGGCCGAGGTCATCCTCGTCGACAACGCCGATCCCGACGGCCTGCGCGCCGCTGTCGCCCGCGCCGACTGGCACGGCGCGAACGGCCCGCGCCGCCCGCGCCTCGAAGCGAGCGGCGGCGTCACCCTCGCCAATCTCGCCGAAGTCGCCCGCACCGGCGTCGAGTACGTATCGCTCGGCGCGCTGACCCACTCGGCCGGCTCGCTCGATTTCTCGCTGATTGTGCTTTGAGTCGTGAGGCGTAAGACGTAAGACGTAAGTCGTAAGGGGCGGCACGGTGGCGACCGGGCGATGCGGCCAGCGGCGAACCCCTCTTACGCCTTACGCCCTACGCCTTACGACTCTCCGAAGGAGGCCCCCATGGTCCGCACCGCCCTTCCGGTCGTCGCCAACGATGTGGCGGCGACGATGGCCCCAGCGAGGGTGCGCGCGATGCAGGACGAGGTGCGCGCGTTGGCCTGCCAGCGCGACGCCGTGATCCTGGCGCATAACTATCAAGTTCCCGAGATCCAGGATGTGGCCGATTTCGTCGGCGACTCGCTCGGCCTGGCGATCGAGGCGACGCGCACCGACTCGCCGGTGATCGTGATGTGCGGCGTCTTCTTCATGGCCGAGACGGCGAAGATCGTCAACCCCAAGCGCACCGTCCTGATCCCGGACGAGACGGCGGGCTGCTCGCTGGCCGATTCGATCACGGTCGAGCAATTGCTGGATTGGAAGGCCCAGCATCCGGGCGCGGTCGTCGTCAGCTACGTCAACACGACCGCTGCGATCAAGGCCGAGTCGGATTATTGCGTCACGAGCGGCAACGCCGAGGCGGTCATCCGCGCCATCCCCGAGGACCGGCAGATCCTGTTCCTGCCCGATGTCTTTCTTGGCACTTGGCTGAAGGAGTCGCTGGGGCGCGAGAACATGGAGATTTGGATGGGCGAATGCCACGTCCACGCCGGGATCCGCCCCTCGGAGATCCGCGCGAACCTCGCCGCGCGTCCCGGTGCCGAGCTGCTGATCCACCCCGAGTGCGGCTGCACCAGCCAGCTTGTCTGGGCGCGCAATACCGGGCGACTGCCGCTGAACTCGACGCACGTCCTCTCGACCGAGGGGATGGTGAAGCGGGCGATGACCTCGCCCGCCGACACGATCCTGGTCGCCACCGAGACTGGCCTGCTGCATCGTCTCCGCAAGGAGATCCCGCACAAGACGATCCTCGCGGCGGACGAGGGTGCGGTCTGCCGCTACATGAAGCAGATCACCCTGCCCAAGCTGCGCGACACCCTGCGCGACATGGCCCCCGAAGTGATCGTGGACCCCGCCATCGCCGCGCGCGCGCGGCTGTCGATCGACCGGATGCTGGCGATTCGTCCATAACGCCCGCACGAAGCGCCCCGCGCCGGGGCGTTGACCAGGACCTCCAGCCGTTGTACCCCAGGGCGGTATAGCCCTGGGGTACTATTGCCCTCGCTCCTTTCCCTGCCGTACAGTAGAGATCGGTTGCTTTGTCCCGTCGTCGGCCCTTTCCGGCGGTGTGGCGAGTCCTTCGCGCTCTCGGTGGCGACATGATGGCGAACGTGGCGAACGAGGCAAGCTACGGGCGAAAGACCAGGGCTTTGTAAAATCTTCGCGAATATTCCCACCAGCCGCGCCCGGCCCCCTATACTGCAAATGGTGGAGCGATCGTCGTGTCGGAAGGCCGGTGCCGTTCGTGGGTGCGTGACGACCCCGGACGGCGAAGGGTGCCGGGGGCCGCGCCCGAGGACATGGCTTTGCTTCCTACGCTCAATTCAGGAGAACACTCATGGCCATGGTGGAGTTGACGGAACGCGCACGGATCGCCCACCTCCTACGCCGCGCCGGTTTCGGGGCGACTGCAGCGGAACTCGACGAGTACCAGGCGCTCGGTTTCACGGGCGCGGTCGAGCGTTTGCTGAATCCGGAGAAGATCGCCCAGCCCGAGTTGGACGTCCGCATCAACGCCCTCGACCTCGACCCGGCGACGAACCGGGATGCCTTCGCCGCGCTCCAGGTCGCCTGGTTCGACCGGATGATCGCCACCAAGAACCCGCTCCAGGAGAAGCTGGCGCTTTTCTGGCACGGCCACTTCGCCACGGCGGAATCGAAGGTCGGCAGCCCCTTCCTGATGCGCCAGCAATACCAGCTCTTTCTCGCCCTGGGCCTCGGCAACTTCCGCGATCTCGCCGTCGCCGTCTCGAAGAACCCGGCGATGCTGATCTGGCTCGACGGCAACCAGAATCGCGCCAAGTCCCCGAACGAGAACTACGGGCGCGAGTTGCTGGAACTCTTCATGCTCGGGATCGGCAACTACACCGAGAACGATGTGAAGGCGGCGGCGCGGGCCTTCACCGGCTGGTCCTTCACGGGTGACCGCTCGGTGAGCGGGGGGCGGCAGTACATCAGCGGCACCTTCGCGTTCGACGAGAAGCAGCACGACAAGAATCCCAAGACCTTCCTCGGCCAGGCGATCGGCACGCCCGCCAACGGTGACTGGTTGAGCGACGGCCTGGCGATCATCGATGGCGCGCTCAGGCAACCGGCCGCCGCGCGCTTCATCGCGGGCAAACTCTTCAGCTTCTTCGTCTGGGATGGCCCCGACGCCGCGACGATCGCGCCGTTCGCCGAGGCGTTCGCGCGCAACACCTTCGATCTGCGCGAGTTGCTGCGCGCGATCCTCCTATCCCCCGAATTCTCCTCCGAGCGCGCCTATCGGGCCAAGGCGAAAAGCCCGTCGGAGTACGTGGTCGGCCTGCTGCGCGCGCTCGGGGTGCCGAACGCGACGCGCGACACGGTCAACTCGGCGCGGCGGATGGGGCAGGAACTCTTCAACCCCCCGAATGTCGGCGGCTGGACGAGCGGGCTGGGCTGGATCAGTCCCGGCAGCATCCTCGACCGGGCGAATTTCGCGAACCGGACCGTCACCGCGCGCCAGACGAACGCCACTGCCGTGATGTTCGACCCGGCGCTGGCGATGCAGGGGAAGGCGCTCACCACGCCCGAACAGTTCACCGACCATTTCGTCGGGCTGCTGCTCGATGGCAACGCGACCCCCGAACAGCGCGCCGCCCTGAACAATTACCTCCGCCTCAACGACAAAGGCCAACTGGGCACCTTCGCCCTCGACGCCAAGACCCTCGATTCCAAAGTGCGCGGCCTGATCCATCTGGTCGCGTCGGCTCCGGCGTATCAGTTGAGTTAGTCGTCAGTCGTCAGTCGTCAGTCGTCAGTGGAGGTTCACCATGGAGCGCAGTGCCGGAACGCCACCGCGCAGCCACTGACGACTGACGTCTTACGCCTTACGACTCGCTTAAGGAGGCCCCCATGCCCTTCACTCGACGCAGCTTCATGAAGCGCGGAACCCTGCTGATGGCGATGGGGGTGACGGCCCCGACCTTTCTGGCGCGCACCGCCGAGGTGATGGCGAGCGACGACGAGGGGTGCATGACGGGCGCGAACAGCAAGCGCTCGCTAGTCGTCATCCAGCTCGGCGGCGGCAACGACACGCTGAACACGGTCATCCCCTACGCGGACCCGACCTACTACAAGGTGCGCCCGACGCTGGCGATCCCGCAGCAGGAGGTGCTGCACCTGAACGAGCGGATCGGGCTCAACCCGAGCCTGAGTCCGCTGAAGGCGCTGTACGATCAGGGGCATCTCGCGATCGTGCAGGGAGTCGGCTACCCCAATCCCAACCGCTCGCATTTCCGGGCGACCGACATCTGGACCTCCGCGCGCCCGGACATCGTCGAGCCGACCGGCTGGCTCGGGCGCTACATGGACAATACCTGTTCCGGCGAGGATCGCCCGCTGAAAGGGGTCGAGGTCGGCGATACCGTCTCGAAGGTCTTCTGGACCGGCCAGAGCGTCGTCCCGGCGATCAGCTCGATCGAGGGCTTCGACTTCATGACCGACGGGCGTTTCCCGAACGATCGCAACAATCAGGTCGACACGTTCAAGTCGCTCAACGGTGGTGTGGGCCAGGGGTACGACGAGGTTGTCCGCCACGCCGCACGCGAGGCGCTGGACACGTCGGCGCAGTTGAAGCGGGTCGCGGCATCCTACCGCAGCACGGTCGTCTACCCGGACAATCGGTTCGCGAGCGGCCTCCAGACGATCGCCAAGATCCTCTCCGCCGATCTCGGCACGCGCGTTTTCCATATCACGCTCGGCGGCTTCGACACCCACGCCGGGCAGGCGCGCACACACAACATGTTGCTCAAGACGGTCGCTGAAGGGGTGCAGGCGTTCCTGCGCGACCTGGAAGGGCTCGGCAAGCTGGACGACGTGATGGTGATGACCTTCTCGGAGTTCGGGCGGCGGGTCGCGGAGAACGGCTCGGTCGGGACAGACCATGGCGCGGGCTCGTCCCTCTACCTGATGGGCGGCGGGGTCAAGGCGGGCGTCTTCGGCGACCACCCGAGCCTGACGGACCTGGATAACGGCGACTTGCGCCACACAATCGATTTCCGCTCGGTCTACGGGACGCTGCTGCAAGACTGGCTCGGCACCCCGCCGGGGGCGATCATCGGCGGCGGCAGCTTCCCGCGCCTCGGCTTCGTCGCCAGCCCGTCGTCGTCAGCGTCTTTGCCTGCGGCGGCGTTCGGGAGCGGGCCGCTCGCGGGGGCGCGGGCGCTGGCGGGGTCGGGGCTGCGCTAGGGCGTGGTCGGGTAGTCAGATGAGGCCAAAGGCTGCGTTTCACTGATGCATATCGGGTTTGTGCGGGGCCAGGATGACCCCCCCCGCCGCTGCGGCGGCGACCCTCCCCTGAAAGGGAGGGTCGGACGGATCCAGCCAACCCGACACGTATGTGTGAAACGCAGCACTAAACCGAAGCTCCGATGAGAACCCCATGGGGGTTTCACCTGGGCTTCGGTTTAGGTATCTAAAGATCCTTCCCACTCGGATCCCAATACCCAAGCAAGTGCCGACATCTTACCGCTGGCAAACCCCCATTCGTATTCGTCAAAAACAAGATTCTTCTTTCCGTACTTTCGTTGTATACGCCGAGCAGCTTGTTCTCCCACATCGTCTCCCGGTTCACGGTGCTGTTTGAGCAGCTGGTGCCTATCCACCATACTTTGTCCCAGAACTCCTGGTAAGCCTTAGATATTTCCTTGTCTCCCCGCCGAAGTATGAGCGGCCATTCTTCCTCGCCATCTTCGTCTCCAGGTATCCACTCGACTTTGTCCCCGTCTTTGGTATAGCCGATGCGGTGTCCGTTCGGCCCGAGTTCCCCTGCTTGGATAGGATCGGTGGACACGGATTTCGACCGCCGTTCCAACCCCAGTAAGCTCTTGTAGTTATTGAATTCTTCGGGGGTAATGTTGTTCTCTTTATGGGACTGGAGGATTTTTGTTACCCGCTCTGCCTGTTCTATTTTGTCGATGCCCCGCCGCGGCCTTCTCTTTTTCAATGCTCTAATCTGCCGGTTGAGGTCGCGGTTTAGTGCCTGATGTAATTCAGCAGCGTTGCTGAAACTCCCGGTTAAGGCTTTTCGGTACGTCTCCTCTTTAAATTGACGCAGACCCTTCACTTGTTCAAGGTTTATCTTCGATGGGGCAACTGGACGGTCGGAGAAATAGAGTAATGCCGGTTTACCCGCTTCGACAAATTGATCAATTTCCTCGACCGTGCCGGATGCCGCAACCTTCGTCTTCGTCCCAATCTTGGTCCAGAACATACCAACAAGGATATCGGAGTCTTGTACGAGTTGGGTATTAATTGCTTCTTGAGGGCGGACACCAGATTGAGGGAAGGCATGTGTTTCCCATCTCACGGGCAACAAAACAATCCCCTCCGCGATCGCGTTCTGGGTGTTCCAATCATTGATCACCTCGGTAGCGACGTCTCGTTCTTCGGAGAGGTCAGAAGGTGACGCGATAAGCACCTGATAGGTGTCCGAACTGAAAGGCATGGCGCCCCCCTCATTCTCGCGCTATCCTCAATCCCGACCATTGCTTCTCGTCCGCATAATCTACCATGTTTACCTGCTTACAAGGCCCCACATACCTTACCTCGTCTCCACCGACATCCAGAACTTCCTCGGCGTCGGCCTCCTAACGATTGGTCTTTTCGGATGCCACAAGCACCCCGATCCGACGCGGTTCCAGGGTGAAGTGCGCTGGGGTGGTGCCGATGATTTCGCCATCGACTTCCAGGGGGAGCGGTGTGTCCGCCTCGATCGTGACGCGCGCGCCGCGCGCGAGGTGGACGGCGTGGTGGCGGAGGTGGGTGCCGCGATAGGTGCGCGGGAGCAGTTCGCCGACCAGCAGGCGGCGGTCAGTCGCGCCGAGGATGACGACGTCGAACAGCCCGTCGTCGGGGCGGGCTTTGGGAGCGACCGCCATCCCGCCGCCGAAGTAGCGCCCATTGGCGACCGCGACCACGCCGGACGATCCGGCGTAGACGAGCGTGTCATCGACCCGCACGCGCAGCGGCACGGCACGGTACGCGGCGATGGCCCGGAGCGCGCTGTAGAGGTAGGCCGCCTGGCCGAGCCGTGCGGGGGTGCGCGCGAGGTGGCGGCTCGTCTGCGGCCCGAGCCCGAAGTCGGCGACGTTGATGAAGGCGCGCTCGCGCGGCTGGCCGCCCTCGTCGCGGTAGGCGACCCGCCCGAGATCGAGCGGTCGCGGGCGACCGCGCAGCAGCGCCGCAAGGGCAAGTTCGAGGGAGCCGAGTCCCAGGCCGCGCGCGAAGTCGGTCCCGGTGCCGAGCGGCAGGAGGGCCAGGGTCGGCAGGCGTTGCCCGTCCGGCGCGGCCAGCAGGCAGCCGTTGATCACCTCGTTCACCGTCCCGTCGCCGCCCGCGACGATCAGCCGTGTCGCCCCCGCCTCCGCCGCCTGCCGTGCCAGATCGATCGCGTCGCCCGGCCCGCAGGTGACCGCCTGGGTGAAGGCGACGCCCGCCGCGCGCAGGCGCTTTTCCAGGGCGGGCCACGCGCGCTCGGCCCGCCCCTTACCGGCGTGGGGATTGAGGATCACCCAGGTGTCTCCCGCCGCCCCCACGCTCTACCAGCCGAACTGTCGCGAGAGGAGCGCCTGATCGAGATGGAGGATGATCGGCGAGCCGTGCGGGCAGGTGGCGGGGGTGGAAGTCTCTGCCAGTTGGGCGAGGAGGTCGCGTGCCTGCACCGGGGTCAGCGGGCGACCCTTGCGCAGGGCGGCGCGACAGGATAGGTTGACCATCAGGCGCTCGCGCCAGCCCTCGTCGTCCTCGACCAACTCGTCGAAGAGCCAGGGGAGCGCGTCGGTTAGATCCTCGTGTTCGCCGAGGGCGGGGATGGCGCGAACGAGGAAGCTGCGCCCGCCGAAGCTTTCGCAGGCGATGCCGAGTTCCGCCAGCTCGGGCAGGCGATCGTCGAGGAGCGCCGCCTGGAGGGGGCCGAGTTCGAGGATCAGCGGCTCGATCGGCTCCTGCGTCCGTTCTTCGCCCCGCTCCGCGAGTTGGGCCAGCAGCCGCTCGTAGATGATTCGCTCGTGCGCGCGGTGCTGATCGACCAGGTAGAGGCCGTCCGGCCCTTCCGCCAGCAGGAGAGCGTCGCGCAGTTGCCCGAGAAGGCGCAACGGCGGCAGATTCGGCCCCGCGATCAGGGGCAGCGGCGCGCCGGGATCGCCCGCCGCGTCCCAGGGCGCGCGCTCCTCGCCGATGTGGTCGCCGGTGGCGGACAGACCGCGCAGGGCCGCCAACTGGAAGCCCGCGCTCTGCCGCGCGCCCTGATGCCGCGCCAGGATCGCGCGTACCCCCTCGGCGAGCGCCGTGGCGATCTCCGATTCGGGGAGTAACTGGACCTCGGCCTTGGCCGGGTGGACGTTGACATCGACCGCTTCCGGCGGCAGTTCGATGAAGATCGCGGCCAGCGGGTGACGCCCGCGCGGGAAAAAGGGGCGGTAGGCCGCCTCCAACGCTTCGTTGAGATTGCGCGGCGTGGCCCAGCGCCGGTTCACGAAGAAGCTGATCTGCCGCCGATTCGGGCGATGGAGTTGCGGGCCGCTGATGAAGCCGCCGATTCGCGCCCCGGCCGCCGCGATGGTCGGGAGCGGGCTGAGGGTGAGGGCGATCTGCCGCCCGTAGACCTCGGCCAGCGCCGCCCGCAGGTCGCCATCGCCCGCCGAGGTGAACGACTGGTGGCCGTCGAGGCTGAGGCGGAAGCGGATGTCCGGGCGCGCGAGGGCGTAGCGGCGGACCAGGGCGTTGATCTGCGCCGATTCCGTGCGCGCCGGGCGCAGGAATTTCAGGCGCGCGGGCACGTCGGCGAAGAGCGAGCGGACCGTGACGGTGGTGCCGCGCGACCGTGCGCGGGTGAACGAGTCGACGATGTGGCCGTTGCTGACCAGCACCCCCGCGCCCGCGCCGCTGTCGTCGGTGGCGGAGAGCAGCAGCGTCTCGCCCATCGCGCCGATCGACGCCAGCGCCTCGCCCCGGAAGCCGAGGCTGTCGAGCCGCCAGAGGTCGTCGGCCTCGCGGAGCTTGCTCGTCGCGTGGCGCGCGAAGGCAAGCGGCAATTCGTCGGCGGGGATGCCCGCGCCGTCGTCGCTGACCTTGATCGCGCGGGTGCCGCCGCCGCGCAGCTCCACGGTGATCTGGCGCGCATCGGCGTCGATGGCGTTCTCGACCAGTTCCTTGACCACGGACGCGGGGCGCTCGATCGTCTCCCCCGCCGCGATCCGCTCGATCACGCGCCGCGCGAGGGCCAGGATCGGTTGGCGCGTGTCCGCGAGGGCAAGCGATTCGGAACCAGTCTGCTCGTCCATCACCAATCCATCACCCGTCCCGCACCCGTCCTGCCATTGTCGGGTTGGGGGGTGCGCCGCTCGCGGTATCGTACATCAGCAGCAAGTATAGCGCGCTTCTGGGTGGGGACGGACCTCTCCCCGCCGCCTGCGGGCGGCGACCCTCCCCGACGCGGGGAGGGTGGGGCTGGGTGTCGGCCACGAAAGTACCCGTGGAGGGCGATGCTGTGCCCGTCGTGGTCGCCGCGCTGGCCTCGGAACGGGTATCCTTGCTGTAGCCCGGCCTCTTCGTGAGGGGTTGGTCCGGGACAGGAAGGCGATCCTTAAACGGAGGTTCCAATGCCGTCGTCGTTCTTCATAGACCGTACGCGCCACGTTTCGCGCCGCCGGGCCGAGCAATGGTCGCGCCTGCGCTGGCCGCGCGCCGTTTTCGGCGTGTTGCTCGCCTTAACGCTGCTGCCGCTCGGCGTCGCGGCCCGGCCCGATCCCGACCATCTGGCCCCCGTCACGGGCGGTCGCGGGGCGGCCCCGAGCGACCTGACGCTGGTCGGCTCGCTGGCCCTGCCCGGTTTCAACGGCGATGTCTGGGGGCATCGGGGCTATGCGTACGTCGGTACTTGGGGCGCGGCTGCCAACTATCCCCGGCGCTGCCCGGCGAGCGGCGTGCGCGTGATCGATCTCGCCGATCCGGCCAATCCGACCCTCGTCGGCGCGCTGGCGGCGATTCCCGGCACTTCCCAGGAGGACATCATCGTGGCGCATGTCGCCACGCCCGCCTTCACCGGCGACCTCCTGGCGACCGGGATCCAGGCTTGCAATCGCTCCAGCGACGCGCCGCGCGGCGTCGATCTCTGGGATGTCAGCGATCCGCGCGCGCCGCGACACCTCGCCTTCTGGCCGAGCGGCCCGCCCGGCACAGGCGCGCAGGGCGGCCATGAACTCGATCTGGTGGTGCGCGGCGACCGGGTCTACCTCGGGGTGGCCGTCCCCTACTCGGAGGGGGCGGAGCGGCAGGGCGATTTCCGGCTGGTCGAGGTGACCGATCCCCGTAATCCGGTGCAGATCAGCTCCTGGGGCGCGACCCTCGATGGCGGCCTGCGCCCGGCGAGCGGGCAGACCTTCTTCGGCCACAGCGCGCATTTCAACGCCGCCGGGACGATGGTCGTGGTCTCCTATTGGGATGCGGGCGGGCTGCTGCTGGACCTGACCGATCCCGCACGCCCGGTCCTGGTCGGGCGCACGCCCTACCCGGCGGGGGCGGTCGCGAGCCACTCGGCGTGGTTCGCGGCGGGCGAGACGGTCCTGCTGACCGCCGACGAATATGCCGGTCCCCAGGGCGGGCAATGGGGTGGCTTGCGGCTGTGGGACGTGCGCGACGGGGGCAATCCGCGTCAGATCGGGCAATATCACACGCCCGACGCGGCGGCGGGACGGCCCGGTGGGGCGTTCCAATACACCATCCACAACCCGATCGTCCGTGGGAACACGGCCTATCTCTCGTGGTACGGCAATGGCGTGCAGGCGCTCGACATCTCCGACCCGCGCGCGCCGCGACTGCTCGGCTCGTTCGTGCCGCCCGCCGCCGCCGACCCGTATGGCTATTTCCCGAACTCGGCGATGGTCTGGGGTGTCTATAGCGAGGGCGATCTGGTGCTGGTGAGCGACATCAATGGCGGCCTCTACGTGCTGCGGACGCCGTTCTCGGGGCCGCAGTGCTTCGCCGAGACCAATCAGTGTCTCGACAGCCGTTTCGCCGATTACTGGCAGGAACACGGTGGCTTGGCGATCAATGGCTATCCGATCAGCCCGGCCTTCACCGCGACGCTCGATGATGGCCGCGCGTACACGGTGCAGTACTTCGAGCGGACGCGGCTGGAATACCACCCCGACAACGCGCCCGCCTACCAGATCCAACTCGGGCAGTTCGGTCGTCGTATCCGCCCCGCCGACGCGCCGGTGCCGCCCCGCGCGGACGCGACGTCGCCGGGGGCCACCGCCTACTTCCCGGAAACGGGGCACAATGTCAGCTCCGCGTTCCTGGCGTATTGGCGGGCCAATGGTGGGCTGGCGCAATTCGGCTACCCGATCAGCGAGACGTTGCGCGAGACGTTGGAGGACGGCAAGGAGTACGAGGTGCAGTATTTCGAGCGCGCCCGCTTCGAATATCACCCCGAGAACGCCGCGCCCTACACTGTGCTGCTCGGCCAGTTCGGGCGGCGTATCCTCGGGTCGCGCTGAGGCCGGCCAAGGGTGACCCCTCCCCGGCCCCGCTGCGCTCGCCCGCCACAGCGGGCCTTACGTGCCCTTGCCGCTGCGGCGGCATCCCTCCCCTAAAAGGGAGGGGAAGCTGGCTTTAGCTATCCCACGCGCGTTTGTAAAACGCCGCACTGAGGGGTCTGTGCGTCTGACAGGGCATGAGGCCGGGGAGCACGCCTTCGCGGCGCGCTCCCCGGCTGCGCTTAACTCCGTGCGAACAACGCCCACTCGGCCTGGAACGAGCCGCCGTGGTTGTAGATGCGGAGGTAGGCCATGGCGCTGACCATGGCGACGCCGACGATCAGGCCGACGCCGAGCGGCAGATAGGGCCACGGCCCCCCGGCGGTCGCCGCGCGACGGCAGCGCTGGAGCAGCAGGCGGGTGACGATGGCGAGTTGCGTCGCCACGGCCATGATGCGCGCGGCGACGTAGCCGAAGAAGAGGATGTGGTACCCCTCGAATACGACGCCCGCGCGCAGGCCGAGGATGTAGGCCGCCCCCTGATCGTTGTGGATCAGAACCAGCCAGCCGAGAAGGCAACCGGGGAGGAGCCACGGCAACCAGGCTAGGCGGTGGAACGCCGGGCGCGGTCGCAGCCAGCGGCCCCACTCCCCGAGGAGGCGATAGTGGGTGGCGCTGGCACAGACCACCACGATCACCCAAAGGGCGTCCCCTTGGAGCATCGCCCGGCTCACGTCCCAGTAGGCGAATGGCCCGCCGGTGCGCCAACTCCACCAGGTGCCGCAGAGTTGCCGCAGCAGAATGAGGCCACCGTGCCCGAGGATTTCGAGCAGCAGCCACTCGCGCGCGAGTGTCGCCAGAGCGCGTCCACGGTCCGTTGAGCGGTGTCGGCGCTGTCCCCGAGTCCTCACCGTTTTCCCCGTTCCGCAGCCTAATTTTGGTATGCATAGGCGAACGAGTACGCCAGGACGGACCTTGGACAAGCAAGGTTGGCGTCGCCATGATGCGCTAGGCGCTTTTGGCCCTTGTGCTGATAAGTGTAGGGGTGGGGGGTGGTCGGCGTCGAGGGGTGCCGCTAGGTGTTCATGGCTAGACCGTGGCGGTACGATCGACTGGCGCGAACGGACCTTCGGCCTATTGACCGGTGGCGGCGGGCAGTGGTGATGCCGGGGTGCGGTGCAGCATCGTGCGTGGCGGAAGCGCAACGGGGCCTCGACCGCCTGCCGCCCCGACCCACAGCACCCGCGCAAGACTCTGAGCGGTTCGGCACGAGCGTGTGGGGTTGTGCGGGGCTGGGGTGACCCCTCCCCGCCACCACCTGCGAGCGGCGACCCTGCCCTAAAACGGAGGGTGGAAGGGTCCCGGCCAACCTGAGACGCGATTGTGAGACGCGGTGTCTAGCCGAAATCGCCGCCGCCGCCCGAGTCGCCGCCGCCGCCGCCCCCGCCGCTCCAGCCACTGTCGGAACCGCCGCCGCCGCCGCCGCCGAAGAGGCTGCCGGCCGAGCTGAGCATACCGGAGAGGTTGTCGCTCCAGCCCTGGAGGCCCCCGCCACCGCTGTCGCTCATCTGCTGGAGGGTGGGGATTTGCCCGCCGCCGCCGCTGTCGCCCGAGGGGGCACCCCCGCCGGGTCCGCCCGCGCCGCCAGTGTAGCCGCCGCCCGAGCCGCCGTAATAGCCGCCGGGGCCGCCGATGATGATCGGCCCGCCATACCCACCACCGCCGTACCCGCCGCCGCCGCCATACCAGGATGGCGCGGGGGTGTCGACCGAGGCGAACTTCCTGATGAAGCCCTGCTCGAGGCCGAAAGCGGTGGCGTAGGGGAGATACCGCTCGAAGATGCCGCGCGCCTCGGCGAGATTGTCGTACTGCTCCAGGTTCGCGAGGTAGCGCTTGAACGCCTGCCACTTCGCCGCCTCCTCGGCCCCGAGCGCGGTCTTGGCCGGCATCGCTCGCGCGAGGCCCACCAGCGCGAGGCCGATGATCCCGAGCGGGATCGCCGCGAGGGTCAGGCCCCCGGCGGCCGAGCCGACGGTGAAGATCAGCGCGAGCCAGCCGAAGAACGCCACGCCGAGCAGCAGCAGGCCGAGGCGGCGATAGCGCTGGCGGGTCGCCTCGGGGCTCTGCGTGAAGTAGCCGAGCGCCACGACTTCGGCGTAGAGTTCCTGCCCGAAGCGCGGCATCGCGGCGGTGAGTTGGGCCTTCACCGTGCTCATCCGCGTCTGGCCGGTGCCGTTCATGAAAATGGTGCCGACGAGGGTGCGCTCGAAAGCACTCAGCGCCGCGCCCGATTCCCGCTGCTCGATCACGAAGTCGCGCCCGCCCCCGAACCCCATGACGCCCGGTGTCTGGACCTCATCGATGTGGAGCGCGCCCTTGCGCCCGAGGTCCTCGAAGGTCGCCAGCACGTCGTGGAGATCGGCCCGTTCGTCGAGCAGGGTGCCGACCACGCCGGGGCTGATGTCGCTCGGTGGCTCGCGCAGGTATTCGGCGACGAGCCCGGTGTAGCGATCCCGCCCGCGCAGGTACCAGAGCAGGTAGAGGCCAAGGCCGCCACCGATCAGGATGAGCAGCCCGAACACGAACGAGGCGAGCGTGACGAAGTTCTGGACCGCCGTGCTGCGTTGCTGGATCGCCTGTTGCTGCTCGAACCGGGTCTGCCAGGGGGCTGCGGTTGCGCTGACCAGGCCGTGCGGGAAGGAGACCTTCACCTCCAGCCCCTTGCCCCGGTTCACCGCGCCCGCGTCGAAGCGCACCGTGCGGCCATCGACCACCCTGACCGTCGCGGGCGCGCCGCGCGAGTCGGCCTTGAGGCTCGCGGCGTCCACCGCCCGTGGCAGTTGGACCGTCACGGCGGACGTGACGGCATCGGCGGAGAGATCGGGCCGGAGGGCGGTCCAGTCGAGGACGTCGACGTCGGCATTGATCCGCAGGCCGCCGACAACGGTGTAGGCGATGGCGAAGGTGCGCCGCTGCCCGGTCGCCTGGGAGAAATACCACTCGATCTTCAGGTTGCTGGCGGAGCGCTCGGTGCTGAACGTGTTGGGGGTGCGGCTGGCGCTCGTCTGCGCGAGGCTGTAGGAGCGATCCCCTTCGCTGATGGCCACGTCGCGAATGTCCACGACGCTGTCGAGGCCGATGTTGCGCGAGGCGCGCGTGAACGTCCCGACCGGGAAGGCGATCACCTGTCGCTCGGTGACGCGGAAGTTGCCGCTGGCGTCGATCTGGATATCCACATCGAAGCGGTCGTAGCGCACCGGATCGGCGGCGGCGACCTCGCGCGGCGTCAGCGCGGTCAGCCCGCCGGAGAGGAGGCAGGCGGCGACGAGCAGCAGCAACAGGAGACGAGTTTTCCGCACAGGGTACCCCTCATCGCGTCATCGCGTCATCGCGTCGTGGCGGCGTCGGTCGCACGCGGGCCGACCATAGGCAATCTTAGAGCGTGGAGCGCGGCGCGTCGAATGCGGCGGCGCGGCGGAGATATTCGCGGCCCGCTCGCGCTGGGCAGGCTCATTGTTCCCCGCGCCCGAGGGCCGCCGCCTGCGCCTCAGCCCTGAACCCAGCGGCGCGGCACGTTGACGATCGCCGATCGGGGCGCAATAATCAACGCTCGCGCTCACGGCCCGCGATCATGTACGGCGAGGTGCGGTGATCTGTTTCGTGTCGCGGGGGCTGCTTGCTCGGGAACGGTTCCGCACACGCCGCCTGCCCCACGCGTCGGTGGGGCGATCTGTGCATCCTGGTCGCGCTGCTGCTCGCCGCAGTGTTCTGCCGCCTGCCTGCGCTCCTCAATGCTGGTGGTGTGCATTCCGACGCGGCGATCGTCGGCCTGCAAGCACGGCATATCCTGCGCGGCGAATGGGCGTGGTTCATCTGGGGGACCGATTATCAGGGGATCGTCGATCCGCTGCTGGTCGCGGCGGGCTTCGCGCTCGGCGGCGCGACGCCACTGGCGCTGATGCTCGTGCCGCTGCTCGGCCACCTCCTGCTGGTGGGGCTGACCTTCGTCACGCTCCGCCGCCACCTCGATTTGGTGGCGGCGAGCGTCGCGACCCTGGTCGTCGTCTGCACCCCGCAGGCGATCAATGGCGTCGCCCTCTACGCCCCGCGCCAGTGGGGGATCACGGCGGTGGTGGCCGCAGTCTGGCTCCTCGATGGCGCGGCCCGGTCGCGCCGCCCGCTCCCGCGTTACGCCGGGGGCGTGGCGCTCGGCGCGCTGGCCCTGTACCTCGACCTTTTCACCGTGCAATTCCTGCCGGGCCTCGCCCTGTTCGCGCTGGCCTGTGCCCGCGACGGGGCGGCGACCTGCGCGCTCGTCGCGCGACGGGCGGGGGCCTGCGTGCTCGGGCTGGCCGGTGGGCTGGCGCTGCTCGCGCTCTCGCGGCTGGCGGTGACGGCGGGCCCGAATCAGTTGGCGGTGACCGCCCCCGCGCCGACGCTGGTGCGCCGGAACGCGGCCCTGCTCTGGGACCAATGCCTGCCCTGGTTGCTCGGCTACAAGGTCTACATCCCCGGCACGGACCTCTATCCCGCCCTCTGGCAGCCGCCACGCGCCTTCCAGGTGGTGCAGCTCGGCGGCGCGACGCTGCTGCTGCTCGGCCTCGCCGGGGGCGGCGTGGCGCTGCTGACGCGGCGACTCCCGTGGCCGGTGCGCCGCCTCGGCGGTTTGGGGTGTCTGGTGGGGCTGACATCGCTGGTGGGGTTCCTGGTGTCGAGCAGCCCGACGGACATGTGGGGGGCGCGGTATCTCGCGCCGATCCTCTGGCTGGCCCCCTGCGCGCTGGTCCCGGCGGCCTATCTGCTGGCCGGGTGGCGCTTCCCGGCGGCGCTCGCGCCCTATCTGCTCGCCGCGCTGGTGGGGGGCTGGCTCGGTTTCGGGACCTATGTGCGCGCGGGAGTGCCGATCCGCGAGCCGCGTGGCCTCGCGGCCGAGGAAGCGCAACTCGGCGCGGCGTTGCGGGCGCGCGGCGTCCGTTACGGGGCGGCGGATTACTGGCTCGCCTATCGGCTCACCTTCCTCTGGGGCGAGTCGCCGGTCATGGTGCCGCTCGACCCGAGTGCGGATCGCTACGCACCCTTTCGGCGCGGTTACGAGGCCGCGCCGATCGTGGCGTACATTTATCACCCGAGCGAGCCGCGCGCCACGCCCGAGCCGTGCGAAGCCTGGTTGCGCGGGATGGGCGCGCGCTACGAACGGGTGACGGTGGCCGAGTTCACGGCGTTCGTCTGGGAGCGCGGGCCGAGGGACGGCGAGGCCACGGGGTGCGTCGCGGCGATGGCGGCACAGAGGGCCCCGAGCGCGAAGAAATAGTAATTGCAGAACGCCTGCTTGTTGAAGGCGAAGAAGGTCAGGTAGATCAGCGCCATAGCGGCGGCGAAACCCGCCGGGGTGCGCGCGCCGCGCCAGAGCGCCAGGGCGCAGGCGGGGACGATCGCGGCGAAGGCGAGCCAGCCGGGCGCGGGCAGATTGGCGCGCGCCAGCCAGGCGACATAGCTGAGGGCGTCCGGGCGCAGCGGTTGGTAGAGCTGGAGGGTCACGACCGAGACGACGAAGCCGCGCACGTTCCAGAGTGCGAGCGGCAGGCTGATCGCCAGCGCGACGCCCCCGGCCCGCCAGACGAGCCGCCACCAGTCGCGCCAGCGGCCCCGGCTGCCGACCACCCCGCCGACCACCTCGCCGACCAGCAGGAAGGCCGTGAGAGGCGCGAAGACGAGCGTCTGCTTCACCGCCAGCAGCAGCCCGAAGGCGACCGGCAGGGCGCGCGGCCAGCGACAGGCGCAAGCGACGACCAGCGCCAGCAGCAGGATCAGGAACGGCTCGGTCCAGCCCTGTTCCAGCACGAAGAAGACGCGCGGCGAGAAGAGCAGCAGCGCGGCGGCGAGGGCACCGACGCGGCCAGGCCGCGCCAGCGCCAGCAACGCCCCGGCGAGGGCCAACGCCAGGAGTTGGGCGTAGCGGTGGTCGCCCGCGAGGAGATAGCTTGGCAGGGCGAGGAAAAGACTGAGGGGGGGGTAGGGGAAGCCGAAGGCGAGCCGACCGTCGTGATCGAGGCCAGGGCCGTAATAGGCCCCGTCGCCGTAGATGTTGGGGAAGGTCAGGGTGTAGGGGTTCTCGCCGCGCAGGAGGGCCGCGCTGCCCTCCTGCTGAAAGACGAAGACGTCGATCGGCGGCGCGGGCGCGTGGCGGATGACCCACGCGCCGAGCGCGAGCTGGACCAGCAGCAGGGCGGGGAACCAGACCCGGCGCAGCCGCCGCGCGTCGGCGAGCCCTGCCACGACGAGCGCGGCGGCGATCCCGAGTCCGACGACGTATGGGGCGTAGGCGTCGGGCCAGACGATGTCGGGATAGATTCCCGGCGGCTGCCGCGCGAGTTGCACGAATTGCGCGGCGAGGCCGAGGCCGAGTGCGACCGGCAGGGCCTGTGGCGGCAGGCGGCGACCCCAACGACGTGGCAGGGCGAACGCGGCGACACAGGCGAGCAGGGTGAGCGTGAGCCAGCGCAGCGCCGCGACCTGGAAATGGCCGTCGCTGATCTGGAGTGCGTGGCTGAGGACGACGGCGGCGAGGGTGAGCAGGAGCGGGACGTGGGCGGGGTCGCGGGTGGTCGGGCCAGGCCGGGTGGGGGGCGCCCCGCCCGTTACCGGCGCGCTCACGCCGCGTCCTCGACCGGATAGGCCAGGAAGATCCACTGGAAAGCGAAGAGGCGCGGCGCGAGGCGCAGGGCGAGGTGTTGGAGGCGCTGTAGCAGCCCGTACAGCGCGCCGCCCTCGCCGCCCGGCCAGAGTTCGTCGAGCGGGATGCCGGTCGGATAGGCGCGGGCGACGCGCAGATCGGCGGCGCGCAGCAGCGCCTCGGCGGTGTCGCGCGTGTAGAAATGCAGGTGGGTACGGTCGAGGATGCCGCGCTCCATTTGCGGGAAACGCCCGAAGAGGAGCAGCAGGCGCACGGCGAGGTGCGCGACGTGTGGCAAGGAGATGACGAACGCGGCGTCGGGCGTCGCCACCCGGCGAAGCTGGCGCAGCACGGCGACCGGGTCGACGGTGTGTTCCAGCACGTCGCCGCAGACGACGACGCGATAGCTGCCGGGTGCGAGCGGGGCGTCCTCGATGGTGCTGGCGAAGACGCGACGATAGTGCGCGCGGGCACGTTCGGCCCACAGCGGATTCGGCTCGACGGCGTCGAGCGCCAGCCCGCCACCGCCGACGAGTTGGCCGAGTACCCCCTGCGCCGCGCCCACGTCGAGGACGGGACCGGCACGGAGACGGCGCACGAGGCGGGCGATTTGCTGGTGGCTACTCCTCGGATCCCGGTGCAAGCGGTAGTGCAGCGCGCGATCGTCCACGCAATCTCCAGCGGTAGGCGAGCGCGTAGGCGAGCGACTCGCGGAGGCAGTTGAGGGCATACGGGATGCCGTTGACGCGACAAATCTCGTCGCCGTAATAGGTGGGGATCGGCACCTCGGCAATCCGATGGCCGCGCCGGAGAAAGGCGAGGATGATCTGCGTGTCGAAGTGCCAGTTGGTCGTCAGGCCGTTGAGCGGGACGGTCGCCAGCGCCGCGACCGCGTAGGCGCGATAGCCTGAATGGAACTCGCTGAGGCGGGTGCCGAGCAGTACGTTCTGGACGGCGGTGAGGACGCGGTTGCCGAGGTACTTGTAGGCGGGCATGTTGCCGCGCCGCGCCGCGCCGGGCACGAGCATCCGCGAGCCCATCACCAGGTCGGCCGTGCCTGCTTCCAGCGGGGTCAGCAAATCCTGCATCACTTCCGGGGCGTATTGGCCGTCGCCGTGCAACAGCACGACGATGTCGAAGCCGCGCGCGATCGCGTACTCGTAGCCGCGCTGCTGGTTGCCGCCGTACATCAGATTGACCAGGTTGCGGTGGATCACCAGCTTGCCGGGGCCGAGCCGTCGCTCGTATTCGTGCCCGACGGCGGCGGTGCCATCTTGGCTGGCGTCGTCGAAGACGAAAATCTCCTCGACCTTCTCCATGATCGCGGGGGGGATACGCTCGATGACGCTCCCGAGGGTCGATTCGGCGTTGTACGCCACCACCAGGATACCGATCCGTGCCATGCGGCTTCTCTCCACCACTCGCGCGACGACGGTTTCAGTCCTATCCCCCCACCCCAAAGGTCAGTATACGCGATCGGCGTAGCCTATCGCGTGTCGCCGTCATTGCCGCTGGTATAGACCTCGAAGCCCGCGTTGGTGTCCGCGATCAGGATGTCGCGCGGCAGCCCACGCAGTTGCAGCAGGGAAGCGACATCGCCGACCGCGCCCGCGCCGTTCGTGACCAGCAGGGCCAGCAGCGGGCCGCGCAGGATCTGGGGGGTGAGCGGCATGATCGCGACCCCGACCACGGAGATCAGCAGCAGCGGCGCGACCAGGATGGCGGCGTAGGTCCCTTTGCCGACGAACTCCCGGAAGTGGCAAAAGGCGACGCCGGGGCCGATGCCGTAGACCGGTCGCCCACCGCCCAGGCTCGCGACGAGGCCGTGGATCAACTCGTGGATCACCGGCAAGACGACGCCAGCGACGAGGCCGAGGAGGAGGATATCGACCAGCCCGACGTTGAAGCTGACGCCGCCGCCGCGCAGATCGAGCGGCCCGCCGAGCGGCGCGGTGACGACGTCGAAGAACAGGAAGGCTGGGATGATCAGGACGAGGCTGAGCACGCTCAGGACGCCGATGTTGAGGTGGCCGCGCCGCAGGAGGCGATACCCTGCTGGCTGCTCGCCCTCGGCGGTCGCGCGAACCTCGCTCAGACGCAGGAGGCGGGACATGGGGCTCCCTGTGGTCGCGGGGTGAAGTGTTAGCAAGGCCGAAGGTTTCCTGGGGCCGGCGCGGTGGCTATCAACCCGCCGCGAGCCGCCTTCGACCTTCGACCGCATTAACGAAAGTGCCGACAACCCCGAGAGGCCGTCGGCACCGTTCGATCAGCTTCGCTGCATTCGGCGTTCCCTTGCGGTCCTGCCGTTTGCGACCGAGTCGCGATTGACCCGAAGGTCCTTCGTTCTCTTGCCGCGCTCCTCGAACGTCCCGTCTCCCCCTTGCGAGTTCGTCGGCCCGTTTCCGGGTGCCGCGTCGTTGATAGATTGATAATAGCACCTTCGTGCCAGGTTGTCAATACCCTCCGGGAAGATCGATTGGGACAGACGGATGTTCATCCCGCCGGTACCGATCAGGCCGTCGGCCCCGCTGCACCCCGCCGTAGCCTCTTGGCCGTGGCCCTCATGGTCTGTTTCACAAGAGCCTGTGGGGAGACGATCTGTGTTCCGCCTGCCGCCACTCGCACCCCCGCCGCCCAGGGGTCACCCGCCTATCCGAGGGAGAGTGGGAGGGCAATCCGAAACGCGATTGCGAGGGGCAGCGCCCCGGCCCACAGCGGCGCGCAGGCCAGGGGAGAGTGGGAGGGCAATCCGAAACGCGATTGCGAGATCGACGCTTAGCCGAAGGTTCCATAACTGGTGGCGGGCGGTGAGATGGTGGGGGTGCGGGCGAGGACGAGGAGGGCTTGATGGAGCGGCTTGTGACGCTCGTGGCGGATGGAGAGGAGAGGAGAGAACTACGCTATGGGTGTTATATATACGAAGCAAGGAAGTTCCGAAACTTGTATGTTCCGGAACTTGTGAGTATACTATAGTGGGCGAGCAGTGAGTGACGAGGAGACAGCCGCCATGACGCAACACGATCCTGTCCAGGGCGTCGCGCTCCTGGGCGATGCCCCCAGTGAAGCCGAGTCTGGGCAGCCCGCGCGGCTCGGTCGGAAGCGCGATCACACGCGCGACGCCGCGATCCTCGACGCGGCGCTCGCGGTCCTCGCCGAGATCGGCTACGACGCCATGACGATGGACATGGTGGCGGCGCAGGCGAAGGCCGGGAAGGCGACCGTTTACCGCCGCTGGCCGTCGAAGGCGGAGCTGGTCCTCGACGCCGTCGCCCGCATGAAGCGCAGCGCGGTCGATCTCGACCGGCTGCCCGACACCGGCACCCTCCGCGGCGACCTTGTCGCGCTGATTAAGCCGCAGTCCCTCGAGGAGGGGGCGCGTACGCTCAGGGTGATGGCGGGGCTTGCATCGCTGCTGGCGCACGATCAGACGTTCGCCGAGGCGGTGAACGCCGCGATCATCGAGCCATGGGCCGCCGCGCACCGCGCGCTCATGCAGCGGGCGGTCGACTGCGGCGAGATCCCCGCCGCCGCCGACATCGAGACGATCGCGCACGTCGCCCCGTCGATGGCCGCCTATCGCGTCCTCATCCAGCGCAAGCCGTTCGACCGGGACTTCCTCGTCACACTGATCGACGTCCTCCTGCTGCCGGCGCTCCGCGCTGCGCCGGTCGCGGCCATCCCGGCCCCGACGGGTCGATCGCCATGACCGACGCCGGGGCCATTGACCGGCCCATGCCGCCGTCCCGAGCGGCCCGGCTTCGCGGCCCGACACACGGTTTTCGCCCGTTGGGCCGGGTGCGCCGGGGTGCCCGGACACTGTATCTCTGAGGAAAGGAGCCCGCTGTGGCCATCAATGCTGTCACCCACCTGAACTTCCGGGGCAACGCCCGCGCGGCGCTCGAGTTCTACCGCGCCGTGTTCGGCGGCAATATCGTGCTCACCACGTACGGCGACTTCGGTGCCCCCAAGGACACCCCCATCGCCGACAGGATCGTGTGGGGCCAGGTGACCGCCGACAGCGGCTTCCGCGTGATGGCCTACGACGTGCCCTTTGCCGAGCAGTCTCCCCAGCCGAGCGAGTCTGCGACGCGCCGGGAGAACGGGATGACCATTACGCGGGATCCGTTCTTCATCTCGCTGCGAGGCGAGAACGTCGACGAAATCGCCGCGCTGTGGGACAAGCTGGTCGAGGGCGCGACCGTCATCGAGCCGATCGCTCAATCTGCTTGGGCACCCTTGTTCGGGATGCTGACCGACCGCTTCGGCGTGGGCTGGGTCGTGGATGTGGTACGCCCGTACAACCCATCCTGACCAGATCACCTGGGTTGTGCCAGATCACCTGGGTCGCGGACGGCGTGAGCCGATTAACGGGTCATAACCGTCGGGGACGGGCACGAGGGGGCACTGTACGCCTCCTCGTGCCCGTCCTTACTGCCGCAGCTTGGCTCCTGCGGCAACCTGCGCCATCGGATGCCGGTCCGTCCCCCGGTGCAGGATCGCGCCGCTTTTGCGGGGTCCCTTACCGGGGGACGGTCGCCCTTCAGGGCAATGGCCGGTGTGGTCGCAACGGTTCGCTCGCGACTCACAACTCGTTGGAGACCATTTCGCGTACGCTCGGACCGCCAGTCCCGCAGCACCCGTGCCAGGGGCATGAAACTGTCTGCTGGCCGGGGGATTCAACCCCCGGACCCTTGACGAATCCAGCACGCGATCATGGTCAGGCGATGGTCAGGCGATGCCGGTCGCGGCGTCGGCGCTGGCGAGTTGCGCCTGTATCGGGTGGTGGCCCTCGGCGAACGCCGCGACGATCGCGCGGCAGAATGCGGGCAGATCGTCCGGGTTGCGACTGGTCACGAGGCCGTGATCGACCTGTACTTCCTTGTCCACCCAGGTGCCGCCCGCATTGCGGATGTCAGTCTGGAGGCTGGGCCAGGAGGTGAGCGTGCGACCGCGCACCATGTCGGCCTCCACGAGGGTCCACGGCCCGTGACAGATCGCGCCGATCGGCTTCCCGGCGCGGAAGAAGTCGCGCACGAAGCGCACCGCCTCCTTGTCCATTCGCAGGAAGTCCGGGTTCGCCACGCCACCGGGCAACACCAGCGCGTCGTACTCGTCGGCGCTCGCCTCGGCCACCGTGCGATCGACCGGGAAGGTGTCGCCCTTGTCCATCGCGTTCACGCCCTGGATCGTGCCCGCGCGCAGGGCGATCAGGTGTGGGGTGGCCCCCGCGTCCTGCACCGCCCGCCACGGCTCGGTCAGCTCCACCTGTTCGACGCCATCGGTCGCCAGGAACGCGACCTTGCGCCCGCTCAATTCGTTCGCCACTGCTCTGTCTCCTGTTCCGCGTGTTTCGGTCTGGTCGGGCATAACGCGCATCAAGTGCGCTGCGTTCAGAGGGCGACTTTCTCGTTCTCGCCGCCGTCGGCCTGCTTGCCGGTCAGCAGCGCCTTGGCAAAGCCGAGCAGTTGCGTGACCTTGCCGTTCGGCGAGTCCCAATATTCCGCCTGCGTGGCCGACACCTTCAACAGCGCGAGGTTCGGATCGGCGAGTCCTTCGGGGAACCAGGCCTTGAGGATCGGGCTCCAGAGTTCGGTCATCTTCGCGCGGTCGCGCGACAGCGCCGCCGTGCCGGAGATCGACACGTAGGCGTTCTTGCCGGGATCGGCGAAGCTGAGGTTGATCTGATCGTGCTCGCGCATCTCCGCCACCTGCCCGGAGTTGGCCCCCACGAAGAACCAGAGGTCGCCGTCGAACTCCCGTTCCTGCACCGCCATCGGGCGGCTGCGGAGGCTGCCGTCGCGCTCGGTCGTCGTCAGCATCGCGAACGTGATGTCCTCGATCAGCGCGCCAACCTTCTTGCGATTCTCGGCCTGGGTCGTGTCGTCGCTCATCGTTCCACTCCATTTGCCGTGCCAGCGGGCCATCGTTCGGTCATCATCGGGCGTCATCGGGTGTCGGGCGCGGAGGGCGTTGCCCGCCGCCACACCCCTGCCGGTGCTTGCATCTTCCGTGCCAGCCCCCGGCGTGCGTGTGCGGGCGTGTCGCCGCGCACTGGCCGGGAGTACAGGGCCCAGCGCGACCGTCCGGCGGTTGTCGCCGTGCGGCGGAAGGCGTAGAGTTGGGTGTGCCGGAGGCACGTATCACGGTTGACCGCGCCCGTTGTTGTGCGCGGGCGGAATCTGGGGGGAATGGTGTCGGTCGAACTCGAGCCGAAGGTGCCGGATACGCTCGCAGGCGAGGATGGCGACGCGGGCGGCGCGGGCGACGGGGCGGAGCGGGATGATCGCCCGGTCTCGACGCGCTCGATGTACCGCAAGGTGATCAACCTCTCCTGGCCGGTGATCACGCAGAACCTGCTGGAAACGCTGGTCGGGGTGGTGGACACGATCCTGGTGGCGCGGCTGGGCGCGGCGGCGATTGCCGGTGTCGGGACGGCGCTCCAGGTAAACTTCTTCCTCCTGGCGATCCTCAGCGCGGTGACGGTCGGGGCGTCGATCATGGTGGCGCACGCGATCGGCGCGCGGGACAAGATCGGCGCGCAACGGGTGGCGAAGCAGGCGATCGTCTGGGGCCTGCTGGGCTCGCTGCCGCTGACGGTGCTCGGCGCGCTCGGGGCGAGCACGGTGATCGGCGCGTTCGGCGTCGCGCCCGACGTGGCGAAGGTCGGGGCCGATTACCTGCGGATCACCATGTTCGCCCTGCCGGGCCTGCTGCTCGTCTTCGTCGGCGGCGCGATCCTGCGCGGCGCGGGCGATACGCGGACGCCGCTGCTGGTCGGCATCCTCAACAATGTCCTCAACGCCGGGCTGGCCTATGGGCTGATCTACGGCCATTTCGGGCTACCAACCCTTGGGGTGAACGGCTCGGCCTGGGCGGCGGCGACCGGGCGGATCGTCGGGGCGGTCGTGCTGCTGGTGGTGCTGGTGCGCGGGCGCGAGGCGCTGGCGTTGCGGGGGTGGTCCGATTGGTGGCCCCGCTTCGCGGCGGTGCGCCGTGTGCTGCAACTGGGCGTGCCTGCGGCGATCGAGCAGACGTTGATCGCGACCGCGTTCACGATGCTGACGGTGATCATCGCCACGCTCGGCACGCTCGACCTGGCGGCGCAGCGGATCAGCTTCAACGCCCTCTCGGTCGGCTTCCTGCCCGGCATCGGCTTCAGCATCGCCACCAGTACGCTGGTTGGCCAGAGTCTCGGGGCCGGTCGTCCGCAGGAGGCGCGGGCGGCGGCGCGGGCGGCGGCGGGCTGGGTGATGCTCTGGATGGCGCTGATGGCGACCGTCTTCCTCACCTGCGCCGTGCCGATCATGCGCCTCTTCACCGCCGATTCGGCGGTGATCGATCTCGGCGCGCGCAGCCTGCGCGTCCTGGCCCTGGCCCTCCCGTTGTGGGGGATGGGCTTCGTCTGGGCGGGGGCGCTGCGCGGCGCGGGGAATACCCGGCTGCCGCTGATCTTCAACGCGGTGGGGATGTGGCTGGGGGTGGGGCTGAGTTTCGCGCTGGTGCGGCTCGTCGAGCCGAGCCTGCCGCTGGTCTGGGCGGTCTGCCTACCCGGCTGGGCGCTGAACGCGCTCGGCGTCTGGATCGGCTTCCGGCGCGACGATCTGCAGAAGCTGACCGGCAAACGCCCGGTGCCGGTGCCCATCGAGGCGTGAGCGGGCGATGGCCGCATGGCGTCGTCTGCGGGCGTGGCGACAGGGTGGGGGTACGCAGGGAAGGTGGCGGGGTGGTACAGCGCGATTATATCCTGCGCATGATCGAGCAAATGGGCGTCGGCTGGGCCGCGCTGCTGCGTGTCGCCGGGTTCCGGCAGGCGCAGCGCTACGCGCAGGCGGAGCAACTGCTCGATCAGACCTTGCGCCGCTCGCTCGGCCTCGATGGTGGCGCGCTCGACCGGCTCTCGGCGGAGGAGTTGATCGGGCTGGTCCGCCTCGCGCGCTCGGCGGGCGCACGCGACGAGGTGACGAGCGAGAAGTTGCTCCTGCTGGCCGCGCTGGCGCGCGAACGGGCCGCCCTGCACGCCGCGCAGCCCGAGCCTGAGCGCGAGCGGAGCGCGGACTACGCCATGAAGGCGTTGCAGATCTTCCTGACCGTCCTGCTCGAAGAAGACCCGGACGCCGAGCGTGCGAGCGCCGCGATCGGGCCGCTGACCGAGCAATTGGCCGGGTACGCGCTGCCGCCGACCGTGAAAGACCTCCTCTGGCAGTATCACGAGCAAATCGGGGCGTTCGCCAAGGCCGAGGATTGGCTCTTCGCCCTGTTGGACGAGGAGCCACAATCGCTCGCGCGCGGCGTCGCCTTCTACGAGCGGCTGGCGCGACACCCCGACGAACTCCTGGCGCGCGGCGACCTCCCGCGCGACGAGGTCGCGACCGGCCTGGCCGAGTTGCGGGCGCGGGCGGCGTAAGCCCCCACCCGACCATCACACAGTTTCACAAATACGTGTCAGGCTGCGGGGCGGAGATTGACCCCTCCCCGGCCCCGCTCCGCTCGTACCCGTGAAGGGCATAATACCCGCTGCGGCGGGCCTTACGTGCCCTTGCCGCTGCGGCGGCGACCCTCCCTTAAGCTCGACTTTAGCGGTTTGATCGTGACTCCCGAGCGCCTGATCGAGGAGCGCTGCTCCGTCGCCTGAACTGCTAATGCTAAACTCAGGCGGTGAGTCTGCGGATGAAGTGCTTGGATGTCGTGACCCAGCCGAATAGCACTTCCACCATCCGCAGCGTCGCGTCGTGGCTCGTGTGCGGGAGGTTGTGTCCGATCGGCTCGGTGGTACAGTCGGCGAGCAGCAAGCATCGGTAGTCCCGGAAGTAGGCGTCGCGCACGGTCGATTCCACGCAGACGCTGGTCGTGCCGCCCACAAAGACGAGTGTGCCGATGCCGTGCTCCTGGAGAGTCGTGTGAAGCGGCGTCTCGAAAAAGCCGCTGAAGCGGCGCTTCAAGATGACCATCTCACCAGGCTCAGGCGCGACCTCGGGCAAGATGTCTCCTTCTTGGACACCGGACGGCAGCATTCGCCCGTGCATCGCGCCGCCCCCCGTGCCCGCCAGGGCCATCCAGTGTTCGCCGCGCGCGGCGTCCCAGAGGTGGGCGTTGCCTGACGAGGGCGCGAAATCGGCGGTGAGATAGAGGATCGGCAGGCCAACCCCTCGGGCTGCGGCGAGAGTGCGCGTTATCGGGCGGAGGATTGCCTGCGCCCCGGCTACATTGACGCCGGCTCGATCCCACGCACCGCCGAGACCGAAGAAACCTTGCTGCATGTCGACGACGATGACGGCTGTCTCGCTCGGGTCGAGCAGGAGTGGGGACGGGCGGGCTTCCACCCGCATCTCCGGTATGATCTGCGCCATGTTTGGCACCTCCGGACTGTCGCTCGAATTCGTTATCGTGAGGGGCAAGCGGCTTGACGAACCTGTGGGTTTGCGGTCGCGACTCGCCTGCACCGTTGCCGGTTTCACGCTGCCCGTCGATTGGGCCGACCCACGCCCGGATAAGCACAGCATACCATTCGCTCGACAAGCGTGGTTTTGACGGTGGCCCCCGGTGGGCTATGCTCGGCCTCCGTCGCTGAGGAGGGTGCCGATGCCAGTCCTGCCGCCGTCCATCGCCGTGGTGCTCGCCCCGTTCGCCGCGCTGTTCTCGCGCCGGGTATGGGCGCATGCCCAGGTATTGTTGACGGGAGCGCTCCTCGCCCCCCGCAGCGCACCGTCGCGGTGGCCCTGCGCGCGACTGGTCGCGCCGACGCGCCGCAGTTCCACCGCTACCACTGCGTCCTCAGCCACGCGCGCTGGTCGGGGCTGGCGGTCGGGCGCACCCTCCTGGGGCTGCTCGTCGCGACCTTCGTGCCGGAGGGCCCGCTCGTCTTCGGCATCGACGAGACGCTGGAACGCCGTCGGGGCCGGAGAATCGCGGCGAAGGGCATCTACCGTGACGCGGTGCGTTCCAGCCACGCCCATTTCGCCAAGGTGAGCGGGCTGCTCTGCGCCGACCAGGCGGCCACGCCCGCGCAGATTCTCGGCTGGTTCGTGCAGCGCTGGCAGGTGGAGGTGACGCTGGAGGAGGTGCGCCGCCACCTCGGCGTCGAACCGCAGCGCCAGTGGTCCGACCGCGCGATCCGCCGCACGACGCCCGCCCTGCTGGGCCTCTTCTCACTCGTCACCCTGCTGGCCCACGAGCGCATGACCGACCACGCCACTGCCGTCCGGCAAGCCGCGTGGTACCGCAACGAGCGGCCCACCTTCGCCAACGCCCTGGCGCTCGTCCGGCGCGAGCTGTGGCATCACGAGGGTTTTCAGACATCCCCTTGTACCGAGGAAGATCGTCAGACTCCCGCGCGCCTTCGTGGAACGCCTGACCGAGGCGCTCTGCCACGTCGCCTGATCCGCTAAAGTCGAGCTAAAAGGGAGGGGAGAAAAGGGCACCGTCACCGTCGCGCCAGCCGTCTGAACGTCCGCGAGGCGGGCAGAGCGCCGCGATAGGCCGAACCCCGCGCCCACTCGCGAACGCGCAGCGAGCCCCAGAGCAGGGCGATGGCGACGATCTGCGCCAGCGTGCCGACGGTACGATCGGCCGTGTCCAGGGCGGGGACGTTGCGGAAGAGGACGATCAGCGGCAGGTGCAAGGTGAAGATCCAGAGCGAGTCGCGCCCGAGCGAGAGGATGAACCAGCCGAACGCCGCGCGCAGCGGGAGCCAGAACCAGGTCGCCAAGAACGCGAAGAACTGGAGGTAGATCGCGACCGGCAGCAGGCGGCGCGGGGTCAGCGCGACCCGCGCCGCCTCGACGTTCTCGCGGTCGAGCAACAGGCGCGGCGGGTGCCCCTGCACGTAGAGGACCAGCAGCCCGAGCGCCGCCGCGACGACAAGCGTCGCGTACGCCCAGGCGAGGGGACGACGCCGCGCGATCTGCTCGCCGAGCCAGCGGCGATGGTAGCCGATCGCCAGGCCGACGAAGAAGAGGAGTTGCCAGGCGGGCGGCGAGAAGTAGGTGGCGAACGGCCAGCGGAACTGGTCGCTGTAGAGCTGGGCGGTCAGGTAGATGCCGACCGAGACGAGCGGCACGAGCCAGCCCTTCCCCTCGGCGCAGGCCAGCAGGGCCAGCGGCGCGGCGAGCAGCAGCAGCAGGAAGAGGACCAGCACCTCCCCGCCATGGTAGGCGACCGCGAGGGTCAGCGTCCCGAGCAGGAAGGCGTCCGGTCGCCCGGCATAGACCGTGGCGATGGCGTCCGGCAGGGGATACCAGAGTCGCAGCCGCCCGCTGGCCGCCAACAGGCTGGCGACCAGGGTGATCCCGACCGTCAGGCGATAGAGGGTCCAGGCCCGCCGCACGAGCAGGCGCACGGTGACGGCCAGCACGTCGCACGCGGCGTTCAGGCCGAGCACGTACCCGGCGATGAAGACGAAGCCCTCGGCCGCCGAGATGTAGAACCGCCCGGACCCCGTGAGGGTGTTGAGCCAGGAGTTGCCGCCGAGCCCGTTGACGACCATCACCAGCAGGCAGAACCCGCGCAGGAGGTCGAAGCGGGGGTCGCGCTGACCGCGTTGTACGTAGCCGAGCGGCCAGCGCCGCGCGCCGCCGACGGGGCGGCTCGGCGGCTCCGTGGGGGGCGCGGGCGGCGGCGGCGGCGGGGTGGACACGAGCAGATCGCCCAGCAGGCTCGACCGCCGAGGTCGGGCGGGCGCGCTATCCACCCGTGCTACCGGAATCGGGGCCAGTGTTCGCACGCTTCTCCTCACCGCCCCGCCAGCGTCGCGCCGTGCGTATCGACACTACGCGATGTTCTCGCGATGTTCTCGCGATCCTCACCCTTCCACGGTAGCAGTCGGCGCGGCACGCGACCATAGGCTATCGGTCCCGGCCCGGATGGCGCGATATACCCACGCACGTACCGAAGCGGCGACCCGGCCAATTTGTACCGGTTGTCCCGCCCCGTCGCGGGGCGTAAAATGGAGGAGCGTGGTCGCGCGACGAGCGCTGAAACATTGGATGCCCTTGGGATGCCCCTGAGATGCCCCTGGCCGGGCAGCGTTGGCCGGGGCTTTTTTTGGCGGCAGCGATCGGATACGAGAGAACGGGCGGGCGAACATGATGTCACCAGAGCCGCGCAGCACGACACGCCGCGTGCCGATCGAGCTGACGCCAAGGGTGGCGCTGCTGGTCGGCGGCGCGATCGTCCTGCTCCTGGCAAGCCTCGCGATCGTCATCTGGGGCGTGCGCCGCCCCACCACACCCGCCGTCGCTGCCGCGCCAACGCCGACGATGATCGTGCCGGTCGTGGCCGCCGCCGAGCCGACCGCCACCGCCCTGGCCCCCCCGACAGCGACGGTGCCCTCGATGGCGACGGCCACCCCGCGCCCACCGACGGCGACGGTGCGTCCCTCCGCCGCCCCGACCGCGCGGCCTTCGGCCACGGCGGCGCGACCGATCGTGAGTCACGGCGGCTGCGCGGTGGCCTTGCCGGTCGGCTTCGGCGAGGAGACGCCGCAAGGCGGGTATTATCCGGCCCTCGACCGCTCCGGCTTCGCGGCGCTGGATGCGTTCGACACGGCGAACGGGCGGCGCACCCCCGAGGAATTGGCGCAGGATTTTGCGGCCACGACGCTGAACCGGGTGATCCAGGGCTACCGCATGACCGGCGCGGAGCCGACGGGCGGCGGCTACCGGATAGATTACGTCGCCACCGTCGCCGGGCAGCCGGGACGGGGCAGCTTCTACCTCAAAGATTTCGGCCCGCTCGCCTGCGGGGCGACCATGTTCGTCCTCGACGCCTCCGGCGTGTCGCTCGCCTCTGCCTTCGATCTGATGGTACTATCTCTCACAGCCGCGCCGACGACGCGCTGAACGCGCGTGGCCGCGCCACCGGCACGTCCTCGATGCCGCACAGGTGGGAGCGACTATGCAGGCAGACACGCAGGCGACGATGCAGGTGACCAAGCTGACCCTCGGCCCGCTGGCGAACAACGTCTACGTGGTCGCCTGCTCGCGCACACATGAGAGCGTCGTGATCGACGCCTCGTTCGATGCCGCGCAGATCGTCGCGGCGACGGCGGGGACGACCCCGAAGGCGATCCTGCTGACCCATGGGGACCGCGATCACATCGATGTGCTCGACGAGCTGCGCGGCCTGCTCGAGGTGCCGGTCGGGATCCACGCCGCCGACGCCGCGATGCTGCCGACCCCGCCCGACTTCCTGCTCGACGAGCACACGCCGTTCGCGGTCGGCGACGGCGCGTTGCGGGTGCTGCACACGCCCGGCCACACGCCGGGGAGCATCTGCTTCCACTTCGCCGACACGCTGATCGGGGGCGACACCCTCTTCCCCGGCGGCCCGGGCGCGACACGCGGTGACGCGGCCCGTTTCGCCCAGATCATCGCCAGCATCACCGACACGCTCTTCCCACTCCCGGACGAAACCGTCGTGCGCCCCGGCCACGGCGACGACACCACGATCGGTGCCGAACGCCCCCACCTCCCGGAATGGCTCGCGCGCGGCTGGTAAACCGCGCCCCTTGGGCAGCCCCGGCACCGCGCCGGGCAGTCGCCAAGGGCCTTCCCCCTTCCCCGCTCCTCGGATGGGCGGGGGCCCCCTGGGTGGCGGGGTGGCGAGCCGCAGCGATGCCGGGGGTGCGGGTGCCCCGCCGCCGCCGCAGACGCCAAGTGAGGATCACCCCGCCGCGCCGTCGTCGTCCCCCTCATCACCTGGAGTCGTCGTGGTCGCAACCGTGCTCGTCGCCGACGACGACCGCAAGATCATCGATATGCTGCGACGCACCCTCGCTTACGAGGGTTACGCGGTGCTGACCGCGAGCGATGGGGCGGAGGCGTTGGAGAAGGTGCGGACACACCGCCCCGACCTGATCATCCTCGACCGGATGATGCCGGGCCTGGAGGGGCTGGAGGTCGCCCGCCGTATCCGCGCCGCCGACCCGACGCCGATCCTGATGCTGACGGCGCGCGATGCGATCGAGGATCGGGTCGCGGGCCTGGACAGCGGCGCGGACGATTATTTGGTCAAACCGTTCGCCCCCGCCGAACTGCTGGCGCGTATCCGCGCGCTGTTGCGGCGCACCGACGGGCTCGACAGCCCGCGCCCGCTCGCCTACGCCGATCTGCGCCTCGATCCGACCACGCGCGAGACGCGGCGCGGCGAACGGTGCTTCGAACTCAGCCCGAAAGAGTTCGATCTCCTCTCCTACCTCCTGCGGCACGCGCGCCAGGTCTTGCCGCGCGCCCGTATTCTGGAGGCGGTCTGGGGCGAGGACTTCTTCGGCGACGACAATGTCCTCGACGTCTACATCGGCTATCTTCGCCAGAAGACCGAAGCCGCCGCCGAAGCGCGCCTGATCCAGACGGTGCGGGGGGTGGGGTACGTGATACGGGAGTAGGCGTCGGTCGTCGGTCGTCGGTCGTCAGAAGGTTCGCCTTCCGCCGCTGCGCCCGGTTGCCACCGTGCCGCCACTGACGACCGACGACCGACGACCGACGCCTCATCAGGGGTCCCATTGTCCATCCGCCTACGCCTCACGTTGCTCTATACCGCGATCCTGGCGCTCACGCTGGTGGTGTTCAGCCTCGCCCTCTATGTCACGGTGGAGGGGACGACCAATGCCGTCCTGAAGGATGGGTTGGCGGCGGATATGGCCCGGCTGGTCGATACGAAGGAGTTCCGCCTGGGTACGGTGAGTACGCTGCCGATGGGGAAAGGGAAACCGGTCCCGTTCGGCACGTATGTGCAGACCACCGATGCGAGCGGACAGGTGCTCGATAGCACGAAGAATACGTCGGATGGCATCGCCCTACCGGCGTTGTCCGAGCAGCAGATGCAGGTGGTGAAGCACGACGGTTACCAGTGGAGCAGCGCGCCGATCGCCGACGACCAGTGGCTGATCTACAGCAAATGGACGAAGGACGGCTATGGGCGCGAGGGGATCGTGCATATGGCGCGACCACTCGGCGACGCCGGTTCGCTCGGCACCCTGCGCCGCAACCTGATCGTCGGCGGCTTGGGGGCGGTCGCGCTGGCGTTCGGGGTCGGCTTCTTCCTGGCACGGACGGCGCTGCGCCCGATCGGGCGGATCACGGCAACCGCGCGAACGATCGAGACGAGCCAGGATTTCGGGCGGCGTGTGGATTATCGCGGCCCGCAAGACGAGGTGGGTCAGCTCGCCACCACGTTCAACGCGATGCTCGCCGCCCTGCAGCGCTCCTACGAGCAGACCGAGGGGGCCTTGCAGGCGCAGCGCCGCTTCGTGGCCGACGCCTCGCACGAATTGCGCACGCCGCTGACGACCATCCGGGGCAATCTCGGGCTGCTGGGGCGCACGCCGCCGATCAGCACGGAGGATCGCCGCGCCGCCCTGGCCGATATGGTCGAGGAATCGGAGCGGATGAGCCGCCTGATCGACAATCTGCTCACCCTGGCGCGCGCCGACAGCGGTCGACCGCTGCGCGCGATCCCCGTGCCGGTCGCGGGGCTGCTCGACGACGCCTGCCGCCAGGCCCGTCTCCTCGCCCCGAGTCGCGCGATCGTCTGCGCCGCGCTGCCCGATTGGCCCGCTGTCGCGGCGCTCGGCGACCCCGACGCCCTGCGCCAAATCCTGCTCATCCTGCTGGACAACGCGATCAAGTACACCCCCGAAAGCGCCGCGATCGAGGTTGCGGCGAGCATTCGCGACAAGCGCATCATCCTGGCCGTGCGCGATGGCGGTCCCGGTATCCCCCCCGCCGTTCTCCCGCACCTCTTCGAGCGTTTCTACCGCGCTGACAGCGCCCGCACCAGTGGCGGCGCGGGCCTTGGCCTCGCCATCGCGCGGGCGCTGGCCGAGGGACAGGGCGGCACGATCGCCGTGGACAGCGGCGGTGATGAGGGCAGCATCTTCACCGTGACCGTCCCCCAGGCCCTGGCGGCGGCAAGCGTCATCCCCGAACTGGCCGCTTCGTCCGCACGCCCCTGAGTGGGGGTGGCCGTTATCTCGGCGTCGGGGCGGTCGGCGGGGCACCCTCACCCCCGGCGTCGCTGCGGCTCGCCACCCCCTCTCCCCATCCGAGGGAGAGGGGGCTCGTTATAAGGCGGCGGCTCGGTCCGCTGGCGAAGATTCGCTACAAGGACACCGCTTTGCCTTCCGGCCGATACGTCCTCACGAGTCACCCCTCCCCGCGTCGGGGAGGGGCCGGGGGAGAGGTCCATCCCCCGCCCCTCTTCCCCCTTACGCCTTGCACCTTACGCCTCCTACCCCCAGCTCTTAGCATTCTCTCAGCTTCCTCTTACCAAATTCTCAGCTAACCATCAGGCAACGCTCAGACTCCCTTTACAGGCTTCTTATCTTCGCGGCCTATGCTCTTAAGGAGTCGCATGGAGGCTGGTTCGTGCGACTGGCGGGAGGTCGGTGGCGCTTGCGGGCGGATCCCTCGTCGGCGTCGCCGCTCTCCTGTTCTCCTCCGCCCACGGGGCAGCGGTGGGGATGCCACCGATGTGGCCCATCGCGTGCGTAGGTGACGCCAGGCTGTCGTGCCAGTCGCCTGTCTCGCGCGTCATGAGCGCCAGTCGCAGCCCACGAATTGACCCGTCTCGCCGGTTGTCTTTCGCTTCCCCCGTATGTGTGCGGCGGCGCCCCGAGGTGGGCGCGAGATCAGGAGGCTTTCGTGACGCTAGCCATTTCGAGCGACCTTGCGGCCCCTGATCGCCTGCTCCAGCTCGACGATGCCACGCTCGTCGCGGAGGCGCGGGGTGGCTCCCTCCCGGCATTCAATGCCCTGGTGCAGCGTCACGAGCGCGCCGTGTATAACGTCGCGCTGCGCCTTGTTGGTCGCACCGGCGCGGCGGACGAGGTGGCGCAGGACACCTTCCTGCGGGCTTATGGGGCGCTCGAACGCTTCCGGGGCGGCGACTTCCGCCCGTGGGTGCTGCGCATCGCCACCAACCGCGCCTACGACGAGTTGCGCCGTCATAAGCGTTCGCCGGAATCGTTCGACGAGTTGGAGTACGAGCCGCGCGTAGCCTGGACCACCCTGGCGCGACATGAAGACCCGAATGTGCGCGCCGAGCGGATCGAGCTGGCTGAGACGCTGACCGCCGCGCTGGCGCGTCTGCCCTTCGACCAGCGCCTCGCGGTGGTGCTCAGCGATGTGCAGGGCTACGCCTACGACGAGATCGCCGAGATCACCGGCGTCCCCTATGGCACCGTGAAGTCGCGCCTGAGCCGGGCGCGGGCGCGACTACGCGACATCCTGCGCGGACGCGACGACGACCCGACAACGCCCGACCACCTCTCCGAAGAGGCCCTGGCAAGCTGACACCCCACAGCGTGTCGCGTCTGTCGCCAGCGACTCGGGTGGCGGATGCTGTGCTGGCGGTTTGGAACGGCAATTCCTCGGCTGTCGACTTCCTGCATACGGCTCCGTCAGCTTAACCCGCTGCGGCGACAACCACCTGCCAAATCAGATGTGGACGCGGATTCTTCGCGGCGGCTCAGAATGACAGGTCCAGGGTGCGTGGCCGACCACGTAGGTGACTGCCATGTTGAGCCGCCGCGAAGCACCCGCGCCTTCCCGCGCCACCACCGCCTCCTCGCCCCTGGGTGCGATTCAAAAGTTTGCGCGGGCGGTTGCGGCGCAGTGGCAGGCGGTTGAAACCGCGCCTCGGGGTGCGGCGGCACCATGAAACCCACCTGCGTGGGTTAGGACCGTCGCCAATACATCGCCTGCTAACCCGCGCAGGCGGGTTTCGTGGCCCGCAGGCCCCGAGGCGCGGTTTCAACCGCCTGCCAGCTCGGCACCAGCACCTTCTGCCCGCCACCACGCAAAACATTGAACCGCCTCCTCGCCCCACCCCCCCGCTTGACTCGCCCCCGCCCCGCCGTGATACTCCGTTGGCACAGCGAATTGCGGGGACGATAGGAGGGGCGATGGCGGGCGCGGACGCACTATTCCGGCTGGGCGTCGATATTGGCGGCACATTCACCGATCTGGTCCTGCGTGGCGACGACGGGCGGGTGTTCGTCAAGAAGGTTTCCTCCACGCCCGACGACTATGCGCGCGGCATCATCGCGGGCGTGGCCGAACTGCTGGCCGAACATGGCCTGCCGGGCGCGGCGCTCGGCGAGATCGTCCACGGCACGACCGTCGCCTCCAACGCCATCCTCGAACTGAAGGGTGCGAAGACCGGCCTGATCACCACGGCAGGGTTCCGCGATGTCCTCGAAATCCGCCGCCTGCGGATGCCCACGTTGTACGACATGGCCTGGCAGAAGCCACCGACCCTGGTCGAGCGCTACCTGCGGGTCGAGGTGGACGAGCGGATCAACCATCGCGGCGAGGTCCTCACGCCCCTCGACGCCGACTCCCTGACGCGCGCCGTGGACAGCCTGCTGCACGAAGGGGTCGAGGTCATCGCCGTCTGCCTTCTCAACAGCTACGCCAACCCCGCGCACGAGCGGGTGATTGCGGACTACCTGCGCGCCCGCGCGCCCGGCCTACCCCTGTCCATCTCCTCTGAGGTGTCGCCGGAAATCAAGGAATACGAGCGCACGTCCACCACGGTTGTCAACGCTTACGTGACGCCGATCGTGCGGCGCTATCTGGAGCGCCTGGGCGCGGGCCTGGGGGAACTGGGTTTGCGCGCCCCGCTGCTGATCATGCAGTCGAGCGGCGGCATCATGAGCGCGGCCACGGCGATCGCCCGCCCGATGTATATCATCGAGTCCGGCCCCGCCGCCGGCGTGGTCGGGGCGCAGGCCCTCGCGCGGCGGCTCGATTTGCCGGACATGATCACCTTCGACATGGGCGGGACGACCGCCAAGGCCGGGATCATCGAGGCGGGCGAGATCAGCCGCGCCACCGAATACGAGGTCGGCGGCGGGATCATGATCGGGTCGCGGCTGCTGAAGGGCGGCGGCTATCTCCTGCGCGCGCCCTCGATCGATCTGGCGGAGGTCGGCGCGGGCGGCGGCTCGCTGATCTGGATCGATCGCGGCGGCGCGCTGCAGATCGGGCCGCAGAGCGCCGGGGCCGTCCCAGGGCCGGTCTGCTACGACCTGGGCGGCACCGAGCCGACCGTCACCGACGCCAATGTTGTACTCGGCTACCTCAACCCGCTGGCCCTCGCGGGGGGCGGGGTGACATTGCGGGCGGAGAAGTCGCGTCAGGCGCTCGCCGCGCGGATCGCCGTGCCGCTCGGCCTCGCGACCGAGGACGCGGCCTACGGCGCGCACCTGATCGCCGTCTCCAACATGATCCGCGCGATCAAGGCGGTGTCGAGCGAGCGCGGGCGCGACCCGCGCGCCTACACCCTCTGCGCCTTCGGCGGCAATGGCCCGGTCTTCGCCGCCGCGCTGGCCGGGGCGTTGGAGATGACCCGGATCATCATCCCGCCCCGACCGGGCGTTTTCTCGGCGGTCGGCCTGCTCGACAGCGCGGTCGAACACCACCTCGCGCGGAGCTTCCTGCGCCCGCTGCGCGAGGCCGCACTGGGGGAGGTCGCGGCGGCCTACGCGCTCCTGGAAACCGAGGCGCTGGCGCAACTCGCCGCCGAGGGGTACGCCGCCGGGCGGGGTGTCCTGACGCGCGCGGCCGATCTGCGCTATCACGGCCAGTCGTTCGAGCTCACGGTGCCGTTCCCGAGCGGCGAACCGTCGAGGACCACCCTCGCCGCCGTGGAGGAGGCGTTCGGTCGGCAGCACGAGCGCACCTACGGGCATCGCGCCGACGAGGACGAGCCGGTCGAGTTGGTCAGTCTGCGGCTGGTGGCGCGCATCCCCGTCGCCGTCGCGCCGTCGGCCCCGCCGCCTCCCGTCGCGCCGGGGGACACGCCGGGGGCGGGCCTGCCGCGCTCGCGCCCGGCCTATTTCGGGCGCGAGCGGGGGTGGCTCGACACGCCGATCCTGACGCGCGGCGACATCGGCCAGACGCCGCGCCCCGGCCCGCTGATCGTCGAGGAGTACGATGCGACAACGGTGGTGCCGCCCGACACGACGGTTCGGCGCGACGAGGCGGAGAATCTGCACCTGGTGCTGCGGTGAGCGGGGCTTCGCCATTGTCGCGGCGTGACGCAAGGGGATGGTGACGTGGGAATGCCGCTGCGCGATGATAGCCCGATCGATCCGATCCTCTTCGAGATCTTCAAGAATGCGCTGAATTCGATCGTGGACGAGATGGCGCTGGTGATCTTCCGCACGGCCTATTCCGGCGTCCTGAAGGACGTGATGGACTACTCCACCGCCTTCTGCGACGGCGCGGGGCGGATGGTGGCGCAGGGCCTGACGATCCCCGTCCACCTCGGCGCGGTCCCCGACGCGATGGCCGCGCTGCTCCGGCGCTACGCTGGCGCGATCAATCCGGGCGACATCTTCTGCCTGAACGACCCGTTCGAGGGGGGGATGCACTTGCCCGACATCTTCGTGTTCCGCCCGATCTTTCACGAAGGGGTGCTCGCCGCCTGGGCGGTCGCGATCTGCCACCACACCGATGTCGGCGGGCGGGTCGCCGGCTCCAATGCCTCCGACTCGACCGAGATTTTCCAGGAGGGGTTGCGTATCCCGCCCCTCAAGCTCTACGAGCGCGGCGTGCCGAACGAAACCCTGCTGCGTATCCTGGAGAAGAATGTCCGCCTGCCGGTGCGCCTGATGGGCGATCTGCGGGCGCAACTCGCCGCCTGTCACACCGCCGAGACGGCCTTTCTCGGCTTGATCGCCCGTTACGGTCGCGCGGCGGTCGCGAGTTTCATGGACCAGTTGATCGCCTACGCCGAGCGGCTGACGAGGGCCGCGCTGGCCGAATTGCCCGATGGCACCTGGGCCTTCGAGGACTGGATCGACGATGACGGCGTCGATTATGGCCGCCCCATCCCGCTGCGCGTGACACTGACCGTGCGCGGCGATCGGCTAATCGCCGACTGGACTGGCTCCTCGCCGCAGGTGAAGGGGGCGATCAACAACACCTATTCCTTCACGAAGGCCGCGACCTACACTTGCGTCCGCGCGATCCTGCCGCCCGGTATCCCGAATAACGAGGGCTTCTTCCGCGCGATCGAGGTGATCGCCCCGCCCGGCACCATCGCCAACGCCCTGCCGCCCGCCGCCTGCGCCGCGCGGGGCCTGACCGGCTTCCGCATGGTCGATTGCTGTTTCGGGGCGCTGGCGCAGATGCTCCCCGACCGGGTCTTCGCGGCCTCCGATGGCGGCAACACCGGGATCTCGGTCGGCGGCTACGACGCCGCGCGGTGACCGTTCATCTACGTCGATTTCCTGGCCTCCGCCTGGGGCGGGCGACCCTGGGCCGACGGCCTCGACGGCAACACCAACCTGATGAGCAACCTCGCCTGCCAGCCCGCCGAGGTCTGCGAGCGCGAGACGCCGCTCGAGATCCTCGCCTGCGCCTTCATCCCCGATGCGGGCGGCCCTGGCAAATACCGGGGCGGGATGAGCGTGCGCCGCGACTATCGCCTGCTCGAAGAGGAGGCGGTCCTCCAGGTTCGCGCGGACCGCTGCCGCTTCCAACCGTATGGCCTCCAGGGCGGGCAGCCCGGTCGACTCGGGCGCAACACGCTGAACCCCGATGGCCCCGACGAGGAGCCGCTACCGGGCAAGTTCACGCGCACGATCCGGCGCGGCGATGTCTTCCGGCACGAACAGGCCGGGGCGGGCGGCTGGGGCGACCCGCTCGAACGCGACCCTGCCGCCGTGCTGCGCGACGTCCGCAACGGCTTCGTCAGCCGCGAATCGGCCCGCCGCGACTACGGCGTCGCGCTCGAAGCGGCGGCCTGGGCGGTGGACGCGACTGAGACGACGCGACTGCGGGCGGCGTTGCGGGGCGAGTAGCGGTCTTTACAGCGCCTCGGCGCGCTCCTTGCGCCCCCGAATTCATGGCGGCGGGCCGGTTGGGCTGCGGCCACGAAGTCTACGGCAGAGCGTAGCGGGGCCCGTCACCAGTTGCGGTGATTCAGAAACCTGCGCGGACTGGGATCACCGACGGGGCGGGGGCGGGGACGGCTTACGGCGTGGGGAGGCCGTTGGACTGAAGTCCCGGCTGAAGGCGGCGGCCACGAAGTCCACCTCCGTGGACTGGGGGGCAAGGTAGGGGCAATCGCGCGTCGGCGGGGGCGTTGGCCGCACCCGCGCTCCCCGCCGCGCACGACGCTGAATCGCGCTCGGCCATCGTGGCCACCGATCTCTCGCTGCGAACGCTGTCATCGAATCCGACCCCGGTTCGCACTCCGAGGGCTATGTGGCGGCGTTCATGCGCGCGGTGTGCGCGAGCGCCGAGGGCGTTTGGCCGCCGACGATCGCCGGGGCTTCGTGAATGAGGGCGGGGTTCTCGAGGGCCGCCACCATGAACAGGGCGAAATCCACGCGGCGCGTGACGTTGCTCGCGAGGATGGGGTCGCCGACGTGCCGACTCCACACGGGCAGGCCCTGACTCTCGCCCTCTGCGAGGTCGCTGCCGCGCACGACGGTCCAGCGGGTGTCGCTGGCGAAGATGCGTCGGCTCGCCGCCACCTGATCGTCGAGGTCGGCGAAGCGCGCGAGGCGTGCGATTGGGCCGAAGACCTTCAGGATCGCTTTGAGCTTCCACGAGTAGATGTCCTGGCCGTCGCGCGTGATATGCCACCCGCACGAGAACACCAGCCGTGCCCCCGGCTCCGCGTGGTCGAGCACCGCTTGGGCCGTGCCCGAGGCGTACTGATGGACTCCCCACGGCACCAACACCGTGAGCACCCCGTCGCACCCCGCCACCGCGCGCTTGATGACCGCGCGGTCGTTCGTCGCCCCCGGTACGATGGTGATGCGCCCCTGGAATGCGTCGAGCTTGCCGACGCTGCGCTCCCGGCACACGGCCATGACCTCGTGGCCCCGATCGAGCGCGTGCTGCACCATGTACCGCCCCAGCTTCCCGGAGGCCCCGACGATGCACACTTTCATCGTCGGCCTCCCGTGGCTCCCGTGACAGCCGGGATGTGTGTGGCGAAGAGACTTTCCGCCACGGTGGGCGCGAGGGGCAGGTACAGGAGTCTGGTAGCCCGCAGCGCCAAGTGTCGCCGGGATTCGGGCATATCCGATGGGCCGTGCTGATGGTGGGCGGGTGGCTGCATTCGCGTCCCCTTCCTGCGTGAACGTAGACTTACAGTGTAAGCGGCAAGGAATAGTCTATACTTACATCGTAAGTTTGTCAAGGCCGTTTGGCCGAGCTGTACCGTGGACGATGCACGATGCGCGTGCGATTGGAGGAAGAGACCGATGGCGGCGCAGGCCGACGCGGACGCGGAACCCCGCACGCGCTTGACCAGGGAGCGCGTGCTGCTCGCCGCCCTCGACCTTGCCGACAAGGGGGGGGTCGAGGCGCTGAGTATGCGCAAGCTCGGCCAGGATCTCGGGGTCGAGGCGATGTCGCTCTACAACCATGTGACCAACAAGGACGATATGCTGGACGGCGTCGTTGATCTCGTCTTCGGCGAGATCGGCCTGCCCCCGAGTGGCGCGGACTGGAAGACGGCGATGCGTCGGCGGGCGATCACGGCCCGCGAGGTGCTCGCGCGCCATCCCTGGGCGATCGGGTTGATGGAGTCGCGGGGCCGACCGGGTCCGGCAACGCTGGGGCACCATGACGCGGTGCTCGGATGCCTGCGCGGGGCGGGCTTCTCGATCGCGATGGCGGCGCACGCGTACTCGGCGCTGGACAGCTACATCTATGGCTTCGCCTTGCAGCAGGCGGGCTTGCCGTTCAAGACGTCGAACGAGGTCGTCGAGGTGGCGGACAGCATCCTCCAGCAGTTCCCCACCGACGCCTACCCCCACCTCGCCGAGATGATCGTTCAGCATGCCCTGCAACCCGGCTACGACTACGCGGACGAATTCGCGTTCGGGCTCGATCTGATCCTCGACGGCCTCGAGCGGCACCGGGACACGGCCTGATGCCGGTTGATGGCGGTGCGGCGTCGGGGCCGAGGTGGGCGGCTTCGGCTTCGAACTCTGGGCGCGGGGCCTCAACCGCCTGGGCACCCCCTGGGCGCGTGCCGCATGCGTCACGCCGCGCTCCTTGGGAAGAGGCACGGCCACATGATCCGCGATGTGCGTCCTTCGCCGCCGCATCCTCCGGCTCGCCGTTGCGCCTGCTTCGCACTGCCGTGTCCGGCCCCGGCGTGGTACCATGTGTGCGTCGCGGGCGCGGTGCCTGCGCGCACCTTTGTGTACGATTCGCGCCCGAAGAGTGGGCGTTTGTTGGAGCCAGCGTGTCTGATCAGTTCGCCAACCTCCACGCCGCGCTCACCGCGTTCGCCCCGACGGTCCCTCCCGCGCCAACCGACGCGCCTGGCGCTCCTGCGACCGCCGAGGTGGAGGACTTCGCGCGCCTCGATCCCGACCGCCAGGCGCGCACCGGGCGACCGGAGGTGGTCTACGCGGCGGGCAAGGATGTCGGGCAATTGGTGGCGATCGTGCGGCGGCTGGTGACGGCGCGCGGTCGGGCGTTGGTCAGCAGGGCGAGCGAGGCGCAGCACGCCGCCCTGCTCGCCGCCTTTGTCGAGCCGGAGTTCGTCGTGGAGCGGCGCGAGGGGTATCCGACCGTCCAGGTACGCCGCGCCGACTTCGCCGTGGTGCCGACCGGCGGACACGTCGGTATCCTCACCGCCGGAACCTCGGACCTGCCCGCCGCCGATGAGGCGCGCGCGATGGCCGAGGCGATGGGGTGCCGCGTCACCCTCGTCGCCGATGTGGGCGTGGCGGGGATTCATCGCCTCTTCGAGCCGCTGCGCGACTTGCTCGCCGATGAGGTCGGCGCGCTGATCGTGGCGGCGGGGATGGACGGTGCCCTGCCCTCGGTCGTCGCGGGGCTGGCGACGGTGCCGACGATCGGCCTGCCGACCTCGGTCGGGTACGGCGCGGGCGGCGGCGGCATCGCGGCGCTGCTCTCGATGCTCCAAACCTGCGTGCCCGGCCTCAGTGTCGTCAACATCGACAACGGCATCGGCGCGGGCGCGACCGCCGCGATGATTGCGAATCAGGCGTTAGGCGTAAGGCGTAAGGCGTAAGGCGTAAGTAGCGGTTCGCCGCCGACCACCACGCCCGACCACCACCGCCCAGCCACTTACGCCTTACGCCTTACGCCTTACGACTCCCCCGGAGGACACATGACGCTCGACGCGAAACTCGACCGGATGCGCGCGATTCTGCGCGAGATGGGCACGGTGCTGGTCGCTTATTCGGGCGGGATCGACAGCACGCTGCTCCTGAAAGTCGCGCACGACACGCTCGGCGCGCGGGCGGTCGGCGTCATCTCGGCCTCGGAGAGTATTCCGAGCGAAGAGGTGCGCGACGCCCTGGCGGTCGCGGAGGGGCTCGGGATTCCGGTGATCTCCACCTACACCACCGAGCTGTCCGACCCGAACTACGCCGCCAATCCCAGCAATCGCTGCTACTTCTGCAAGACCGCGCTCTTCGACGAGTTGGAGGTGATCGCCGCGCGCGAGGGGATCGCCCAGATCATCTACGGCGCGAACCTCGATGACCTGGGCGATCATCGCCCCGGCGCGGTCGCGGCGCGGGAGCGCGGGGTGCGCGCGCCGCTGCTGGAGGCTGGGCTGAATAAGGCCGATATTCGGGCGGCGGCGCTCCAACTCGGCGTGCCGAACTGGGACAAGCCCGCGATGGCCTGCCTCTCCTCGCGCGTCCCCTACGGCACCGCGATCGACGCGGACGTGCTGCGCCAGGTCTGGCAGGGCGAGCGTTTCCTGCGCGACCTGGGCTTGCGGCAGCTGCGCGTGCGCCATCACGGCGACACGGCCAGGCTCGAAATCCCGCTCGACGCGCTGCCGCAACTGGTCGAGCCGGAGAAGCGCGCCGCGATCGTGGAGCATTTCAAGGCGATCGGCTACACCTACGTCACCCTCGACCTGGAAGGCTTCCGTAGCGGCAGCATGAACGCCAAACTGCCGGTGCCAGTCGCGGTGCGGCGCGTCGCGGCGAGCTGAGCGCGTCATCGTGAAGGCGAGCGGGGACCCTCACCCCCGGCATCGCTGCGGCTCGCCACCCCCTTTCCCCATCCGAGGGAGAGGGGGGAGGCTACCCCACCACGCCCAAGGGGCGTCCCGGTCTGCGTAGGCGAACTTCGTGGCTGTAGCCCCTAAGTACGGTCAGATAAGATTCGCGGGTTTGCCATAGGCGGTTTTGCGCGCCAGGTGTCAACGTCATCGCCGACCAATGCCGCGATAGTTGCATGACTGTACTTAGCTGCGTTTCACCATTGCTTGTTGGGTTGGCCGGGGGTCTTTCACCCTCCCTTTTAGGGGAGGGTCGCCGCCGTAGCGGCGGGGAGGGGTCAATCTCCGCCTCAACCTCACGACCCGCCGCCCCAACAAATCGAGAACACTGCGACCCCTTCGCCCTTTCTCCGCGCACCCTCGCTTGACAGCTTCTCCACCCCCTGCTACCCTCCGAATATCCCACGTTGGGAATATAGGAGACTTCGATGCTTGTACGCACGCTCGACACAACCAATCCGAGCCGTCATTGGCGGGAGCGGTATGCCGCGTGCGCGAGCGTGCTCACCATCCCCTGGCGCTGCCTTCCAGTGAGCCAAGGGAGGAATGCGCCCACCTGACAGCCGGTCGAAGCCCCTGTGCTGACCGTGCGACCGTGGACGCCTCCCCCTGCGTCCACGGTTTTTTGTCGCCACCCGCCAGGCGCGCGACAGTCGGCGGCAGCGCAAAGGGGATAACCCAATCATGAATATTCCGATAGGCCGCTCGTGGCGGCTGCTTGCGCGCTACATGGCCCCGCAGCGCCGGGGCCTGGTGCTCCTGGCGTTCCTCATCTTCGGCGGCATCGCGCTCGAACTCCTCGCCCCGCAAATCCTGCGCGCTTTCCTCGACCGCGCGCAAGGTGGCGGCCCGCGCGGCGACCTCCGCACCGCCGCGTTCCTCTTCCTCGCGGTCGTCCTCCTGGCGCAGGGCGTCGTCGTCGCCGAAACCTACGTCGCCGAAGGGATCGGCTGGGCCGCGACCAACGCCCTGCGCGTTGATCTGGCCGCGCACTGCCTCGCGCTCGACCTCGCGTTCCACCACGCGCGCACGCCCGGCGAACTGATCTCCCGCATCGACGGCGACGTGACCCGGCTGGCGAACGTCTTCTCGCGCTTCGCGATCACGATCCTCGGGAATGGACTGCTCCTGCTCGGCGTCCTGGCGCTCCTCTGGCGCGAGGATCGGCGGATCGGCCTCGGCGTGGGACTCTTCGCGCTCGTCACGCTCGCGGCGATGGTGCGCATCTACGCGCGCGTCCGACCATTGTGGGCGGCGGTCGAGGAAGAGGGCGCGCTTTTCTATGGCTTCGTCGGGGAGCGCCTTGCCGGGCTGGAGGATCTGCGCACCAGCGGCCCGACCGCCGTCGCCGCCGTGCTGCGCGGCCTGACCGAGCGCGCACGGGCCTGGCTCCGCCTGCTGCTGCGCGCGGTGTTCGCCGGGCAGATCGTCTGGATGGTGGCGCTGACCCTCTTCGCCCTCGCCACCGCCCTGGCGCTCGCGGTGGGGCTGGGCCGCTTCCGGGCGGGTACCGCGACGATCGGCACCCTCTACCTGATCGTCGCCTACACCGGCCTGCTCGTCCGACCGATCGGGCGACTCCAGGCCGAGATCGTCGATCTGCAGCAGGCCGGGGCGAGTATCGGCCGGATCGAGGAACTCCTGGCGCGGCGCTCGGCGGTCGTGGATGGGCCCGGCACGTCGCTCCCGCCCGGCCCGCTCGCCGTCGCGTTCGACGCGGCGACCTTCGCCTATGACACCGCCGCGCCGACGCTGCAGGAGCTGTCGTTCGCCCTCGCGCCCGGCCAGGTGCTCGGGGTGCTCGGGCGCACCGGCAGCGGCAAGACGACCCTGGCGCGCCTCCTGCTGCGCTTCGCCGACCCGCAAAGCGGGGCGATCCGCCTGGACGGGGTCGATATCCGTGCCGCATCCCTCGGCGAGTTGCGGGCGCGCGTCGGGCTGGTGACCCAGGAGGTGCAGCTCTTCGCGGCGACCGTGCGCGACAACCTGACCTTCTTCGATCCGACGATCCCCGATGAGCGCCTGCTCGCGGCGATCGAGGGGCTGGGCCTGCGCCCCTGGCTCGACGCGCTCCCCGCCGGGCTCGCGACGACCTTGGGGCCGGGCGGCGGCACCCTCTCGGCGGGTGAGGCGCAGTTGCTCGCCTTCGTGCGGGTCTTCCTCCGCGATCCCGGCCTCGTTATCCTCGACGAGGCGTCGTCGCGCCTCGATCCCGCGACCGAGCGTCTGACCGAGCGGGCGGTCGCGCGCCTGCTCGCGGGGCGCACCGGGATCATCATCGCCCACCGGCTCGCCACGCTCGCGTCGGTCGATACCCTGATCGTCCTCGACGCCGGCCGGATCGTGGAGGCGGGGGCGCGGGAGGCATTGGCGCGCGATCCGGCCTCGCACTTCGCGCGGCTGCGGCGCGTCGGGCTGGATGCCGCAGGGCCGGACGAGGCACTTGACATGGCGTCCACCGCGCCGCCATCGACCACGCCGCGATCGGCCACGCAAACAGGAGGCACGGCATGACGCCTTGGCGTTTCACCTGGCGACTCTTTCGCGCCCGTCCCGGCCTCGCCGCGCTCAACGTCGCGCTGGCGGTGACGATCGCCGCGCTCGATCTGCTCCCCGGCCTGCTGATCGGAACCTTCTTCGCCCGCCTCGCGGGGAACGCCCCGCCCACCGTGCTCGTCGGGGGAGCCCTCGCCCTCGGCCCGGAGGCGTTGATCGGCTGCCTGCTGGCGGTCGGCCTGACGCGCCCGATCATCAAGACGAGCGCGGTCCTGATCGACGTGCTGCACCAGTTCATCGTCGCCGCGCTGCTGCGGCGCAACCTGCTGGCGCGCTTGCTCGGCGGCCCCGGCCCGGCCAGCTCGGAGGCGACCGGCGCGACGCTGAGCCGTGTCCGCGACGATGCCGAGCGGGTGGCGCAACTCCTCGTCCTCGGGTGCTACGCGACGAGCGTCGCCTGCCTCGCGGTCGGCGCGACGGTCGTCCTGGCGCGCAACGACGCGCGGATCACCCTCCTCGTCTTCCTGCCGCTGCTGGCGATCGTCGCGCTCGGTCAGCGCACCTTCGGGCGGCTCGATCGCTTCCGGCAGGAGGCGCAGCAGGCGACCGCGCGCGTGACCGGCGCGCTCGGGGAGATGTTCGAGGCGGTGCAGGCCGTACAGGTCGCCGGGGCCGAGCGGCACCTCCTGGCCCAACTCCGCGACCTCGGCGCGGAGCGGCGGCGGCTGGCGCTGCGCGACGTGGTGCTGACGCGGGGCCTGGGGGCCTTCTCCGCCGCGATCGTCGGCCTCGGCACCGGCCTGATCCTGCTCGTCGCCGCCGACGCGATGCGGGCGGGCACTTTCACCGTGGGCGATTTCGCTCTCTTCGTCGCCTATCTGCCGTTCATCGGCGAGTTCACCGGGCTGACCGGGCGCTTCATCGCCGCCTACCGGCAGTCGGGCGTCGCGTTCTCGCGCCTCGTCGCGGCGTGCGGCGATGGGCGCGCGGGTGCCGAGGGCGCGGCGACGGCGTTGGTCGCGCCCGCGCCACTGGGGCTGCGCGGCGCGCTGCCGGCCATCCCGCCACAACCGGGGCGATCCGGCGCGCGGTTCGAGTCGCTGGCGGTGCGCGGGCTGACCTGTCGCCACGCGGCCACCGGGCACGGCATCGCCGACGTCTCGTTCGATCTGCCGCGCGGCGCGCTGGTCGCCATCGTCGGGCGGATCGGCGCGGGCAAGACGACCCTGCTGCGCGCCCTGCTCGGGCAGTTGCCTGCCGAGGCCGGGGAGGTTCGGTGGAACGGCGTGCCGGTCGGCGATCTCGCCGCGTGGTGCGTGCCGCCGCGCGTCGCCTACACCCCGCAAGTGCCGCGCCTGTTCAGCGAGAGCGTGCGCGACAACATCCTGCTCGGCCTGCCCGAAGAACAGGGCGCGCTGGCCGACGCGCTGCATCTGGCGGCGCTGGAACGCGACCTGGCGGCGCTTCCTGCGGGGTTGGAGACGCGCGTCGGCCCGCGCGGTGCACGCCTCTCGGGCGGGCAGGTGCAGCGCGTGGCGGCGGCGCGAATGTTGGTGCGCGAGGCCGAGGTGCTGCTCGTGGACGACCTTTCCAGCGCGCTCGATGTGGAGACCGAGCGCCAGCTCTGGGCTCGTCTCCGTGCCCGACCCGACACGACGATCCTGGCGGTCACCCACCGCCGTGCCGCGCTGCGTCGGGCCGACAGCATCATCGTCCTGAAGGCGGGGCGCGTCGAGGCGATCGGCACGTTGGACGATCTGCTGGCGCGCAGTGAGGAGATGCGCCGCCTCTGGGACGCCGAGGACGCGGCACCGTAGGGGCATGCATATGGACGCCCGGCCCTGCTTGTGCCGCACAACCAGCGTCGCGGGCGAGCGGGGCCGGGCGGTCCGTCGTGGTTGCGGTGGCCGGGGGGGTGGCAGGTTTAGCCCCAGGACAACGCGAGGGGTGAATGGTGCGCGAACGCCCGCTCGAACAAGGCGCTCACGACGGCCTGCTTCGTCTGGCGCGGGTCGATCCGGGCGCGGATCGTGGCGATCGTCGCCTCGTCGCTCCCAACCAGCGGGGCGAGTTCCAGCAGGGGTGGTAGTTCGTGCACCGCGCGCGTGAGGTAGGCGTCGATCTGGAACCCGACCAACTCGCCAGTCTCGGGATCAACGCGCGCCTGTACCGCGTGGCCCATCTCGACGGTCACGGCGGGTCGCGCCTCGCCGGTAAGGTGGACGAGGAGCGTGTCGGCCAGCGCGTTGTAAGCGAACACCAGCCGCTCGGCATCAAGGGGGCCGGTTCTGCGGCTGATGCGGAACTTTTGCAGGCTCACATGGGCCATCGCTGCTTCTCCCCTATCTTTATGGACGCGGCGGCGAAAGCGGTCACGACCTCGCCGGTGAAGATGTCGCGGAGCGGGCTGGGTGGGTCGGTGTTCTCACGAGCGCCTGTGAGTATGCCGTTTCACAAGTATACGTCGGGGCGGCCGCAACCTATTCCCCCTCCCTTTTAGGGGAGGGTCGCCGCCGCAGCGGCGGGGAGGGGTCATCTCCCCTACGCGCCGACCACCTCGGCGAGCGATTCGGCCCAGGCGAGCAGGCGTTCGTCAGCGCCGAAGGGCGCGACGCATTGCAGGCCGAAAGGGAGTCCCGCGTCGTCCCGCCCGGCCGGGACAGTGACGACCGGCAGGCCCGCATGGGTCCACGGCAGGTTCATGATCGGGTCGCCGGTCGCGTCGAGCCCGACCGGCGCGGTCCCGGTCGCGGGTGGGCAGACCCAGAGGTCGATCCCGGCATCGCGCATCGCCGTTTCCAGCGCCGCGCGCAGGCGATCACGCCCCTCGCGCGCGGCGTCCAGTTCCGCCCCGCCGACCGCGCGCCCGTCGCGGACGTTCGCGACGGTGCCAGGCCGGTAGCGCGCCTCATAGCGGGGGAACCAGTCGGCGTGAACGCGCGCCATCTCGGCCAGCGCCATGCGGCGGTGGCGCGTGTTGATCTCCTCGATGTCGGCGAAGGCCGGGACGCGCCGTATGGTGTAGCCGCCCGCGCGCAACAGGTCCAGGTGCCGCTCGAAGGCCGCGAGGCCCGCGCGCGACGCCTGCGCGAGGTAGGGGCCGTCCGGCACGCCGAGGACTGGCCGCGCCGCCCGGATGGCCCCCTCCCACCAGTCAGCGCAGAGGATCGCCGCCGCGAGCCGCATCCCCGCGACATCTTGCGTGAACAGCCCGACATGATCCGCCGACACCGAGTAGGGGATCACCCCGGCGGTCGCGATGCGCCCGTAGCTCGGCTTGAAGCCGACGACCCCGCAGAAGGCTGCCGGGCGGATGATCGAGCCGACTGTCTGCGAGCCGAACGCCAGCGGGCAGAAGCCCGCCGCCACCGCCGCCGCCGAGCCGCTGCTGGAACCGCCCGGCGTGTGCGCCAACGCGCGGGGGTTGCGCGTCGGCCCTGGCTCGGAGGAGGCGAACTCGGTCGTCACCGTCTTGCCGAGGACGAGCGCCCCCGCCGCGCGTATGGCCGTCACCGCCACCGCTTCCGGCCCGGCGAAAAGCTCCGGTGGCAACGCCGAGCCGCAGCCAGTCGCGAAGCCGTCGGCGCGAAAAATGTCCTTCACGCCGACCACAACCCCGTATAACGGGGGCCGGGTCGCCGGATCGGGGTGGATGTCACGCAGCGCCGTCGCCTCGGCGATCAGCCGTGCCCGCCGCCCCGGCTCGGGCAGCAGCGCGCGCACTTGCGGCTCCGTCGCATCGAGCCGGTCGCAGAGTTCGGCCACATAGGCGACCGGGTCGAGTTGCCCCGCGCGGAGCTTCGCGGCGGTCTGGGTCAGCAGCGCGGGGGCGCACGTCACGGACGCGGACACAATGACCTCCTCCGGTGCGATGGGGCGGGTGATAGCGATGGCGATAGTCGAGTGTTTGTAGCGTGTGGCCAGGGTGGTGTCAATTCGTAGGATGTGGTTCGATGTTTTGCGCGGCGGAGGCGCGTGGCGTGACCAGCGTGGCAGGCGGTTGAAACCGCGCCTCGGGGCGACGGCGGTCGCCACGAAACCCACCTGCGTGGGTTAGGACGACGCGTGTCTAGCCCGCGTAGGCGGGCTTTGTGGTGCCGCCGCACCCCGAGGCGCGGTTTCAACCGCCTGCCACACTCACCCACCCCCCGCAAGACACCAAACCGCGCCCCGGTCTGTAACCTCGGGCCGAGGGCAATCCCAGTCCCCACAGGGAGCACCCGCTGCGCTCTGCCGGAGGCCCCGCCGCGCTCTGCTGTGGACATAGTGGCCGCAGTCCTTCGCCGGGGATTTCAACACAACGCCATCCTTTCCCCGGCCCGTAACCTCCCCCGCGCCCGCGCGTACATCCTCGCAACGACCTCGCGCGGGTGCCGCGTGGAGCTGTCGGGTCAGGTGGGGTGATGGCAGCATGTCCTTCTCGATCGCCCGCGACGCCCGCCCGCAAGTCCGCACGCTGCTGATCGCCGTGGCGCTCACCATCGTGCTCGGCTTCATCCCGTTCGCCGGGCTCGCCACCTATCCCTTCCGCCTCTTCGTCACCTTCATCCATGAGGGCGGCCATGCCCTCGCGGCGCTCGCGACCGGCAACAGCGTCGAGGGCTTGCAGGTCGCGCCGAACGGCAGCGGGCTGGTCTATACCTCCTACGGGAACGTCTTCGAGCAGATGTTGGTGGCGAGCGCGGGCTATCTCGGCGCGATGATCTACGGTGCGCTGCTGCTCGTCTTCATTCGGCGGGCGGTCGCGGTGCGCGCCGTCCTCTACGGCACCGCCGCCTATATCCTGGCGCTCGCCCTCCTTTACGGCTTCCCGAACTTCTTTACAATCGTCGTCGGGATCGGCCTGGGCGCGGCGCTGATCGCGGTGGCGCGCTACGCCTCGCTGCGGGTCGCCAACTTCCTGCTCGCCTTCCTGGCGGTGCAATGCGTGGTCGGCGCGATCTTCGATCTGCGCACGCTGATTTCCCTCTCCGGGCCATTCAGTCGCGGGGCGCAGACCGACGCCGCCAACATGGCGAGCGCCACCCACCTGCCGCCGATCTTCTGGGCGGTCGTCTGGATGGTGCTGGCTCTGGTCATCCTCGCCGGGTCGTTGTGGGCCTATGTCGGCGTCAGCCGCGCCGACACGCTGGCCGAGCCCCCGGTCGCGCGGCGACGGCGTGCCCGCATCTAGCCGGGACACCACGTCATTCCTGCTACAATCGGCCCGCCGCGCCGACGCTGGCGCGGCGGGCCTGGAGCGTGGGAGGGATCGATGATCGATGCGGTGGCACTGTCCGACCAACAGGCGTTCGTCGCGCGGCTGCGTGAGCGCATCCTGCCGTTGCGGAAGCGGGCGGAGGTGCGGAACGCGTGGCTGCGACAGCGACTCGACGGCTTCATGCCCGAACTGATGGCGCGCGAGGGCTTCGACATGTGGATCGTCGCGGCGCGCGAGTACAACGAAGATCCGGTGATCATGACGATGCTGCCGGAGCCGTCGATGGCGGCGCGGCGGCGCACGATCCTCGTCTTCGCGCGTCGCCCCGATGGCGGGGTGGACCGGATCACCCTCGATCGCTACGGCTTCGGCGAGTTCTACACCAAGGGCTGGGACGCGGACAGCGGCGAGGATCAGGACGCCAGCCTGGCGCGGCTCGTCCAGGAGCGCGATCCGCAGTCGATCGGTGTCAACGTCTCCGAACTCTCGGCCTTCGGCGACGGCCTGACCTTCCAGGAACACGGCAAGCTGATCGCCGCGCTCGGCGAGAAGTACGCCGACCGCACCCTCAGCGCCGAACGTCTGGCGATCGGCTGGCTGGAGCGGCGTATCCCGGCCGAGATGGCGAGCTACCCGAGCATCGTCGCGCTCGGCCACGCGATCATCGCCGAGATGTATTCGCCGCGCACGATCAAGCCCGGCCTCACCACGACCGAGGATGTGGTCTGGTGGCTGCGCCAGACGATGCTCGACGCGGGCTTGCAGGCGTGGTTCCAGCCCTCGATCTCGATCCAGGGCGTCGGGCAGGGTTTCGATCCGCCCGCGCAAATGGCCGCGAAGGCGCAGACGCCCCGCACCCTCATCCAGCCCGGCGACCTCCTCCACTGCGACGTCGGCTTCAACTATCTCGGCTTGGCGACAGACCAGCAGCAGAACGCCTACATCCTCAAGCGGGACGAAACCGCCGCGCCCGCCGGTTTGCGGGCGGCGCTGGCGGCGGGGAACCGCTTGCAAGATCTCCATTGCGCCGCGATGGCCGTGGGCAAGAGCGGGAACGACGTCCTGCGCGAGGCGCTGGCCCAGGCGCGCGAGGAGGGGATCGTCCCCAGCGTCTACAGCCACCCGCTCGGCTATCACGGCCACGCCGCCGGGCCGACGATCGGCCTCTGGGACCAGCAGGGCGGGGTGCCGGGCAAGGGCGACTACGAGATCTTCGACGACACCGCCTACTCGGTCGAGTTGAACGTCACCCACCCGGTCCCCGAATGGGGCGACCAGCCCGTCCGCATGGCCCTCGAAGAGGACGCCATCCTCACGGGCGGCACCGTCTCCTGGCTCGACGGGCGGCAGACGGAATTGTTCTTGATCTGAAGCGTGGTGCGGCGGGTGGGCGACTCCAGCCGCCCGCCGCTACCCGCACCCTCGGCATCGCTGCGGCTCGCCACCCCACCGCCCGACGGGCACCCGCCCATCCGAGGAGCTGGGAGACGCAATCCGCCAAGCGTTTGCGGAGCTACGTGCGGCGTTTCGCCCATGCCTGTCGGGAGTCGGCGGGATCTATCGCCGTCCCCCCTTATCTCCCACCCGGCACCGGACACCCCCACGCCGCCCCCTCGCGCGCCGACAGTGCCACGGCATCGTCGCGGTACACCAACCGCCATCCCGGCAACCGCTCGATCGTCGCGAAAGCGTCGGTGGTGACCATGGCATACCGGGCGGGCGAGTCCTGTACAATCGCCTCCCAGCCGGGCTGGCCCTGGAGGACGCGGACGTAGCGCGCGAATATGCGGTCGGGGTAGAGGGTTTCCGCGCGCCCGTCGATGCCGACCGGGAAGCGACCCTCGCCGCGCCACAGCAGATAGCCGCCCCAGTTGTAGTCGTTCCAGATCGGCGCGGGTTCGCCGCAGGCCAGCAGGGCATCGGTCGCGCCGCGCGGCGACGGGTAAGCGGCGGCGGGGTCCGCCAGCGCCGCCGCCGCCGTGGCCTGGGCGAGCGCGCCCGCGCCGAGCAATCCGGTCAGCACGATCCCCCAGGCCACGACCGCCGCGCGGCGCGAGGCGATGAAGTGCCGCTGCGGACTTCCCTCCGGCAGGGTGAGACCGGGGAAGCGCGCGAGCAGCCACTCTGTCACGATGATTCCCAGCAGCAGGGCGAGGAAGGGCGAGAAGCGGGCGAGTTGGATCGCGGGCAACAGCAGCCCCGCCGCCGCGATGGTGCGCGGATCGTCGCGGCGACCGGCCCCGAGACAGCAGACCGCCACGATCAGCAGCCCGACCGCCGCGCCCTCCACCGAGAAGGGTTTCAGGCCGATCCAGTCGCGGTTGTAGGACAGGTATTCGCCGGAGACGGTCGCGAAGGGGCCGCGCCAGAGGGCGACCGGGCCATTGGGCGAGAGGAGGCTGCCGCCGCCGCCGAGCGTCAGCGCGCCGATCGCCCAGGCGCTCGCTCGCCAGCGTCGCGCCAGCGCCCAGGCGAGGACCGCCGCCCCTATCACCCCGAAACCGATCAAGAAGGTGCCGTGCAGGTTGGCCCAGAGGCCGAGCGCGCCGCCCGCGAGCGCCGCCCGGCCCGAACGGCACTCCCACCAGCAGCACGAGCAGGCCGAACAGGGCAAACCCCGCCATCTGGGGCCGCACCCCGACGAAGGGTGCCAAGGCCAGGGCGACGAGCAGGAGTACCACCCCCTCGACCAGCGGTCGCGGGTTGCGGCGCGCGAGCAGCAGCGTGAGCGGCAGGAGCGTCAGGCCGCAGAGAACCGTCGCCGCCAGCGCCAGGGCCGTTGCGCCCCCCGCACGCCAGAGGAGGTAGGCCAGGCTGTCGAGCGGCGTCGAGTAGGCCAGGTAGGGGAGGCCCGCCGCCGACCAGGAGAAGCGGTCGGGACTCGGGAAGCGCCCGCCCTCGATAATCAGGCGACCATTCGCCAGGTGCCAGTAGATGTCGTTGTCGAACCAGCGCCCGGTCAACCCGACGAGCATCCCGGCGATCACCGTGGCCCCGATCGGCGTGGGATGGCGCATCGTTCCCCCTCTGCTTGCGCGTACCGGCTCGGGCTGCCGCAATAGCCCCTCCCAGGCTACGACCCGGCGGGGGCTGCCGCAATAGCCCGATACTGCCAATTCGGCGACAGGCGGGGGTGAAACGAGCATTCGGGAATGACCCCGTGACGCTCCACGGACGTGTGTTGACGCGGTATGGCGACAGCCGGGGCGGCGACGGCGCTCAGGCGTTGGTCGCGAGCGCGCCGGACACCTCCTTGGCGGTGATGGCGAAGTGCGACGCATCCCACACCGCCGCGCCGCCGCGCAGCAGGATGACCTGCGGCGACTCGTGGCGCACGCCGGTCCGCTCCTCGACGGCGCGCTTCACGGCGTGGGCTTGGCCCACATCCACCAGCGTGATGGCGGCGCGCGCCTCGTCGGGGAGCCGCTGCATCTCCCGATGGGCGCGCGCGCTGATCGGGCACGAAAAGTCGTGCAGGAACAGGACCACCGGGGCGTCGTGCGATCGCGTCAGCAAATCATCCAGCCCCGCGACGTCGGTCAGCGGGGTGAAGCGTGTCTCGGCCATGTGTGCTCCTCGATACGATCCGGCGGTCTTCCAACGCTGCTTAACCCAGGCGAACATCGGCCTATCCTCGTTGGGCTACCCGGTAGCCATGCCGCCGATCTCCCCAAACCCCCACTCATAGCATCGCCCGTACCGTCTTGGGGCGGTGGGTCGGCGACCCGAACGAAAAGTATAACAGGGGCAATGGCGGGTTCGGTGTCCCTCCTGCATGTGCCGGGGGTGGGTTCAGAAGTTTGCGTGGCGAAGGGCAGACGGTGATGACGCCGAGCTGGCAGGCGGTTGAGGCCCCGCTGCGCTCTGCCACCACCGCGCCTCGGGGTGCCTCGGCACCACGAAACCCACCTGCGTGGGTTAGGCGGCAACGAACCGGCGACGGGCCTAACCCATGACGATGGATTTCGTGGGGCCGCAGCCCCCCGAGGCGCGGTGGTGGCAGAGCGCAGCGGGGCCTCAACCGCCTGCCACAGCGCCGCAACCGCCCGCGCAAACTATCGAACCGCACCCCGTTTGCCGGGGGCGCGGTTCAATGTCTCGCGCCATAGAGGCGCGCTGCCGCAAATGCCTGCCACGTTGACACCAGCCGTACCCCGCCCCGCCCCGCTCGACCTTGCCCTGGTCGCCCTGAAGAAGGCGGGCGTGGTAAAATACTTGCTGGCCTCGATTATAGCCGCGTGTTGCCTTGTGTAGCCGTGTGCTGCGTAATGGCAACAACGCGCGCCTTGTAGGGCGGGCTGACCCCATCATGCGGGGGCATAAGCGGTCGAAATAGGGTTCATCGTATCGTTCGTCTGCGCCGCGCGGCTGGTTGGCCGGGGTGCCGACATATCCCACCGAGGAGATGTTCGTATGGATCGGAAGCCGCGACGTATCACCACCGCCGAGCGCACCGTCATGTCCGAGAAGGGGGCCAACATCGGGGGCTTCGGGTTTGCCGGGCCGTACATGCGCCAGGAACTCCAGGATCGGCCCGGTGTCTTCGCCATCGGCTACGTCTCGCCGCTCGGCTCGCGCCAATGGCTGCTCGTCGATGTGCGGACCGCCGAGAGCGTGCTCGCCAAGGTCGATCAGGAGGCCGCTGCCGAGTCCGAGCTGTGGCAGTGCTGGCGCACCAGTTGCAAGGGCGAGGAGTCGCGTATCTCGTTCCTGGTCTGCTACCTCGATAGCCCGATGCCCGAACTCCAGCAGATGGCGGCGACGATTCTCTCCCGCTATGTGACCCTGCCATGTAGCCAGCGCGGCTAACCCGCGCGCTGCACCCCTTGCCACCACCGCGAGCGGGATCGGGTCTCGGCGTCTCTCACCAGGTTGAACACCTCCGGGCGGGCCGAAAACGGCCCGCTTGTGTGTTATCGTTCGTGGTGGCCCCGAAACTGCGTCGTGTCGGCGCTCTGGGGCCGCTCTTCGTGCCCCTATACCCACGACATCGCGAGGCTGTCGATGAATCATCTGCTGACCGCCGCTGTCGCACGGCGACGCGCGCTCCTATCCTTCTTCCTCGTTGTGCTGTTGCCGCTGGGGGCGGTCGGTTCGCTGGCCGAGGATGTCTGGGAAGGGGACGGGCTCTTTTTCGATCGACCGATCCTGACGGCCCTGCACGCCCACGCCACCCCGACCCTCGACGCCGCCATGCTTCTTTTCAGTCGTGTCGGCGCGCCCATACCGATGCTCGTCTTCTGCCTCGTCGTCTTCGGTGCCCTCTTTCGCACCGGGCGGCGTGGCGACGCGACCTTCTTCGCTGTCGCCGTCGCTGGGGCGATGGCGCTCAACTTCGGGGCGAAGCTCCTGTTCGGACGTGCGCGCCCGGATCTGTGGCTGTCGATCGCGCCCGAACACGACTACAGTTTCCCGAGCGGACATGCGATGGGTTCGATGGCCGTGGCTGTCGCGCTCGTGACGCTGGCGTGGGGTACGCGCTGGCGCTGGCCTGTCCTCTCGGCGGGCGTGGCGTTCGTCGGGCTGGTGGGTCTGTCGCGGCTCTACCTCGGGGTCCACTACCCGTCCGATGTGTTGACCGGCTGGCTGGCATCGCTGGCCTGGGTCGGCGGTGTCGCGCTGATCCGCTCGAGCGTCTTCCTCCGCGCCGTTGTGCATGTCCGCCACGCCGTCACCACGCAGCCACGGGAAACCGCGTGACCTAGCCGCTAGCCCTGCCGCCGCGTGTCGCCGTGGCGGCGGCGGTTCGTGAGACCGACCCGATAGTGTTGCAACTTCGCGCTGTTCAGCGGTGTGCAGGATATAGACTGGCGCGAGTCGCTGACCCGCAGGGGACAGGAGTCTCGCCCGATGCCTCGTCCCGCCCGAGGCCCCGTCGCCTGGTACGGCGCGCTGTGACTAGTACACGACGGCGGAAGTCTCACGATGGTATATTGGGTGCCTGCGTCGCGCGGCAGGGGCGGCGGCACGAGGGGAGGAGCTGATGCGCGGGCCGCAACCGGCACGGATCGATCTGAACGACGC
>JAABUN010000741.1_pt1 | contig 81157 bp, 77 predicted proteins | sample 5559311 | NCBI WGS metagenome assembly JAABUN01 (sample SAMN10711877, study PRJNA513370) | rock metagenome | isolation source: Antarctica rocks | place: Antarctica: Victoria Land, Siegfried Peak sud | reverse complement strand
CTTGCGTCAACCTTGAGGTTCTTGCGATGGAAAAAAGAAACCCTACTATTGTAAGAACCGCGCAGCTTGATCAGGTCGCCGCCATCGTTTAGACAGCTCGAGCCCTGCCGACTGCTCGGCGTTGTGGGTGCGGGCGTAACCGGTTCCGGCTCGGGTGTAGGTTGGGGTGCGGGGTCTGGTTCCGGCGTCGGCGCTGCCCCACCGTTATCAAAAGTTACGACCAGCACTGGTCGGTGTTTGGCGTTGGTCTCGTAAGCGACTGCCGAGCGTTTGCCTGCGCCGCCCATCCCGTCGATCAAGAACGCAAGAGCGTTGCCACTTTCCCAGTCTTTGCGGCTGACGACCTCTTGGACTATGGCCGACAAATCGCCCGTTTTGTAGCTTCCCCCCTTCCTCCAAGGGTCCGGCCTCCACAGCGAGGTCGCTGCCGTTTTCTTGCGGCTGCTGAGGTCGTATCTGCTCTTTGAAAAGGTCCCTGCGTTGGCTGCGGACTCGCCGCTGACGAGTAGCCTTACCGGGTCGGCGTCGTCCCTACCGCCTCTCACCTCGAGGCGGACGTTCGTAACCTTTGCGCCTTGCGGAACGGCCACTTTTTGAAAGCGGACCCCCACAGTTTGCTTGACGCCGTCCTTCGCGCTGAAATCCAGCAGGCCGCCGTCGATAGATATCGAGCCTCTTGCGATTTCTTCAGAGTCATCGTAGGTTTTCGCAAGTGGAATACGGAGCGTGGTCGTGCTGCCTTGGGTTCCCAGCAGCGATTCGGGCTCAGGGCTGCTGCTACAAGCTGCGAGTAGTACAAGCGTAGCTAGTGTAAATCTTGGTATGTTCATCTTCTCCTCTGCCCCAGAACTTGGGAAACCCGAGGCCTCGCCTCAAGATTTCGGACTTGTGTGGAGGTAGAGTCGGATTACTCTCCTCGGCCGGTTGCGCTAGTAGCTCGATCTGAATCCAAGCGCCCAAATACGGACCCAGACGTCGTCGCTTCCGAGGGGTGGGGTAATCCCTCATGAAGATGATCTTAATAAAACTATTGTCACAAGATTCTTACAAATAGGTGTTGGCCTGCTTGTGTGCAGGCTTTCTGCGTTCTTTAGGTATTTTCAAAGTCTGCGAAACAGCTCGTTTTGGCCCCTGAGAACCATATTTTTGTAAGAGCTGTACAGGTAGGTGACGCGTTGACAGCACCCTACGGTTTACCCGATATGGGTCTAATCGCAGGCGCAAAAAATTTGCAGTTAGCCGAGCTGGTTAAAGAAACTGCGTCAGGTCCACGACGCGCCCCAAGCTGCCATCGCGTCAACCACAGGACGAAGCGCCTCGCCCTTGTCGGTGAGCGCGTATACGACGCGTGGCGGCACCTCTGGGTAGACCGTGCGGGTTATGACGCCACCTTGCTCGAGTTCACGAAGTCGGTCGGTCAGGGTTTTCGGGCTGACGCTCCCCAGTGACGCTCTAAGTTCACCGAAACGGCGGCTTCCCCGGAGCAGGTCTCGCAAGATGAGGGTGGTCCACTTGCCACCGATCATGTCGGCGGTGCGTTCGACGACGCAACGTTCGTCACCCTGCACAATGGTCTGGTACTTCAAGGTCATATCAATCTCCAATCAGGCACATTATACTTCATTTTTAGTTACTAGTCCACTTTTTAGTTACTACTTTACTTTATGAACCAGAGGCGATACGGTTAGGTCACGGCGTTCTCAGAACGTGAGGTCGGCAAGAGGAGGAAAAATGAAACTGCTTAGTTACGGTGCGACGGGATCGCAGGGACGTCCGGTAGTGGAAAAATTGCTCGCTGCGGGTCATGAGGTCAGGGTCTTGACACGCGACCCGGACAAGGTGGCGGGATTGCAAGGAGCCGAAGTTGTGCAGGGCGACATGGCGGACGCGGCGAGTTTGGCGGCGGCTACCGAGGGCCGTGACGGCGTGTTTTTACACATTCCGTTTTTTACGCCCAGTCCGCAAGACGGACTCACCTACGCGCAGAACGCTCTGGGCGCAGCGCGCCGCGCAGGGGTAAAGCTGCTCGTTTGGAACGCCAGCGGGGAGATTCCACCCGAGCGGAGTGGCAACCCCGGTTTCGACGTGCGACTCGACATCTTAAACGCCATTAAAGCGAGCGAAACACCCTACATCGTTCTGCAACCGACCACGTATATGGAAAACTTTTTCGGTCCCTGGACCCGTGACGAACTCGTCGAAAACGATACGTTCGCGTATCCGACGCCCAACACCGTCGAGATGCAGTGGATCGCTACGGAGGACGTGGGTACGTTCGCCACCTACGCCTTTGCCCACCCGGAGTTAGCCCCGCTGAATCTTAAGCTTAGCGGCCCGGAACGCCTGAACGGTGAAGGGGTCGCCGAGCGTTTCAGCCGGGGGCTGGGCCGTCCGATTACCTTTCGGGCGATGCCCGCTGAAGAGTTCGGACGCAAGCTGGACGCGGTATTTCCGGGAATGGGCGAGGGTGCCGCGCAGGGCTACGCGGCGGCTTACAGGCACCCGGAGCGGTTTTCGACTAATGTCGATCTGACGGCGGCGCTGGAAAAGATGCCGGTCGAGACGACGACGCTCGAGGCGTGGGTACGTGGTCACGCGGAAGTGTTCCGGTGAAGCTGGCTATTTTCGGCGCGACGGGTCGTACCGGCAAACCGCTCGTCGCGCAAGCTTTGGGGCAAGGCCATGAAGTTCGGGCGCTCGCTCGAGACCCCACCAAGCTCGAGGTGTCTCAAGAAAGCCTGTTGGTGATTCACGGCGACGTGCTGAACGCTGCCGACGTAGCCGAGACCATCGCGGGCTCCGACGCCGTACTCAGCGTGCTCGGTCAGACGAAAGGCTCACCTAAAAACCTTCAGACCGTCGCTACCCGGCACATCGTCGCGGCGATGAAGACGCACGGCGTCACGCGCGTCACCAGCTTGACCGGGGCGGGTGTAAGGGACCCGCACGATGAGCCCAAACTGGTCGACCGTGTGTTCGGCTTGCTGCTCGCTACAGTTGCGCGGAGCGTGATTCAGGACGCGGACGCACACGCCGAGGTGCTGCGTCAGAGCGGGCTCGAGTGGACTCTGGTGCGGGGGCCACGCCTCACCGAAGGGCCGCGCACAGATACCTACAAGGTCGGCTATGTAGGCAAAGACTCGGGTACGCAGGCCTCGAGAGCCGACGTTGCAGACTTTATGTTGCGCCAGCTCGGTGACGACACCTGGGTTCACAAAGCGCCGATGGTAAGCAGTTAGACGTTAGGCGCGGTCGCTGGGTAGACGTTGGTGTTCCGCCCTGAGCAGCTGGTCTCGAGCTGCGAAGAACCGAATTCGAAAGGAGATTTATGAGGTTATGTTTGTGGCGTAAATGTGTTGGTTTCGTGAGGAAAGCGTGATTGCAACAGGTTCTGAACCGATGGGTCCAGACGCTGTCTATCTCGAGCTCTACGCAGATATCGCTTGCCCGTGGTGTTACGTCGCCGAAGCGCGGCTCGAGCAGGTACTAGCTGCGCGTCCTGAGCAGAAGGTGACGCGCCGCTGGCGTCCCTTTCAGCTTCAGCCGCAACTGCCTGCCGAGGGTCTGCGGTGGCGGGGATTCGCCGAACGCAAGTTCGGCGGCTGGGAACGGGCGCTCACGATGTTCGAGCAGCTCGGCAGCGTCGGGCGAGAGGCGGGTATAGCGTTCGACTTTACGGGCATCCAAAAGGCCAACAACACCGCCGACGCGCACCGTTTGGTGTTGTTGGCCGAGAGCAAAATGTCGGGACCGGTGGTAGCGCGTGGTCTGTTTCGCGCCTATTTCGAGAGAGGCCGTGATCTCAACGACTTGGACACGCTGCTGGAGATTGCCGACGCTGCCGGACTCGAGCGCGGCGAGACGCGCCGTTACCTGCAAAGTGACGAGGACCGGGCCGCCGTCGCCGAAAGCCAGTGTGAAGCCGCCAAACTCGGCGTTCAGGGCGTACCTTTTTACGTTTTCAACCGCACCTACGGCGTGTCCGGCGCGCAACCCGTGGACGTGTTGGTGAACGTTTTCGACCAAATTCAGGAGGTCACGCTGTGAAAAAAACTATGAAAGCGGTTGTGTTAGAAAACTTTGGCCCGGTTGAGAACCTGAAGGTACAAGAGGTCGAGGTTCCGAAACCGGGCGTCAACGATGTACTCGTCGAGGTCCGCGCGACTTCGGTCAATCTCGCCGACGTAGGCGTGCGGAGTGGGATGTTCGGTTCTATGATAAAGCCGCCGCTGGTACTCGGTTTCGATGTGGCGGGTGTGATCGCCTCGGTGGGGGAGGGCGTGAGCGGGCTGGCGGTAGGTGATGAGGTCTACTACGCCGTCGAGCTGACCGACCCACGGGGCGGCGCAAACGCTGAATTCCACGTCACGCGCGCCGACCGGATCGCTAAAAAACCGAGCACGCTTTCGTTTGAGGAGGCCGCTGCGGTTCCGGTGGCAGGCGGTACCGCCTACGCCGCGCTCATCACCGCCGCCGACTTGCGGCTCGGGCAGAGCGTGCTGATTCACGGGGCAGCGGGGGGTGTGGGCAGCTACGCCTTGCAGCTGGCGAAAGCGGCGGGCGCGTTCGTCTTCGCCAGCTGCGGCGCGTACGACGCCGAACTGGTCCGTTCGCTCGGCGCGGACGTAGTGATCGACTACCGCGAAGACGACGTGACTCAAATCGTCGACCGGGAGACCGGTGGGGCCGGGGTCGATGTGGTTTTCGACGCGGCGGGGGGCAACCTCGCCGAGAGTGTTGCGGTCACGAAAATGAACGGGCAGATGGTGACGGTCGCCGGTGTCAAGGGCGACCTGAACGCGGCGATGCGGAAAAATCTGCGGGTTCACTTTGTACATTTAGAGGACGCGAAGCAAAAACTCGACGCCATGCGCGACCTGTTCGAGCGTGGTCAGCTGAAATCGGTCATCGGCGCGTCTTATCCGCTGGACGAGGTTGCCGAGGCGCACCGTTTGCTCGAGGGGGGCGGCAGCGCCGTTCACGGTAAGGTTGTTATTCAAGTGAGTTAGGGAGAAAGAAGTAAGAAGCGGGGAGAATTGGGGATCGTGGAAAAATCGACCCCCCCCTTGAGCAGCTCGGGGGGGGTCGTTGTTGGCCTCAGGAACTTTGTAAACTTTAAGGCTGCGTAGTCTGGTACGTTCGGATCATTGTCCAGTTATATTTTCTCCCAGCGGCGTTAGACCTGTGCTGCGTCTAAGAGTGCGCGACGTCGTAGGTCTGGGTGGTTGCCCGCGCCATCGTCCGGAAAATATCGCTGTGAACCATCAATTCGTCGTAGCTGCCCTGCGCGGTGATCTGGCCTTTCTCGAGTAGGAAAATTTGGTCGCAGCCCCGTACGGTGCTGAGGCGGTGCGCGATCATCACAATCGTTTTCGCGCCCACCAAAGCTTCGACGGCGGCGAACACGCTCTCTTCGGTAATGCCGTCGAGGGCGCTCGTGGCCTCGTCTAGAATCAGCACACTCGGGTCGTGGTAGAGCGCGCGGGCGATACCGATACGCTGCCGCTGACCGCCGGAAAGCCTGACGCCCCGCTCACCGACCACGGTGTCGTAGCCGAGCGGCAAATCTTGGGCGATAAAGTCGTGCAGGTGGGCGATTTTGGCGGCGCGTTTGACAGCGCCCAGATCGAGCTTGTCTTTGGGAATTCCGAAAGCGATGTTGCTGGCGATGGTGTCGTCGGACAGGTAAATGTGCTGCGGAACGTAACCGATGCTCTTTTGCCAGTTCGCCAGGTTATCTTTGGAGAGCGGCTCACCGTCTACGGCGAGGGTCCCTTGCTGAGGCTCGAGCAACCCCAGAATAACGTCGATCAGCGTAGTTTTGCCCGAACCGGTGTGCCCGACGAACGCGACCGAGGTGTTCGCGCCGATTTGACAGCTCAGGTCTTGAACGGCGGGCCGCTCAGTTTCGGGATAGGCGAAAGTCAGGTTTTGCAGCGTCAGCTCGCGCTCGAAGGGCAGTGCGGTGAGCGTTTCGCGGGCGGGCGGGGTTGCCGGGTCGTCGCCTCTAAAATCTTTGTAGAGCGAGTTGAGCGACGCGACGTTAAAGCGAATCGTGGTGATGCCCATAAAAACTTGTTGCAAGGCGGGCATCAGCCGGTACGCCGAAAACGCGTAAAGTCCGATTAGCGGCAGCGCCTGAGCGATATTTTGGCCACTGGCGAGCAGGTAGATGACGATCAGGACGATGCCCCCGAAGGCGATGGTCTCGAGGGCGTAGCGGGGCATGTCGCTGATAACTCGGCCCGTCGCTTGGGTGCTGGCGTAACGCTTCGACGACGCTGAAAACTGGTCGATAAAAGGTTGTTCGCGGCCCAGCAGTTTAAGGTCTTTAATGCCGCCGAACGCTTCCCCGGCGACCTTAAAGCGTTGGCGGTTGGCCGACAGACGCACCTTGCCGATCTTCCGGAGCTTGCGGCGTGAAAGGACGATAAGAAATCCGTACACACCGCCGAGCGAAAGCGTTACCGTGAGGGCCAAAACCGGGTCGGCGATAAACAGCAACCCGACGATAAAAAGCGTAATGATGATTTTTGAGATCATCTTCATACCGGGTACGATCACCCCGAGCACGACCTGCTGAACTTCGGTGAGGAGGCTTGTACCGAGGTGCGCGGTATTGCGGCCCAGAAAAAAGGTGTAAGGCTGGCTGATGTAGCGAATCAGCAGACGTTTTGAGAGGGTATAGCCGCGCATGTGGCTAAAGCGAGTGAGGTAATAGGTGGTAAAGGCGGTGAAGACGTTGCTGAGAGTTAAAATAACGAGCGCGGCAGAACCTAAAAAGATCAAAAACTGGTTGGCGTTGCCGAACCCGAGCCAATCATACGCCACCTTCAACCAGCGGTTTTCCTGGATCACCGCCGGGTTGGAGACGAGCGAGAGAAAGGGTACGATTGAGGCGATACCGGCGACTTCTAAAAAGCCTGTAGCGATCACCGCGGGAAAGAGTAGATAGAGGGAGCGGCGCTCCGACGGTGAAAGTAACTCGAGAATCTTTCTGACAATTTTAATAGCCATCACATCCTTCACACCGGGGTACAGGTGGCGCTTGCACGTCTCGTCCGGTACCTGGACCGGACGCAAAACTGCCTCAATGATACGGGCAAACGCTGAGAAAGCACGCTGTTTTTCACAGTGAGGGGGCGGTGTGAAGTTTTACAGTAACGTGCCCGCAGAAAGTTGGGGATTTACCGCCAGCAGATCGCACCCCCTTTCTCGCAACCACCAAGTGTGGCAGAGGGTTTTTGTCCTGCATTCAGGGCTTACGCCTGTGGGTTTGAACCAAAATCACAAGCGTCTTTCAAGCCTCGAGAGAACCAGAATCCTCGCCCGTCACACACAGAATTTCAGGTTTTAACTCAAAACTTACAAGAACCTGCGCATACGTACGCCCCGATTTGTAATTCTGACTCCTGAATTCTGCCTTCTGTATTTTGCCCCTACTCGAGAGCCATACTAAAAAACACCCCGCGCAGCTCGAGCGCTACCTCAGCGTCTAAGAACGTCAGCGTCAGGTAGGCGTATTCGTCGCCGTAACCGTTCATATCGAGCAGCAGCGCGCGCCCCTGCGAGGCGAAGTGCGCGCCGCCCCGTACCGGCGTGTGACCGTAGACGCCGAAGCGGTAAGGCGTTTGGGCGACTACGTCGCGGTCTTCTAAAATCCAGTCGCGGCGGTTCTGAAGGTAAAAGTCGGAGTCGTAACGGTTGTGCTCGGGTTTCGGGCCGACGTGCGCGAAGTGAATGTCCGCGACCACCCGTTCGGTCGGCCACGTCGCTAGCCACGCCCGCAGGTCGCCGGGTAGCGCGCGCTCCTGCCACTCGAGGTGCGAAAGGTCGTCGGTGCTGAGCACGCCCTCCGCACTGCTCAGCGCGTTGTGGTCGTGGTTGCCTAGAAGGATCGTAACCCCGCCGGGCGCACGTTCGCAAAAGCCTTTGACTACGCGTAAAAACGTCTCTTGCGCCCCTTCGGCGCGGCGAACGTGAGGTGGATGAAATTCGTCGTAGCTGCTCTCACCGACCAGCGCGGCGTACTGGGCCCTCGTCTTGGCGTGTACGAGGTCGCCAAGCAAGATAAGCTGCGTGCGTCCGTTTATAAGCTCGGCGCTCGGCTCGGTGCCCTCGGCGACGCCCGCCTCGTTCAAGATATGCCAGAACTTGGCGACCTGGGCGTGAACGTCCCCGACGACGACGACGCGCTCAGGGCGCTCGTGGGTTTTTCCGGTCATGCGAGCGCCTCTTCGCCCTGCGCCGAGAGCCGGAGGCGGCGTCTCCAGCCCCGGCGTTCGATGAAGCCGTGGTGCTCGAGCCACCCCGCTATTTCACCCGCGCGTCGCGGCGGTTGCGGCGTTCGGAAGTGGGTAAGCGCCGCCCGACCTGTAGGCGTCAAAAAGGGTTCCGGCGCGCAGCGGTCACACCCGCACGCGCCGGTATGCGCGTCATCGCCGAAGTAACTGAGCAGTTGCCCCCGTCGGCACGCCAAAGTTTCGGCGTAGCGGATAGTTGCTGCCAGCAGCTCCAGCCGCCGTTTGCCGTAGGCTTCGGTCCACACATCCCTAAATTCAGGTACGTCAAGTTGCCGGTCGGGGTGTAGCAAAAGCGTTACCCGGCGGTTTTGCCGCGTCAAGGTGACGATGTTGTGCGCCTCAAGCAGCTCTAGGGTACCGATCAACTTACCCCGGTTCAGCTTCAGCTGGTCCGCCCGAACGGGTTCCGGGTGGGCGTTTCTGACCCGTACGAAGGTGCGTTTGAGCTCGAGCAGCGTAGGTGTCGAAGCGAGCAGCAGCCGCCGCTGCCGCGCGGCGTCCTCGGCCGTGTAGAGGAGCGTACAGGTCGCGGCCCCGCCGTCACGCCCGGCCCGGCCCGCCTCCTGGTAGTACGCTTCGAGCGAGGCGGGCAGGTCGATGTGGATGACCCGCCGCACATCCGGTTTATCTACGCCCATCCCGAACGCGTTGGTCGCTACGACGACGCCCGTACTACTCGCTAAAAATGCGTCCTGAACGGCGTTTCTGTGATCACTGCCGAGTCCCGCATGGTAGGCTGCGCCCGTACGGCCCCAGCTGCCGAGCTGCGCGGCGACCGCCTCGGTCCGTTCACGGGTTCCGGCGTAGATCAGGGCGGCCCCGGGCGTTCGCAAAAGGGCGCGAAGGGCCTCGAGCTTTGCGGTTTCGTTCGGGACCGGCAGCACCCGGTAGCGCAGGTTGGGGCGGTCGAAACCGGTCAGCACCCGCACCGGGTCGCGTAGCCGCAGGAGAGCCGCAATATCGTCCCGGACCCGTTCGGTCGCCGTCGCGGTCAGCGCCGTTACTGGAGGGTCGCCGAGGTGTAGGCGAACCGCGCCGAGCTGCCGGTAGTCAGGGCGAAAATCGTGACCCCAGCTCGAGATACAGTGCGCTTCATCGACGACTAGACGCGTGACCCCGACCGTTAGGAGAGCGCGTCGTACGGCGTCGTTACCCAGGCGTTCGGGGGAGAGGTATAATAGCCGTAGTTCCCGCAAGCCCCTCAAAAGCGCACGTTGTTCGGCGGGTGCGAGCTGACTGCTGAGGGCCGCCGCGCCGATTCCCCGCCGCCGCAACCCCGCTACCTGATCGTTCATCAGCGCGATAAGTGGACTGACCACAACGGTAAGCCCACCGACCAAGGCCGGGAGCTGAAAACACAACGATTTACCCGCGCCGGTCGGCATGACGGCGAGCACGTCACGACCCTCTAAGGCTGCGGTCACGACCTCACGTTGACCCGTCCTAAATTGGGGAAAGCCAAAATGTCGTAGCAGCTGGTCGGTGTCTGCCTTCACGAAAGGCTTTTTAAGGTGGAAGCCAAGCTTAGGGGAGAGACGCAGTACGCTCGAGGTACGGCAGCGGATCGACTGCTTGACCGTCGATACGAATCTCAAAATGCAGATGCGAGCCCGTCGAACGACCTGTCGAACCTACCCGGGCGATCACGTCACCGGCTTCGACATACTGGCCTTCATAAACGAGCAGTTCAGAGGCGTGCGCGTAATAGTATTCGATGTTGTCTACCTCGATAATAACTACGTAGCCATAACCGCCCAGCCAGCCGCTATACGAGACCGTGCCCGCCATCGCCGCGACGATAGTGTCGCCGGTCGAGCCGTCGACATCGAGGCCGTAGTGGTAGGTCATACCGAGCAGGTTACGCGGCCCAAAGTATGAAGTCAGCGCGCCGGATAGGGGCCATAGCATCCCGGTGGGGGCTCCGGTTGCAGTCGCGGGGGGCAAAAGCAGTGTTTCCCCCGCGTTTAAGAGGTCGCTCTCGAGGTCGTTGAGTTCCATAAGCGCGCCCACACTGGTCCCGTGCCGAAGCGCGATTTCGGAGAGCGACTCGCCCGATTCGACCGTGATGCTCGGTTCCGCGCCGCCCCCCTGATCGCTCGGCGCTGTACTCGCCAAGACGCCCGGTACGGTGAGGTCGTCGCCGACTGCGAGAGACGCGTCCGACGCCAGCCCGTTCGCGCTACTCAGCGCGCCCACCGAGACACCGTAGCGTTCGGCGAGAGACCATAACGATTCGCCCGGCTCGACGGTGACGACGAGCGGCCGCGCAGGAGCCACGCCGCCGAGCCGCAGCTCTTGTCCGATCAGCAGCGAGGTATCGCTGAGATCGTTGATCGCCATAAGTTCTTCGACCGGAACGCCGGTTTCGGTAGCGATAGCGGAGAGCGTATCGCCCGCCCCGACCGTGTAGACTTCGGCCTCGGGGATCAGCAGCGTCGCGCCTGCGAGCAGGTCGGTCCCTGTAAGTTTGTTCGTCGCTAGAATCGCTTCGACGGTGGTATCATAACGAGCCGCCAGGGTAATGAGGTTGTCTCCCGGTTGCACCGTATAGGTCTCCTGAGCGACTACGACGGAAGAGAGCGCCAACGCGGAACCGAGAGTGAAGAGACGTAACCAAGACATCGTGAGCAGTGTAGCAGATTTTTAAGAGAGTGTGAAGACATATACACGTCTTACTTACCTCACGCATAGGTAGCAACACCCTCCGTGCAGTACAACCATGCGGTATCGTCGACCTCGAGCTCCACTTTTTTGAGAACTATCAAAACGCGTCTGCGCCCAGGTTTGGCCTTGTCAGGCGGCAGGGGAGATGTCGACTCCCGGGTCGATCTTCCGACAACGCACGCTCAGCGGCTTTGAGGTCTCTCTTTTTTCATCACAGCATATCGCCGCGCTCAGTTCAAAACGTCACCAGCTAGGTTGTGTCGGCGTTTACACTTTAGGAAACACAGTCAACCTCGTAAAAAGCGAGATAAACATCAACGTTCTGAAACCTCTCTGCTTCTTACTCTTTACTTCCTACTTCTTATATTCAGCACGGCAAAAGCCACTTTGAGTTATGTGAAAAGCCAACAGAATCTAGCTTTCGTCTCGCCTCGTCTCACCGTCGAGCGTCAGCAGGCGACCGTAGAGTTCCGGGCGGCGGTCACGAAAAAAACCGAATCCGGCCCGAAAACGCCGCGCCGCTGCGAAGTCGAGGTCGGCGTAGATAACCGTTTCCGAGCTTTCGTCGGCTTCGGCGAGCTTGGTCCCGGTGTAGTCGCAGATAAACGACGACCCGTAAAAACGGGCGTCGCCTTCCTTGCCGACGCGGTTCGCCGCCGCCACGTAGACGCTGTTCGAGACGGCGTGCCCGACCATCGCACGTTGCCACATGTCACGGGTCTCGAGGCCACCGATTTCTTGGGGCTCCGAACCGATAGCGGTGGGGTAGAGCAGCAAATTCGCGCCTTGCAGCGCCATCGCCCGCGCCGCCTCGGGAAACCACTGATCCCAGCAGATCGCCGCGCCGACCGCACCTACCCTTGTTTGCCACGACTTGAAGTCGGTATCGCCGACGTTGAAATAAAACTTCTCCTCATAACCGGGGCCGTCGGGGATGTGGGCTTTGCGGTAACGACCCAGCGCCGAGCCGTCCGCGTCGAACATCATCAGGCTGTTGTAGTAAGCCTGACCTGCCGACTCGAAAAACGACACCGGCAGCACCACTCCGAGTTCTTTGGCGAGCGCGCCGAAACGCTCCAAAAAGGGATGCCCGGTGGCGGGGTGGGCGAGCGCGAAGAGGTCGTCGCGCTCTAACTGCGGAAAATATAGGTTTTCAAACAACTCTTGTAACAAGACGATCTCGGCCCCGGCCCCGGCAGCCTCGCGGACGAAATGCTCGGCTTTATTTAGATTATCTTCCAAAACGTCCGAACAGCTCATCTGCACGACGGCGAGTTTGACAGTAGGCATAAACAGCTCCTTACGGGTTTTTTAGGTGCGCGGCGATGGCGGCGGCTGTCTCGGCGGGCGGGGTGTGAGTCGTGTCGAGTTGCAAGCTCGGACGAGTCGAGTAGGGGGTAAAGAGGTCGTAGGTCTCGAGCAAGTACTCGAGCGTCTCCACATCTTTAATCTTGCTGTAAGCTTGCCGTGACACCTCACCGAGCCGCGTTTTGAGCGTTTCTCGTTCACAAGTGAGTTGAACGAGTAGGATACGTGCGCCGTTTTTCTCAAAGATGTCGAGCATCCACCGAACTTCAGGGGCATCTTGTGGGTGTGCATAGACAAAGGTGAAGATGAGGTCGACTTCTTCACGGGCAGCTTCCTGAAAAACAATCTGATTAATGCTTTTGACGACGCGACCGAACGACGGGCTGTTACGAGAGAAGATGTCTTCAGCCACATCGACGCTGACATGGTTGTGAAACAGCTTGAAGCCTGTCAACCTAGCGAGTTCTCGAGCGACTGTCAGTTTACCTGCGGCGGGCGGGCCGTAGAGCAGCACAAACGTCATCTGGGCGTCACGGCGCTAAAATCTCCCCGGCGGGCTGCTGCTGCGTTACGCAGTGAAATGAACCGCCGCCGGTGATAAGGGCTCTCGAGGACAGTCCGATAACCTCCCGCCCCGGAAAAAGGGGTTTGAGAAGCTCGAGCGCGGGCTTGTCGTTGGCGTCGCCATACTGCGGTACAACCACAAAGCCGTTGCCGATATAAAAGTTCGCGTAGGTCGGCGGCAGGCGGACACCGCCGAACTCGAGCCGCGTTCTCGGAAGGGGAAGCTCGACCACGTTGTAAGGTCTACCCTCACCGTCGCGCAGGCTCCGCAGCAGCGTCAGGTTGCGCTGCATCGGCTCGTAATTCGCGTCATGTTCATCTTCAGCGACCGAGCAGACGATGGTGTGGTCGTCCGTAAACCGCACGATGGTGTCGATGTGTCCGTCCGTGTGGTCGCCCTCGAGCCCGCGCTCGAGCCAAACGAGATGCTTGACGCCGAGCGCCGCGCCTAAAATCTCCTCGAGGTCGGTCTCGCCCAGGTTCGGGTTGCGCTGCTGCGACAACAGACAACTGCGGGTGGTAAGGCAGACGCCGTGGGCGTTCAGCTCCAAAGACCCACCTTCCATAATGATAGGTACCTCAAAACGCTTCATCTTCAGGGTCTCCGCTACGGTTAACGGCGCGTGGTCGTCGTCGTCCCAGGGCCTGTACTTCTCGCCCCAAGCGTTAAAGCCCCAGTCGGTAAGGGCAACTTGCCCTGCGGGATTGACGACGAAAAGCGGACCGTTGTCCCGAAACCAAACGTCGTCTAAGGAGATACGGTGAAAGGTGATATTTGTCAGTGGCGCGTCCGAATCTGCCAACCTCGCTCTGGCGTCTCTTTCGGTATCTTCGTCGCGGACATTCAAGTACACCGGCTCGAAACGAGCTAGAGTGGCTACCAGCTCAGCGAACTCGGCTCGGACTGTTTCTAACTGCCCTTCCCAGAGTGCGTCGTCAAACGGCCAGCTCGTCCAGGTAGCGGCGTGAAGAACCCATTCGGGCGGCATCGAAAAACCCAGCGTGGCCGGGTGTGAGGTAGGTGAGGTCATATCGTCTTTAAGTACCATATTTGGCCTTGTGTAATTTGGTTTGTGTAGTTCCTGCGTGGTTTGGCGTCGTTTCGTACCTGAAACCGCAGCGTATCCGGTTACTCTCGGTCTTTCGGCACCGTAACCGACTCGCCTGAAGAGGGCGATCCCTGCGAGAGCGCGTCGGGCAGTTTGTCTTTAAGAGCCTCCAGCGTCCCCTCATAGCCACATTTAACGGCGTCGTCGATACGGTTGAAGTGGTGCGGCATGAGGTCTCTGGGGAGCGGCGGTTTGATGATGAGGTCGGGCGGGTGCATAGCGTAGATCAGTTCTGAAAGCTTGCCCTGGGTGATGGTAAAGGCTTTTTCGGCGATCTCGACGGGGACCATCAGCTGTTTCGGGTTGAAGCGCGAGGCGACGCGGTGGAGCAGACCGTCTTCTTGAGGTTTGGGCAGCTCGACAGGCCGGTCTATCGGCAAGGTCACGTCGGCGGCGATCACCGGCGCGTCGGTCAGTGTACGGATCACGTCGACCGGGACGATATTGAGCGTGCCCCCGTCGATAAAATAGCGACCTTCGTCTTCTACCGGATCGAACAAACCGGGAAAAGCGTTGCTGGCGCAGACCCGGCGCACCAGCGGGCCGTTATTAAGTACGTAAAGCTTCCCCTCTTGTACATCGACCGAAACGGCGGCAAAGGGATAGTTAAGCTCTGCGAACGTGGCTGGCAAGTGGGGCTCTAACAGCTTTCTGAGCCCGTCGTAACCGATCAGGCCGTGACCACCGTCAAAGTCGATATCCAAGATTTTAAGAAAGTTGGCGTCGTGGAAAATCTCCTCGATCCGCCTGGGGCTGTGCCCGGCAGCGTGGAGCGCGCCGACGATAGCACCCGCCGAACAGGTGCTCATCGCAACAGGCTCGAAACCGTGCTCTTCGAGCGCGCGCAAGACGCCGATATGGGCAAAGCAGCGCGCGCCGCCGCCGCTCAGAACGACCCCGACCTTCATAAGGGTCCTGCGCTTGGGTTCAGTGCTCTGGTGTTTAGTTGGGACGAAATGCAGCGCAACATCTCTTTACCATCTCACACCTCGGAACGTTCTATAGTGATGTGTTTACGCGCTGCTCGGACGAGGCGTTGCCCAATCGGCCTACCGACAAGCTTACAGCGCAACAATGGGAGCCGTCTATGCACAATTGATAATCGTTCGGTCAGCAGCGCCAATGCCTGGGCACGCACTTAGGTCGGCGGGCTTAGCTGAGCCTACCGTTTAGCAATTATCTTGCACAGCAGGCGAGTTGGGATGAGCTCGGTCGTCGCGGCGTTGGGGTTATCGGTCGCTAGGGAACGTTGTTTTCTTCGGCGCAGGTTTTCAGGAGGTGCGCTTATGGTGAGCGCAGGTACACGTATAGATAACGTCGACGACGCGGTTGAAGCCATCGGTTTGGGCCGCTTTCAGTGGCGGCTTTTGGGGATCAATGGGCTCGTCTGGGCCGGAGACGCGATGGAAGTCATCGGTATCGGGTTTATCCTCCCCTCGGTGATCGCCACGTTCGGTGTGTCGGGTGCTCAGGCGGGGTTGGTGGGGTCGCTGTTTTTTGCCGGGATGCTGTTCGGCGCGTGGGGTTTCGGGGCGCTCGCCGACCGTGTGGGGCGGCGCACCGTGTTTTTGGTAACGATTGCGCTCAACGCAACGTTCGCGCTGATGTCGGCGGTCGCGCCGAGTTTCGGCCTGCTGCTGGTGTTTCGGTTTGTCAACGGCTTGGCGGTCGGCGGCGCGCTTCCGGTCGATTACGCCATCATGGCCGAATACCTGCCCAAACGTGAGCGAGGCCGTTTTTTGGTCTATCTGGAGAGCTTTTGGGCGCTCGGTACGGTGGCGGTCGCCCTGATCGCCTGGGCGATTGTGCCGCAACTGCCTGAAAGCGGTTGGCGCTGGATGCTGGCGATCAACGCGCTGCCGGGGCTGCTAGGTTTTTGGGTACGGCTGAGCATACCGGAGTCGCCGCGTTTTTTGCTGCTAAAGGGTGACGTGGCGGGCGCAAAACGGGTGCTGGAGCGGGTCGCCGAGATCAACGGGGTAGGGCTCGAGCTGGCTACCCTGACCCCCCGCCACTCAGCCCGCGCCGCAACACGACCGCCGCGCTTTTTCAGGGCAGCTTGCTGCACCGGACGCTGCCGCTGCTGGTCATCTGGCTGGGACTGTCGTTCGGCTACTACGGCGTCTTTACTTGGCTCCGACCCATCTTTGTGGGGCAGGGTGTCGCGGTGCTCGGAACCTACTGGTTTTTGATCGTGCTGGCGCTCGCGCAGCTGCCGGGGTACGCGCTCGCGGCGTACTTGCTCGAGCGCGTCGGGCGGCGGCCCACACTGGCGCTCTTTTTGCTTACGAGCGCGGCGGCGAGCATGGTCTTTGCGGTCTCGAGCACACCCGCAGTCGTCATCGGCGCGAGCTTGCTGTTGTCGTTCTCGCTCCTCGGGGCGTGGGGCGCACTCTACGCGACCACCCCGGAGGTCTACCCGACCGAGGTGCGCGCGACCGGGATGGGTGTGATGGGAGCGGCGGCGCGCGCCGGGGGTATCGTCGCGGCGCAACTCGGCGGAACGCTGCTTACGTTGTCGTTTCCGCTTGCGCTCGGCCTCTACGCGTTATCACTGGGGGTGGCGGGGGGGGCGGCGCTGCTGTTACATGGCGACCACCGGGGCCGCGCCCTCAGCGATCATGTGGCGGACGCGGCGCTCGGAACCGACGCCTAGGTTTTGTTGACCATTGCTCAGTAAGCGCGCCCAAGTTCGCGCCGACCATGCAATACGACGACATGCAACCTCTTTGCTTCTTGCTTCCTACTCCTTACTTCTCCTCCAGCCTAAAACTTCAACGGAACCCGTTTGCCGTGCAGGGCAGATATTCGCTCAGGTTCTGCACGGGACGTTTAACTTTGGCACAAGCCATTGTTGTGATAGCTGATCCGTTTGTTCAGAACGTCCGTGCTAGCGTGCTCTGAACTCGAGTCCCGCTGCTAGGGCGTGCTGTGTGGGGGCAGCGCAGGAGCCTCGAGAAGACCGAGATGATGAATGGGGTGCGCTCAGCTATGCGAAAGGCTCACGGTATTGCTAAAGATATTTCTGCGACGGGTTCCGAAAACAGTTCAAAAACTCGGGGTGTGCTGAAAGCCTGGGTCTCCGAGCGTTTCGAGCTGTCGCGTGGGGGCGGCCCCGGCAATATTCGCCCGATGGAAGGGCTGCGCGGGTTTGCGGCCCTACTCGTATTTTTCGCTCACTATATCGGGTTTATGAAACCGTTTATCGATCAGTCGTCAGGTTTTGCGGCGGCAGCTAACGCCGTAAACTTTATCGGTAACTCAGGCGTTGACCTGTTTTTCGTCCTCAGCGGTTATCTGATCTATGGGTCTTTGATCTCGAGGCCACAGCTGTTTACACAGTTTATGTCGCGGCGCGTCGCCCGTATTTATCCGGTCTTTATCGTTATGTTCGCCGTGTATATTGTCCTGTCGCTGCTACTGCCGAATGAGAGCAAGATTCCGACCTCTGCGGGTGAGGCGGCGGCCTTTTTGTTTGGGAATTTCTTTTTGCTGGCTGGTCTTTTTCCGTTTACGGTAATGATCTCGGTAGCGTGGTCGCTGAGTTACGAGATGTTTTATTACGCCGTCATCCCCGCGATTATCTCAGTGTTTAAGCTGCGCCAAAAAAGTGCAGGTTGGCGAGTCGGCTTTTTTGTGGTGGTGGCGCTTGCGTACACGGCTTTTTGTTTTGTCTATTGGGGTCGGCCCAGGTTGCTGATGTTTGTCGCTGGCATCTTGCTTTACGAAGCGATCAACCACCTGCGCCTGCGCGCGCCCGGTAGCATGTTCACCGTCGTTGTCGTTTCTGCCGCGCTGCTTTTGCAACTCTCGCCGGTCACGAACAGCGTCGGCAACACCTTGCAAGTGGTCGCGCTTTTCGTCGCCTATTTTATCCTCTGCTTTTGCTGTTTTGCAGATACGGGTGCGTGGCTCAGGCGCGTGTTCGAGTGGTCGCCGCTACGCTGGTTCGGCAACATGAGCTATTCATTTTATATGGTGCACGCGCTCGCCATGCAGTTCGCCGTTCTGGTGCTAGCTACGTTTTTACCCGCTTCGTCAGCGTATGGCCCGCTGCTTTTCTGGGCGTTTATGCCTGCGCTTTTCGTCACGGCCCTCGTCCCGGCAGTTCTGATGTACCTCTTTGTCGAAAGGCGGTTCTCTCTCAAACCGACTCGAACCCCGGACGACGGCCCGGTCGAACTGCCCAAACCCGCACCGCTACGGGCGCTCCGCGTGCCGTTCGGGCCGAGCGTAGTGCGCGCCCGCTCCCAAACGCGCACCGTATACGCCGACCGCAAACGGAACCCCGAGCCGCGCGGCCTCGAGCAACGCGGTACCGACCGGGACTAAAGCCGCTCCAGGCTTAGCGCCGCCGGACAAACGATCCCCGGTGAATAAGAGTTCACCCGCATCTCCTTGCAAAAGTTACGACCCGCTTTGAGCGGGTCGTATTCGTGTTTTGCCGACTGCTTTTCTCGAGCCCTATTTTTTGTGAGTCGCTTAGAGCGTTTCGGCTAAATCCTATCTATCCGGGTCGTGTCGCGTCTTCCTGAACTTGTCTAGTGGTTCGTGTGCGAGCTGAATTCTGACTCCTGAATTCTATCCCTACGCCCCTGAGAAACATCCCGTTCATGCGTCGTGCGCTACCTCGGAGGCTCAGCTACGAGTTCGTAGCGAATCGTACCGCGCTCGAGCCCAGCAAAAGGTGGTTTCGCAAAATCGACGATAATGGCGCTGCCGTCGCCGCTCCGCACGTTGTCGAGCGCGCTCACTCGGACCTCGCCGGTAGCTTGCACGTTACTTTTTGAACGGGTGAAGGGTTGTTCGTCGTCGTGCGGATGCTGGAGCGTAAGCCGACCGTTTTTCGCGCCGCCGAAGACGATGGTGTCGGCGTAATCGTCCCAGCCCTGGTCATGGTGGCGGACGGTCGCGCCCATGCTCATGGTGCTCGGGTCGCTTTCCCGGCTGAACCGCATTCCGGTGACGTGCGGCTGCGCGAACGTGCCGAAGTCTGCGAGATGGAGTTCAAGATACCCTCCTTCAAAATAGACCTCGAGCGGGACGGTCGGGTCATCGACAAAAAACTCCAAGCCGTTGCGCGTCACCCCTTCACCCGAATCCCAGGCGAGCGGCTGACCGTCGAGCAACAGGTTGAGCGAATAAATTTGCCGCTGGGCGGTAGCTGTAGTGAAAAGTCCGAGACTGAGGGCGAGCAAAAGTCGTTTCATACTCTCCACCATACGGGGTTCCGGTGAGCAACCTTTGGGCGGATGATGAAGTCTCGGAGTCTTCTGTTAAGCTAAGCTGGGTTGATGACAGTTTCTGTTCTTAGTGTGCGCCCTTGAAGCGTGTTCTCTATGACCGCAGGGGCGAACCGCAGCACTACCTGACCGGGGCGGGCACGCTGTTCGACCTTTGGAACACACCCGCCGGAGCCGTGCAAGGTGGGCAGGTGTTGCAGCGGGGTCAGGTCGTGGCCTGGTTCGACGGCGCGTTCGTCTGGGACGTGTCCGGGGTGCTGGCGTTCGTTAAGGGGGCTGTGCCGCAAGGCGGTTTGACGCTGCCCAAAACCGCGCCGCTACGCGCTAAACTTACCCCGACCGTCGCGCCCATGCACCCTTTGCTCGTGCAGCTTGAGCCGCTGCCCTTGACCTGGTGCTGGTCTGAGCGGACACTCGCCGATGTGCTGCACGTAGCGCGTTTGAGCTAGTGTAGTGAGCCGTTCGCTCGAGGTGGCCCGACCGTTTTCGGGCTGCGTGGTCGTGGTGGTGATGGACCGACCGCTCGGGTCGCGGCATCCCCGCCATGGTTCTAAGTACGGGGGTTTCGTGTACAGGGCCAACTACGGCTACATCCCCGGTACGCTCGCGCCGGACGGCGAGCCTCTGGACGCTCATGTGCTGGGTGTTGCGGAACCCCTGGCGCGCGCCGAAGGCGTCGTGATCGCCATCGTACACCGTTTCGACGACGATGACGACAAACTGGTCGTAGTGCCGAACGGTAGGACGCTGAGCGACGCCGAGATAGCTGACGCGGTGCAATTTCAGGAACAGTTTTTCAAAACGTGTATCGTCCGCTAGGGGTTTAAGGGCAAAGCTGCGCCTCAACGTCGCCCGTCGCACCCTCCGAAAGCGTCAGCGTGATCCGCGCGGGTTGCCCTGCCAGCTCGAGAAAATAGTTGCCGTCGTTGGTTTCCCGACCGGAGCGGCGCAGATTTAAGCTCTCGCGGAGGCCGTTTTCATACACCAGCTTAAGCCCGAACGCCGTGACTGACAGGTCGCTGAACTCGAGGTAAAGGTTGCGCCCCGACCGGGGGCCGCCAAAAAGAGTAAGAAGCGTTCCGTCCACCTTCCGACTGACAGCCGCGGCTTCGCACGCCTCCTTGACGCTCGGGATGAGCTGACGGTAGAAGAGCGGGTCTTGAGGAAGGTCGAAGAGCGTAGCGAACTCCCAGACGATAACTGCGGGTGTCGCGTCGTGAAACGTCCCCGAGCGGAGGTAACTCTCGAGCGCCGCCTGCGGCCCGCCCCCGGTCGCCGCAGCGTTGAGCACTTCTAACCCGGTCGCCTGTTCTAGAAATCCGGCAAAGTTGAGGTCTGCGCGTGCGCTGTTGCTGGTTCCTACCAGCGTAACGGGTGGGGCCGAAACGTCACCGAAAAGGTCTTCGGTGGATGATCCCTGCACCGACTCCTGCCCCGCTGTTTTCTCAACACGGGTCCGGTAACGATTCAGGCGTTCGGCGGGTGGATTTCGTCCGCAGATACGCCCAATGGCCTCACCGAACGACCCCACCTGCTCCTCTTGCCGAGTAACCTCGGTAGTAAATGTTCCCGGCTCGAGCTGCCTGTACACTCGGGCCGCGCGAAGAGTCTCGGCGACCGCCTGCGCGCTGGCCTCGGCTCCGTCCGGCGTCCAGTGATGGTCGCGTCTAAAAAAATAGTTCGGTGTCGCCTGCGCCGCCGCTGCCAGGTCGGTCACGCGCAGACCGGTCGTCTCGAGGGCCGAGCGTACCTCGGCGTACCGCTTGACCGCTGCGCCGGGATCGTACCCCTGAAGGCTGCCTGGAGCGAGTGCGACGCCTCTCGGGGGTTGCGCCGCCAGCACGAGCGTAACGCCTTTGTCACTCAGGGCAGCTGTCAGCCGTTCCAGATAAGCGAGCGTGTCCGGTTCTACCGTAAACGTGGTCGTCAGGTCGTCGTCGCGGAGCAGCCAGCCGTCTGGTCCTGCGTGCAGCCGGTAGAACCATTCATCCTCGTACGCCGCCGGGGTCTCGGCAGCGTCGCAAAAGAGGAGCGGGCGGTGCGTCCACACGGCAAATACGGCAGCAATTCCCAGCGTGACGCCGAGGATGAGCAGGGAGACGGTACGCCGCGACATCCAGAGCAGTCTACCGGCCCGCCCTGACAGGCAAATGAAGCGCCGGTTAGGGCCGGTCGGACAGGGCGGCGATACCGGGCAGGGTTTTGCCCTCGAGAAATTCCAACGACGCGCCGCCACCCGTCGAGATATGGTCGATTCTGTCGGCTACACCCACCGCATTGACCGCTGCGACCGAATCGCCGCCCCCGACGACCGTGTAGGCGTCCAAACCGGCGACGGTTTCGGCGATGGCGCGCGTGCCGGTGTCGAACGGGTAGACCTCGAAGACGCCCAGCGGCCCGTTCCAAAGGACGGTTTTGGCATCCTTTAAGAGCGCCTGAAAGCTCCGAACCGCCTCGGGTCCGGCGTCGAGACCCAGCCAGCCGTCCGGAATCGCGTCCGACGGAAAGACGCGCGTCTCAGCGCCCTCCTCGACGGCCTGCGCGCACACCGAATCCTGCGGAAGGTACAGTGTGACGCGTTTTTCTACCGCCCGGTCTAGCAGGTCTCGAGCCAGCTCCAGCTTGTCGTCTTCGACCAGCGACCCGCCGACCTGCCCGCCCCGCGCCTTGAAAAAGGTGTAAGCCATCGCGCCGCCGATAATGATGTCGTCGGCAACGTCCAGCATGGTTTCGATCACGCTGATCTTGTCCGAAACTTTTGCGCCGCCCAGAATGACCACGAAGAGCTTCTCGGGGTTCTCGAGCAACTTCGACAGCACTTCGTTTTCGCGCGCCAGCAGTAGCCCCGCTGCGCTCGGCAACAGCTTGGCGACGCCTTCGGTGCTGGCGTGCGCCCGGTGCGCCGCGCCGAACGCGTCGCCCACGAACACGTCGGCGTACTCGGCGAGCTTTTTCGCCAGCGCCGGGTCGTTTTTGGTCTCTCGAGAATCGAAACGGGTATTTTCCAAAAGCGTCACGCTGCCCGCAGGGGCGTCGGCGACAAACTGCGCCTGCTCGTCCGAGGCGGGACCGTCTGTGGGGATATAACGCACTTCGCGGCCCAAAAGCTCGCCTAGACGCTCGGCAACCGGCCCCAAACGGCTTTTATCTTCCAGGCCTTTCGGACGCCCCAGGTGACTCATCAAAACGAGTGTCGCGCCGTCCTCCAGGAGCTTCTGAAGCGTCGGCAAGGTTGCCCGAATCCGGCTGTCGTCGGTGATCGCGCCGTTCTTAAGCGGCACGTTGAAGTCAGCGCGCACCAGCACGCGTTTACCGGCAACATCTAAAGTGTTCATCGTTCTCAGGGCCACGGTGCCTCCTTAATATCTAAGCTGATAAAATATCTAAACCAACATCTAAAAAAGCGGTCAGCCTCCAAGAGCACTGACCGCAACGTCTCAATTACCGTTTACCGCTGACCATCCATGTGCTCGAGCACATCGACCATGCGCTCACTAAAACCCCACTCGTTGTCGTACCAGACGAGGACTTTAGCCATCTTGCCCATCGCCTTGGTCATCTCGCTGTCGACGATAGCCGAGTGCGGATTACCTACGATGTCTCTGGAGACCAGCGGGTCGGTGCTGTATTCGACGATACCTTTGAGCGGCCCTTCGGCGGCACTTTTAAGCGTGCTGTTGATCTCCTCGGCGCTCGCTTCGCGCTTAAGAATGGCGGTCACGTCGGAGAGCGAGCCGGTCGGCGTCGGGACGCGCACCGCCATACCGTCGAAAATGCCCTCCATCTGTGGCAACACTTTGCCGACCGCCTTGGCCGCGCCGGTCGTAGTCGGGATGATGTTAACCGCCGCCGCCCGCGCCCGCCGCAGGTCTTTATGCGGCAAATCGAGGATGTTCTGGTCATTCGTATACGAGTGAATCGTCGTCATCATCGCTTGCTCGACGCCGAAGGTGTCGTCCAAAACCTTCATCACCGCTGCTAGTGAATTGGTTGTGCACGACGCGTTCGACAAGATGTCATGCTTCTCGGGATCGTACTGATCTTCGTTGACCCCCATCATGATGTCCAGGTCGGCGTCGGGCGAAGGCGCGGAGATCAGCACCTTTTTCGCGCCCGCTTGAAGGTGCTTCGCAGCCTGCTCGCGTTTGGTAAAGATACCGGTAGATTCCACCACAACGTCGACACCCAACTCGTCCCACGGCAGCTCAGCCGGGTCCTTGATTGCGGTGACGCGTACTTTTTTACCGTCTACGATGAGGTTTTCGTCGTCGTAAGAGACCTCACCCTCAAACTTGCCGTAGTTTGAGTCATATTTGAGAAGCTGCGCCAGGGTCTCGTTATCGGTGAGATCGTTGACCAACGCGACTTCATGACCGCGTCCGTGCAGGATGCGGAAAATCTGCCGTCCTATACGTCCAAACCCGTTGATGCCTACTTTCATATTTTACCTCCGTTTGTCTATTGCCGACTTCACCCGGCTGCCACTGCCTGACAGGACCGCCTACATGGGTGACTTGGGATATGCGTGTTCGTATAAGGTGTTGTTATGGAACCTTTCCGTCAGTGTGCTGCGGTCATCCTGACAGACGACCGGGACCGGGCGTTGCTCCTATGGCAACCCAGACAATCGTACGGCCTGCCGGGGGGCGTTGTCGAGCCCCATGAAACGCCGCCGCAAGCAGCGGTGCGCGAAGCCGAGGAAGAGATTGGGGTAGAGGTGAGGCTCGAGTACCTCGTCGGCACGTATCACCTGCGCGGCGGCGGTTGGCCTGACATCTTCGCGTCGGTTTATAAAGGGGTCGTCGTCAAGGGTGAGCCTTACGTCGCCGACCCGAACGAAGTTGAAAGGCTCGAGTGGTTTGAGTCCGGTCAGCTACCCTCGGTGCTGATGACCGACGCCAGGGCCGCTGTCCCCGACTTTTACGCGGGCAGACGCGGCGTCGTGCGAGAGGTCTGGCGGGACGGCGTGGTGCCGTGGACGGGTTGAGCGAGTAGACGAGCACCTCGGTGAGGTTATGTCAGCCTCGAGCCCGTTCCGAAGCCGACGCTTTAGGGAAACTCGAGCCGTAACCACTCGATGTCATAGTCGCGTCCGTCCACCCGGATAAAGCGTTCGTCACGGCAGTAAACCTCAAATCCGGCGTTTGTGTATAACTGTTTGGCTGAACTGTTGCCGACGGTGACTGCAAGCACAAGTTCCTCAAGCCCCAACGTGCTTTTTGCCCGTCTTACTGCTTCGCCGAGCAGCGACCTCCCGACACCGTGGCGACGCGCTTCTGGAACGACGTACATGCCACCGATTAGAGCTTTGTGCTCGAGCTTCTGTCCCTGACGCCGAAAAAAGCCTAAGATGCCGACAAGTATCTCGTTTTCAAACGCACCGAGCCAGTAGCTATCGGGGACGGTATTTTCCAACCGTCCTGCAAACACGTCGGGGGAAGCGTTTTGCTCTGCCTCGAGTGAACTCCCGAAAGCTTCGGGGTGCTCGAGGAGGGCGCGCAACCACAGGGTTTTGTAGGCTTCCGCGTCGTCGCCAGTCAGCGTTTGCAGGTTCACAATGACCTCCCAACGGTTTAGAAAGGGTGGGTCGTAAGCACCCCACCTTTCTTCTCGTCCTAAACAGTTTGCGCCGCTTCGACTTTGCTCAAGCTGATCCCCAGCGGCGTCCCTTCAACTTCGACCTGCTCGCTGTAGGCCGCGTCACGCAGCGGCTCAAAGCTCAGCTCGCCAGCCAAAACCTCGTTCTGGATGGTCTCCCGGTGCGTTTTAACCGCTTCCAGCACGTCTCCCTCGGCTTGCAAACTCAGGGTAATAAAATCCGAGACCTCCAACCCCGCATTTTTCCGGGCATTCTGTACCATCCGGATCACGTCGCGGGCCAGCCCTTCACGCACCAGTTCCGGGGTGAGCTGAGTATTTAGAGCTGCCAGATACCCGCGTTCCTCGAACGCCGCGTACCCCTCCGGGCTCTTGGCGTCGAGTAAAAAGGCTTCGGGCTCGAGCTGGTGTTCTTCACCATTTAACACGAGGACGGTTTCACGACCTTCACGTACGTTCTTGGCAATCTCGCGCTCGTCAGTGTCTTGAATCGCTTTTTTAAGCGCCGGAATAAGTTTGCCGAACCGTTTGCCGACCAGAGGCAAGTTCGGCTTTACGTCGTAAGCGACGAAATCTGCCGTCACGTCTAGGTAGATGGCTTTTTTGACGTTGAGTTCTTCAAGCAGTTGGGGCTCGAGGCGTTTCAGCCCTGCCAGCTCTTCGGCGTTCCGCACCCGTACCAACACCTCCGGCAGCGGTTGCCGCGTCTTGACCTTCGACGCCGCCCGCGCCCCACGTCCGAGTTCGACGACCCGCACCAGGGCGTCCATATCGCGCAGCAGCCCTTCGTCGATCAGCGTCGCGTCAGCTTCGGGCCAGCTAGCCAGATGCACCGATTCGGGCGCGTCCGGGGTGACGGACAAAACCAGGTTGCGGTAGATGACCTCGGTGACGAAGGGGGCCATCGGTGCCATTACTTTGGTAAGCGTCGTAAGCGTTTCATAAAGCGTCCCGTACGCTGCCAGTTTGTCGGTATCGGTACCGGACTTCCAGAAACGGCGGCGGTTGCGCCGCACGTACCAGTTCGACAGCTCGTCCACCACGAAGTCGCGGACCACACGGCTCGCGCCGGTGGGGTCGTAGTCGTCCAACCGCTCCGTCACGTCCCGTACGAGCGCGTGCGTTTTGGCGACCAGCCAGCGGTCGATCTCCGGGCGCGCAGACACGTCTACTTTCTGCGTCAGGTCGGGCTTATCGAGGTTCGCGTACAATACGAAAAAGCTGTAGGTGTTCCATAACGTCATAAACAGGTCGCGCTGCGTCTCCTCGACCAGGGCGAGTGAAAAGCGTTTCGAGGCTTCAGGGGGTGACGAGGCGTACAAATACCATCTGAGCGCGTCCGCGCCCACAGCGTCCAAGACCGTCCACGGTTCGACGATGTTGCCCTTCGATTTGGACATCTTTTCGCCGTTTTCGTCCAAGATATGCCCCAAGACGATCACATTCTTAAACGCCGAAGTATCCGGCTCTATCCACGCCAGCGCCCCCGGTGGTCGTCCCTTACCCTCATCGCCGGAGTCGGTCAGCAGCGTACCGAGCGCGTGCAGGCTGTAGAACCAGCCTCGAGTCTGATCGACGGCTTCACAGATGTAATCTGCCGGAAAATTGCGCGCCAGCTGCTCGCGGGTCTCCTCGCTGCTCAAGTCGCCTAGATAGCCCCACTGCGCGTAGGGCATCGCCCCTGACTCGAACCAGACATCGACGACGTACGGCACACGCCTGAAGATCTTGCCGTCACGCTCGAACGTCACCTCATCGACAAAGGGGCGGTGAAGTTCCAGGTCGGACAGGTCTCGTCCGGTAAGTGCTTCCAGCTCCGCTACGCTGCCGACGCAGACGCGTTCGCCGTCGTCGGCTTCCCAGATAGGCAGCGGTGCCCCCCAGTAGCGTTCGCGCGACAACGCCCAGTCGATGTTGTTCTCCAACCATTTGCCGAAACGCCCGGTTTTGATGGTTTCGGGGTTCCAGTTGACCGCAGCGTTGTTCTCGAGCAGTTTGTCTTTGAGCAGCGTGGTGCGGATGTACCAGCTCTTTTTAGCGACGTTGATAAGGGGCACGTCCATCATGCGCCAGTTGAAGGGGTAGGTGTGGCGGACCTTACCGCTGCGAAAGAGCAGCCCGCGCGCCAGCAGGTCGGCGGCGAGGGGTCCGTCGGCGTCTTTGAAAAACATCCCGGTGTAGGGGCCGTCGCCGGAAGTTTCGTCCAGTTTGACCTCGGGGAGGACTTCGCCCAACAGCGACACGGAAAACAGGGTTGGCAACCCGTGACGGCGGCCCAGCTCGAGGTCGCCGTACGCCGGGGCAACGTGCAGCACTCCGGTCCCGTCGGAAAGCGTCACCAAGTCGTCGGCAACTACGCGCCACCCGCTCGCTGCGTCTTCGTCTTCCGGAACCCGGCCCTGCAAGATTGGCCCATACGTCAGCCCGACAAGCGCGTCGCCGGGAAAGGTCTTGAGCACTTTGGAGGCACCTTCACCGAAGACCTTTTCGGCAAGGTCTTCCAACATGATGTAGAGTTCAGCCTGACCCTCACCGCCGCAACGAGCCGGGGCCGCCACCAGCGCGTATACGGCGTCACCTTTGACCGCCAGAGCACTGTTCGCCGCCAGCGTCCAGGGCGTCGTCGTCCAGGCCAGCAGCGACACCGGGCGCGTCTCGTCCTCGTTCAGTAGTCCTCTGCTCTGCAACCCTGCTCGGTCCGCCAAAAACTTCGGATAGACCGACGGGTCTTCGACGTTCTCCTTGTAACCCTGCGCAACCTCGTGCGACGACAAGCTGGTGTTGCTGCGGGGGCAGTGCCAGGTGGTCTTGTAATCTTCACCGAGCAGGCCACGTTCCCACAAAGACTTCATCACCCACCAGCACGACTCGATGTACGAATTGTCGTAGGTGACGTAAGCGTTCTCGAGGTCCAACCAGTAACCGATGCGCTCGGTCATGGCGTTCCAGTCCTGGATATTTTCAAACACGTAGTCGCGGCAGAGCTGGTTGAACTTCTCGACGCCGTAGGCTTCGATCTCGGACTTTTTGGAGAAACCTAAACGTTTTTCGATAGCGATCTCGACCGGTAAACCGTGCGTGTCCCACCCGCCTTTGCGCCCTACCCGGAAGCCCTGCATCGTCTTGAAACGTGGAAACAGGTCTTTGTAGCAGCGGCTGATGACGTGGTGGACGCCGGGTTTACCGTTCGCTGTAGGCGGGCCTTCGTAAAACACGTAGTCGCCCTCCGGCGCGGGTTTGGCGACCGACTGCTTGAAAATGTCACGCTCGCGCCAGAACGCCATGACCTCGGCCTCGAGCACCGGAAACTGAACTCCTTTGACCTCACTAAACACCGCTTCGTCAGACACCGCCGACCTCCTTTTGGAGCACACACCTCTGGAGCAAGCAAAGAGCGCCCCAAGCGTGTGCATTGGGGCGCTCAAATATATTTGGACGCGGTACCACCCAATTTCGCCCTCACGTCACCGGGAGAGCCTTTACGGTTGCCCCACCCGTGGAGAGAAGGAAAACCTGCCGCTGTCACGTGCGGCTTACGGTCCCGTCTACTTGGGGGTTGACCTGACCCGTTCGGGGGACGGCTCGAGGCTGATCTTCATGCTGCGCGTGCCGCCGGACTCTCACCCTCTCCGGCTCGCTTCTGACCGCCTTCAGCACTACTCGTGCCCGTCATCGCCTTTACGCAATCTGTTTTGGCAACGTGTGCGCTTTACATACGCCGCCGCAACTGCGTATACTCAGGGTAGCAGCACCACTTAGGCACGTCAACACGCCGCGCTGCACACCCGCTGAAAATCCTGCTCCATTCCAAATACGGTCCTAAATGTCGGGTGGCGCAGCCTCACCAAGCTTCAGACAATTTTGCTGTCACGATGGCCCTTTGGAGCCGCCTGAACATCGTAGCCTGAACTATTCCCGGTTGATATGCAGCAAAGTAGCAGAGACGCAAGAGACACGCAGCAGACATGTATACGAAGAAAGTTGAGCCCTCATGACCAGTAACGACACCGACCTTCAAGTCCAGATACTAGACCCGGTTCCCGACGAGGCAGAACCGACGCCGCGCCGCCGGGGTCGTCCCAAAGGCAGTGGGCGCAAACCCAAAACCGACGCCGAGGCGCAACCCGCCGACGCCTCTCCCGCTACGACCAGCGCCGCGCCCGAACCCGCCAAACGCCGGGGCCGACCGCCGAAACAGCGGCCGGTACCGGAAGCGGACACCCAGACCGAACCCGGCACCCAAGCTGATACTCGAGCCGATACCGACGCGGGTACCCCGGCGCGAGGTGCCGCGCCCCACACCGAGACCACGGTTAATGATGACGACGACAATACCCGCGAAAATTCCGACAATAACGCTGACGACAACGCTGACGCCGCGTCCGATCTGAACGAACGCTCGAGCGGGCGCGAGACCGGGCGCGGGGGAGCGTTGCAGGCAGCCCGTACCGCACAAGACGCACCTGCGGGAGACGCCGACGACAACCAGGCCGACAACGGTGCCAACGGCGGTTCCCGGCGTGGGCGCAATAGCCGCAACCGCCGTCCGACGCTCAACTACCGCGACCTTCAGGCCAAAATTCTGCCCGAGCTGCATCTGCTCGCCAAAGAGGTGGGGTTGTCCGACTACCGCCAGCACAGCAAAGACGAGCTTTCGGTAGCCATTCTGGAGCGTGCGTCGGAAGCCGAAGGGTTGCGTCTAGTCAAGGGCTACCTGGAGATTTCCAGCGACGGCTACGGCTTTTTGCAGGAATCTTTGTTGCAAAATAACACCCGTTCGGTGATCGTTTCGGCAGGGCTTATCAAACAGTTCAAACTCCGCACCGGTGACTTTATTTTGGGTAAAGCCCGCCGTCCCCGCGACAACGAACGTTACGGTACGCTGATCCGGGTCGAAGCGGTTAACGGCGTCGATCCGTTTCAGGCTGCCAAACGTCCGCGGTTCGACGACCTCGTACCGACATTCCCGGATTTCCGGATCAAGCTCGAGACCAGCCAGAGCGAGGTCGCCGCGCGCGTGATCGACCTTTTAGCCCCTATCGGGCGGGGTCAGCGTGGTTTGATCGTCGCGCCGCCTAAAGCCGGTAAAACGACGCTCCTTAAAAAGATCGCCAATTCGGTGATTCATAACGAACCCGATATCAAGGTTATCGTGCTGTTGGTCGACGAACGCCCTGAAGAGGTGACGGACTTCCGCGAGTCGGTCTCGGGCGTCGAGGTTATCGCCAGCACCTTCGACGAACCGCCGACGAACCATATCCGCGTCGCTGAATTTGTTCACGAACGAAGTCGCCGCATCGTCGAAGAGGGGGGTCACGTGATGATCTTGCTCGATTCGATTACGCGTCTGGCGCGCGCCAACAACCTGGTGACGCCGCCGACCGGACGGACCCTTTCAGGGGGTCTCGACAGTAGCGCACTGCACTGGCCGAAACGTTTTCTGGGCGCAGCCCGCAACATTCGTGGCGGCGGTTCGTTGTCGATTCTGGCGACCGCGCTCGTCGAAACGGGTTCTCGTATGGACGACGTGATCTTTGAAGAATTTAAGGGTACCGGCAACATGGAACTTCACCTCTCGCGCCGCTTAGAGGAGCGCCGCATCTTCCCGGCTATCGATATTCTCAAGTCCGGGACGCGCCGCGAAGACCTGCTTTTGGGTGAGGACGTACTCGCCAAAATGTGGCTGCTACGTAAAGTCATCAGCGATATGGACCCCGCCGAGGCGATGGATATGTTGTTGTCGCGTCTGGGCCGGACCAAGAGCAACGAAGAGTTTTTGATGTCGCTCGGGCAGGGCTAAGGCGCAGACAGCGCGCACAGACTTCTTTAGAACGCGCGGCTACACTCGTATATGCGGCGCGTTCTGATCCTCGAGCAAGAAGCCTTTCTAGGCGCGCTTCTAGGGGAGCGTTTCGAGCGGAGCGGTTACACCGTCAGGCTCCTCAGCGGCACGCCCAACCCCCTGACCGACGGCTACACCCCTGACCTGATCGTCGTCGGGTCGCACCAGCCTAGTACCCTGCAACGCCTCCACCGCTGGTTCTCCGCGACGCCGGTGATCGTTTTGGGCGAACCCCAAGACACCTTTCCGAACTGGCTTTTTCCCACGCTCGACAAACCCTTTAGCCCGAACCAACTCGTCGAACTGGCTAACCGCTATCTGATCGCGCAAAAACTCCACCCGGCAGGAACCGACCTCGGAACCATTCCGATTTCTTGACGCTTTCGCAAATCACGTTTTACAATGGTTATACCTTTACGCCAGCTTCGCCGCACAGCGTTCTTGTCACCCGAAGTGCAGGGGGCGTTGAGGGACTCCGGGAGGGTCGGTATGTGGGTTTCGACGAGGGCACAGTACGGAATGCGGGCGCTGGTCGAAATCGCGCTTAGCAGTGAACCGACAAGTCTCAAGGTCATTTCGGACCGGCAGCTAATTAGCCAGCACTATTTAGAACAGATTATTGCGGTTTTGCGACGCGCCGGAATCGTCGAATCGACGCGCGGCGCGTACGGTGGCTACCGCGTAGCGCGCCCCCTCGCGGAGGTTACCGCCCTCGAGATCGTCGAGCTGATGGAGGGCAGTCTGGCCCCGGTCGCGTGCATCGAAGACCTGGACTCGTGTGAACACACCGGACACTGCTCGACCGAGGCCCTCTGGAACCGCGTCGACAACGCCGTCAGAGAGGTGCTCGGGAGCACCACCTTGGCGCATCTGGTCGCCGAGCGGCAGGTACAGCTCGAGCCCCTCCCCAAACGGTTTGCCGGTACGAACTGAGGGTTGCGGCTGCTCCGCCACACCCTCTACCGCAGCTGACGGGGCAAGCTCGTTACGAACTCTAGAATAAACTTATGAACGTCTATCTTGACTACGCCGCCACGACGCTGCTCGAGCCCCTCGTCTTGCAGGCGATGCTCCCTGCGCTAAACGCCGACTACGGCAACCCGGCGTCGCTTCACCGCGCCGGTCAGCGGGCGCGTAGCGCGGTCGAGACGGCGCGGGAACAGTTGGCCCAAGCTGTGGACGCGCAAGCTCGTGAAATAACCTTTACCTCCGGCGCAACCGAAGCCGACAATCACGCCCTGCGCGCCTACGCCGCGCAGTTTCCGGGTGGGCATATCGTTACGAGCAAGCTCGAGCACGCCGCCGTTCTAAGCACCTGCCAGCACCTCGAGGCGCAGGGCTGGCGGGTGACGTACCTCGAGCCCGACGCGCGTGGCGAAATCACTCCGGGCGCGGTTCAAACGGCCCTGCAACCCGATACCTTTGTGGTCGCGCTGATGCTCGTCAATAACGAAACCGGCGTCGTCACCGATATTCCGGCTATCAGTCAAATCGTTCACGAGGCGGGCGCGGTTTTGTTTTGCGACGCAGTCCAAGCGTTTGGCGTGATGGACGTAGACGTGCGGAACTTGGGCGCGGACATGCTGGCGGTGTCGGCGCACAAGGTCTACGGTCCCAAAGGGGTGGGCGCGCTTTGGGTCCGGCACGGCCTCGAGCTGCCCCCCTTTATACTCGGTGGCGAACAGGAACGCGGCCTGCGCGCTGGAACGCTCAATGTCCCTGCTATCGTCGGTTTCGGTAAGGCGGCGGAACTGGTTCAGAAACGTCTTGAGACGGATGCGGCTGAGATTGCACGCTTGCGAGACCGACTCGAGGCTCACCTCTTAAAAATAGACGGCGTAATTCAAAACGCCCCCGGAGCCCCGCGCAGCCCCAAACACCTGAACGTCCGGGTCGCCGGAGTCGATGGCGAAGACCTGCTGATGGGTCTCGACGCGGCGGGCATCTGCGCGAGTGCGGGGTCGGCGTGCGCGGCGGGGACGCTCGAGCCTTCACACGTTCTCTTAGCGATGGGCCTAAGTCACCGTGAGGCGAAAGCGAGCATCCGACTGTCGCTTGGGCGCGGGGTGACGGATGGGATGGTCGATTATGCGGCGAAAGCGTTTGCTGAAGTAGTTGAACGGTGCCGGTTATATGTTCGGTAGTCGGTGTTTCAAAAAAGGTACTTCTTCAAAACCGTTTTTAAGCTAAACACTATCGTGCAAAGCTTTATCTAGCGGGGCGAACCCCTCTACAAACTTCATCAAGGCGATATCAATTTTAGGAAACTAACGTAGTCAACCTCGTAATAGGACTCGTTAAAAGTCCCAGGATCGAACACATTATCTGTGTCATCGTAGCCTGGATATCCGGGAACACCACGAATTTTATAGCTGATATTGAAACGCACTACTTTTTCGCCTTCGTATGCTACTGGAAAAACATCGAAATTCAGTAAAGTTATACTCTTACCCACTCCATCATTGTTGCTCTTTTCTGCGTAGAGATACTCGATCATCTCTTGTTCTAATGTGGGTTCCGTATCGTAATGTGTGTTTATATCGCCGGAATACCGACATTCTTCAGAAACCTGCTGAGACTTTGATGTTTTGTTGATAGCGTCGCGCATTCGAGTTAAAAAATCTTGAGGAAGCAGACAGTATTCGAGTGCTTTATATGGTGTGTAGCCTAGTTTGAGTGTGTAGTCGTCGTATTCACCAACAACGTGGTATCTCATAAGTGCTAGGGACCGGGTGCCATCAAACATCACCGATCTAAACTCGATTTTCGTGTAATCGTCTAGTTTTGATCTATCAAAAGAAAGCTCGGACGGGTCTGCGTCTTCTATGTTAAAATCTGCGATGATTCGGTCATTGTCAAACCATTGTCCATCCTTGTATTGATTTCTAAACCAACCTGTCCCATGCTCTAGGGCGCTTAAGGGCGCAGACAACTTCGGCAACGTCGGCGATTCTCTAGCTACGTTTTGTGCTGTGACAGGAGTTACGTGTAGGACAAGTGCAGCAAGTATTAGGAGAACTTTATTCATCTTTCGACTTTACTACTAATCCGCAGTGAGCTGATGATACAAAAATTTCAATACGCAACGCAAGAAGGTTGAGATTGATCTTTTGCATTGCGTATTCCTCTCAAGCCGTCCGCTGCCGCTCCGCCTGCGCCAAAATCATCTGCGGGTCGTCTAAGTTTTCCATGTTGACGTTGATCGCCGACAGATCGCTGCCCGGAACCTCATACATCAGCTCCAAAAGCGTCTTTTCCATCACCGAGCGTAACCCGCGCGCGCCCGTGCCTCTGACCTTAGCGCGTTTGGCGACCTCGTAGAGCGCCGAATCGTTAAAGCTGAGGTCGACGCCCTCGAGCCGAAAAAGCTCTTGATACTGCTTCGTCAGGGCGTTGCGTGGTTTGGTCAGCACATCGACCAGCGCCTCCAGGCTGAGTTCGTCCAGACTCGCCGTCACCGCCAAGCGCCCGATCAGCTCGGGAATCAGCCCAAAACGTACTAGGTCTTCAGGCGTTACCTTCGCCGCGACGTTTTCGCCCTTGGTCTCGCCCCTGTACCCAAAACCGACCTTCGACACGTCGGTGCGGCTCCGGATGATGCCGTCGAGCCCCTCGAACGCGCCACCACAGATAAACAAGATATTTGTGGTGTCGACCGCAATCAGCTCCTGGTGCGGATGTTTGCGTCCACCCTGCGGCGGCACGTGCGTAACCGACCCCTCGACGATCTTTAGGAGCGCCTGCTGTACCCCTTCGCCGGACACGTCGCGCGTGATGCTGGTACCCTCGCTTTTGCGGGCGATCTTGTCGATCTCGTCGATGTAGATGATGCCGCGCTCCGCCGCCTCGACGTTGTAGTCAGCGGTTTGGAGAAGCCGGACAATGATGTTTTCAACGTCGTCACCGACGTATCCGGCTTCGGTTAGGGTGGTGGCGTCGGCGATGGCGAAGGGAACTTGCAAAATACGCGCCAGGGTCTGCGCCAACAGCGTTTTACCCGTCCCGCTCGGCCCGAGCAGCAAGATGTTGGCCTTCTGTAATTCCGACTTGGGGTGCTGAAGCCGCAGGTAGTGGTTGAAGACCGCTACTGCCAGCGTTTTTTTCGCCTCGTCTTGCTCGACCACGTAGGCGTCCAGCTGAGCTTTGATCTCGCGCGGCGTCTCAGGGCGGGGGAGAGGAGCCTGGTTCCCCTTCGCCTGCGCCAGCACCTGCGAAATACGCGTTACGCAGTCGCTACAGATGTGCGTGACGCCGTTTTCGGCGGCGACGAGGTGACGCACCTCAGCGTGGGTACGACCGCAAAAATTACAACGAGCCTGCGCCACCTACTCGTCCAAACCTGCGTCGCCGAAACGCTCCAACTGCCGGGGTTCGACCACCCGGTCGATAATGCCGTATTCCTTGGCTTCCTCCGGAGACATGTAAAAGTCGCGTTCCATATCACGCAAAATCTTTTCACGGTCTTGACCGGTATGCGTTCGGTAAAGCCCTAGCATGGTGTCACGGACCGACATAAATTCTTTTGCCTGAACCTCCAAGTCGGGTAAGCTGCTACGCGGAAATCCGGCTGAACCTTGGTGGATCATGATGCGGCTGTTTGGCAGCGCGGCCCTTTTGCCTTTAGCGCCCGCCATCAGGATCACCGAACCCATCGACATGGCGATACCGACGCAGTTAGTCGCTACCGGCGCGGAGATAAACTGCATGGTGTCGTAAATGGCCAAACCTGCGTAGACTTCACCGCCGGGGCAGTTGATAAACAGGTTGATCTCTTGCTCTGAAGACTGCGAATCGAGCAGCAGAAGCTGCGCTACGATGACGTTGGCAACCTCCGAGTCGATGGGCATACCCAAAAAGATAATGCGTTCTTTCAAGAGGCGGCTGTAAACGTCGTACATCCGTTCACCGCGCCCGGTTTGTTCGATGACGTAGGGGACCAAGGGCATAAAACGCTCCTAAATTATTCGGATTCTACCGGATCGGCGCTCGCTGCGGGTAACTCGGCGTCGCCGGACGCGGTCAAGAGCTCGCGGACGGTTTCGCGGACGGCTTTGTCACGGGTTAGTAAAAAGCGGTAGTTGGCTATGCCGTCGTCGCCGATCTCCTGCCGAAGCGCCTGCGCGGTGCTGTTTTGCCGCTGCGCGGTGTAGGCCAGAGCCGCGTCGAACTCTTCGCTGGTGAGCTGCGTGCCGCGCTGCTCGAGCAACTTTTCTAACACCAGATCGCGTTTGACGGCCTCCCCCGCAGCCTCGTCGAGGTCACGGTCGAACTCCTCGCGTTTGCCCTCTTCGGCGTCGAGCGATTCCAGGTAGCCTTGAAGGGTTAGGTTCTGGCGCTCCAAATCGCGGGTCAGGTTTTGCAACATATTGCTTTTGCGCCGCGTTTTGAGGCTTTCCGGGACGATTACGTCGGTACCTACGATAAGCTTTTCGGTGAACTCTTCTTGTTGTTCGGTCATTGCGTTTTGCTCGAGCTGCACCGTCAGGTTGCGGCGGACTTGCGTTTCGATCTCGGCCCAGGTGTCTGCGCCCAAAGTTTTGGCGAACTCGTCGTCGGCGTCCGGGCGTTCTTTCATTTTGACGTCTCTAAGCACCACGCGCAGGGTCGTGGGTTCGGCGGTCGCCATTTGAGCCTCATCGGTCTCGTTTGCGCCCGCTTCCCCATCGTCTTCGTTCAGGGTTTCGGCGAGCGCCTCTACCGCGTCTTCACCGTGCTCGTCGATGATCTCTTGGACGGCCTCGCCGACGACCTCGTCCGCCATCTTTTCGGTGGTGTCGTCGTCGAGCGTCAATTCGATCTCGTCGCCGATAGCGCGGCCCACAAACTGCTCGGCTAGGTCCGGTGAAACGTTTTCCAAATCTACCGGGATGCTCGAGCCTTCCTCACCCTCAGCGCCGAGCGTTTCGACCAGCAGATAGTCGCCCGGTTCGGCGGCGCGCTCGACCGGGATCAGCGTGGCGTGCTGCGTCCGGAGCGCCTCGATGTTTTCTTGTACCAACGCGTCGGTAAGTGCCTGCGGCTCGGTATCGAATACAATCTGCGACATGTCGGGCAACTCGAAGTCGGGGTATAGCTCCAACTCGGCCTCGAAGCTGTAGTCTTGCCCGTCTTCGGGCTCGTGGGCGTGCAGGTGCTGCGCTACGGGTGTGAGCTCGAGCTCCTGCACGGCCTGCGGAAAGTACGTCTGCACTAGCGTGTCACGCACCTCCTGAGCGATGGCGTCCTTGCCTACGCGCGTTTCGACCACGCCGCGCGGCGCTTTGCCGGGACGAAACCCGGGGACGCGGAGCTGTCTGGAAATGCTGTTTATCACCTGCTGATAGGCTTTGGTGACCTCGCTGGCTGGAACCTCGACCTTGATCTTGGCACGGTTGTCGTCTCTCTCGAGAATTTGTGTTTGCACGAAAACTCCTAAAGGCCGCGTCGGGCGGCGAAACGGTCTAGTTTAACCCGCGCTCCCGGCCTGCGCCGTAGGCAGCTGCGCTATAAAAGCGGTTCAGGTGAGGCGGGCACAAAAAAAGCAAGCCGAAGCCTGCTTGGGTGGTGCGAGGAATGGGACTTGAACCCACACACCTTGCGGTACTAGATCCTAAATCTAGCGCGTCTACCAGTTCCGCCATCCTCGCAAGAGGATTAAAGGTATCATCTTTATCCTTTTGGCAAAGATATCACCTCTGAGCTTTTCGCAGCGCTTGAGGATGATACGTCTAATGCTTTATAGATGATACCTCTAACTCTTTTAGAAATGATGCCTCTAACGATATGGGGTGGATGATGGGATTTGAACCCACGACCCCCGGAACCACAATCCGGTGCTCTAACCTGCTGAGCTACACCCACCATATACGTCTACGCTTTGCAGGCGCAGAGGTTCTAAATTACCACCTTTGAGACGCCAATGCAATCTACGCCCAGCCCGATCTTACAACGAAATCTTCATGACACTGCCTAGACAAACTGAGTGTAAACTTTGGGTCCAGTCTTTAGGACCACAGCTCGATACTTTTAGAAGGGAAGCCGCGCAGAAGAAAAACTGCACAGAAAACGGCACAAAGAGGAACCTATGCGACCCAGACCCGGCTTGAAACTCACGTCGAGACGCGGCGCGCTCCGTTCGAGACGTCCCCGGTGTACCGATCCGGAAACTGGACGGATCTCGGACGCGCTCAGGGAGGTGTTTAGAGGTTTTGCGGCGAGACCGACCGACTAAGCTCGGGGTCGCCTCACCGTATCTCGAGATCTGGGAGCGAGACGCGCAGCAGCCGGATTTACACCACTTCGGGGACGAAACGCTGACGGAGGAGGCGTTGCGACGACGTGCGGACAGCACGCCGGGTCTGACGATTGTTCGCCTGACGCCGAGCAGAGGCCCCCTGCCCGGCCCTGCTCGCCCATAGACCGGACGAGGATTTTGTTAAATACGTTGCGTTAAAGAGAAGTTTTCCATAGCTTCCTCGGGGGTTGCCTGCTACGCTTGTGCCGTCCCTACTGGGAGTCAGCCCCGCGCTTCTCATCGCAAAAGACGGGCGGGGCTGTTCTTTCGTTTGTCCCACCTCAAACTGCTGCGCGCGACACCCCCGAAGGCGACCCCTTACACGCTCGCCGCTCGCTACGTTCGACCCTCTCTTGAGGCTTGGGAAAGCTCACGCGCAAGCGGGCCGCAAGAGGTTCGCAAGTGTAAGGCGCTAGGCTGCATCTATGAAAGATATTTACGTCCGCCTCGAGTCCCCCCCAAACCGTCTCTCGTGGCGTGGCAGCTTAAACGCTTCGCCCGTAAAAATAGCCTTACACCGGGGCAGATGTTCGAGCTTTACACGCAGCTCGAGCGTGCTGGCGCGGCCTCTCTAAACGCCTACGGCGAAAACCGCTACATCCTGCGGCGTGACGAATCAACACGCATCGGCCGCTCGAGCGAAGCTTCGCTGGCGTTTGGATAAATTATGACGGCGGCGCGGGTAAGCCGTGCGCCGCACACCCTCGAGGCGCTACACCCTGTTGCTACACTCTAGAAGTGAAACCGCAGGAGGTTTTTACGAGAGCTGGAATCAGATTGAGGCTTGCGGTATGACGACCCGCACCACGCAACTTCAACTGCTCAGAGACCTCCTAAACACCTTGCTCGACGTTTCGGCTACGCTCGAGGATTGGGCGTATCTCGAAGTCTCGCTCAGCGCCGCGCCTATAGACCTGGCGAAAGCTTTGGAAAGCCCGGTTTTCGCCCCCATCGGAAACGAGCCTGACTTCGTGGGTCAAGAAGACGAATAATCGAGGAGCGCACCATATCGACACATAAACGCAAGAACCGCACGCGTCAGAAGGTGCGGTTCTTGCTTGAGAAACTTAAAAATGCACCAGGAAGGACTCGAACCCTCGGCCTATCGCTTAGAAGGCGACTGCTCTATCCGGCTGAGCTACTGGTGCACGGTGAGGTGGCTATTCGCCACCCTGGTCACGATACCATCCGGTACAAGGTGAGGCAAAACAGGCGGAGGTAAAAGCCGGTCTGCAAAAGGGTTGCAGACCGGGCGTTTCGACGTGGAGCGGGAGACGAGATTCGAACTCGCGACATACAGCTTGGAAGGCTGTCACTCTACCAACTGAGTTACTCCCGCGGATCAGGGGAATCATCCCTGACTTAGCTTACCGGTATCATCTACAACTCGCAGATTATAGGTATCATCTATAACTTGCAAATATCGCGTGTGCTTTGCTGCAACTTCTCTGTACTAGGCCGTACCTCAGGATTGATACGCCTAACATGTTGGTCGGGGCGGCTGGATTCGAACCAACGACCCCCTGGTCCCAAACCAGGTGCGCTACCAGACTGCGCTACGCCCCGAGGCAGCACCCCGAAGTATATAGAAAATACGACCAAAGGGCAAGTACTTAGCTTGACTGTCCCGTCAATTCTCGAGAAGTCCGCTTAGCCATGTGTTGAATTTTGAGAGTTGGAGTAATTGGCGACCAACCGACTAGAGATTACTGATTACTGAATTCTCTCTTCCGGACGGCGAAGCCATTTGCACGTAGACCGAGCTGCGTGCGAAGCATGAAGCTTCAGCGTTTGGGGGATCATCAGATATGGACCCCTCTGAAAGATTAAAGACAACCCTTCACAAGAAAGATAAATTTCACGAGCACAGGAATTGTGAAATAAATCATTTGTACGTGTATTGGGATGTTTCGTTCCGAACTTCGTTCGTAGCGGGTAGAGGTTTTCCCAGCTGAAAAAGCTCGGCGGCGTGTTCTTACGAACGCCGCCGAGCTTTCGTCATCTTTCAGCTTTGCTCGAGGTCGAACTGAACTTTCATCCGCTTGGGGTCGCGTTCAGCTAGCTCGAGTCCTCGCTGAAACTCCCCCAAAGGTAGCTGGTGCGAGATGAGCGGAGCCAGTTTGACTGCGCCCCCCTGAACGAGCGAGATCGCCTCGTGAAAAGTTTTGTTGAGGGCGAACGAGCCGATGATTTTAAGGTCTTTGCGAAACACCTCGAAGGGCGAAAAGGGGACGCGCGCGTCTCCGGTTGCGACGCCGAAGACCCAGACCTTGCCGCCCGCTTTGACGTATTCGAAGGTGCTCCCTATCACAGCCGGAACGCCGGTGGCGTCGGCGACGGTATCGAAACCGTAGGGGACGACATCTTTGAGGGCTTCGTGGGTGAGCGTATCGGCTTCAAAGGTGGCGGTCGCGCCGAGCTGTGAGGCCAGCTCGAGCCGCCACGCTTCTTTATCGACCATCACCACCGACGCGGCCCCAGCGCGGAGCACGGCCTGCATCATGAGGATGCCCATCGGCCCCGCACCGAAGATCAGCACCTTTTCGCCCGCCTGCACCTGCACCTGTTTAAGACCCCACACGACGCACGCGAGCGGCTCCAAAAGTGCGGCTTCGTCAAAGGGCAGATTGCCGATAGGGTAGACCGCGCTCTCGGGCGCGACCACGAAGCGAGCGAACGCGCCGCTCCGGGTCACGCCGATAACCTCTAGGTTCAGACACTGATTAAACTGCCGCTGCTGACAAAACACGCAGCTGTAACAGGGCAAGTTCGGGTCGGCGGTTACGCGGTCCCCGATGCTGAACCCCTGCACCTCGTCACCGACGGCGGCGACCACACCGCTAAACTCGTGTCCCGGGGTCACCGGGTACTGCGCGAGAGCGTACGAACCGTGCCAGATGTGCAGGTCGGTCCCGCAGACACCGGCGTTTTTAACCTCGAGCAACACGTCGCGCGGGCCGAGGTCGGGTTCTTGAGCCTCGAGCACGGCTGCCTCGAGCGGTGAACGAATCTGCGCCGCGATCATAAACGACTTGCTTTCGTAAAACCAGCCCTCACTTAATCGCCCCCATCGTCAGACCCGTCACCAGCTGCCGCTGCGCGACCCAACCGGCGATCAGTACGGGAATAACTGCTGCTGTCGCCGCCGCCGACATCTTGGCGATAAACAGGTTTCCTTGCGCCGCCTTAAAGGTTGAGACGTAGACCGAGAGCGGCGAGGCGTCGCGCGAGGTCAGGTTGACCGCCAAAAAGAACTCGTTCCAGGTAAAGATCATCGCCAGCAGCGCGGTCGCCGCCAGCCCCGGAATCAGCAGCGGCATAATCACACGCATAAACTCTTGCCACAAATTTGCGCCGTCGAGACGCGCCGCCTCGATGACCTCGTACGGAACTTCGAGCATAAACGAGCGCATCATCCACACCACCAGCGGAAAATTCATCCCGGCGTAGAGGATAATCAGGCCGAGGTGTGTGTCGAGCAGGTTTAGCCGCAAAAACAAGATATAAAGCGGCACGATGACGCCTGCGGGCGGCAACATCCGCGTCGACATCATCCACAGCAGCGACGAATCGGTGCGTTTGGTTTGGTAAAAAGCCATCGCGTACGCTGTCGGGACGCCCAGCAGCAGCGACAGCAAAATCGCAAAAAAGGTGATGATGACAGTGTTCTGGAGGTATTCCAGAAACGGTGACTTAAAGAGCGCGACGCGCCAGTTTTCGAGCGTTGGCTCAAAAAAGAACTGCGGCGGAAAGGTAATCGCCATCTGTTCGGTCTTAAACGAGGTCATAATCATCCACAAGATCGGAAAAAACATGGCGAACGCCAGCAGCAGCGTCAGCGCCGAGAGCAGATGACCCCAAAGTTTCGATTTGCCTGCGGTCATAACGCCACCTCATCTGAATTACGGCGGAGCACCCGTAAAAAGAACACGATCACGATATTTGCCAAGATCACGGCGAAGATGCCGTAGGCGCTTGCCCGCCCGACGTTTTGCCTCGAGAACGCCTCCAGAAAAATTTGATAAGGCAAATTCGTCGTTTGTATCCCCGGTCCTCCAGCGGTGGTGACGAAGATGGTGCCGAACTCGCTTAGAATGAAGATAGTCTCGAGTAGCAGCGCAATCTCGACAAAACGCGTCAGGTGCGGGAAGATGATGTGACGAAACATCCCGAAACCGCTCGCGCCGTCGATCCGCGCCGCTTCGACTGTAGAGTCGGGCAGCGATTGCAGACCCGCCAGCAAGATCAGCATTACAAAGGGGATCCACTGCCACGATACGATAGCAATCACCGTCGGCATCGGGAAAGCTTCAAGAGCGTAAAAACTCCTGATTCCGACAAGCCGCAGGTAGTACGAAAAAAGCCCGAACGACGGGTCCAAGAGGACGTTTTTCCAGAGTACGGCCGCCGCGACCGGCATCATCAAAAAGGGCGAAATAAGGAGCGTCCGGGCCAAGGCGCGCCCCGGAAAAGGACGGTTTAAGAGCAGCGCAAAACCTAGGCCGATGACAAAAGTAATAACCACGACGGAGACGGTGAGGACGAGCGTGTTGATGAGTACGGCGAAAAAGTCCGCATTGGTAAGAATGCGCGAATAGTTGCGCCACATCCGGTCCCAGCCGATAAAACCGCTCGAGTCCGGGCGCAGCAAGTTCCAGTTGGTAAACGAAAACCAGATCGCTAGCACGAACGGTACCTGGGTGACTAATACCAAAAAGAAAATCCCGGGTGCAGACAAAAACTTACGCCGCTCCTGACTAAGCGGTTTGGCGGTCGCTGTCTCCTCCGGGGTCATTGAAGTACTCGCCATAATCCCTCCTGGGTTGGTTTGGCGGGAGTGTTTGAGTTGCAGGTAATGAGCAAAAGAATTCAGGGTTCGGTAGTCGGAGTTCGGAAAGCAGAATTGAAAAAGGAGAATTTAGAACCCGGAACTTGAGACTTTGGACCAAGAACTCGGTACTCATACAAATTCCGATTGATTCCTTATCAATCCGAGCGTAGCGAGTGGGAAAGAAGATACGGACTCGAGCGGCGTGGACTATCACCGAACGCACCCCTCGGTGATAGGGAATTAAGCGGAATCCGTATCAGAACAAACTTACCTTGCAAAAAGGGGTGGGGTTCAAGCCCCACCCCTTACGAACGCGGGCTGGTTGCTTAGTAGTAGCCTGCGTCGATCATGGCGTCGTCGGCGAGCTGTTGGGCGCGGGCGAGACCGTCTTCGACGCTGGTACCGCCCGAAAGAATTTCCGAAACGATCTGCGCGACGTCGTTACCGATCCCCTGGAATTCGGGAATCTGTACAAACTGGATGCCAGGAGCGATCTGCGGTTCGGCGGTAGCGTCGGTGGGGTCGGCGTTCTGAATCGAATTCAGGACGAGCGGCGCAAAGGGTGCTGCTTCGGTGTACTCGGGGTTTTCGTAGGTCGAGGTGCGGGTACCGGGGGGGACGGAGGCCCAGCCTTTGGCTTCGGCGACCAAGTTGATGTACTCTTTCGAGGTCGCCCAGGTTACAAACTTAAAGGCGGCTTCTTGTGATTGGCTCGAGCTGGGAATGCCCAGGTTCCACGACCACAACCAGGCGTTGCCTTTTTCAACCGGGCCGACCGGGGCGAGCGCGTACGAAAGGTCGGGGCCGGAGTCGGTCCCGGCTAAAAAGCCTGCAGCGACCGTGGCGTCGACCCACATCGCGGCCTGACCCGTCGACATAAGCTGCAAGGCTTCAGGGAAGCTGATCCCGGTGACGCCGGGTGCGCCACACTCGTTCACGAGGTTGCTGTAAAAGGTGACGGCGTCGTTCCACGCCTGCGAGTCGAGTTGCGGTACTCCTTCGGCGTTAAACCACTGTCCGCCGTAAGTGTTGACCACCGTCGTGATCGGGGCCATGTTGTCGCCCCAACCGGGTTTACCGCGCAGCACGATACCGGCGACGCCGTTTTTCGGGTCGTTAAGCTGGCAAGCAAATTCTTGAATCTGCTCCCAGGTCGGTTGCTCGGGCATGGTTAAACCCGCCTCGTCGAATAGCTTTTTGTTGTACATCGTAAAGCTCGACTCGCCGTAAAACGGTACTGCATAGAGTTCGTCTTCATAGGTGTTGATCGCGGTAATGGCGGGGAGCAGGTCTTCGCGGTCGTAGTCTGCGTAAGTGTCCGGGTACTGCTCGGCGAGAGAGTCTACCGAGACGATCCAATCGTTCGCGGCCCACAGCGGCGTTTCATATGCGCCGACCGTCACCACGTCAAACGAACCCGAGCCGGTAGCGACGTCGGTAGTTAGGCGGCTGCGAAGGGTGCCTTCATCGAGAAAAAGCCACTCGAGCTTGATGTCGGGGTTTTGCTCTTCAAAATTGCTCGAGAGTTCTTGCATTGTAACCATGTCCGGGTTGTTGACCGAAGCGATGGTTAGGGTCTGCGCGCTGGCTCCGGCAGCGAGAAGTAAGGCGGCTGTAGTGAGGATAGATCGGTGCATAAGGGTCTCCTTTGAGATGGCGTGACTGACGATTACACGACTACCTAGCTCGACTTTGGACAGCTCCCTCCTCTCACAGCGCGCTTACCGGCACTTCGCACCCGGATAGCATCTCACGACGTTTTATAAAAGCGCGCCGGTCTTACAATGGTCTCGTGGCCATTAGCATAAACCGGTTGCACAATCCTTGTCAACCCCCCAGAGTTTTGACAATAGGATGAACGTTTCCACCGTTCACGTATTGACGCTGCTATAGTGACCACGTGGCCAACATCAACGATGTCGCCCGCCGTGCCGGTGTCTCTGCTACCACGGCCAAACGCGCAATCCGTACCCCCAACCTGCTCGCTCCAGGAACGCTCGAGCGGGTTCGTCAGGCGGTCGAAGAACTCAACTACGAGCCCGACCAGCTCGCCGCTGCGCTCCGGCGTGGTCAAAGTCACACCGTCGGGCTGATCGTCGGCAACATCGTCGAGCCTTTTTTTGCCCAGCTAACGCGCACAATCGGTCAAGCTGTGCGCGAACGTGGCTACACCCTGCTCGTCGCCGACAGTGAATACGACGCTGCTAAAGAGTTGGAGCAACTCAAGGTATTTTACGGTCAGCGTATCGGCGGGTTGATCCTCCGCTCCGGTTACGGCGCGCCGAATCACGACTATCTGCGGCGGCTTCAGGTGCGGGGTACGGCAGTCGTCGAAGTCGATCATTTCGTTCCTGGTAGCCCCTTTAGCCATGTGATGCTCGACAACCGTGGCTGTGTAGGGGAGGCCGTGAGCTACCTCGCCGCGCTCGGTCATACCCGCATCGCCGCTCTGGGTACCTATCACGAGACGATTTTGCCCGACGAACGCACGGCCGTTTTTCCGCTGGTGATGGCGCAAGCGGGCCTAGCATTGCCGGAGGCGTATCAGCGTGTGATCTACCCGACGCCCCACGACGCTTACACGCTGACCCGTGAACTGATGAGCCTCGCCAGACCGCCGACCGCACTTTTTGCGACCACCGGCAACCTGGCTACGGGCGCGTTTCAGGCGCTTAAAGAACTCGGCCTGACGATACCCACAGACGTGTCGCTGCTGAGTTTCGACAACTACCCGTGGACGACCCTGGTCGACCCCGCTATCGACGTGATCGAACAACCGGTCGAGGCGATGGGACGCGCGGCAGTAACCCTGATGTTGCGCGAAATTGGCGCGCCGGGTCCAGCCGAACACCTGCGTTTTGCCGGACGTTTGCACAAACGTGGTAGCTGTGGGCCGCCTCGAGCCTGAAGAAATACGTGACGTAGATGAGTGAGGCGTCGGGTTTGCGTCTGAACGCACAACAGGGTAGAGGCTACAGAATGAGGAATCATTCAGTTGGATAAAGCCTGCAAAACGTCAGCTCAGTGGAGGTCGTTCAATATCAGGTCAGCCGAATTCCAGCAGGGCCAGCGTCGTCCAGAGGCTTATTTCTTCGGTCAAATCGAGCACTGCGAGCGCCTCGGCTCCGTACCAACCCGGCGAGCTGTCCGTCTCCAAAAGCTTCCCGTCGTAACCGGGTAGCGGTTTGGCAAAATAAATAAAATCTATGTGTTCGTGACCGGGAGCGATGGTCTCGAGCTGTACCCCTCTGGGCCGGATAAGCTGTCTGGGCTCGAGAACCGGTAGCGCCCGCTCACCAAAGAGCGCCACCCGCACGCCGGTCTCTTCCAGAACTTCGCGCACCGCCGCGTCGTCGGGGAGTTCGTTTGGTTCGACGTGTCCACCGGGAGGAAACCAGCGCCCAAGTTTTTTGTGTTTGTGCAAAAGCACCCCGCCCTGCCAGACCACGAACGTCGTCGCGGTAAAGTCGCGGGTGGGTTCAGGCATGTTCCCCCCAAGCGCGCCGCCATTCGGGTGCTGCAAAGGGATCGGGCCAGAACTCGAGCTGCCGTGTAATCAAACCGTCTTCGACCGTTGAAAAGGTGATAGCTCGAGCCTCAACTACGCCGTCCGTTACACTCACGTCGCTGACAACCTGTGACCCTTCGGCGACAATCTGGTGAACTATAAAGCGCCAGGGACCGTTTGCCGGATAATGCTGATTGACCGCCACAAAGTTGTCTCGGCCCCGGATGACCTCGCCGGATTGGGGCCACTCGAGCACGTGACTGTCAGCGAGCAGCGCGCCGACTGCCCCGAAGTCGTTCGTATTCATGGTCTCCCAGAACGCTTCAATGACCTTTCTGGCGTCTTGCGGCATCTTTGATTTAGGACGCCATCAGCAGCGGAATACTCTCCGGTACCGCCCCCGCCACCGTGCCGTAAAGCGTGTGCGGCGTTGCGGTCTCGACCGTAACGGGGTAAAGCCCCATCTCACCGACCTGTTCGCGCGGAACCAACACGGTGTGGTTTTGATCCGAATGACCAACGACGTACTGCGAATCGGTCGCGGCTTCCCTGATTAAAACGCGCAACTCCCGCCCGACCCAACGCTGATTTTTGCGGTGCGACCAAACTTTTTGCCGTTCGATAAGCCGCCCCAACCGCTCGGTTTTAACGTCTCTGGGCAGGTCGTCGAAATGCTTGTACGAGGGTGTTCCGGGCCGCGCCGAGTACATAAACATATAGGCGGTGTCATAATGCACCTCTTCGTATAAAGAGAGTGTCGCGCCGAAATCTTCTTCGGTCTCACCGGGAAAACCGACGATGATGTCCGTCGAGAGCACCACGTCCGGAACCTTCGCCTTGATTTCGGCGACGATCTCCAAGTACCGTTCACGCCGGTACTCGCGCGCCATCCGCCGCAAAACCCGGTCCGAACCCGACTGCACCGGCAGGTGGATGTAGTTGCAGATATTTTCATGTTCGGCTACCGCGTCGATCACGTCCGAGGTAAAGTTCATCGGGTGCGACGTCGTAAACTTGACCCGCGGTATGCCCGTGTCGGCGACGCGGCGTAGCAGCTCGGCAAAAGAGGGCAGATCACTTCGGCCCAGCCCGTACGAGTTGACGTTCTGGCCCAGCAGATAGATTTCCTGAACGCCGTTCTGCTGCATGGCACGAGCTTCGTGCAAGATGCTCTCTAAAGACCGCGACACCTCTGGCCCGCGCGTCTGCGGCACGATGCAGTAGGTGCAGTTGTGGTTGCAGCCGCGCATGATAGTGAGAAACCCGGTCAGGGTGTCCGGTGCCGGGGTCAGGTGGGTGTGAAGGTCGTCTTTGAACTCGAGGCTCCAGAAGGGCTCATGCGTCCGGTCGACCGCTTCGATAGCGTCCAGAATATCGGTAATCGCCCCCGGCCCCACCAGAATATCGACGCCGAACTTGCGGGCGATCTCCTGCCCCTCTTCTAACTGCGCGAGACACCCCATCATCCCGACCGTCAGGTCGCGGCCTGCGAGCCTCTGCTTGCGAAACTCGCCGAGCATGGTGACGACCTTTTCGACGGGTTTGCCGCGCACCGCGCAGGTGTTGAGGATGATCAGGTCGGCGTCGGCGGGTGTGTCGACGATTCTATGCCCACCCGCCACGAGTTCGGAGGAAACGGTGTGGGTGTCGTATTCGTTCATCTGGCAACCGTGGGTAATCACGTGAACACGGTGCTCACGGCTGCGGCTGCTCGGTACGGGTAAATCCATCTGCTTATCTTAGCGCGTGGGGCGGTGAGTGTGCGCGGCGGGGGTGGCGAGGACTCTAGGACTTGAGAGTCGGGGTCGGTGCGACTCATCCTTGCTCTCACCGTTTCCTCGGAGACGCGCTGTTTGATTACGAATCTTGTGACGCCCCCCGCAAAAGAAGCTTGACCATCGTGCCGACGTAATTGTAGTCGGCGGTGTAGGCAGGGCTTTTTTGAAACAGCACGTGATAATCGCAAAACCCACGCTCGTCGAGCGTTTTGTCCCACCAATTTACCTGTGCGAGCGGCGTGCCTGAGACGATAAACGAGTCCAGAACGAGATTTGGGTCGCCTAGCTTATGCTCGAATGCTTTGACCTTTTTGTAAAACATGATTTTGGGGTCTTCCAACCCGCTCAGATTGCGTAAGCCTTTGGGGTCTACGAACGTTACGAACTGCCGCTCGCCGTCTACGATCCAGAGGATAAAGTCGGGATAAAAGTTTTCCTCGGCGAAAAAGCCCAAACCCTTGCCCCGGCTCTGGTTACGCAGAAGGTAGACCTTCTTGCCTGTGAGGGGAGTGTCCGGGCGCTCGAGATAACTCTTCAGGTCGCGGGTAAAATCCCTTTCTCCCTCGTTTAGTGCTACCGGGCTGACCGAAACCCCCTTAGCCCAGCTTGCAATCAGGGGTTGATAAAGGTGTCCCACAAGTCGATAGGCTTCAAAATCTCCGAACCCGTCTTTTTGAGTTTCTAAAGCCGACAAGTCGGCGAGTTCGTCTACCGCACCCCGCTCGAGCTTCTCTCTAAGCGCGTCCAGCTTGGCGAGCAGTTCCTTTTCCGGTGCGTCTACAGTTACCTTGTAATGTTCGACGAAGTTACTACTCGCTGCTGAAAGTATCTGCACCTCCAGGCGCTCCCCTTCCCACGCAGCCTTGTGATAGGTGTAGAAGCGCTCGAGATACTTTTTCAGGAGCGCCGCCCCGACCTCTTGCTAGACGCGCACCTGGGCGAACGAGGCGAAATCAAGTTCCCGCTCCGGAATCTCTAGCTTGTACCAGTCGTGGCGTGCTAAAAGCGCCGCCACCGCCTCTTTCGAGACGCTCACGTTATGCCAGCCGCGCTCGTATTTGAAACGCTGAAGTTCAAAGGTAAGGGCGTCCAGGTCTAAAAGTGCCACCTGTTTTGCTCTCAGTTCACCCGTGTGCAACGTCACGCTCCCATTGCCCGTTTTAACACCTTTACTCTGCGCCGCCTCGAGCTTCGGGTACCAGTTGACCGCTACGGGCCTTTTGGTGAGCGCGTCCGGCGGCGGCCCCAGCACCACTTTGGGGCCAGCTTGCTTAAACTCGAGCCCGCCCTGAATTCCGATCACTTTGAGCGGCTCGGTTGCCAGCGTGTTGATAATCGGCAGCGTATACTCCACACGGTTCTCGTTAGTCGGGATGCCCTCTTCCTCGAGGTATTCCTTAAAGTGCTGCATATAGTCCGCCCGCACGCCGAAAATACTCAGCGTTTCGACGAGCGGCAGGTCCTCCGGCGCAGGTGCTCCGGTTAGCTCCACCAGGGCACTGCTGCGCTTAAGCGAGCCTTCAAACCCCTTCAGCCGCACCCCGCGCCCGAAAAGCTGGATGATCTCGCTACCTTCCGAGCGCCCGATATTCATCAGGCCCATCGTCGAGACCCGCCAGCTGCTCCAGCCTTCGGTAAATTTTTTAGAGCCGATGAGGACGTTTACCGGCGATTCTTTCTGGTTGATACGCCTAAAGAGCGACTCGGAAAAGTCCGCCTCTTCGGTGAGCAACGCGTCCGGGTGTCCTTCGCAGAGCGTCATGAGCGCGGGCGCGTCGCCGACGTTGATGACGCCGAAAGGCTCATTCTCCCCCAAACGAAGGGCAATCTCTCCGTCCGCAGCTTTGACCCGCGAGACGTGCAACCTCCCCGTACCGCCCGCGTTAAAAACGCGCTTCAAGATGTCTGCGTAGATGGTTTCGGGTGTGTCTTGACTTGCCACTAGGTAGCTAAAACTCTTAGCAAAAGCGTCGGTTCCCGCGCCCGACAACAGTCCGGTGTGCCCGCTCAGCAGCGTCCCTAAACGCCGCAACACCGTCTCGCGTTCAGCCGGTGCCGCGAACGACGCCAGAAAAAGCAGCACGTCGAGCACGTCCGAGACCTTTTGCCCACCGACCGTCCGCACCGCCGTTACCGTGCCGCCCACAAAAACCCAGAGCGGTTTCTCGAGCCCGTAGGGTGCAAACGCCTGCGCGTGTTCTCCGTAGGTGCGGAGTTGCTGGTGAAAGGTCATCAGGCAAGCGGTGAGGTAGAGTTGCCGGACGTTCTCGTCAGTCTCAGACAGGTTAAAGATGCGAAAGTCTTTGCCGAAGCCGTCGGCGTAAAAGTAGCGGTACGAGTAGTCGAACAAGATGCACTTGGCGTACTCAGCCTTGAGGTCGTCCTTTTTGCTCGCCTTGACCGCCTGCCCAAAAGTTGCCGAATACTCGAAGGCGAAACCGTCGGCACTGAGCTTGTTGCGCCTATCCAACCATTCGGTGCCACCTGCACCCCGGTGCCCCTCGTCTACCAAGACCAGGTTATTGCCCTCGAAGGCGTCTACAGCCACCGTCTTGTCCCCCGACTCTTCCGAGAGTTTGTGAATGTCGATGACCTCGACCGCGCCCCCGGAAAAGAGTCCACCCGCCTCTTTCTGAAACCGCACCGCCCCCAAACCCGACGCCTCAAACTCTTTTAAGTGCTGACTTGACAGCCCCTCGTTAGGCGTCAGTAGAATCACGCGGTTGAGCGCCCCCTCCTGCCCGTGGCGTTTGCCGTAGTGCCGGTACTGCAAGATGTTGACGTGCATGAGGAGCGTCTTACCCGAACCCGTCGCGTTCCAGAAGGCGAGCTTACGCAGGTCTTTTAGTTCATAAGGCGGCAACGCCGTCTCCTGCGCTTCGTTCACCTCGCCCAGTTTCTCGTTAAGCCCCGCTAAAAGCCCTTCAGGGTCACGAAAGTAAGCGTCCAAGTAGATTTCGGAAAAGAGCAGCGAGAGGTACTGAAAGTATTTCCAGCGAATCGGCTCTGCCCTCGTTTGGCTAATACGCAGCGTGTGCGAGACGATGTTCTCGTCATAGCCGAGCAGCAGTTTGGTCAGCGTGCCGACCGCACCGGAAATACGCTCTGCCCGCCCGAGCCGGTGCGTCAGCTCGTGGTGAAATTGCGACACGTTGTTCTCGTCGAGCCGCTCTAAAGCCGAGTCTTTCAGCTCGCCGGTCAGCTCTTCTAACGTTTTGACCCCGAAAAGCCCCAGCAGATAGCGGTTTAGGACAAGCTGCTGGTCGAGCCGCACGTCCTGCTTCTTACTGCTTTTTTTCGTCTTTGCCGCTTTAGTCTTAGCTGCAACTGTCACTACACATCCCTCACGTCGAACATGAGGCGTTGAAACTCCTCTTCAATCAACCGAACTTTCCACGTTTCGTCTTCACGCCGCAAATTCTGCAAATTATTGTCACCGTTGACATAAATCAGGTCGAACTCCATGTCGCGCGGGTTGTACTTTTGCTTGTCAAAAAAGGCGTCGAGCGCAGCGTTATCTTTTTCCGCCAGGTTGCGCCAAATCACCAGGACTTTTTCCCCCGCCAGCGTTTGCCCCGTCACCACCCGAAAGCCCTGAAGCGTCTCCGTGGTTTTGACCTGTAAGCCCAACAGGTAGTTAAACGTCTCCACAAGGTCAACCTTGGTGGGCTGCGTCTCGCCCGCGCTGCTGGTAGCAATCTTCAGCTCATACGCAAAGGGGTCACGAAAACCGTCTATGTTTAAGAGGGACGCGCTGCCCCGCGTTTCCACGTCGAGCATGTAGTGCAGCAGGTAATCCTCCCGGAAGCCCTTCATGTCGTCGCCGCCAAAGTCGAGCGCACCCTGCCCGGTGGCGGGTTTTTTGACCTCGAGGTTATTCAGCGCGTCCTCGTAACTTTCCAGCCGCAGCACCTTTATCAGCTGGCTGCTGCCCTCCCGCGACACCGGTTTGCCGTCTTTCCAGTCTTTGCTGTAGACGACTTTTTGGATACGCGGTTTCAAGACCGACTCGAAGTAGTCGCCCATCTCCGTGAGTATGTAGCGACGACGCCACCCGTCAGCTCGGTTCGCTTTAGTTACAGCGTGTGCAGTTGTGCCAGACCCAGCGAAGTAATCCATTACTACGTCGTCATTTGTGGTCGTTTGAAGAAGTAGGCGCTCGATTAACGTTGTCGGTTTTGGGTTGGGGAAGGTGTTTGTGGAACCCATCAAAGCGGTGAGTTCTTTCTCGCCGTCCGTATAGTCATGGACTACGGATTTGCTGACATTGGTATCAACGTCGTGTAAGAAGCGTTTCAGACGAGGTACGTTGGCTTCGTCTTTTCCGTACACAATGCGGTTATCAGCGTTCAACTCCTTAAAGGAAATACGGGCGTCACTTGTTTCGTATGGGCACATCCAGCCTCGGCTCGGGTATGGACACGCTTTGCCGGTACTAGGGTGAAGGGGGCGATAGAAGCGGTAATTAAATGATTCAGGATCGCGTGTGCTTTCAGCTTGCTTCCCTGATGGTGCTGAAGCATCCCCCGACTGCCAAACCCAAATTTTTGCACCCTTCGCTCTAGCTTCGTCCTCTGAAACAAGCCTTCCATCAACGTCGCGGTACTCAGCACGCGAATATGGGTAAATGCCCCGCCATGGGTCTAGCTTTTTCGTCTCGTCGTCGTACTCTAACCCTTGCTCTTCCAACTCCACCTTAAATTCCTCAAGATGCGCTTTCATGAGCTTGTCGATCTCCGCTTGAACTGCACTGAGAGAGATACTTTGGGTTAAGCTCTCTATCAGTTCCGCTACTTCAAGATAGCCGGGTTTAGGCTCTCTAAACATAAATACATCTTTTTCCACGACAGCTCTGTTACGCGCGAAAACCTCAATATATTCGTGATTTGTCGAGTAAGTAGGCGCGGCATTGTCCGTAGTGTTTTGAACCCAAATCAGCTCTTCCACCCGGTTGCTCGGATTAAAAATACTAAGCAAAAGACGCTCGAGGTTTACGCGCTCGTTATCATCTACGCTCGAAAAGAGAACACCGCTTTGACCCAGCAAATCTCGCCCAACAGCTAACCGCTCTTGCATCATCGAAAGCCAGCTCGAGTGTTGGTAATTATCCTTGTACGCAAACCCGTCGCCGCCCGTGTTGTACGGCGGGTCGATATAAATGCACTTCACCTGCTCCTTGTACCGTGCTTGTAAAAGGTTCAGCGCCCCGAAGTTCTCGCTCTTAATCAGCAGCCCATCCGTTTGCGCGTCCAAGTCGCTGAAACTTGCCAGCAGCTTGTCCTTAAAGGCCGCGCTGAAAAACTGCGTGTCCAGCACCAAAAAGGGGTTGGCTTCCAAAAACTCGCGCGTCAGCGGTTCGCTGTAGCCGCCTAATTCATCCTGTCTCTTCGCAAGGATTTCATCAATGGCAAAAAGCTGCACCCACTCCCGGCGCTGCGCCTCGTTCCCCGCTACCTCGTCCAACAGCTCTGGCGCGTTTTCGATTATCTTGTCGAGCGTCACGCAGTAGTCGGTACTGACCACAAACTTCTTTTTGAGCCAGAGCTTTTTTTGAAAGTTCTCTAGTTGCGCCAGCAGCTCGATAATCTTGTGCGCCACGCCGCGCATCGCCCGGACACGGGCGAGTTGGGCCAGGGCGCGGACTTCGCCTTCGGTCTCCAAGTCGTCGAGCTGCAAGACCTCGTTTTTGATAAAAAAGTCCAGCTCACGGCGTAAAAAGCCGCGCAGGTCTTTGTGGATAAAGTAGTCGAACGAGTTTTTGGCGGTGTAGTCCGTGAGCTATTTGTCTAGGAGCGTGCGCGTTTTATTCTTCTCGGTGGGGCGCGGGTCTTTCAGAGCAGTGAGCCAGCTGTCAAAACCGGGTTGCGCCATGATGGTGTCGGCGGCGTCTGTATTGAGCTTTTTCTGTGGTTCGCCGCTTGCGCGATAGGTAAAGCGCACCGTCAGCTCGCCGTATTCTTCCAGCAGCGGCGGCTCAGCCACGATAAAGCGGCGCTCTTTGCCGGTTTCAGCCTTATTGTTGTTCGCGTCCGTGTCGGCGTCTGCCAGCCTGAAGTGAACGCGGCGCTCGTCCGGCATGTGAAAGGTGTAGTCGCGGAACGTCTCGCTGCTTTTGACGTAATACTGGTCGGCGTTCGCCCAGTGAAGCTTGACCTCTTCGCCTTCATAGGGAATGGCGTACACGTCTTTTTTGTAGCGGCGCAGGCTCAAAAAGTCGCCGTTTTGGTAGTAGCGTTTGAAAAATCCGGCAAGGTCGTTGTAGATGTCGGCTTCTAACGCGCCGAGGTCGGCAGTGGCGGCGAGTTGGCGGCGAAGTTCCTGTACGGGCAGAGACTTTTCCGGGTCGCCGCCGTAACGCAGGGTGTTTTCGGTCTCTTCTTTGAGTTTGGTCTCGATTTCGGCGCGGTTGCCCCCGGCGAGTCTGCCCAGTTCGGCTTGAACTTGCGGCAGTAGGTCGTCGTCTAAAAAGCTGGTAATCTCGCCCCTTTTGGCGTTCATGATGCGGTAGATGCCGAAGTCGAGTTCGGCCTGGTCGAGCTGGAAGAGTTCCGAAAGGACGCGCTTGAGTTTGTCGAAGCGCGGGGAAGGGGTGAGCGTTGTTGTCATTAGGGTCTCCAAACGTCGGCGCTTAGGATGTCGAAGTGATGGTCGAAAGTCCAGATCGCAACCTCGAACTCCGCCGACAGCACCGCCAAGAGCGTGTCGTAGAGAGACAGGTCTTGGTCGGGATACTGCTCAGCCAGGGTGATCGCGGCGTTGTAGTGGACGCTGCGGGGATTGATGCGGTCTGCGCCGTGTGCAAGCGAGCTGATAAAGCGTGTGGCAAAGTCCGCGTGCGTGCGGCTTAGGAGGAGTTTGTGTGTCTCGAGCAAGATAGGCTGCGGTATCAGCAAGGTATGACCCGTAACGCGAAGCTGCGACAGCTCGGCCTCGGCTCGTCCGTGTAGCGCGTCTTTAGTCAGGGCGTAAGCGTAGAGCGGCCCGGTGTCCGCGAGGACGTTCCGGGACATCTATTTTGCGCCGCTATTTTTTGCCGGATACGACGGTTCGGCGTAGGCGTCGTGATTGAGACTGACGTCGGGTTCTACCTCGGCGTCTGAGGTCGGCAGCTCGAGTCGGCCTTTTGCCGGTTGCAACTCGACTGCTGCCCACTTCTGCGCCTCGAGAAACTCCTCGAGCGCCGTTTGCACCACCGTGTTGAGGCTCGGTGGCGTCTTCTGCCCGGACATATAGCTGCTCAGCTTGGCCTCGAGGTCGTCGGAAAAAGTTATGGTGGCGCGTTTCATGTCCTAATTTAGCATAGGCGCACCATTCTCACCAGACAGTGCGTAGCTTGAAGGGGTACAGTCTATACGACGCTCCAGCGAACTGTAAAGAGCTGGGTGACTTCGGTGCGCTGCACCAGGCGGGCCTCGAGGTCGTCTATAAACGCGTCGCGTTTGTCTTTAATCTCGTCTTCAACGTCGAAAATGCGTCGGCGTTGGCGGCGTTGAAGCTTTTCCAGCTCCCGCACCCGGAGCTGTAAGGCGTGCTGCTCGTCGGTGGTGGTCGCTAGGCGGGCCTGTCGTCCGAGCGCCCTCAGCTGCGCTTTGGTGTCGGACAGCTCTTTTTCCGCGCCGAGCACCATGTCGTCGGCCCAGCGTTCCAACCGTTCGCGCTCTTCGTGAAAAAAGCGGTTGCTCTGCTCGAGGGCGCGGCTCAGCGCGGCCTGAACGTGCCGTTCGCGGTCGCCGTCCAGCTTTGTCAGAACGCCGTTTTGGAGGGGTGCTGTCGGCGTCACTTCAGCGGCGCACCGGAAGAGCCGTTCGCACAGTTCGCCGTCCAAGGGCGCGCCGTCGTCGTGGAAGCCGTTAAAAAGCAGGTGTTCCTCCCGCTCGAGAGCCTCGATACCGAGGTGGGTCAGCGTCAGCCAGCCCGAGCTGCCGTGTAGGGCTTGGATAGCAGTGAGGCGGGTGGGATGGTGCGTGACGTCGAAGTGCAGGTGAGCGGTGGGCGTGGGCACCGCTTTGGCCGCCTCGAGCACGTACTCGCCTAACGGGTGCGAAAGGCGATAGATAAAGTCGCCGGACGCGCCCCCTGACCCTTTACGGATGAGCGTGTAGCGGCCCCGTTTCAGCTCCGGCGCGGGGGGAGTCGTCAGCTCGAAGCTGAGCGTGGCGTCGTCGAAACGGGCGTGCTCACCTAGCATCACCCGGCTGGTTCTCCAGAAAAGCTGCCCAACGCGGTCGAGCTGGGCTTTCGCCGCGCCTAACTGACCTTTGAGGCGGGCGTGAACGTCTTCGTCGAAGTGCTCTAAGAGGGCTTGACGAGTCGAGAGCATCCGGGCCTCGATGCTCGTTTCCATCTCCCTTTGCAGCGCGTTAAAAGCTGTTTCGATTTTGCCTGCGGTGCGGCACTCCTGATAGATGCTCAGGATGCGCTTCTCAAAGTCCACACCCGACTCTACAGTGCCCAAAACCTCATCGGACGCGCCGAAGACCCCGTTGAAGAGCCTGAACTTCTCAGTCAATAGCTCTAAGACGCGCCTGTCCGCCTCGTTCCGCTGATTGAGAAAGTTGATGACCACGACGTCGTGCTGCTGACCGTAGCGGTGACAACGCCCGATTCGCTGCTCGACGCGCTGCGGGTTCCAGGGCAGGTCGTAGTTGATAACCAGCGAGCAAAACTGTATATTGACGCCCTCAGCGGCAGCTTCAGTGGCAATCAAAATCTCGGCGTGGTCGCGGAAATGTTCGATAATCGCCGTGCGGCTGTCTATGTCCCTTGAACCGGCGGCGCGTCCTGTACCCGCATTTTTGGCGAACCAGCGTTCGTAAATCGCCTTCGTTTCCGGTCCGCTGTTGCTGCCGTTAAAGAGCGCAACTTTACCCGCGTGACCGTTTGCTTCTAAAAAGTCTTTGAGGTAGCTTTGCGTGCGCCGCGATTCGGTAAAGATAAGGGCTTTAGAGTTGGCCCCTACTTTGCCGAGTTCAGCAAAACCCAGCGTCAGCGCAGTAAGAAGCGCCCGTGACTTGCTATCGACGCCGATGCTTTGTGCCCAGGTCAGATAGTGCCTAACCTCGGCGATTTCCAGCTCGAGCTTTTTAAGCTCCGGCCTGACCTCGCGCTCTGCTAGGTCGTTTTCTACGTCATCTTCATCTTCATCTTCGTCTAGGTATTCGTCCTCGAGCTCTTCCTCGGTAATGAGCACTTCGGCAAGACTGCTCACCGCTACACCCGGCGTTGCAGTTTCAGCGAGGGTCGCCTCGCGCAGCGCGAGTAGGCGGGCGAGGATGGTCTCGAGTGTCCCCGCTACGGCGCGTGATGAGGATGCCAGCAGCTTGCGTAAGATCAGGGTGGTGAGCTGCCTTTGCCGCGCAGGGAGGGCAAAGGTGTTTTTGCGCTGCAAAAAACTCGAGAGCGCTTCGTAAAGTTTGTGCTCTTCATCGCTCGGGGTAAAAGGGCGCGTCAACGCCCGCCGCTCGGTGTAGCGGATGTACTCGCTCACGTCCTAGCGTAAGGTGCGCTTGGAAAACCCTTTGAGCCGACCTCTCAAGTCGCCCAAGTCGCTCCCGGCGCGCATATAGCGCTCCCGAAACGAGGCCACGTCTCCGAACAGGTGTTCGCCGATAAGCGTCGAAAGCCCGTACAACTCCAAAAGCGAGTTTTGCAGCGGGGTCGCGGTGAGCAGCAGTTTTTGCCGATCCTCCAAGGCCCAGCGAAGCCGCTGGCCCATCTTGTTACTGGGGCGGTAGGCGTTGCGCAACTTGTGCGCCTCGTCGATCACTATGAGGTCCCAAGGTACCGCCCGCACCTCTCCTTGCAGGCGGCTGGCGAAGTTAAGCGAGGTGATGACGACCCTGTTTTGCAAAAATGGATTCGCGTTCCCCTCACGTAACGCTTGCTTGTGGGCGGCTGCATCTAACACGAGCGTTGGGAGGTTGAACTTTTCCTCGAGCTCTAGGCTCCACTGCTTGCGTATAGAAGCGGGACACACGACTAGGAGACGCCGCCGCCGCTCTGCCCAGTATTGGCAGAGCACCAAGCTAGCCTCAATGGTTTTTCCCAAGCCGACCTCGTCTGCAAGCAAGACACCTTTGCTGAGCGGATTGCTGAGCGCAAAGAGTGCGGCCTCAATCTGGTGTGGGTTGAGGTCCACCGCAGCGTCAAAAAGCGATTGCGACAACCGATCAACGCTGGCAGCGGGGCGTTGCCGCGTAAGTTCATGAGCGAAGTAACGCGCGTGGTAGGGCGTGCTCACAGCTGTTTCTCAGTACCGCCATAAATTGCCTCGGCGTCGCCCCTTGACATCGTTTGCTTCATAAACCCATGATGCCATGAGCACGCCTGAACCTTAGCTCGAGCACCGCGCCAAACAAAGCGAGCTGACAGGGGAGAGTGAGCTGGTTTCCCCATCGCTCGAGGGGACGCTCTTGCTGGGGGAAAACATCGTGACGCGCCACCACCGACCCCTGCTGACGGCGTTAGTGCTACTCCGAGAGATAAGGCTTTACGATCTGCGGCATACCCACGCCTCACTGCTGCTGCTCGCTGGGGTGCATCCCAAAGTAGTGAGTGAATGGCTAAAGCGTAGTGGCGTGGTCATAACCCTGGGCACCTACAGCCACACCATTTTGAGCCTTCAGGGTGAAGGGGCGGACAAGCTCGACGCGGTACTTTTTGGAACTGCCGACGAAGCCGGTGTAGTGGGTCCGCTTAATTGACCCAGAAATGTTTTGGCCGACTATAGGTACACAAACCAAAAAAACGGCTGACCTTTAACAGTGAGCCGTACTTACTTTTGCCGTGCTGCACGGCTTTTCTCCGGTAGGGGTGACATGATCTGAACATCCGACCCCTTGACCCCCAGGCAAAATAAACTCTTTACGGATGGTCATCGTACGTTCCTTTTTCCCCTCCTGGACGGACTTTACATCACGTCACGGTGCTCAACGCTGCAATATCTGTTTTCAAGGTGCCGTTGGGGTCAAAAAGTTTGCCGAGACGAAGTGTTACAGCCGCTGGTGGCGTCAGTGGGTAGAGGCCGATATAAAGGGAACTCGCAGATGATACTTTCGACGCTTCGCAAAAATCTACAGCGACTTTGGCAGATAACTTTGAGTCTCACAGGACATCGGCTGGGCACTGCCGATAAGCGTCATTATCGGCTGATAGCGATTTCCGCAACGGTGTTTTCGTCTATGTCAGGACCCGCACCAAGAACATGCCTGGGGGTAGCATCAGGGCGGCGCGCCGGGTCTTTTTCCGAATCTCGAGCTGGTCTACTGGAACAGCGTCCTCACGCTCAGAAGCAAAATGCACCTGCACTAGGCAGCGTGAGCGCGACTGATAGATATCCGCAGGTAGAACATATGGCGTGCCCTCACCACCCGGCGAGAGCCAGCCGGGACGACCATTTACATAGCTACTGCTTGCTCGGCAAAAATACGGTGAGGTCATACCGCTCCTCGTCGCTGGATGAGACCCACGGCCTCCTGCACACTCAAAAAGCGTCGGTCAATGGCGAAAGCGTTTACAGCTTCCCGGTAGCTCACTGCTTCGTAGCGTAGACGGCTGTGCTCGGACATCGAGGTCTGGTTCACAGTCAGTGGGTCGATACCGGTAAGCCGCCCAAACACCCTAGCCATCGGTGACCAATCTCCGCTGCCCTGCTCGTCTGTGTGCCCATAACCCGCGTGGACAACAATCTTGGCGTCGGGATCAGTGCTGAGGATGCGCTCGACGAGGTTTCGAGCCTGCGCCCGTCGCAGCATTCGCGTGAGGTGGCTCAAGAAGCTACAGAACTGGCTGGCCTTTATCCACTTCGCCGCTCCTCGCGTCTGCCTCGATATGACCTTTTTAGGATAGGTACTAAGCTTGATCCAACGGTCGGATAAGAATCTCGTTGACGTTGACCCGCCGGGGCTGCGTGAGCGCGTAAAGAATCGCGGCAGCGATGTCCTCGGCCTCGAGCGGTTCCATCTCGCCGACTCTTGCTTCATAGGTCGTCCGGGTCTCTTCGTCAGGGATGTGGTCGGTCAGCTCGGTGGCAACGACCCCCGGCTCGATGACCGTAACCCGAATACCGTCCCCGTGCGCTTCACGGCGTAAGGCTTCGCTAAAACCGTTGACGCCCCATTTGCTAGCGTTATAACCACCCGCAGTCGGCCCTGCACTCCGCCCCGCGACCGATGAGATGTTGACGATATGACCTGAGCTTTGTGCCCGCATCTTGATCAGGGCGGCGCGTGAGGTGTACATCAAGCTGAGCAGGTTGATCTCGATCATGCTCTGCCAATCACTCGGCTCTGCGCGGTCGATGGGTGACAGGAGCATCGCACCGGCGTTATTTACAAGGATGTCGATCCGACTGAAAGCCGCTATCGCCTTGTCGATACACGCTTCAGCCTTGTCCGCGTCGCGGAGGTCAGCCGCGAAGACGACAGCTTCCCCACCTGTTTCTTTGATCTTTTGGGCGAGCGTCTCGAGCCTATCTTCACGCCTCGCCGCGAGTACAAGTTTTACGCCCGCTTCTGCTAGCGCTAGGGCTGTCACTTCGCCGATACCTGACGAAGCGCCTGTAATAACTGCAACTTTACCGGTTAAATCCATTTTTTGCCTCCTTGTACGCCTCTGAAACTTTATCAATCAAGGTACTCATGTGTGCTTGCGGAACGATCACCGTACCGTTTTCATCACTAACGATAAGATCGCCGGGATAAATAGTCACGCCGTACAGTTGGAGCGCCTCTCCGACGCCCCCTCGACCCGTCCGCGCCGCCCGTTTCGGACTGACGCCCCTACCTATGACGGCCAAGCCTGAAGCCTTGACCGCCGGTATATCACGGCAAGCGCCGTCAAAAATGACGCCCGCAACGCTCTGACGGAGCGCCTCGAGCGTGGTGGTTTCACCCCACACTGCTCGGTCGCTGCCGCCGGTCTCGACGATGAGAACGCAACCGGACGGAGCTGTGCGAATCCCTTCGTAAACAGCGTCTAAATCTCCTTGCGGGGCGCAAACGGTGTGCGCGAGGCCAAAAAACGGTTTTGCGTTACTCCGCCACGCAAACGTCAGCGGGAGGACGGCGACCTCATCGTCTGCGTCGCTTAGGTCACACGTCAAATTGCCACCACCGAGTAGGCTTGGCAAAAGTGTCAGCTCAGAGGTCATAGAGGTCATAGAGGTCACGGTATTTCGTGCTTAGGTACTCGAGGTAAGGCGTTACGTCCAAACTCCGACCCGTAGCGCGTTCCAGCAGTTCTTGCGGCGGATAGATGCGCCCATACCGGTAGATGTTTTCGGTCAGCCAGCCCCGTAGCGGGGCGTAGTCGCCCACAGCTAAAGTCTCGTTCAAACCCGCCACCTGCGCCTTGGCTGCCTCAAAAAATTGCGACGCCATTACGTTACCGACGGTATAGGTTGGAAACGACCCGAACAGCCCCGCAGACCAGTGGACGTCTTGCAGCACACCGGTAGCGTCATCGGGTGGGGTGAGCCCGAGATATTCGGCTACCTTGGCGTTCCAGGCTTCGGGTAAGTCGGCAACCTCGAGGTCGCCTTCTAAGAGGGCGGTCTCAAGTTCAACCCGCAACATGATGTGGAGGTTATAGGTCACTTCGTCGGCCTCGACCCGAATCAGACTCGGTGACACGCGGTTGACCGCACGGTAAAAGGTGGCGCTGTCTACACCTCGAAGGTGTTCTGGAAACACCTCCTGAAGCTCTGAAAAATGCCGCTCCCAAAAAGGCAGTGAACGTCCCACTAAGTTTTCCCACAAACGCGACTGCGATTCGTGCGTCCCGTAGCTTGCGCCGCCCACCGCGTACAACCCTGAGAAGTCGCTCGTAAGGGCGCTCCGGGTCAGCTCCGGCGAAACACCCTGTTCATACACTGCGTGCCCGACTTCGTGCAGTGTTCCAAACAGGCTCGTCGGCAGATGGTGGCGGTCGTAGCGGGTGGTGATGCGAACGTCTTGGCGGGTAAACGAGATTTCAAAGGGATGCGCGGAGGTGTCGAGCCGTCCCCGGGTGAAGTCGTAGCCGAACAGCTCTGCAAGGTGGACGTTAAACGCGCGTTGTTGGTCTTCGGGAAAGTCTAGGGCAAGAAAGTCCCGACGTGGTTCTTGACCACGCGTGTGAATCTCTTCCAAAAGCGGCAAAATGCCTTCTTTGAGAGATGTAAAAAGGTCTTGCAATGTGCGGGTGGTGAGGCCCGGTTCGTACTGCTGTAAGAGGGCATCATACGGATGATCGGTGTACCCGATAGCTCCTGCAAGTCGCTGATTGAGCGTGACCATCTGCTCTAAGTAAGGCGCGAAAAGACCAAAATCTGACTTTTTTCTTGCCTCCGCCCAGACGTCTTGCGACACGGTTTTTAGGCGGGCGAGTTCGGCGGTTAGGGCTGGCGGAATCCGTTCAAACAGACCGACCGCCTCACGGACGCTCTGTACTGTGCGCGTCTGGATAATGTCGGCGGCGGAAACTTCTCGTTCGGCTTGTACAAGTGCGTCTTTTAGTGAGTCCCCCGTCAACCGTTCTTGGGCGAGGCTCGAGAGCGTCGCCAGCTGCTGCCCACGTGTTTCGGCTCCACCAGTGGGCATCTGCGTCCGGGCGTCCCAGGTCAGCACTGAAATCGCATTCAAGATATCGTTGACCTGAGCCACTTGTTCTGTCAACTCTTTGTACGCACTCATACCTCTCCCAAACGTTCCCACAACCTCGCCCACGCGTGTAAACCCTCAAAAAGCCGAGGAATTCTAAAAAACTCGTTAGGCGAGTGGATATCTTCATCCCCGACGCCGAACGCAAAAAACACCGTGTCCATATCCAGCAAACGCTGGAAGGTCGCGCAGACAGGCACGGTGCCGCCGACGCCGACAAAGAGCGGGTCTACGCCGTAAAGGTCGCGTAAAACGATTTGTGCGGCGCGCAAACCACGATGCTCGAGGGGTAAACGGTACGCGTCTGCGCCGTGTTCAGACGCTTGCACATCTAACCGGACACCTCCTGGCAGGTGCGCTTTCAGGTGGCTGACGACCCTTTGCACGATATCTTGTGGGTTTTGCTTCGGTACCAGACGGCAGGTAAGTTTGGCGTGTGCCTCGCTGGGAATGACGGTTTTGTTCCCCTCCCCTTGATAGCCCCCCCACAACCCGTTGACCTCTAAAGTGGGTCGGTGCCACTGACGCTCGAGCGTCGTATAGCCCGCTTCACCGTAAGGTGCAGAACTCCCAACTTCAGCCAGATATGCGGTTTCATCAAACGGTAACGCCGCCACCGCTTGCCGCTCTGCTGGGGTCAGCTCTTCGACCGCATCGTAAAAACCTTTTACGGCGACACGTCCGTTTTCGTCGTGCAAGCTGGCGACAAGGCTCGCTAGAACGTGCAGCGGATTGGCGACGCCGCCCCCATGTCGCCCTGAATGGAGATCTTTACCTGGGCCGTACACGGTAAATTCCAAAGCAGCTAAACCCCGGCTGCTGACATTTAGAGAAGGCGTATCAGCGCGCCACATCGCCCCGTCTGCGGAGATGACAAAATCCGCCTGGAGGCGCTGTGCGTGTCCACGGATAAAACCCTCCAAGTTCGGACATCCAACCTCCTCTTCGCCTTCAAAAAGAAATTTGACGTTGAGGGGTAAGCGGCCTTCGCTGGCAAAAAACGCCTGCGCCACCTTGATGGTCGTGAGGAGGGGCGCTTTATCGTCGGAGATACCGCGAGCGTAAATGCGCTCGTTTCGGATAGTTGGGGTAAACGGTGGAGAGTCCCACTTCCCCAACGGGTCGGGGGGCTGCACGTCGTAATGTCCGTAAACCAGCACGGTGGGTCTATCCGGTGCGCCGAGCCACTCGGCAAAAACGACAGGGTGACCCTCTGTTCCAAAGATTTCGGCAGTGAGCGGGCCTGCTGCCCTGAGCTGCTGCAACACCCAATGTGCGGCGCGAGTGACTTCATTTTTGTAGCGCGCGTCTGTACTGATACTCGGAATTGAGGCGAACTCGAGTACCTCGCGCAAAATATCGTCTTTATGCGCGTCCAGATACTCGTAAACGTTCATCTACTTACCCCCGTCAACCGACAAGACTTGTCCGGTAATCCAATTTGCGTAAGGCGACGCAAAAAATAGCACACCGTTGGCAATGTCTTCAGGGGTGCCGAGCCGCCGGAGGGCGATGCGTTCTAGGAGCGCCTGTTGTCCCGCCTCACCGTAAGCATCCCACTGTTTTTCAGTCGTTGGATTCGACCTTACAAAACCCGGTGCGATGTTGTTGACCGTGATGTTCCACGGCCCTAACTCGTGAGCAAGCTGCCGTGTAAGACCGATTTGGGCAGCTTTCGCCGCTGCATATGCCTGAATACCCGTCAGACTGACGCCGAGTCCAGCTCCGCTTGAGATGTTGATGATGCGCCCAAACCGAGCAGCTTTCATGGTGGGCGCGACCGCTTGAGCGAAGTAAAACGCGCCGTCTACGTTGACGCCGAAGATACGCGACCAGTCTTCGGCGCTGACGGTCTCGAGCGGCCTGCCCACCTGCCCGAGTACGCCTCCGGCGTTGTTGACCAGAATCTCGATGCTCTGTCCGCTCGTCACCTCGTTTACAAAAGCCTCGACTGCTGGTTTGTCCGATACGTCTACCAGGCGCGTCTGGAGCTGACCAGAGAGCTTTTCAGCATCTTTTTCGGTTTGAACCAAACCTTCTCTGTTAAGGTCACATACCCACACGTGACCGCCGAGTGAAGCGAACGCCAGCGCAATCGCCCGCCCGAAACCGTGCGCTGCCCCGGTGACGACGACCGTTTGGCCCGAAAAGTCGAAAGTCACGCGTGTTCCAACTGAGCTTGCCGCAAAGCCTCGAGCGCGTCCCAACCCTGCATACGTTTTTCAGCTTCAACCTCGTGGATCAACTCGACGAGCTTTTCTGTTATCGGTGTTGCGACCCCGATTCGCCGTCCCGCCTGAACAATCGCCCCAAGTTGCGGGTCAACTTCAGTGCGGCGTTTGCGTACCGCTAAATCTCGCCAGATACCGCTGTGGGTTTTTGCCGATTTGCGGTTGAACGCGACCATCTCGTCAATCGACCGTTGTGAAACAGTTTCGGGCGTGTCCGGTATAAACGCTTGTGGGTCGAAGCCGTTAAACGCTTCGGGTTGAATCTCGAGAGCGTCAGCGACCCCTAAAACTTCTTGGCCCAGCGCAATGTAAAGTGTACGGTAGTTGGGGTGGTCTAACGCGTCGGCGATTGAGGCGTTCGTTAAGGCGGTGGCAAAGAGCATCGCGCCGTAGGCCAATTTGCCCCAAAGGTAGCCCCAGATATTTGAGGTTGTCACTGCTGCACTGTCAAAGGTTAAAAAAAGCTCGTGTAGTTCTTTGAGCCGTGGTGTTTCCTGACCGTTGAGCTCACCCAAAACGACTGCGCCGCGCCCGCCGTAGTGAATCACACCAGGCTCTTGGTAGTCTGCGCCGAAGTTGACGAACGACCCGATGACGCGGGCCTCTCCAAGCGCGTCGGCCAGCGTCAGCTCATTTAGTCCGTTCTGCACTGAGACGACGTAACCATCTTCGGTCAGGTGAGGTAGAAGTCCAGAAAGGGCTATTTCGGTGTGTTGCGCTTTGGTGCAGAGCAGCACACAGTCCCACTGGCCGATAAGCTTGTCTGGGATAAACGCGGGAACGTAGATGCTAAAGGTTTCGATAGGCCCGACCAAGCTCAAGCCCTTGGCTGAAATGACCTCGATATGTTCTGAGACCGTGTCAACGAGCGTCACGTCGTGGCCCGCTCTGACAAAATACGCGCCCAGCGTGCCACCGATTGCGCCTGCACCCCAGATCAGTACCCTCACGCATTTCCCCAATTGTGCTCGAGCAACTCCCGCGTTTCGGCTATCGCCACCTCCCAGATGGCTTGCATGTCTTCGTCAGGGCGTTCAAAATATCCACCAAAGTTGCCTTCTTTTAGATAGTCGCGCAATTCTTGTGGGGCGAGCAGCCGCATATGCGCCGCGTCGATCATCAGTTTTTGCTCACTCGGTAATTCAACCCCCGGTAACCGCGTCCAAGGAAAGTTCTCCATCCACGACGCGTGCGAGGCTTGTGGGTCGATCTCATGAACCTTTTGCAGTGTCCGGGGCGCGTTCCACCAGTTGTGAAACTTGACGCGGCAACTGGGATTATCTGCCATCCACTCACTGACGAAGCCCTGCGCGGGTGCGTTCCCACCGTGCCCATTGACGATCAAAATACGCCGAAAACCGTTCTCGGCGAGACTGTCGAGGAGGTCTTTTACCATTTGCAAGTAAGTTGCCGTGCGTAAGGTAAGGCTACCTGGATAGGCGCGGAAGTAGGGCGTCAGGCCGTAGTTGACGGTGGGGAATACCGGAACGCCGAGGGGTTCGGCAGCTTCTAACGCAGCGCGTTCCGCCAAAATATTATCGACACAGAGGCTTAGATAGGCGTGTTGTTCGGTTGAGCCAAGGGGCAGGACGGCTCGGTCGTCGTGCTTAAGGTAGTCTTCAACGTGCAGCCAGTTCATTTCGCAGATGTTCATAGGTTCTCTTTTCATGTCGCAATTTTTCAACAAGGGGAAGGAGTTGGGTCTCGACGGAGTGAGGTTCCGGGGTATGACGGTACTCGAAAGTTTGGGTATGGGCCGGTGCCGCCGCTGCGACAGCTTCCGAACCTGTGGCGTAGACCACTACCTCGCTCCAGGCGAGCAGGGCAGCGAGGTCGGGGCTGTTTAGAGTACAGGGGCGCACGTCAGCGTCCGGCGCGTAGCGGACGACGCCGCGTTTCATCGTCGGCAGAAATTCGGGGAATGTTGCGACGATGCCGAGCCGAACTTGGGGCGTGAGTGCGTCGAGGGCCGAGCACGTGTCGTCGGAGAGTAAAAAGTTGATGGAGACGAGCGGTTGCGCGTCTCCGAGCAGTTTTCGTACAGCTTGCTCACGGTGGCCCAAGGTCACGATAAGGTCGGACTGGGCCACATATGCAGGTTGCGGGGGTTTTGCCAACTCCGCCAGCGTCATCCCCCTGATGCGGTCGGTCGGGTTCAAAAAACCTCGTAGCGCAGCTATGTAGGCTCGAGTCGCTGCCGGAAAAATCCCGACGAAGATCAGCTCGAGCGGCCTGGCTACGTGGTAACTGCTCGCTTTGAGCTGAACGAGGTGCGCCAGTTCGCCTGCCTCGTAGCCGAGCTTGTAGGCGCGCTCGATGCATTCGTCGGCTAGGCGGTGGAGCGCCGTAAAATCGCGTGAGGGTGGCGTTGCGGGGAGGTCGGTGACGTACGTTCCCTTACCTGGAACCGTCTCGAGCAACCCTTCTTGCAGCAGCTCTTTGTAAACCTGGGACACTGTAGCGGGCGCAATTCTTAGGGTGCTCGAGAGCTCCCTTACCGACGGCAGCTGGCTGCCGCGCACGATGTCACCACACGCGACGCCGTACTCGAGCTGTCCGCGCAGTTGCGCTCGGACAGAAAGAGGCAGGGAGCGGTCGAGATAAAAGTTCATCAAGGAAACTCAGGAAACCCGAACCTATTATGAGGTCGTCTCATGGGGCCGCACTTCAGCGTCGTCGTAAAGGTGGCACGCGGTAAGGTGGTCGGACGTGAACGCTGGCGGGTGCGTCTCGAGGCGAGGTTTTTCGACCTTGCAGCGCTCAAACGTGTGGGGGCAGCGTGTATGAAAGGCGCATCCGCTCGGCACCTTGAGCGGACTCGGCAGCTCTCCCTGTACAGCCGGGGCCGTATTCTTTTTCGCCGGGTCGAGGTCGGGTGCGGCGGCGAGAAGCGCCTGTGTATACGGATGCTGCGGGTTTGCAAAGATGGTTTCCGTATCGGCAACTTCGACGACGTTACCCAGGTACATCACCGCCACGCGGTGCGAGATGTGATGCACCAGTCTCAGGTCGTGCGCGACGAACAGCACCGTCAACTCGAGCTTTTCTTGAAGCTCCAAAAGCAGATTGACGACCTGCGCCTGTACCGACACGTCGAGCGCCGAGACGAGTTCGTCCGCGACTAAACATTCGGGTTCGACCGATAGCGCACGCGCAATCCCGATACGTTGCCGTTGCCCGCCCGAAAATTCGTGTGGAAGCCGCTGCGCGGCACTTTGGGGTAGACCGACGAGCTCGAGCAGTTCAGCAATTCTTCCTTTGACCTCATTTGCCGCGCAGATGCGGTGGACGTTCAAAGATTCGGCGAGCGTTTGTTCGACGCTCATCCGTGGGTTCAGCGAACTGTAGGGGTCTTGAAAAACCATCTGCACGCGGCGGTTGTACGCCCGCAGTGCCCCGCCGCGCAACGCACGCACGTCCTCGCCGCCATACTCGATGGTACCGTCCTCAGCCTCGTAAAGCCGCACCAGGCAGCGCGCCAGCGTGGATTTACCACATCCTGATTCGCCGACGATGCCCAAGGTTTCGCCTCGCTTAACCTCGAGCGTTACGCCCGTAAGCGCCCGCACCACGGGTGGCACCGCGCCGCGTAGCCGTCCCCAAAACGGCTGTCTGACGGGGAACGTCTTGGTCAGGTTTTGCACCCGGAGGAGCGTCTCGCTCACGCGGCTACCTCGCTAGGCAAAAGGTCGTGATGAACACAAGCGGAGAGCTGACCGGGCGCGACCTCTACGAGCGGCGGCACGCCCGCCCGACACGCACCGCTGGCGTAAGGACAGCGCGGCGCGAAGGCGCACCCGTCAGGTAGCTCGAGCAGGTTGGGGGGTGCGCCGGGGATAGGAGCAAGGGGTTGCCGCCGTGACCCTTCGCCGGGGAGTGAGCGCAGCAACCCGAGGGTATAGGCGTGGCGAGGTGTCCGCAGGAGCGCCGCAACGGGCGCGGTTTCAACGATGCGCCCGGCGTACATGACAGCTACCCGGTCACAGGTCTGGGCCACGACGCCGAGGTCGTGGGTCACGATCACGACGCTCATCCCGAGCTGGTCTTTAAGGCCCAAGAGCAGTTTCAAAATTTGGTCTTGAATCGTCACGTCGAGGGCGGTCGTCGGTTCGTCGGCTAACAGAAGTCTAGGATTCGACGCGAGCGCAATTGCAATCATGGCACGCTGGCGCATCCCGCCGGAAAACTGGTGGGCATAGTCGCGCAGGCGCTCACGCGGAGAAGGGATGCCGACGAGCGACAAGAGTTCTTCGGCCCGGTCTCTGGCAGCTTTTTTAGAAAGCTGTTCGTGTTCGTGCAAGCTTTCTAAAATCTGCTCACCGATGGTAAGCACCGGGTTAAGCGCTGTCATCGGTTCTTGAAAGATGATGCTGATCTCACCGCCAGAGACCTTGCGTAACCGTTTCGGGGAGGCTTTCAGCAGGTCTTCGCTTAACCACTGCACTTCGCCCTCTAACCTCGTCGGAGGGCGCAACAACCGTAAGATCGAGCGCAGCGTCACGCTCTTGCCCGATCCGGACTCGCCGACGATACCCAGGACTTCACCCGGATAAACCTCGAAGCTGACGTCGTTGACAGCTTGCAGCTGCCCCCGTGAGGTCGAGAAGGTTGTCCTCAGATTGCGTACAGAAAGAATCGGTGTACTCACGCGCGCGGCCTTAAAAGGTCGGCGAGTCCGTCCCCGATGAGGCTGAACGTCACTCCCGCGACGGTCAACGCTAGCCCCGGAAACGTCGTCATCCACGGGGCCGTCACCATAAAGTTCTTGCCGTCGGCGACCATCACGCCCCATTCGGCGGTCGGGGGTTGTGCGCCGAGGCCCAAATAGCCTAGCGACGCGCCGAGCAAAATACCGAGCGACATGTCGGTCATGAGGTAAACGATGGCGGGTGTGACGGCGTTGGGTAACAGGTGGCGGAAGATGATCCTGGCGGGTGAATACCCCATCACCTTCGCCGCTTGCGCGTACTCGGCCTTCTTTTGAACGAACATCTCACCGCGAACCAGCCGCGCGTAATAAATCCAGCCTACCGAACTTACAGCGATATAGAGGTTGAGCAGGCCGGGGCCTAAAACCGCGACGATGGCAATGACCAGGACCAGAAAGGGAAACACGACGACCACATCGACGATGCGTCCGAAGATGGCGTCGAGCCAGCGTCCGTAGTAGCCGGTCAGCGCCCCGATCAAGGTGCCGAAGATAAAGGGAAACAGGGTGGTAAAAAGGGCAATTTGCAGGTCAACTCGAGCGCCCCAAATTACCCGCGAAAGGATATCACGACCAAAATTATCGGTGCCGAAGGGGTGCGCGGCGCTCGGCGGCTGCATCAGGGCGGCGTAGTCGAATTCGGCCGGGTCATAAGGGGCGAGCCGAGCTGGGAAAAAAGCCGTTACTAAAAATACGGCGAGAAGCAGCAGGCCGACGAGCAACGTCGGTTTAGGGCGAACGCGCAGGAGGCTGCGAGGGGCGTTACGGTTACTAAGCGCAGGGGTAGCCATTAAAAACCTTCTTTAGGCGTACTCGGTACGTGGGTCGAGCGCAGCGTAAACGAGGTCGGTAAGGAGAAACACGAGTGAGACGAGGAGCGCAAAAGTCAGCGTCAAACCTTGAATGACGGCGTAGTCGCGCCCGAAAATGGCGTCAACCATAAGGCGTCCGACGCCGGGAATCGCAAAAACGGTTTCAGTAATGACCGCGCCGCCGATCAATTGTCCGATGCTGAGGCCGAAAAGCGTTACGGTCGAGATAAGTGCGTTACGCAAAATATGTTTGAGAACGATCACTCGCCTTTTAAGACCTTTCGACCGGGCAAACTCAACGTATTCAGCGTCAAAGACCTCGATAATCGACGCGCGCAGGTTACGCATCAGAACGGCTGCCAAGTAAAACCCCAGTGAGAGTGCCGGTAAAAAGAGGTAGTAGGCGTTCTCGGCGAAGTTCCTTCCGATACCGCCTACCGGAAACCAACCGAGGCGTGCGCCGAAAAAGGTCAGGAGTTGTAGACCGATATAAAATACCGGTACGGAAAGACCGACCTGAAAAACGCCGCGAATCAGTGCGTCTACCCAGGTACCGCGGGTAAAGGCGGCCAAGATAGCCAAAGGGACGGCGAGCAGCGCCGCGAGGACGGCGGCGTAAAGCGTTAGGTAGAGCGTTACCGGCATCCGCTGCGCGATTAGCGTAACGACGGGTACCTTCAGATTGATCGACGCGCCCAAGTCGCCCTGAAAAAAGTTTTTGATAAATATCCCGAACTGTACTGGGAGGGGTTGGTCGAGCCCTAACTGCCGGTTGATGCGTTCAATGGCTTCGGGTGTAGCACGCTCACCTAAGATAGCGCTCGCTGGATCGCCGGGTAAAAGGCGAACCATCACAAAAACGAGTAACATCACGACAAAAAAGGTGGGGATGATCTGTAAAAGCCGCGTTAGCGCGTACTGCCATCTGTTCACTGAGCCCCCTCACTCGTGTGGGTAGCTGATACTGACTCAAAATAATCTAGAGCTACCTGCTGAAGGTGCAGCCTCGAGCGAGGCTGCACCCCACATCGGACTTACTGTTCCAGGTACGCACCCTTAAAGATGTTGTTACCTAGAGGAATCTGCACAAAGCCTTCGACCGACGCCTGGAGCGCAACTGGAAAAGGCGTTTCGTACAAAAATACAATGGGCGCTTCGTCCATATAGATAGTTTGAATCTGACGATACTCCTCGGCCCGCTTTTCGGTGTCGAGTTCACCCTGGCTGTCGGCAAAAAGGGTGTCGATCTCGTCGTTTTGGAAACCCGTGTAGAGAGATTCGATATTGTCGAAAATGGCGAAGTACGAGGTGATCTGACTCGGGTCATTGATATCGTTCGTCCAGCCTGCGACGCGCATATCGAAGTTGGCGCTCCGGTAACGCTCGGCTTCGGTTGCTGCCTCGAGCTGTTCGACCGTAATTCGCACGCCCAGCGCGCCCCACATATCTTGTAAGGCCGTCGCTAACGCAACATCGTTGGCGCTACCGGTCGTGGTCAAGATCGTCACGTCAAAACCGTCCTCGTAGCCTGCTTCAGCAAGTAGCGACTGGGCCTGCTCGAGGTCGAATGGGTAGCCCGTCCCCTCGGCGTAAAGGGGCGTCGTTGACGACATGTAAGACTGCATCGGGGTCCCGTTACCGAACGCGACGACCTGAATCAGCGCTTCTTTGTTGGTGGCGTAGTTGAGCGCCTGACGCACCCGGACGTCGGCTAAAGGATTGACCGAGCCGTCGTTCAGCTCCGGACGGTTATTCATCAGCACCGTGTTGACCTGCGTCGAAGGGAACAGCTCCATATTGAGGCGTGAGTCGGCGTCAAGCTCAGCTACGCGGCTTAGAGGAATCGACTCTGCACCTTGAAGTTCGCCTGCCTGGAGCCGCAAGATACGGGTGTTGTCGTCGGTGACGATTTCAAAACGCACCCGGTCGAGGTAAGGAAGCGGCTCGCCGTCCTCGCCCATTTCCCAGTAGTAAGGATTTTTCTCCATCACCATGTACGAGCCGCGCTGCCACTCACTGACGACGAACGCGCCGGAACCGACTGGCATCTCAGCAAACGCCTCGGCTTTTTCGGCGTCGGTTTCTCCGGGGGCCGCTTCAAAAAGCTTTTGCGGCATGATCGCTGAGTTAAACGTGGCTAGGGCGGCACGCAAGGTTGCGTCGGGGCGGGACAGGGTGATCGTGACCTCACCGTCACCGGCTTCGACCGACGCAACAGACTCGAGCGTAAAGTTCCAGATGCCGTTCTCCGGGTTCCGCGCCCGGTCGAGCGACCATTTGACGTCGTCTGCCGTAATCGGCGACCCGTCGGCGAACATGATATCGGGACGTAACGTCACCGTGTAGGTCAGGCCGTCATCTGACGGCGTAACTTCGGTAGCGAGGCCCGGTTGCACGCCGGTACCGTCTTCGGTGGGTTGCAAAAGGGTGTCGTAAAGATTCGTGAGTACCCAGATGTCGAGGTTGGCGTCGTTTAAGACGGGATCCAAAAAGAGCGAGTCGGCGTAGCGCCCGTAACGCAGTTCACCGCCGCGCGTCTGAGCCAGCGCCGTACCGAGCAGGGTTAAACACAGACTCAAAATGAGGGGGACGATTCTTCGCATGAATGACCTCCGGGTAACAGTCGGGAGGGTTCCAACTGCGAACCGCAGCTGGTCGAGCAACTGTTATAGCAGACTGTAACAGTTAATAGATATACAGTCAACTGTTAAAGGTTTCGTTGAGGCCAGGCAGGGAAATAGGGTAAAGCGCCTCGAACGTCGCCCCAAGGCCTAGTGCGCGAGCGTCATTTTGATGTGCGGTTACGATCTGAAGTCCTATCGGAAGCCCACGGCTGAGGCCGCAGGGGATAGAGAGCGCCGGGAGGCCGAGCAGATTGAAAGGGCCGGTAAAGTGCATCTCGGCGGCCCCTTCGTCGCCGGTAACGCTCGGGTCTTCGGCGGGCGCAACCCAAGGAGCTGTCGGCGTCAGCAGCGCGTCTACGGAAAGGAACATCTCTGCGAAGCGTCGCTGCAAAGCCCTCTGAAACCTTTGCGCTTTGAGGTACGCCGTCGCAGAGATGGTTAGACCCTGCTCGAGCTGCGTCAGCGTCTCCGGTGCAAAGCCTGCGCGGCGCGCCAAGAGGTTTTCCTCGTGAATCAGGCTTGCTTCGGGCAACAAAATGTCCAACAGGGCGCTGTTTGCGCGTTCGATATCCGGCATCCTGACCTCGACAATCTCTGCTCCGGCGCTGCGAAACACGTCGCACGCTGAATGAAAAGCTTCCAAAACGACCGGTTGAACTTCGGTACGCTCGAGGTAGTCGGGATCAACACCCAGGCGCACACCTTTGAGGTTCGTGTCCGCTGTCTCGCCCCATACAAAGCTATGGCCCGTAAGGACTCCCAGCAGCGCCGCCACGTCACGGCTGCTACGGGCAATTGGGCCGACATGATCGAGCGACCACGACAGCGGAAAAACACCCTCCGCGTCAACTAACCCGTAACTCGGCTTAAATCCGGCGACCCCGCAGTAAGACGCAGGAATACGAATCGAACCGCCCGTATCTGTTCCTACTGCGGCGCAGCATAACCCCGCTGCAACTGCGGCTGCACTACCGCCCGATGACCCTCCGGCGGTGCGCGCCGTATCGTGCGGGTTCAGCGTTGGGCCAAAGTCCGGGTGAACGACGCCGTAGGCGAACTCGAGCAGGTTGGTTTTCCCTAAGCTGATCGCGCCCGCTTCTTTAAGACGGCGTACAATTCCGGCGTCGACTGTGGGTACATCGTCTGCACGTACCCTCGAACCACACGTTGTCCGTACCCCGCTGGTGGTAACGAGGTCTTTAAGCGCCACCGGAATCCCGTGCATCGGCCCACGGTCTAAACCCCCGAACAGTTCTGCTTCGGCTCGCTCTGCTTCTCGTCGCGCCGCCTCCGCTGTAACAGTGATAAAGGCGTTGAGAGACGGATTTAGCTGCTCAATGCGCCCCAGCAACGTCTCGACAAGCTCCACCGAAGAGAGCTTTTTCTGACGGTACGAAGTAGCGATGGTTGCAAGGGAGTCGAAATCGTTCATAATGGGTTGCTCCAATATTCCAAGTAGCTTTGTGAAGAGACACAGTACATTTCTCTAAAAACAGGCGTTTCGGGACTGCAAAGATGTGGGCGTCATCCATAGACAACCCAAAGCTACCCCAGAACGAGCGTCACGGCAAAACGTTAAAGTCGGATGATGGACGAGCTGACGATACTCGAGCTTCAAGCACTGATGGCTTCTGGTGAAGCTACCGCACATTCGCTGGCTGAAACCTACCTAAACCGCGCCCGGCAGGTCGATAACCAAGGCCCGAAACTCAACGCGGTTATTGAACTCAACCCAGGCGCGCTCGAGATAGCCGCCACACTAGACGAAGAACGCCGTATCAGTGGGTCACGCGGCCCGCTTCACGGTATCCCCATCATGCTAAAAGACAACATCGACACCTCTGACGAGATGATGACGACGGCTGGCTCACTGGCGCTAGCAGGCTCAAGACCTAAGCACGACGCGCCGCTCGTTCTAAAGCTCCGCGCTGCGGGCGCAGTTATTCTCGGCAAAACCAACTTGAGCGAGTGGGCCAACTTCCGTTCGCCGCGCTCGAGTAGCGGCTGGAGCAGTCGCGGGGGGCAGACGAGAAATCCTTACGCGCTCGACAGAAACCCCTGTGGTTCATCGTCGGGGTCAGGCGTCGCGGTCTCGGCAAACTTATGCGCCGCCGCCATCGGCACGGAGACGAACGGGTCGATTGTCTGTCCGGCTGGTGTCAATGGCGTGGTGGGCCTTAAGCCCACGGTGGGCTTGATCAGCGGTCGCGGCGTCATCCCGATTGCGCGCTCGCAAGACACCGCCGGGCCGATGACGCGCAGTGTGGCGGACGCGGCTATTTTGCTCGGCGTGCTGGCAGACACTGAACCGCAGCATATGACCGACTACACGCAGTTTTTAGTCGATGACGGCCTGAGAGGGGCGCGTATCGGGGTAGCTCGAGCTTTTTTCGGCTTTCACGAACGAGTGGACGCGGTACTTGAAGAAGCGTTAGCAGCGATGCGTGCAGCGGGTGCCGAACTCATCGACGTTGACCTGGAACCCGGCGCAGCTTACAGCGAAAGCGAATTTGAAGTTCTGCTCTATGAGTTTAAGAACGGCCTCAACGCCTACTTGCAGGGCTTGGGGCCGGACGCGCCGGTACGGTCTTTGGAAGACGTGATCGCCTTTAACGAAAAACAAGCTGAGCGCGTGACGCCCTACTTCGGGCAAGAATATCTGCTCCAAGCCCAGTCGAAAGGGCCTCTGAGCGAACCGGCTTACCGTAAGGCGTTGGCGCGTAACCACCGCCTATCACGGAACGAAGGGATAGACGCCACACTTGAGCAGCACGGGCTCGAGGCGCGACCAACGGCCCTGCCTGGACGACCGACCTGATTAACGGCGACCACGCTTCTGGCGGCAGTTCGTCGCCCGCAGCGGTTGCAGGCTATCCGAACCTCACTGTGCCCGCAGGGTTTGTGGAGGGTTTGCCGGTCGGCATTTCTTTTTTTAGTACGGCGTATCAAGAGCCTACCCTACTCAAACTTGCCTTTGCCTTTGAACAAGCGACCAAGCACAGACGCCCCCCTGAGTTTTTAGCCTCAGTAACGCCCTGAGCAGTAACAATTATGAGCGTTAACAATTAACGTAGGCGCGAAAAAATGGTGATCGTCATGGGAGCCTCGTATTCATGAAAGATAGTTCGGATAAATATACAGCAGGCTTGACGAGATAAAATTATGTATTGCGCTGCAAAACAGTATTGCCCCGCAAAACGCTGTCAAAGCTTTTTCCACCGAACCGTCTAACAGTCGGTACCTTATCGCTTCGGCGTACCGCACCCTCGAGAAGTTGCGGCGACTCCTCTCGAGCAAGGTAGCGCAGCTTTTAGCGGTCAACCGCACCCGCATGAATTACCATGAGCACTTCTCCCGGATGATCGACGACTGGAACGCGGGAACGTAGAACGTCGAGACGTACTTTCAGGCACTTCTCGCCTTTGCCGAAACACTGAGCGCCGAGGAGGAGCGGGGACTACGCGAAGGTCTCAGCGAGGAAGAGTTGGCGGTCTTCGACCTCTTGACCCGGGCCGACCTGCCGCTAGACGACGCCGACGAACGGCGGGTCAAAGAGGTTGCCAAAGCTCTTTTGACGACCTTGAAAAGGGAGAAACTTCGTCTCGACTGGCGCAAATATCAGCAGTCGCGGGCAGCCGTCAAAGTTACCATTGAACGGCTGCTCGACGAAGGCTTGCCCGAGGTGTACGACACGGCGGCATTTGAGGGGGCAGCGAGCGCCGTGTACGAGCACGTCTTTGAGCAGTACGCGGGGGGCAAGTCGGAACCGGCGTCGTGAGTCTGTACCCAAGTTCTGAAGCTGTATTCACGACGTCAAAAGATGACGCTAGAAAAACAGCGACGACTGAGGCTGTGACTTGCACCGCTTGCTGTAACGCGACGCAGTTAAAAGGTCGATTTGGATATTGAACTCTTTTCGTATCCACCCCTGCACCCGTTTGCACGTCCATTTTTGACCCTGGGCCGTTCTACCGGAAGCGAGCGCGAGGTAGAGCTTTTGCTCCTGCTCCGCACTCAGTAGCCGACGCCGGACCGTACTTGGGGGACGGCGGCGCATCGGTAAAAAGTTATCCGGCCCTGTGTTTTGGGCCAGCCAATATCCACAGATGCAGATCGAGAGTGTTGTTCGCCGGGTGACTTATAAGATGTGGTGACGCCTCAAATGCCAGATATTTTACTGCTCGCCGAACGTCTCACAAATAGGCTCGAGACGCAGTATCCAATCTCTCGAGGTGGAAAATGAAAAGCGTCCGTTGTCTGATTTTGGTCCTCGGCTTTATACTCGTCGCTTGTGGAGGCGGTGACTCATCGGCCCCTGGTGGGTCGCCAAGTTCTTACATCGGTTCTTGGACGTGGACACTCACTGCTTATGACATTGACGGCGGCGGGACGGTCGGAAGCGGTGAGTTCAGTGTGCAAAACTTCTCTGAAAATCCAGGCAGGTTTGAGGGTAAGGGTGCTGGTAGTTGGGCGAATTGCGAAGGTTGGTGTTCTCCAGATTCGGGTGGAGCCGCCGAGATGTTTACTTACGGACCAAGTTTGACGCTTGTTCTAAATGGTCAGACGCCCGCCCAGCAGTCGCTTCGTGATGGCTGGCTTAACGCAACACGTTTGGTCGCCGCAGGTGCCGATACTTATGAAGGCATAGCTGAGTTTGGTACCTGCTCAGGCCAGGATACCTGCTATAGCAGCACTAAAATCAAGCTTACGAAAGTATCAGGGACGCCCTAAACCAAGCCCAACATCTCACCCCCAGACCCTCTTTTACAAAAGCCGGATTTTTTACCACCCTGCTCCCCCCGATTTCTTACGCTTCAGAGGCAAACTCAGGAGGTTTGTCTTATGCGTAAACTTGCTCTCACCCTCGCTCTTTTTGCCCTTTTCGGCGCGGCCCAAGCGCGCTTTTTCCTTGGCTTCCCAAGCGGCAGCATCGTCGCTGGAGGAGCTACCGTGCCGATGGCGGGTATCCACTTCGGCAGCTACGACGCCTTCGGGAACGTCGGCGGGCGGGTTACGCTCGAGGCTTCCGTGCTCAGCGATCCTGGTTTCGGTCAGTTAATCGAGGGTGGGTCGACGTTCTCTTTAGTTCGGGTGAGCGCACTGTGCTGTACGCGGGCGTTGGCGGCGGTTACGCGGCGTTCGGGCCGCTCGGCGAGGTATTTGCAAGCGGTTTTGTCGGTGTGGATTTCGACGCGGCGAGCACCATCAGCCTTTTTCTCGAGCTGAACCCGCGTTACGTTTTCGACGGTTCGACACTTATTCATGTGCGTTCAGGCATCAACTTCCAGTTCGGCGGCTCTACAGCCACAGCGCGCCCGACAGCTGTTTCAGCAGACTCGGAAGACCAGGAAGACGAAGATGATTCGGTGTGGCTTGAGCCCTACGACCCAGAGGACGCCGAGCCGAACGGCTAGCCCATGCCCCGCGCCCCCAAAGCCACAGCCCGCCGCTTGCCCCAGGCCAAAACACCCGCTACGGCGTGGCGTGACCGGGGGACGGCGCGGCTCACAGGCGGCTCATCACAAAGCGTGGTTGCCGACGGCGCGCGAGGCAACCGACAAACTGCACGCCAAGATAGACGCACTCGAGGCAAGGCCAAAACCATACACGGGGATATAGTGCTCTTTACCATGCACCTTTAGGGGCCGCTAAACCGACCGAGCACGGCTGTTATCTCGACATCATCGAACACCTGGTCGAGTACGGCGGTGAACTGCACCAAGAGACGCCGAAGACGGCGGCAGGTGCGCGGCGCGTTCCGATAGCCCTGGCGCTCGCCGAGACGCTAGAGCGGCACATGCAAAAGATGGACGCTTTGGCTGACGAGCAGGGGAGAGCGCCGAGCCCGCTGATGTTCCCGTCGTCGGTAGGAACGCCGCTCGAGTTGCGGACTATTTACCGGGGGCTGGGAACGTTGAACACAGATCTGAAATTGCCCCGCAGCACCATGCACCAGTTACGCAAGGTCTACGCTTCACACATCACGCGCGACCTGATCGCTTCAGGCACCTACTCACCGAAGCTACTTGCTCGCCCGTTGGGACATACGAAGGCAGACGTTGCCCTATCGGTCTACTCGCTTATCAGCGACGATGATTACAACGCGGCGGTGCTTGAGCTTGGCTGAGCGTTTGGATATGGTGACGGATATGATTCTTGGAGATGGTCAAAAAGAGGAGACGGTGAAACTGAAAGTTTCACCGTCTCTGACTCTTTTAACGCTCTGGTCGGGGTGACATGATTTGAACATGCGACCACTTGACCCCCAGGCACGGCGGGGCTTATTAGGCTTGTACGGTAGGCGCGGGTTATGTCGTGCTAGACGCAGTTGCATGGTAGACTTTGTTAGATAGTTACGGGCAAAAAAGGCTGTTTTGGATAAGTTGGCACACAAGCGGCACACAGAATAAGGGGCTTGATTATGGAAGAGAGAATCAAAAAGCCGCGTGGTGTGGCTGCTACTGCTGCTGGGTTGAGTAAGCCACAAATCAAAATTTTAATATGGATACATAGGGCAAGCCTTAAAGAGCTTGCTTCTAAGGGTGCGGAGCAGAACGCTGAAAAAATAAGCTTTAGAAAAATACCCTGGTCAGCTAAAAAATTTTACGATGAAGCTCCGACACGCGCACAAGAATCCAGTCTTTCTACATCTCTAGGTAGGCTTGCAGAGCGCGGGCTCGTTGCACTGTATGACGCTACTGATGGAAATGGTGTGAAACCGCGTACTACACACGTCAAAATGACAAAGGCAGGTGAAAAAGTTGCGAGCATGGGCATGACAAAACGGCAGTATGTCATACGCGATGAAATAGCAGAACTGAGAAAATTCAAGCATTCTTGTGTCAAAGCGAGAATGCTTCAGCATGAAATACGCCCATCGGTAGACATCCTCCCAGTTGTAAGTAAGATTCTTGGCTTGAAAAAGTCGATCCCTACCGAAAGCGGACTTCACCGTGAAGAGTTTCTAAAAGATTTTGACCTGTGGGTAATCTTTGACGAAGTTTACCGAGGGCTAGCTCGAGCCATCAGGAAACGAGCCAAGAAAGTAGGCGACGACCTTGAACCAGATGAGGTTGCCGATTCCGAAATGCTCACCGACAAGCATATCGAAGCCACATTTCCAACCGACCCAATTGACCCTGAAATTACGATTCTCTACTAACCTTATGTTAGCCGTTATGTAACGTAATAACGGCTAACATAAGCGAACAAAGTACGTGTAGCACACAAAAACGCTTGATAACTGCATATAAACAAGTTAAGCTCACCGTAACAGGAGGTGAGCTTTTAACTTATCCGTAAGTAAACAAAAAGCCGCTCGAGGGTGTCCGCACTGCCAAGCACAAAACACCCTGAGCTTAGCCGTGAACACGGAGGTTCACTAATGTCTAATCTAGCAGCACCCGAGCCAAGCCGTCCAAACTCCACAAGTCGGTATCTCAAAGTGCCGGACGTAGCCGCACTTATAGACGTGCCTGCAAGTACGGTTTATGACCTTGCACGGCAAAAGCGAATCGGCGGGATGGTGCGCTTTGGGCGTCATATCCGGTTTGACCGAGACGAACTCGAGCGGTGGCTCGAACAGGGCGGCGAAGGGCAGGCCACGTAATGAAAAACCGCTCAGAACTAGGGCAAGATCAGAGCGGGGGCAAAAACAGCGGGGCGGCTGCCGAAGCAATTCTACCACTCGCTACCCGTATCAACGCCTTGCACCACGAAGTAGAAACGCACAAAACGCAGATGCTTCTTAAAGCCCGTGCCGCTGGTGAGCTGTTACTCGAGGCAAAAGACACCGTGCTTCATGGTGAGTGGCAAGACTGGCTCGAGGCTAACTTTGAGGGGAGCGGACGAACCGCCAGGGCATATATGCGGATTGCAAGACGCTGGGATGTGATTCAAGCAAAACGGCAGAGCACTGCCACTTTGTCGATCTCTGAAGCATTACAGCTTGTCCGCTACGGTTACAGGAGGGGGCGCGTGTGAGCGCCCCTTCACTCGACCTCGAGCAAGCCGTCACCCAACTCTCAACTTTCTACCCGCCGAACCCCCACAGACACGGGTGCATGACCGACCTGTACGAAAACACCGCCGGTGTAACCGTCAAACGCTGCACTACCCTCGA
>JAABUN010000740.1_pt1 | contig 81204 bp, 72 predicted proteins | sample 5559311 | NCBI WGS metagenome assembly JAABUN01 (sample SAMN10711877, study PRJNA513370) | rock metagenome | isolation source: Antarctica rocks | place: Antarctica: Victoria Land, Siegfried Peak sud | reverse complement strand
CTCCCCGCCAAGCGGCGGCTGCGCGTGGCTCCGGTCCCGCGCCATCGCGCGCCCTTGACCTGGCCCTGCCAGCCCGGTCAGAGGGCCTCACGACGGGGCGATGCCGGGGAACAGACACCTCACCAGGCCAGCCTGTTATAGAATACTGCGAAGCCGCAGTATTCATAAAGCAAGCAAGAAAGAACTCGGGGGCTCCTCCAAGGATCAGACCGGGGCAGGGGTGCCGTCAACAGTAAAGTGCGGCGCGCGGACAGAATATAATCAGCATTATTAGCAGGTTGGGCCTGCTTTTCTCTTGTATGCTTTGGCTGGATGTGGGATAACTGTCTTGCGGTTGATGAGGACCGCAGCGGGTTGCCCCCGCGGTGCTGATGACACCAACGGGGACTGACCATAGAACAGGATGAGTAAGCATCATGTCCCAGACCGACACCAACATGGCCTCCGCAATCAACTCTGCCAAGGCCGACAAGGCCAAGGGCAAGGCCGCCCCGGCGCAGGGCAAGGCCCCCGTCCGCATCCCAGCCCGCCCCATGCAGGGCGTCCGCACCGTCATCAGCCTCGTCACCGCGCAGCGCATCTGCGCCACCGAGGGCATGGCCGCCAAGATGACCACCCTCTACGGGCTGCACCAGGTGGACTACCACGGCGTCCGCGAGGCCACCGAGGAACACCTGATCCGCGCCGCCCAGGCCCTTGAGGGCAACATGGTCAACAGCGACGGAACCCCGAACGAGCGCGCCCTGGAAATCCACATGCAGCGCATCGTCGATGCCTACGTGCGCTCCGCTCACGGAGCAGGCGAGTTCTTCGACAAGAAGGCCGCAGAAGCGCGCATCAAGTCCAGCGCCGTCGCCAACGCCGACCGCGACGAGGACCGCCAGGGCATCGACGGGCTTGAGAACCTGGCCCAGCGCGCGTGCAGCTTCGCAGCCCAGCTCGGCTTGCAGTCATACGCCATCCTGGCCGCGGCACACGGGGCCGTGGACGCCTATGCCCACGTCTGCGGCAAGGACTGGAAGCCATACGAAGGCACCGGCGGCAACGTCAGCACCCAGGCCATCGCCATCCAGGCCAGCGCATTCAACCGGGACTAACCAACAGGGACAGCACCATAGGCGGGGGCCGGATGAAGCCCCCGCCACTTCCGCAGGTCGTTGAACCCGAAAGGCCGATGCCATGCCCGACACGGACATGCACCACGCGCTTGCCCACTTCCGCTGTCTCGTTGTCAGCTACCGGGAGGGCAACCCGGACCCCATGCCCCGCCTGTCCGACCACGAGTGGCAAAGGATACTCAAACAGGCCGCCGGGGACGCCATCGTTGCAGGCGCAACCAGTGAAGACCTGCAAGAGATCGAGGACGACTACCCCTGATCCCCCGCAACGCGCCAACGGGCGGGGACCGGCAGGCTCCCGCTACCCGTCCCACTAAGAACCCGGAGGCCAACATGACCAGCACCGCAACGGCGCAGGGCAGCACGACCCCGCGCGTCCTCAACAAGCACACTCACGGCATCCCGCAGGGAGCCGTCTACATCGGCCGCGGGTCGCCATGGGGCAACCGCTTCGTCATCGGCAAGGACGGCACCCGCGACGAGGTGTGCGACAGGTACGACGCCTGGCTCGACACCCAGCCCGGATTGCTCGCACGCCTACCCGACCTGCAAGGCCGCGACCTCGTGTGCTTCTGCGCCCCGCGGCGCTGCCATGGCGACACCCTGCGCCGCCGGGCGAACCCGCGGCCTTGCGAGGCGGTCTAGCAACCCAGGCGGGGGCCGGACAGGTCCCCGCCGCCCAAGCCACATAGGACGCAACCATGCCCTTGCCAGGAAAAGGACTGCTCCGGCGCGTGCTCCCCGCACCCTTGCCCAAGCACACCGAGGAACGCCTCAAACTCGCCGCCAACTGCCTGCAAGCCATCGCCCTGGCCCTGTTCGGGACAGTGCTGATCGTGCCACACTTCAACGCATCCTTCGTCGTGTCCATCGAGGACCGGACCGCCGCAACCGCCGTCATGGGCGTATCAGAGGTCCTGGCCTTCTACCTGCTCGGCTTCATCCCCACGTCCACGACACCTTAGGAGCGCCAAACTATGACCGGCCTCATGACGGACTTCTTCATCAACCTGGCAATGGCGGGCGCCTTTGGCGGCCTCGCATACCTCGTGCTCCGCCACCTCAACGGCGGACGTTTCTAGGTCAACGACCTGCCCGCAGGCCCGGCAAGGCTAACCCGGCCGGCCCTGCAAGCCAGGCCGCCAAGCCACCAGCGTCGGCCGGCCTCGCCGCGGGTCAACCCCGCCCTTGCAGGGCGCCGCGCAGCGCGCGGCTCCGGCACGCGCCCTACGGCAGGGCAGGGACGCCCCGGGCGCAGGCCCCAAGAAGCCCGCGCCCGGCGCGCCCCAGCCCCGCCAGGCTGCATGCCTCCGAGGTTGACCCGCGGCGAGGCCGGAAGGCAAGCAAGGCAGGCAGCCGGCAGTGTCTCAGTTTGAAAGTCCGCTTTCGACCCAAACCGGTCATCAAGCGTCTGGGATGTTTGGCAAGCTACCCGATCTTCTAGTTTTTGCGGCAGCACGCGCCATCTTACGCTTCTCGGTCTCAGAGATGTACCGCTCGTGGCGCGTCTTCTCGGCATCAAGCGCGAAGGTGTCAGCAACTCCAATAAGTCCTAGCCCAATACCACCAAGACCAATGAGCTCTGGATAGCTGGCGTCCCAAGTGGGAGGCCAATATAACGGAAACAGCCCGTAGCCAAATTTCCAGATAGTTCCGGCTATTGCGATAAGCAACAAGGTTAGGCCCGATACAGCGTAGCTCCAAAACAAACGCTCACTGGTCAGTTTAAACCAATTTCCTCTTTGGCAATGAGTGAGGGCAAACGCCAATACGACGCACGCGAGGACAACACAAATTTGGAGGATGGCAGGGGAGCGTTCCATGATGGGGCTTTTAAGTGATGCGCTACCTCTCCGCTAGGGGCTGGAGCATAGGACCAAGACGAGGCTTTGCTCCCGAGTGGTGCGGTCAAAGGCAGCGTGCCCCCAAAGGACCGCTGATGCTCCCTGAATGACCGCTCTCCACCACAAGCCGACATTCAAACTGAGACACTACCAGCCAGCCAAGCGAGGGGCGCCCGGCAAGCGCCGGCGCTACTCGCTACGGGCAGCCCGATCCGCGTTGCGGCGCGCAATCGCGGCGTGCTCCGTCACCCGCTCGGACCCCTGCCCGCGCCGCGCACGGCGGGCCGCGTTGGGACCGATCTTGTTCTGCGGCTCCAACGGGATGCCGCGTTCAGCATGGGAACGGTGGTCAACCCGCGCTGCATGCCCGTGCGCCGACAAGTAGGCGTTCGCCATCTCCGCCCACAAGCGCCGCCACTCCATCGCCAGCGCCCTGTCGTTCCACGCGATCTCCTTCAGGCCGAAGCCCTCCGACCCAAACCGCCGGCACGTCAGCAGCGCCTGGGCATACGGCTTGGGCTGCCCATCGTCGCGCACCGCCCAATGCACGTTCAGGTCCGCCATCATGCCGTCCGCCACGAACGCCGCCCGCACGTAGGCGCAGGCCAGCGCCACCGATTGTTCCTGCGTCAGCTCGAACGGCAGCGCGAACTCAGCCTCGCGGGCGAGCTGGCTGTTGCGCTGCCGCTCGCGCGCCTCGATTGCGTTCCACAGCGTCCCGCGGTCACGGAACCGCTCCGGCGCACCGTCCGGCAGCAGCACCTCCGAAAACACCGGCGCCGTGCCGCGCTTCGCCGGCAGAGGCGCCATCACCCGGTCCAGCCGCTCGTCGTACAGCCGGACCCGCGCACGGTCCGCCGCAACCGCCACCACGCTCTGACCCTTCGAGCGCTGCACCATGCCCAGCCGCAAATGATAGATCGCCATCATCTAACCCCCAGTCCGGCCGGACCCGCCCGACCCGGCCCGACCAGGACCGGTGAAATGTGCACTCTGGCATGCTGGCGGGGGAGGCCAGTCGCACCCTTCCAAATACAGGCTTGCCGCACCCAAGACGTTCCCAGCCAGCGCGATCCAATACTCGAAACCCAGCCGCGGCACCCAGGGCGCCAGCGCCACCGGCAGCAACAGCAGCACAACAAGGCCAAACATCCGTGCCATGAGGTAAGAAGCATTCACCCGACGAGGGTTCCGGCCGAACGGCGCAGGCTCGTGCCAAAGCATGGCGCTGAACAGCATGTTGCCGAACGCCACCGCCAGCGAAGCGCCAATTGCCTGCTGACCCCCGAACCTGCCCTCGTGATGGACCACCAGCGCCCTCACCAACACCAACCCGACAGACCCGCCCAGCGCCAGCTGCGCGAGGCTACCCGGCGGCGCCCGCCACACACGATCCACCAACGGCTGGAACACCAGGTCAAAGGCCAGGTCATCCGTCCGTCGCGCCAGCGTGTGCAGTCTGTCCATGTAGCGGGCCTCCGTGCCGCATGCGCTCCCCGCCGTTTGCCCGCCGGGGCGCCGGTGCCGACTGTTGGCCACGGTGGCGCGAACGGGAACAGGGCAGCAGCGCCCTTGGCCTACTCAAAGGTGAGATACTGTGAGAACGGCACTAGTGTTTCTGCTGGTGTGCAACAGTACGATCTGCCGCCGCTGTATAGCTCAATGCCGAAACACAACAGGACCAGGGCGCACCTGATGGCAAGGCGGCCGACCACCCCCCATCCTCCCCGGCGGCCCTCCTTCACCAGCAGCATGATCGCGCTGACCGTAATCGCGACACTCGCCGCGAAGGCTGCCGTCCCAATCACAGGATTGTCGCCGCGCATGCGGCCATATTGGAACTCGATCAACGCACCAGCCAAACCAGCGACGGCAACGAGCGCAGGCTCGGTCAGGAGACGCCCAACCCCGCGGGCAATGCCCTTGCTGTCTTGGCTACCGGATCGTGCCCGGTTGAGCGGCAGGCGACTGGGAGGGGGCTTGCCGCCAGCTTGCGGAAGCTGGGGGAGCACGTCCGCACTCCGCATGTCGGCCTCACGCGGCGCCGCATGTCGCACCCATGCCAGCACGGCAGGGATCACCGCATACGGCTCCCGACGCGGCAGTCCGAACCGGCCGTGCCGGAACCGCATCCGAACCAGGCTGAACTCCTCCGCAGCCCGCCACCGCGGCGGCTGGTGCTCGTAGAACCGGAACGAACCCGGACGCAGCGCCGCACCGCGCAACCCCTGCGGCACCAGCCGACCCAGCCAGCCCCGCACGCCGCCACGCACCGCACGCTCCAGCCCGGCCTTGATGAGCGCCTGCCGATACACCGAGTTGGCCAGGTCCTCGAACACCTCCGATACGTCCACCCCCACATGCGTCCAGTCCTGCATGAGGCAGATGTGCCACACCCCGGCCCGGCCAGAGACCGTCACCAGCGCCCGTGCCCCTTTCGGGGCGTCGTAGCTGCCCGTCAGCAGCTCCTCCCGCCTGAACTGCCGCCAGAACTGCAAGTCGCCGCCACTGAACGCCGTCATCCCAGGCGGTTGCCCTATCGGCAGGCCCGAAAGACCCGCGGTCCGAGCCTCAGTCTCCAGCCGGCCATACAGCTGGTCCGTCTCCTCCACCGAACCCAACGCCTCGAAGTCCACCACAGGAGCGACGCCGCCCCCTGCCCAATGCTTGAACCGCCATCGGGCATACTCCTGCACCGTCGCATACCGGGTCTTGAACGTCTCCAGGCTGGCCTGGTGGTGGGCATCGTAGGCCGCCTGCATCCTAATTCGTAGCCGACGCCCTGATCGGGACGATATGCGGCTATGAAGCAACACACCCAGCCGATCCCGCTCAGCCGAGTGACGGCGATGCTGCGACAGAGCGTTCGGATCATACAACTCGTTCCTGGTCGGCATTTCCCCGCTCCCTCCTGCTGACGATCAGCCCGGCCAACATCCGCCAGCGCGGCGCAAACAGGCGCATGGACGGCGCAAACACCACTGGTCTCCAGCGGCAGGGAGCCAGTGCCCTCCACCTCTCCCTTTGCCTGGGCGTGTCCCCCGCGAGGGCGGGGGCCAGGCTCTATCGCCGCGAGTGCGGCGACGGAACCGCTAAGCGGCGTTTCCGCCCCTTCGGGGTAACGATCCCTCACGCACGCACGCAAGCAAGCCAGCGCCAGCCCGGGTGTCTGTTCCCCGGCACCGCCCCGTCGTGAGCTGGCCCACCGTGCTGGCAGGGCCAGGTCAAGGGGTGGGTCCTCGCCATGCTCCCCGCCAAGCGGCGGCTGCGCGTGGCTCCGGTCCCGCGCCATCGCGCGCCCTTGACCTGGCCCTGCCAGCCCGGTCAGAGGGCCTCACGACGGGGCGATGCCGGGGAACAGACACCTCACCAGGACAGCCTGTTATAGAATACTGCGAAGCCGCAGTATTCATAAAGCAAGGTAACTGCCCAGGTTGCCTATGACGGATTAGGTTACGCGGAGGTGCGCGATCAGGTGATGTGGCGTTGCGGTGAGTGTGCGCAGCAGATCCCATCCCTGCTTTCGCGCCGTCGAGAGCACCGAGCGGATGATCCCGAAGTCCGTGGCTCCCTGCTCGCAGCGAAATCCGCCTGAGATCTTTTGTCGCAGCTTCATCATCCGCGCGTCGCGCTCGGCGAGGTTGTTGGTGAATGGGACCGCGGGGTCGGACAGGAAGCGGAGCACATCGTGTTTGCGGGTGCTCAGGCGCAGCAGGAGGTTGTGGCCCACCCGGCGCGGCGTGCGTCCGCGGCGGCCTTTTGCCTTGCCGGACGCACGGACCAGCGCGGGCTGCGCTTCATGGAACGCGAAGCCTTGCAGCAGGATCGCGTCGTAGCGCCGCTGAGCCAGCGCGATGAAACCGGGCGGCAGTTGCACGCCCTGTTCGCGGGCAAGGTTCGTCGCATGACAGGTCCGGCGCAGCAGGGTCTGCATCTTGCGCGCCCAATCCTCGCGCTCAATCTCGACCAGCGCCTTGAGTTCACGCAGGTGATGGGCGTTGCACAAGGCGTGCAGCACGCCTTTCAGCGTGTAGTACGGCTTCCAGTGATCATGCATGACGATGCCGGCGACGCCTTGCGGCAGGCTGCCTCGCTTGGGGGACATGCGATAGAACGTCAGCAGGACGGTGGATGCGATGTGCAGCCATTGCGTCTGGCCCCCGATCCGGAACCCTGTTTCGTCGAGGTGCTTCACCGGCGCCGCGGCCACCTGATCGCGCACGGCGGCGGCGAAGCCCTGGAGACGTGCGGCACAACCCTGGCTCATGCTGGCGATCGTCGCCGTTGTCAGGCTCACGCCGAACAGCTCCGCCATCAGCCGGGCCAGACGCTTCTCGGGCAGAAACTGCCAATGCAGGAGATAGACCACGAAGGCCGCGATCCGCGCGCCGTATTGCACCGGGGCTACAACGCCTTCAGGAAACGCCGCGCGCGTGCGCGCGCCACAGGCCGGGCATTGGCATTGATGGGCGCGATGTTCGGTGACGACCAGAGGCCGCGGTTCGGGCAGGTCGAACACTTGGCGGGCGGTATGGTCGGCGGCCATCGCCTCGCTCAGCGCAGCACCGCACCCGCCACAGACTTCGGGAAAGTGATCGACCGTGGCATCCGGCGTTTCGGTGCGGCTCAGCGTCCTGCCGGGATGGCCTTTCTGGCCGCCGGTCCTCTTGCCAGAGCGTTCGCGCAGGCTGCTGACACGCGCCGGCTTCTTCAGACCATCGCTGGACGGTGGCTTGCCGCTGTTGCCGCTGTTCAGCCCAAGCTGACGTTCCAGTTCCGCCACCCGCACGACCAACGCAGCGTTTTGGGTGCGCAACTCAGCAATGACCGCTTCATAGCCAGCCAAGCTCGCCGCGTCGCCATCCGGTCCTTGGGCAGCCTCGGGCACTGTCATCAGCACCTTGACTCACGTCCGCCCGTGGTCAGTCAATGCCTATCTAACCAGCCCTACCTGGGTAGTTACAAAGCAAGTAAGAAAGAACTCGGGGGCTCCTCCAAGGATCAGACCGGGGCAGGGGTGCCGTCAACAGTAAAGTGCGGCGCACGGGCAGAATATAATCAGCATTATTAGCAGGTTGGGCCTGCTTTTCTCTTGTATGCTTTGGCTGGATGTGGGATAACTGTCTTGCGGTTGATGAGGACCGCAGCGGGTTGCCCCCGCGGTGCTTGAACACCAACGGGGACTGACCATAGAACAGGATGAGTAAGCATCATGTCCCAGACCGACACCAACATGGCCTCCGCGATCAACTCTGCCAAGGCCGACAAGGCCAAGGGCAAGGCCGCCCCGGCGCAGGGCAAGGCCCCCGTCCGCATCCCAGCCCGCCCCATGCAGGGCGTCCGCACCGTCATCAGCCTCGTCACCGCGCAGCGCATCTGCGCCACCGAGGGCATGGCCGCCAAGATGACCACCCTCTACGGGCTGCACCAGGTGGACTACCACGGCATCCGCGAGGCCACCGAGGAACACCTGATCCGCGCCGCCCAGGCCCTTGAGGGCAACATGGTCAACAGCGACGGCACCCCGAACGAGCGCGCCCTCGAAATCCACATGCAGCGCATCGTCGATGCCTACGTGCGCTCCGCACACGGGGCCGGGGAGTTCTTCGACAAGAAGGCCGCAGAAGCGCGCATCAAGTCCAGCGCCGTCGCCAACGCCGACCGCGACGAGGACCGCCAGGGCATCGACGGACTTGAGAACCTGGCACAGCGCGCGTGCAGCTTCGCAGCCCAGCTCGGCTTGCAGTCATACGCCATCCTGGCCGCAGCCCACGGAGCCGTGGACGCCTACGCCCACGTCTGCGGCAAGGACTGGAAGCCATACGAGGGAACCGGCGGCAACGTCAGCACCCAGGCCATCGCCATCCAGGCCAGCGCATTCAACCGGGACTAACCAACAGGGACAGCACCACAGGCGGGGGCCGGATGAAGCCCCCGCCAACCTTCCCGCTTCCTGGCAACCCTGGAGAAAGTATCTGCCATGCCGCCACGCTCTTCCAAACACATGACGGAGTGGCTCAAGCTGGGTGCAAGCGGCTTACAGGCAACAGCTATCTCCCTGTTCCTTGCCGTGCTGGTCGCGCCCTCCTTCAACGCCCAACTCAACGCCCCGCTCTGGGCCAGCTTCCTGTTTGCAATCGTCGCAAGCACAGCCGAAGGTCTGGCCTTCTTTCTGTTACGCCTCCTCCCATCTGACCCATAGGAGACCGCACATGGTAAGCCTGCTTGTGAACCTTCTGATCCTCGGCCCCGTGTTCATCGCAGGGAGCTTCGGGACCTACTACGCCCTGCACTACTTCGCCGCGAACCGGTAACCCGCCGCAAGCAACGCACTGGCGGGGTGACAGTCCCGCCAGTCGTCACCGGGCGTCACCGAACACGCCCAGCCAGGACAGCCTGGCCTTGGCAGGGATCAACCCCGCCCCTTCGAGGCGCTGGTGGAACGCGGCGCCGGCACGCGCCCCACAGCAGGGCAGGGACGCCCCGGATGCAGGCCCCAAGCGGCCCGCACCCGGAGCACCCCAGCCCCGCCAAGACCAAGAAACAAGACAGCACGCCAAGGAAGTAGGCCAGACCAAGCAAGAAGGGTCGCTCCGGCACGCCCGCGGCGTTACAGCGCGTTCCCGTTCTCCCGAATGCCCTCTACCAGCCGCCTCCCATGTGGGCCGCCTGGTCGCCATCCCGGGCGTGTCCCCGCTAAGCAGCGGGGCCGGGCTCTATCGCCGCGAGTGCGGCGACGGAGCCACGCAAACGCGCGTCTCCGCGGCTGCGCCGTAACGATCCCTCACGCAAGCACCCCTCACCCCACCGTCGCGCATCCGCGCCAAGGTTCAGGCCCGTCGTGACGTATGGTCCAGCGGACAAGCGGGGCAGGGGGCGGGTCACGCGGCGGCCACGCTTCGCCCACGCACCTGCGCCAGGTGAGCCTCGCGCAGGCCCGGACTGCTGGCGCTGGCAGTTGTCAGCACGCGCCAGGCCGCGTCCATCCGGGCCTGGTCACAGGCGGGGCTCGGTGTGCCGGCAAGCCTGGCCGCCATGTCCCCCAGCTTGAACACCACAGGCTCCAGCTCAGGGCAGAACCGCGCCGACCCCGCCGACACGACAAGGCCCTGCACGAGGACCCCGCCGCCGACCGCCAGCCTCACCGCTTCCACATGCCGGTGGTTCTGCAACAACGGGTTCTGGAACTCGTGCCGGACACCAGGAAGGTGCTGCGTCCAACGCTTGCCATGAACCGCGCCCGTGATGAGACCCGCATAGGTCTTCGTCTCCAGCACCGTGATCCCGCCCGGCAGCCGCACCAAGTGGTCCACCTGCGTCAGGCCGAGCCCGTCCCGCAGGATCACGTCGTACAGTGCCGGCAGGCCCAGCCGCGCCAGCACAACGATCACCGTATCCTCGCCCTTGCGGCCCTTCAGCTCCGCCTTGAGACGGCGCAGGTGGTCCAGCGGGCCACCCTTGGACAGCTCGCTCCCTGTTCCAGACGGCACAAGATTCTCCCCGAATGGCGCCAGCAGAGCCACCATCAGGGTCAGGCAGACCACCGCCGCAGCCAGGCTGTAGGGCGGGAACTGGCCCAGAACGCCCAGCACAGCCTCCAGGCCGCCACCGCTGCCTTCCACGGCGGCCGACGTTGAACTGTCCGGCGCCATCCAGCCATGAGCAAGCCACGCACGGCGCAACAACTCGAACGTGCCCACGGCCAAGCCGGTCAACAGCAGGCTCGCCAGCAACGCCCCGATCCCACCCTTGCCGGCCGAGACGCGGCGCATCTGGCGCAGTGCAACCCTCAAAGCCAGCATCCCAGCGCCGGCCAGAACGACATACGGCGCAAGCGGCCGCACAAGGGCGAGAAAGGTGCCGATGACGTCTGGTGCTGTGTTCATGAGAGCCCGTCTCGGGTTCAGGGTTACGACAGGCCGGAGCATCCGGGGGGACGGCGCAAACAGCGAACCAGTCAGGGCGTGCCGAGAACGGCCCATGTTTCGCTTGCAGGAGCGCACACACGCGCGGCCTGTGTTCATATTGAACACAGGTTGCCGTCTCAGAGTGCGTCGTGGATGGAAGTGTCAAACCAGGGCCAGCGGCAGGAGCCATGTCGAGCTGTCGGCTGCTGGTGTGCCTGTCCGTCCTGGGATGGTCCGCCCGCGAGCTGGCGCGGCGCGTGGACGCACCAGGCGACCACCACGCGCCGGGACAGCGGCCACTCGGGATAGCGTCCGGTGCGATTGTGGCCGCTTGACAGGACGCGCTTGCTACGTTCCATGCAGCGCGTCCGGCGCCACGCAACGCACCGCCTAATCAAGGTCGAATGTAGAGTTACTGAAAATCGAAGCCAAACGTTCCGTTCGTCATTACTGAGGGAACACAGCGCTGACTGGGCTTGTAAGGAGTGCTCCACGGCTTGAGGTCGTCCGCGGCGATCCAACCCGTGTGATGGTCGGCGAATGTTGCCTGCAAGTATCCTCCAGAGGTCACCAAAGGAAACGATACGAGAACCACAGACGGCGAAACACCGGTGACCGGGGAGGACGCAACTGGTTCCGCCCGAACCGGAACTTGTCGGATTGCTTCAATGGACGCAGCGGGGGGAGCCGCGATCTTCATACATGTGTAGCCAGGAAGAGGGCGGACGGCCCGCAACCCTTGGGAGTGTCCGACATAGCTGGTTAGCATAAAAGCCACAACAGCAAATATGAGGCGGATCATGTTGGACCTCACGACCGTGAAAGAAGAACTGATGAGGACGCTGCGGACGCACCTACCTTACTGGTGACGGATGCCCGCCACGCTCCAACCGTAGTAACCCCGGGAACAATGCCATTGTTTTTGTATCCTTTGTCAGTGAGTTCGACCATGTTGCTCATAAGCGTTTCCGGTGAAGCTTGGGCTATCGAAGCGCCAGAACTTGGCCCAAAGTTGTAGTAGCCACGAACATCGAGCACAGATGGATTGGAAACGCCGCTTTTTTGCAGCGATACCGCCCCTTGCCGGAGATACTCCGCAGCGGCGATGCTCTCCGTCGCTGGGTCCAGCTTGCCCGCCAGGCCCGGCACGATGTTGGCAGCCAGGCTCGGATTGCGCGCCAGGGCCGAGTTCATCATCGCCGTGTAGGTGCTGTCCAGCATCTGGAAGCTGCCCGTGATCGTCGTGCTGGATGACGCAGGGTTGGTCTGGCACCCGCCTGCCTCGATCTGGCACGTCGCCGCCAAGGCCACCGGCGTGATCCCGACCGTCTGCGCGTTCTGCGACGCAGCCTCGCCCCAGCTCCGCCCCATCATGGACGCCATGGACTGGCTGCCGGAGCCGTCACCCGTGCTGCCCGTCCCCGTGGCGTCACCCATCGAGCCGTCGCCACCAGTTGTGGAGCCGCCCGCAGGGGTGCTCGCATCAAGCGCGGTGGCGCCCGTGGGAATCGTGAAGGGCGGCAGCCCGATTTCCTCGTAGGTCGGGATCGGCAGCAGCGGCACGCCGTTCATCGTCTGCGGCACCGGCTCGGCCAGCACCGTGCCGGCGACGGGCACCGCGGCCAAGCCGAGCGCAGTCGCCAGCAGCGCGGCACGGGACGCAGGCCGCCGCTGGCCAGGTCCGGCACCGCAACGCATGGCGAGAGCCGGGACCGGGATGCGGCCAGGGTGATGAGCTGGGTTGGACGGGGACTGCATGGGACCTCCTTGCTGCTGACCCCCGCATCATCCCCGGACGTGGCGCAAACGGCGCACGTCCCAAGGCTGCTGCTACTGGCAGACGAAAGAGCGAGCGTCCTGCCTGCAAGACCTGGTCGAGGATGGCAGCGGCAGCACGTCCTGCTTCGCCGGGTTCTGGTAACGGCATACCAGCGTCACATCGACCGGTCCCGGGAAACGCCACGTGTTGACCCAGCCGGATGGACCCTGCGTCGTGCCGGACGGCGTCAGCGAGGCGTTGTCCCTCACCGGCCCCTCGTAGAGCGTGCCGCCACCGGACGCCCGCAACGGAGAACCGCCCGAAGATGGCGGGCATTGAACCGCGGCCTCGACCGGGCCAGCGCAGGCAAGCCCCAACAGGGCAAGGGCGAGAACCTTACGAGGCGCGTGATACGACATAGAAGCTGCTCCCTATGTTGGCGGCCATGCCGGTGGCGCTCGACCACCGGATGGTCCTGTAGGCGGCCGGACTGCCCGCCCATTGATCCATGACCTGTATGCCCTGGGCGTTCTGCCCAAGGTAGATGGCAGCATGGCTGCTGCCGTTCGTCGCGTTGGCGTAGCGCCCCGTGCTGTCGAACGTCGCAATGGCAGTGCCGGGACGCAGCTCAGTGTTGCCCTGCACCTGCGCGCCCTGCGCCCAGGTCCGCGTCAAGCCCACGTTGCTGTCGGCTGCTTGCACCAAGGCCACGCACTGACCGGAGCCGACGGCCTGCCCGGCATACTGGTTCCAGGACGACGCGGCGCTGCCGATGGCGTCCCCGTTGCCCGTGCCGGGCGTCGCGCCAGCGCTCCCGCCATCGATGCCCGGAGCGCTTCCGTCCCCACCCGCAGGCATGTCACTGGCGAGTGCGGTCGCACCTGTCGGCACCGTGAACGCCGGCAGGCCGGTCTCCTCATAGGTCGGGATCGGCAGCAGCGGCACGCCGTTCATCGTCTGGGCCGTCTGCGCGCAGGCCAGGCCACCACCTGGCATTGCCGCCGCAACCGCAGCGGACGCCAGTACGGCAGCATGGAGCCTCCGCCATCCTGTGCGGCTGTGGATCAAACGACCAGGTGGATCGGTTCGGGTCAGGGGATGCATCGGGCTTCCTCGCTTGTGGCCGCGCAAGCATCGCCCGGCGTGGCGCGAACGGGATGCACAGACCTGGCCGGACCAGGGGAGCTTACCCCAGGCGCTGCGAACACCCATCTGCTGCACTGAACGGCCAGGCCCACCTCCACGAGCGCTCGAAGTGCGCGCCAGGTTACCTTGGGCGAACGCCTGGCCGCCCGCGCGATCTCGGTGAAGTGCGCCGGCTTGCCGAGGCACGCCAAGACCGCGTCCCGCACCGGGAAGGGACGGATGATCGCATCCTTGCCTACGCTTGCCTGTGCCGGATGCGTCCGCTCGTAGCGCCCATAGCCGACGCGGACCGCCACGCCGCGATTGCACATGGCCCTTAAGTGACCGGTTGCGTTTGAAACACTTCGGTCGATGTGGGCCGCCACCTCCCACGCTTGGCGAGGCTCGGACAGGAACGCCAGGATCGCGTCCCGGATCGGCTGCGGACGAGTGTGCGGACCGCTGGCAGTCTCCGGCTGGTTGCCCGGCGCCCGTGCAACATACCGGCCATACCCAACCTGGACGACACGACCAACTTTGACCAGACAGACCATCCTGGCCCTTATGTTGGACCGACTGTCCCCGACCAGATGGGCAACCTCCAGGGCGCTTCGTGGCTCGGCCAACGCCGCCAGCACCTTTGCCATGTTCGCGCTGAGCTCCCGACCATGGGCAACAACGGCGGGCTCGCCTGGCACACCCGGCCATCCGCAGCCGCCGGCTCCGCTCGCATCCGCCGGCGTCAGCGCTGGAGCAATCTTGGCATACATCCCGCCCTGGTCGCACCGAACCCGGCCGGCTGCGACAAGCGCGGCCATTGCGTTGGCGGCACCAGACGTCACGCCGGCTCGCCATGCCGCGTCCGCCAGCTGCCTGGGTTGATCGAGCACCTCAAGCAGCAGCGCCTGCCGAAGGGGAAGCGGCCACGCCACCCAAGGACAGCCAGCCTGGACGACGACCCCGAAGCCGAGCTGCTCGACCTGGCCCGACACCCGTAGACGGTCCAGCCGCTTCATGACGGTCTCGGCATCGGGACCGAAGTGAAACCTGACCTCGCCAAGACGCCGTGGCTGCGCCAGGAAGGCCAGCAGGGAGGCGTTCTCTGCCGCCGCGTCGTCAGCCGATCCGTCGTCGCTGCCGCCACCATCCAATCCGATCATCTTTGCTGTTCCCCCTCGGCACATCACCTCCGGCCGATGAAACAACGGCGTGGCGCAAACGGCGCGCTTTGAGCCAAACCGAGGAGTCACCAACGCCAGCAGATCCCACTGCACGCTGCACCAGCCCGAACGGCCCGAAGGAGCGGGTTCCTCGGACTGGCGCGCACGGCTCTCTTCTACGTTGGAGACAGCAGCGATTTGAGGGTGCAGAAGGGTTCGCCGGTGCGGACATCCTTGATCGGGGTTGCCTGGCACTGCCTGATCCGCTCCAGCGCCCCCGCACCCGCGGCAGCCATGGGGTCAGGCGTCCAGGCAGCCCAGAAGTAGCCGCCCAGCACCAACCCGATTGCCCCGAAGGCAATCCCCGCCGCACGACCCCACAAAGCATTCTGGTTGCGCCGGCGCTCGCGCAGCACCACCGCTTCGCTGATCTGCTTGACGATCTGCGGCGACACGGAGTCCACGAACCTGGTCACCACCTTGCTGACCTGCACATCCGTGACCGCGAGGGCAGTCTGCGCCTGTTCCTGGAGCTTGATCGCCGTTGCGCTCGCCTTGCGCAGCGCGTCAAGGTCTGCGGCCGAGGCGGTGCGGTTCTCCTTGGCCGCAGCCTTCAAGTCGGCCACGGCTGCCTGGATCAGCCGGCCCAGCCAGGTCAGCGTGCTCAGCAGGGCGGAGATGAACCGGCCCTCCAGGTGATCGGGCCGCACGCCCCAGTCCCGGGCGGCGACCTCCGTCTGATGCACCAGGCGCTCCAGCTCCAGCGCGGCCTTTGCCGCTTCGGTCTCAACCGCCGGGTTGCCCTGGGCGGCCACGGTGCCTTCCGCGATCTTCTGCACCGGTTCAGCCATGGGCCGCACCCCGCTTCTTCCTGTCCGGAGCAGGGAGCGTGCCCTCGGTCACGCTCGACGGTCGCAGGGTGAAGCCGGGCATCGCGGGCAGCCACAAGGTTGGGATTGCGCCGAAGAAGCCAGGCAACTCCCGCTCCCACCACAGCGCCACTCGCTCCTGGTCGAAGAACGAGAGTGCCGGCGTCCCGGGCTTGGTCACGCCGCTCATGGCCTCGGCGAACGTCAGGTGCCGGTCCGTGACCTGGGACATGCAGGACAGCCGCGGCATCAGCACCACCTGCGCCCCGTTCGACCCGGCGCTCCGGAACGCCGGGTGGCTCTGCACATGGGAGAACGCGAAGGTCGCCGAACGGCCGGTCAGGACCAGGCCCTCGTTCAGCACGACCAGCGTGGCTTCCGGCGCGAGCAGGTCCTCAGCCATGAACCGCTGGAGGTAGTCCAGGTCGGCCATCTCCGGCCCGAGCACATGCACGAGCACGACCCGGATGCCGCGCCGCTCCAGCGTGCGGACGATGGGCACCTCCTCCACCAGCCGGGCCAGGGGGGTGTCGCCGCCGCCGATGTCCAGCACGGCGTCGTAGCGGTGCTCGGCCAGGTGGATGAACCGCTCCTCCAGCCACGACTTCACCTCTTCGGCGTCAGGCGAGAGAGGCTCCAGCACGTCGCCGGAGAACATGGACAGGCTATAGGTCTGGTTGAGCTTGTCGGCGTTCCACACGACGACCTCCCCGCCATGCGCCCGGAGGAACTGCACGGTGGTGTTGAGGAAGGTGGTCTTGCCGACGCGCTGGCGGCCGACGACCACGATCACGACGGGCCGGCGGTCCTCGGCCGGGGTGATGACTTCTGACATGGGTTCAATCCTTGCGCCTGGGTGGGTTGATGAAGCGGTCGCGGTGGGCGAGCTGGCGGTCGAGGGAGTCCAGCATCGCCTGCGCCTTGTCGTTCAGCTCCGGCGCCGCCGCCGGGGGCGTGGACGCAGGCGCGGGTGTGCCCGGTGGCGGGTAGCGGGGCTGCACCACCGGGCTCGCCTGCTGGGCCACAGGCGGTCGCCAGGTGACCGGAAGGCGGGACGGGTGGCCACCTCGCGCTTTTACCGCGGCTGCCTGCTGCGCTTTGGCGAGATCAGCCTTTGCGGTTTCGGCTTGAAGATCGCGGCAGACCCGTTGCCAGATCGTCATGAGCGACTTGGCGGTGAGTACGTTTCCTCGGCCACCAGTGATGCCACCCTCCGCCATTTCCTTCGCAAGCTCGCCCAGTGCCGGGTCGAGCTTGTTCAGCGCCGGCGCAAGCCGGTCATGCCGCTCGCGGAGCCAGCGATAAGCGACGGAGCGCCTTCGATAGGAGGCGGTGGAAGCCTTGGTTAGAATGCGGTCGAGGAGTTCGTCGCTCATGGCGGGAAGATCGCCCGCTCTGGCGCGAATGGGCCTATCCTCACCCCGTGGCCGCGGCCACGGGCGCATGGTTGGCTTGCCAGGGTCGCGCCAGGTTCCTGCCAGGGGCGCGTCAGGCTCTCGCCAAGGTCGCGCCAGGGTCACGTGAGGAAGTGGTAGATGCACAATTGCACCGCTGGTGCAGTGGCGCCGCTGGCCAAAACAACTTCTGAACGCAGCCCGCGCCGTTCGCGCCGCGGCGGGCCATCCTGCTGCGACCCGAGGAGGCGCGCATGGACCCCACCCTGAAAGACATCCTGACCGAGAACAGGCAAGCCGCTCACGAAACCGCGAGCGTCCTGTCCAACCACAGCGACCTGTTGCGGATCATCGTCGAGCGCCAGGACCAGCTGATCGAGCTGCTCACACCCAAGGAGAAGGACGGCCCAAGTCTCGACGAGCTCCTTGGCCACGTGGCAGGCCAACTGAACGAGCTGACCGGCTACGCCAGGCAGATCGTCAAAACGCTGGGTGGGCTGGAACAGAACTTACCAGGGGACATTGCGCGCGCCGTCGTGGCCCTGCTTGGCTCAACAAAGACCGCTGCTGAGGCGGTGAACGGCCGGGGCAACCGGACATGATGCCGTTCCGCAAGATCTCAGCTGCCAGCAATGGCAAGCTGCTGCGGGCCTACTTCACCGAGAACACGCCGGAACCGATCCACGACCCTGGCCTTGCTGCCGGGCGCACCCTCGACGCCGGGGGCCGGCTGACAGCCTACTATACCGGCCGGGACAGCCGGGCGACCTGGCGGCCGGACATGCCCCTGGCCGCGGCCCAGGCGCTCGGCATAGACCCAACGCGCATGCCGCGAGACAAGGAGCTGGAGCGGCTGTTCGAGGCCAAGCGCGCCGACACCGGCGAAGCCTGGTCCAAGCACCCGCGGACGGTCAGCGCTTATGACTTCACCTTCTCGCCGCACAAGTCGGTCACGCTCGCGGCCGAGTTCGCCCAGACGCCGGCGGAGAGCGCGGCCATCTGGAACGCCATAGACCGCGCCAACGACGCCGCCATGCGCTACGTCGCCCGCGAGCTCGGGTGGGCGCGGAAAGGAAAAGGCGGCGAGGACGGCGCCGATCCTGGAGAGGTCGGATGGGTTAGCTTCCGTCACCACACGGCTCGGCCGACTCTAGCCGTCCAGGATGGGCCGGACGGCGCCACCTACCTGGCCGACGCACCGGTCGGCGGCGACCCGCACGCACACATCCACAATGCCCTGTTCAATGTCGTCGCCACCGAGGAAGGCCGGGTTGGCTCCCTCGACACCCAGCGCCTGCAGTCCCGAGTGCTGGAGTTCGGCTCATACGCCCAGGCGTGCCTGGCCAATGAATTGCGCCGGCTCGGCATCCGCGTCGCCTACGACAAGGATGAAAAGGCGGTGGTGCTGGAGGCGATCCCGCAGCACGTCAACGATGCCTACAGCAAGAGCAGCAAACAGGTGCTGCGCGGTGCCAAGGCGTTCGCGGCGGAGCAGGGCCTCGACTGGGACCAGCTCCCGGCCGAAAAGAAGTTCGAGATCCTGCGAGAGTCGGCGACGGCCGAGCGCCTGGCCAAGAACGCCGGCAAGACCGACCGCGAGCTGTGGCGTGAACAGGCTGAGCGGATCGGCTGGGAGCACACCTCGGTGCTGGACGGGGTGCAGCACCCGCGTTTGACCGACAGCGAACGGTTCGACACGGCTTACGCATTCGCTGCACGGCACCTGGAGGCGGAGTTCCACACGGCGGCCGTCCTGGAGCACGACCGCCTGCGATACCACGCCGCCCGCGGTCTGATCGGCACCGGCATCAGCGGTCCAGCCGACATCGACCGCGTGGTGGAGCTGCTGGAGAGCCGCGGCATCGAGCTGCGCGGCGAGCACGTCGCCCTGGTCGTCGGCACGACGGACGAGAAGGTGCAGGTCACCAACACCGCCCAGGTGCGGATCGAGGAGCGCCTGGCCGAGGAGGCAAAGGCGGCGGCCCTGGACAGGTCGGGCGCGCTGTCCACGCGCGCGATCCAGGCCGCGGTCGCCCGGTCGGGGCTCGACTTCACCACAGACCCGGAACACGGGCGGGCGCAGCTGGCCGCGATCCATGCCTTGGGCGAGGGCGGGGCGCTGACCCTGCTGACCGGCGTCGCAGGCTCCGGCAAGACGACGCTGCTGCAGCCGCTGGTCGCGGCCTGGCAGGCGGATACGCGCTATGACGCGGGCGGGCGGGAAGTGGTGGGGATGGCGACGGCCTGGCGGCAGGCGGACGCGCTGCGCGACGCCGGCATAGACCGGACCCTTCCGTTACAGCCCATGCTGGCCGCCATCGAGTCCGGCGAGTTCCAGCCCACGCGCAACACGGTGCTGGTGATCGACGAGGTGAGCCAGGTCGGCCCCCGGCCCATGCTGGCCCTCCTGGAGCTGCAGGCCCGCACCGGCATGACCATCAAGGCGCTGGGTGACCGGGAGCAGGCCCAGGCCATCGAGGCCGGCGACACCATCGAGATCATGCGCCGGGCGCTGCCCAAGGAGGCGCTGCCGGAGCTGCTGTCCACGGTGCGCCAGGAGACCGAACGCGGCCGGGTCATCGCCGGGCTGTTCCGCGGCACGGACCTCGGCCCCTACGCCACCCTGAAGCAGCGGCAGGAGCATCGGATAGGCGAGGTGACGACGGCGCTGAACATGAAGCGCCACGACGGGACGGCCATGCTGGCGGGCGGCGACCATGACCAGGTCGTCGGGCGCATCGCTGATCTCTACATGCAGCGCCTCGATCACCTGGAAGCGTCCGGGACGGGGCGCACAGTCACCGTCTCGGTGCCGACCAACGAGGACGCGGCCGACGTGAGCCGGGCCATCCGGACCCGCCTCAAGGCCCGCGGCAGGATCGGCGCCGACGAGGTCACGTACAAGGCGATCGACCAGCGGGGCGAAACTTACGACCTGCCCGTTGCCACCGGCGACCGCCTGCGCCTCTACCGGCGCACCTGGGCCAGGATCGACGGCCGGGGCGGCTCCATCGGCAACAACGGGGATGTCGTCGAGGTCGTCGGCCGGACGGAGGGTGGCCTCCAGCTGCGGGACAAAACCGGACGGGTCGGCGAGGTCGAGTGGCGCCGCATGTCGGACACGAAGACCGGGCGGCTGCTGCTGGGGTTCGGGCACGCGCTGACCATTGACGCCGCCCAGGGCATGACCTCTGGCGAGCACATCAACGCGCTGCCGCGCGGCACGGCCGGGCTGACGGCATTCAAGGCTTATGTCGCTGAGAGCCGCAGCCGCGGCGCCACCTGGACCGTGATCTCAGAGGCCGCCGTGCACGATGCCGAGCGTCGCAGCCGGGCGTTGGGCGACGCCTCACCTGTGACCGCGGCCGACCTGTGGAACCGGGTCGTGCGCGACATGGCATCCAAGCCCTACAAGGCGCTTGCGACCGACCTGGCCGGGTCGGCGCGCGCGGACCGGAGCCGTGCCGTTGACGTCTTCATTCGGCAGAGCCACCGGCTGCAGGCGATGGAGGCCAGCGGCAGGGACCCGGGCCAGGAGGCGCGCCGGCACGTCCGCGACCTGGCGGCAACCCGCGAGGTGGCCGGCAGCCAGGTGGCGCTGGGTGGGGCCTTGCGAGGCATTGACGCAGGGCTGGCCGGGGTGGGGCGCGAGGTCGCGGTCCATGAACGCGGCCAACGTGTGCGGGCGTTCATGCAGCAGCAGGCGGCGGGGACGCTGCCTGGCGCAGGCTCCGACACAGGGGTGCGCCGCATGGCGCAGGCAGAGGCGGTGCGGAAGCAGCTGGTTCGGCACGTCGCCAGTCTGGACGAAGCGTTGCAACGGAACGTCCGGAACCTGCGCGGCCTTGGGCAGGATGTCGCCACTCACCTGCAGGGCACGCGCATCGAGGCCACAACCGCCCAGCGCGAACTGGAGGCAGCAATGCGGCGTACGTCCTCACCGTCGCCTGGGATGTAGTATGTCGGACAGGGAGCCTCGAAGCTAAGAACAGAGGAACGAGATTGACGCCCCTACCTTTGCCCTCAGCCTCGTCGCCAACGCTGGCTGTGGTTGGATCGTCAATAACGGCACCCCGCCGTCAGAGGATGATTTGCGTCCACCGCTGCTGTTTGGCGGAGCAACTGAGATGACAGTCGCCGCCATTGGAATGGTTCTGATGGCGTCTAGCACGAGGCGCGCGCGCTCAGTATGTTCAATCATGCCCACCGCACCCGATCTGCTGAGGCCTCTAATGGTTTCTGGCTTCCACTATACTGCCCGCCGCGTCCCTAACGCTGTCCGCGTGCCGTCCGAGCTCTGGGTGGTACTTGTCCGGACAGCGGCCGAGCCGCGACCCTGAGCGAAGTGGAGGTGCCGGCCGCCGAAGCAGGTCCTTGTGTGATTACGGCGCCGCTTGCCGGCTTCACGGTGCTCAGCCTTGGCGGCTCGCTTGCGGCGTCGCTGGCTGCACGACTGCTCGCCGACCAGGGCGCAGCGCTCCTTCTAGCCACCTCCCCGGTTGGAACTGCTGCTGACCTGCTCGACTGCTGGCTCAGCAAGGGAGGGCAAGTAGCCGGGCCTGGCGCCTCGGCCGACATTGTTGTCGAAACCCATGCGCCGGGCGCCCACAGCGACGGCGCCGCAGGCGCGCCGGTACACGTGTTGCTGCGCGGTTTCGCGGCCGACGACCCGCAGGGCCGGGCCGACTGGCCCTGCGACGACGGTCTCGCCGGTGCGGCGGCTGGCCTGTTTACAGATGTCAATCCGTTCGGACCGCTGCTCGGCCTCGATCCAATCTATACCGCCCTGCCTCTGCCCTCCGTCTATGCCGCGGTGCATGCCGCGACCGGCGCTGTCATGGCTATCCTTCAAGGTCAGCGCGGCGGACCGCCGGAACGGGTCGAGGTTACGCTACACGGGGCCATGCTGTCTGCCATGAGCAGCGTGCTGCTCCAGGTTTCGCCGCAACCGGGGCGCTACGACATCCCACCTGTTCCGCGCCGGTTCAAGCATACGCTCCTGCCCGCGCTTCGCGCCGCTTACCGCTACGGCGGTCCGCGTCGGCGCTCGGCGCTGCGCCGCCTCACCGAGGCGCTGATCCCGCCGCTAATGGACAGCTACCGCTGCGCTGACGGCCATCTGCTCTACGTCCTTGCGATGGACCACGCGCGCATGCCTTTAGCCGTGCTGCGGGAGACCGGGCTTGAAGCGGCTTGGCGGCGGGCCGGCTTCGTCGAGCGCAATCCCTACATGGAGCCTGGCCTCGCGAACAACCTCGCCGATCCTTCTGCCTTATCGCGCCGGGCGCGGAAGCGGCTGCGGGCCGGCCTCGCTCGCGCTTTCGCGACCCGGCCCGCGGTCGAGTGGGAAGCGCGGCTCAACGCGGCTGGTGTGGCATGCGCCGTCCAAAGCAGCACCGCACAGTGGCGCGCGTCGGCGCACGCCCGCCAGAGCGGGCTGCTGAGCGCGTGTAGCGCCCTAGGAAACGGCACAGGCCAGGTCGCACCGGGACCGCTCGTATGGCTGGCTGCCATGGACGATGAGAGCGTCGCAGGCGTTTCCGGCGACATGGCCACCAGCGGCGCAGGCGGCGATGCGAACGGGCGGAGGAACGCGCCTCAGAAACCCGGGCCATCCCTGCCGCTCGCGGGCATGCGCGTGCTGGATCTGTCCTCTATGCTCGCCGGCCCGGTATGCGCCCGCACGCTCGCCGAGTACGGCGCGGAGGTGGTGAAAGTCGATGCGCCGCACCCGCTGTTCGGCCCGCGCATGACGTGCTGGTACGGGCTCGACCTCAACCGCGGCAAGCGCAGCGCGCTGCTGGACCTGAAGCGGCCTGAAGGGCGCGCCGCCTTCCTCCGGCTGGTCCAGGATGCGGACATTGTGGTGCACAACTTCCGGTCCGGTGTATTGGAGCGCTCCGGCGTCGGTCCCGCCGACGCGCGCACGGTCAACCCGCATGTTACCTATGTCGTGGTGAGCGCCTACGGTGGCCCGCGTCCAGGGCCGAAGAGCGGCTGGCCGGGCTTCGACCCGGTTTTGCAAGCTGCGACCGGGGTTATGGTGCGCTACGGCAGTGCAGAGAAGCCTTTCCTGCACGCGATCGCTTCCTGTATCGACTACCTGACGGGTTTCGCGGCGGCTTTCGCGGCGGCGCTGGCAACGCTCGCGCGCAGGCGCGGACACCACGCAGCAGAAGCGACGACCTCTCTCGCGGCCGCGGCGCAGCTCGCGCAACTGCCGTTCCTGTTAAGCCAGGCCGACGGGTCGGACGACAGCGAGCCATCGGGCCAGGAAGCGCGCGGGCGGAATGCGCGGAACCGCCTCTACCGGGCACGCGATGGCTGGCTGTTCCTTTCTGCGGAGACCGGTGACTTACGGCGCGTTACTGGGTTGCACATGGCGGACACGGGTGACGGAGAGGTGCCGGGCGTGGTGGCACTCATGGCCGCCTTCGCCGCAGAACCGGTCGCCACCTGGCAGCGCCGCTGCGCGGGCGCACCGGGCGTGTTCGTCCAACCTGTAACCGGGGTCGCCGAGATCCGCGCGGCACCGGGCCGCGCCGGCGCGCCCTTGGAGTCCTCGACACATCCGTCCGGTTTCTCACTACAGGTGCTGCGTCCGGCATACGCCAGGTTCTCCGGCTTCGCCCTGCGACCGGGTTCGCCGAGCCCGAAGCCAGGCGCCCACACCGCGGCCATCCTCGCCGGCGCGGGTCTTGACGCCGACCTCTTGATTGCTGCCGGCGCCGCGGCGGAGGGCCTCGCACCGGATCACCTGCCGGGATGACAGAAGGCGGTCAAGAGAGCCTCAGCGCACAACTCGCAAGGCCAGGCCGCAATCCGCGATGCCGTAAGTCGCTATCATCGCCGCGTTGTCGGTGGACCGGCCCTTGCACCGGCTTTGCGCTCCGCTGCTGCTCCCCAACCCTTATACCGGCCCGCATAGGTCGTGACTTGGTTCCGCCGCATCTCCGCCTGTGCTGAACGGCACGAAGGGGGACAGGTCAACTCTTATGCGGCTCGGTATTAAAGGTGCAGCCAGCCATGCACGATGTTACCGGCCGGCAAATCCCCAATGAACAGCGACGGCTTGACGAAGCCGCGGCGGAACGCGCAATGGGTCACGCTAACACGCTGCCGCCCACGGGTCAGGGCCACGTACGCCAGCCGGCGTTCCTCGGACATCTCACCATAGTCGGCAGGGAAGGTTCCAGCCTCCCAGGCCGGCAGGAACACGTGATCGAACTCCAGTCCCTTGGCCTTGTGCAGCGTCATCAGCTTGACCCGGCCCTGGCCATCGCCGTCCCGCTCCGATCCTTGGCCGGACATCACGCCATGTTCCAGCAGCTCGGCCGCGCTGTGGAACGAGCCGGCCAGCAACAGCAGTTCCTGCAAGCTTTCAAGCCGCCCCTCGGCCCCGTCGGCCCGGCTGGTCCGCAGCATCTCCCGGTAGCCCGTGCGGTCCAGCAACAGCGAGAGCTGGTCGGCCAGCGTCAGGGACATGTCGGCCCCGGCGTCGAGCACCAGGTCCACGAAGGCCGCGGCTGCCTCTTGCGCCTTGCCGCCCAGGCCCGCCGTACGGGCCGCCAGGAGCAGCGAGCAACCCCGGGCGTGCGCCTCCGTCTCGATGGCCTGCAGCGCCTTGGCGCCCAGCCCGCGCGCTGGCACGTTCGCCACTCGACGGAATGCCTCATCGGACTGCCGGTCTTCGGGATTGCTGGCCAGGGTGAGCAGGGCAAGGGCGTCCCTGACCTCGGGGCGCTGGTAAAACCCGGTGTCACCCATGAGCTGGTAGGGCACGCGGGCCGTCAGAAGCGCCTCCTCATAGCCCCTTGCAAGGGCGTTGCCGCGGTAGAGCAGCGCCATGCTGCCCCACGGCACGCCGCCCGCATTGCGGCGGACCATCTCGGCCGCGATCCCTGTTGCCTCCTCGCCAGGCCCCCGATAGGACACGACCTCGACCCGCTCGCCCATGCCCTTGCTGGTGAACAGCGTCTTGCCCAGGCGCCCGTCGTCACAGGAGATCACGGCGTTGGCGGCGGCAAGGATGTGCCCGGTGGAGCGGAAGTTCTCCTCCAAGCGGACCTGATTGGCTTCTGGGAAGTCCAATATGAAGTTGCGGATGTGCCTTAAGTCTGATCCTCGAAACGAATACACACTCTGGTCATCATCGCCGACCACGAACACACGGCGATGCTCGCGCCCAAGCAGCATGAGCCAAGCATACTGGCCACCGTTCACGTCCTGATACTCGTCGGCCAGGATGCAGTCGAAGCGCCCGGCCCAACGCAGCCGGTATGCCTCGTCCGCTTGCATGGCCACGGTCGGCCAGAGCAGCAGGTCGCCGAAGTCGGCGGCGTTCGCGTCCCGCAGGCGGCGCTGGTATTCCACGTACACCCGCGCCACCGTGCGCGCGCCGGCGGCGTCCATCTGCGTCCCGTCCGTGCCGGCACCCGCGATCCTGGCCTCCATGTGGGCTGCCACCTGCTCGGACGTGACCAGCTCGTCCTTGAGGCGGCCGACGGCCTTGCAGAGCTTCTTGGGCGAGTAGGCGTCGCCTTCCGCACCGGGCCGAGGGTCGAGGCCGAGTGCTGCCATGCTGCGCTTCACCAGGCGGGCCGCATCGGCGGCGTCCAGGATGGCGAAGCCGTGGCGCAGCCCGGCCACCTCCGGCTCGTGGCGAAGCTGGCGGGCACCGAGGCCGTGGAAGGTGCCGAGCCAGTGCGGGGCGGCGGCGCCGCCGAGCATGGCCTGCACGCGGGCGCGCATCTCGCCTGCGGCCTTGTTGGTGAAGGTCACGGCCAGGATGCGCGAGGCCGGGATGCCCATGCCCCTGATGCGCCAGCCCACGGCAGCGGTGAGCGTCTTGGTCTTGCCCGAGCCGGCGCCCGCCAGCACCAGGATGGGGCCGTCATGGGCTGCCGCCCTGGCCTGGGCCGGCGTCAGCCCGCCCGTTCCGGACGGCCCGGCCGACGCGGCGACAGGCGGGGCGACGACACCGGAATGGCCGTCCGGGGCCATGCTGGCGAGCCTTACCGGTAGCGCCGCCGAAAGGAGGGCCAGGTGTCCCAGGCGGCCTCAGCACCCCAGCGCACCCACATGGCCACGAACCGCAAAGCGAACCCCGCAGCCACGAACGAGGCCAGGGCCAAACCGACAACCGCTGCAGCGAGCACGATGTAGGATGTTTCCTGGGCGAGGCGAACCTCCTCCGGGTTGATGGCCGCCTCGCACACGGTCCCCTCTGCCGGGCGCGCGCGCTGCACGTCCGGCGGGTTGGGGATATCGGGACGGGGAACGCCTTGTGTCCAGGCGGCGCAAGCGGATCGAAGGGCCGAGGCGGCTGCTTTGACCGCTTCCGGTGGCTCGCTCCACATCACCGGAATTGGAAGCCTCTGCGGTGTCGGCTCTGCGCGGGCATGTGCCAGGGTGGCGAGACAGCCGGCGACAGAAAGCGCGGCCAAGATCGGCGCGGTCCGTGGGTGGAACATGGTGAGCCTCCTCGGTTGGAGGCCCACCCTCGCCCAGAGCGGCGCGAACGGTGTCAGGAGATGCGGTTGTAGACCGAGTAGATCAGGTGGCCGTCCCTGGCGCGCCCCACAAAGCAAGACTTCAGGTAGGAGTTGCGCACGGTCTCCGCCGCACGCACCCAGCCCTTGCGCCGGCCGTTCAGCTCAACCGGCACCCAGCCGCCCTCGGCAGGGCCTGACACCGCCATCAGGGTAGCAATCCTGGACACAGGCCGGGCGGACGGGGAGGGCGATCCATAGGCAAAGATCGGGTGATCCGTTTGCCGGCACTCCAGGCCGGGGGCGTTGGCGCGGATCGGCGCGTGGCCGGTGAAGTCGAACTCCTGCGCCCCGACAGGGTTGGCCAGCGTCGTGCCCGCCACCACAGCCACGACCAGGGCGGCAGGGGTGCGGCAGCATCCGGGGAGCGCTGGCATTGTCCTCACGTGACATCGCTCCCGTCCAGGTCAGCGACGGCCTGCTCGGCCTGGCTCTTCGCGAAGTTGTGGGTGCTGGCCACGCCACCCCGCCCAGCCCTGCCGCCCCCGGAATATCGGATATCCCAAGCCCACCGTGTCCCGTCCGGCGTAGGATGCACGTGGAGCTGCCAGGTTCCGCCGTGACGGGATGCAAGGTGGGCCGTGTAGGGTGGCAGCGTCGGCCAAGAAACAGGGACTGCCAATGTCGTCCACTCCTCAACCATGAAAGCCGCGCATCCAATCAGGGTGCTCATTCTGCCGCGGCTTGCCAGGCGCCGCCGAGCTGCGCCGCCGGGCCAAGGGTTGCAAGCTGGGCCAGCAGCCGCTCCAGCCGTTCCTGCCGTTCGCCGTCCATCATCGAGGGCTTAGATGGCAGGACGATGGCCGCTAGTGCCCCATCCCGCTCGCCCAGCGCGGCTGCCGCCGCGGCCCGCGCCGCGGGCTTAGACAGGCCGGCGGCGACCTCTATGGCGATGAGCGCGGCGAGTAGTTTCGCGTCCACAGGCTCATGCGGCTTTCCGGGGGGGATAGCCTTGGCCACTGGCGTCTCTGCCGTCAGCCCCAGCATGCCGGAGAACTCGGTGACTAGCAGCCGGGCAGGTGTGCCGTCACCTTCCTCCTCCGCCTCTTCCTCGCCCTCTGTGCCTTCCGCGCTGCCCTCTCCGGTGCCGTCATCGGCAGCTGCGTCGTCATTGGTGGCAAGCGCGCGTCGGAGAACAATGGCGGCCCGCTGCGCGGGGGCAGCAGCCTGAGCCGCAGGCAGCGCAGCGTCCACGGACGCCGCAATGCAGTCCCCTGCCGTCCCGCCTGCCGCGACCGCGGCGGCCAGGGTGCCCACCATCGCGTGCAGCACCCCATCCAGGGGCAGCTCCCGGTCGTCCGACAGCAAGCCATCCTCGATGCGGTCCCGCACCGCGGCGGCGCGCTCGGCCGGGCCGCGCACCGCCGCGGCGTCCGGCGCCGACAGCATCAGCGGCCGGTTCAGCCGCGGGCGGCCGGTGATGTCGAGCTGCACATGGAACAGCTTGGCATACACACGCCGACCGCCGAGCAGCACCACGGCCTCGCCGGGCAAGAGGTTCTGATAGTCCTGCCAGTCCACCCGGTTCACCTGGCGCACGTCGGCGTTCTGCGCTTCCCGGTAGAACGCCCCCTCCAGCGCGCCCTGGTAGGAGGTGGCGTGCGTCACCCAGGCCTGGCCCGCCGTCTTCTCCAGCCACTCCCGGGTGCGGCCCGAGTCCTGCTGGCGCATGCCGACCGTGAGGTTGGCGTTGCCCAGCAGCGAGTAGGTCTTCTCGCCGAGACGCGCCCAGATGCCGCCCAGCTCCTGGAACGCGATCCGGAAGCCGATGTTGATGCCGCGGCCCATCGCCAGCATGCGGTCCATGCCGGCGGTCGCGTAGTAGGCCAGCTCGTCGAAGTCCACCCGGAACGTGCCGACGCCCATGCCGGGCTTGTAGGCGAAGATCTCGTGCGGATCGCCTTCCAGCTTGGCGCCCAGCAACTGCGCCATCATGCCCCGCAAAGAGGCGACCACGATGCGGCCGAGTGCGGCCAGGTTGTCGTCGTTCTTCTCCAGCGCCGGCAGGTTCACGATCAGAATGCGCCGGTTCATCACCACGTCGCGCATGTCGATGTCGCCGGTCTGCACCTTGAAGATGTGCCCAAGGCTCACGGCCAGCTGGGTGAAGGTTTGGGTGAAGTAGAAGATGGCGTAGCCGTGCTGCTCGGATGGCTTCTCCGACGTTTGCTGGTTGTAGGGCAGTTCCATGTTGTAGCCGGGTATCTCACCGAGGTAGGCGAGCAGCGGGTAGATCAGGTTCTCAGGGATGTCCGGCACCTCAAAGCGTTCCGGCTCGCCGCCATCGAGGTTGCGGATCAGAAACACCTTCTGCTTGGCTAGGGTCCAGATGCTCCGCAGCTCCACCATGTAGCGGATCTTCTCGATGTCGATGGGAACGCCCTTGTGGTCGCGCATCCACACCAGCACCGGCGTCAGCGTGCCGATCAGCGCCACGGCCCGGCCGCGGAACACGCCGTTGGCGTCGTTGGACGGCGCCTCGCCGAGTTGGCTGGCCACCAGCTCCTGAACCGCATCGGCGTTGCCGGACGCGAAGGGGTTGTAGGTGTTGGTCTGGCTGTGCGGGTTGTAGCCGTGCGCGGTGGCCTCGGCCGGCAGGCTAGCGGTCAGCAGGTTCAGCACCCGCTGGTCGTCGTCGCGCCCGAAGCGCCGGGTCAGCACGTAGACCTGGCCGTACAGCTCGGCGTTGGCCTTGCCGTCCACCAGGCACAAGCCGCTGCCCTGGGACAGCGGGTTCACGTAGCTGCTGACAATGGTGGTGGTCTTGCCCGAGCCGGTGGTGCCCGGCATGGTGCCGTGCTGACGCACGTCCTCGTTGGTCAGCCAGATCTCCTTGCCGGTGCCCTCCTCCCAGCCCAGGAAATCGTCGCCTGCGGCCAGGCGCGCCTTGCGGGTCGCAGGGTCCGGGTCGCTCCAGTCGCGGCGGCGGGCACTTCGGGGCAAGCGGATCGGCGCCTCGACACGCCTGGTCAGCACCCAGGCGGCATAGAACACTCCGGTCACAACCGTCAGGTCCACCAGCGCCGGGGCGAACAGGGTGGCTCCCGCCATGCCGGCCAGCACCAGGCCGGACGCCTGGCCGCGGAGCCAGTATGACAGCCGGACGGTGAGGGGCCGGACGTCCCGCAGCGTTTGGTCGCCGCTGCGCTCGTGCGCCGCCTGCGGCCCGGTGATCTCGCGACGGATCATCAGTGGACCGTCCCGGAGGCCGGCTCTGCGGTGAACCAGTGGCTGACATGGCCATTGACCTGGCCCAGCCCGTTCCGTGCGGCCCAGCGCCCGAAGGCGGTGTCATCCGGCCAGGGCACCGGGCCTTCCATGCCGCTATCTATCCAGCGGTGGATGACAGCGGTCACGTCGGACGACCTTTCGTCGCCGACGCTGCCCCATGCGCGCAGGATCAGCAGGGCGACCCGGAATTGCACGAGACGCGCGCGTTGGTTGGCAGCGATCCTGTGCCAGTCGTGTTCCGCCTCCATTGCGCGCTCCCTAGTTGCCGAGGCCGAACGGGTTGCGAACCGGTGCGCCGGCGCCGCCAGGTGCCGCAACGGCGCCCGGCGGCGGCGTGACAACCGGGGGGCGAGCGAGCTGCGCGCGGAGGGCCGGAGGTATCTCGCCGGGAGCCGGGGGAAGGGCAGGCGCTGGCGGCAGGGAAGAGTAGGCGAGGGCGCTTGGACCGTCGTCCCCGGCGCGGATGGTTGTGCCGCGCGAGCCGGCGAGGTAGCCGCCGCCGAACAGGACCAAGCCAGCAAGCACGAGTGGGACTAGGCCGCGCCGATAGGCTGCAACAGGTTGGACGGCGGCTACGGGCGCCGCGCCAAGGTGGATGTGGACCTGCGCGCCCGCAGGAAAGCTCAGGCCCATCGCCTCCCGTTGTGTCGCTGCATGGGGCACAGGGGAAGCGGCTGCCTCCGCAGGCACGATGTTCAGTTGAGGGGTGCTCATGCTGTTGTTCCTGGATGCTGAAGGCCCTCAAGCGCGTGCAGCAGGACCAACCGTCACAGGATGGGGCTGGGCCAAGTACATCAGCGCGTAGCTGTGCTGCTCAAGCGGCTTGTCGTTTTTCTGGTCAAGCCACTCGCGGCTAGTGTCATATCCTGGGATCTCGCCAAGGTATGACTTGACAGGCTCGACCACCGCCGCTGGCATGTCGCTCACTTGGATTTTGCCCACGACCCCGGTTTCCGCGTCACGGGCGAGAAAGACGCGATGGGTGACCAGGATGCACAGGCTGCCCAACTGCAACGTGTAGCGGCACTGCTGCATGTTCATCGGGATGCCTTTGTGGTCGCGGACCCACGCGAGCACCGGCGCTATCGTGCCAGCCAAAGCAACCGCACGGGCGCGGAACACTCCATACCCATCGCAGGTGGCCTCCCCACGGAGTTGGTCCACCAGCAAGTCGCGGAGCGCATCGGCGTCGCCGGTGACGAACGGGTTGGGGTAGTTCAAAGGTGTGCTGGTCATGGCCACTCCTAAATCCTGGTTGCTGCTGGAGCATTGCCCGCCGCGGCGCGAACGGCCTCGGCCGCGCGCTCGATGGACGGCACCACCAACGGGCCACGCGCCGCGCACTCCGCTGCCCAATGGTCGCGTGCGCCGATCGCCTCAACGAGCGGGTTGGGATGCTGGTCCCTGCCCAGGCCTTCGGCCGGGAAGCCAAGGGAGTGCAGCGCATACCAGAGCCGCCGATCCACCAGCTTGAGGCCGTTGAACTGAGCGGGCGCCAGCACCCCGCTGCGGCGGCGCGCCTCGTTCAACACGCTCATCATTACCGTCGCGGTGTAGCCGTGGAACGCCGCGATCGCCTTGGCCGTGCCGGCAACCTCGGGGTCGCGCAGCACCTCGTCCGCTCGCACGGCGACGGACGGCGGCAGACGCAGGGGATGCTCCGGCCCGGCCGGACCCTCGCCTGGCTCCAGCGCTGCCAGCGCCTCGGCCATGTCGCCCAGCAGCGCCAGCGCGTCCTGCCGGCGCTGGACCAGGTGCAGCGCGAAGGCAGCGTAAAGCACCCGCACCTGCGGGGCAGCGCGTGCGACGCCCTGCCACAACGGGCCGAGCTGGCGGGCCAGTTCGCCGCGGGCCGCCGCGCCGTCGTAGAGGTCCTCCCGCACGGCGTATCGCTCGATCCACTCGTCGGGGTGCAGCGCCGGGTCGGCCGGACGCGGCTCGCCGGCACGGGGCGCCACGATGCCGAGCCTGCGTTCCAAGAAGGCGGCGGTGCTGCGGTAAGTGGCGGCCTGCTCGCGCATCAGCCCGTCGAGATCAAGCCGGCGCGTGAAGCGGGTCGGCGCGGCCCGCAGGAAGCACAGCACCCCCAGGCCGCCGAGCAGCAGCGCGGCGGGGATACGGACGTAGCTGCCGACCAGGGTGGCCACCTCCTGCAGCTTGCCGAACGTCATGCGGGCGGGGTTGGCGGCGAGCATGGCGGTATCGAGGGCGTCGAGGTCGCGGGTGAAGCGCCCGAGTGCCCGGATGTGCCAATGTGCGGCCGTCACGAAGCTGGTGCTGATCTCGGTGTGGTAGCTGTCCCACACGTACCAGATAAGGAACGCCGTGCCGCCAATGCTGACCAGCAAGCTCCACAGCGTGTGGTCGTCAGCCGACGGGTGGCCGGTACGGCCTTGGACGGGGGGAGGCACCGCCTAACCCCGTGACGCGGCGCGGGCAGGAGCCGCCGCAATAGGTGCCGTGGAGGAAGGCGCATGCCCCGCCTGGTCCTGCAAGCGGCGGGTCGCCGCCAGCACCAGGCGCAGGTATCGGCCCTGATGCTCGGGCTTGTGCGAGTGGTAAATGGCCACCCCGCTCCAGAAATCGCCTTTGGCCTCAGCCAGCGCTCGGGCTAATATCCAGGCGCCGCCTTCCAGGTTGGCGCAAAGGTTGTCGCGCAGCGCCAGGTAGGCGGCGGCGGGCGTGGTGCGCCAGCGTGCCGCGATCTTCGTGACCCAGATCGTGTTCACCTGCATTGGGCCGATGTCTACGGTATCGTTGTTGTTCTGACTGACGTGGCCGAGCCTACCTCCTTCCACCTTGAGCAGGACCAGCAGCATAGCCGGCGGCAGGCGGTGCGCATCAGCGGCGGCGAGGAGGCACTCCCGGGTTCGAGCCTCAGCTTGCGTGGGCACATCCGTGGCGCTGGCCCGTAACGGGAGAGCGCAGGACCCCAGCACGGCAACGCCCCCCAGCAGCAGGCAACGGATCATGGATGCCCTCCGGAGCTGGCAGACGGGGAGGCCGGGCGGCCGAGGGCTAAGAGGGCCGCCTGGTCAGCACGGTCCCGTGCCGCTTGCCACACCGCGCCATACAGGTCGTTGGCCAGCAGGTGCCCGGGCTGGCCAGGTGGCCGCCCGGCCTGCTCGATGGCCTCCATCGTGCTCAGCATGACGGTGGAGAAAGTACCGCCATCGACCCCTTGCACCCGGTAGCCCAGCAAGGCTTCGGGATCGCGCCGGATTAGTAGGCCGAACCCGTTGCCAGTCGCCTCGCGCCATACGGCCTCGCCAGCGACGAGGAACACCGGCAGCAGGCCGTTTGCGTGGCCGGCGACCTCGATGAGAGGCGTGAGGACCTCGCCGGTGGCCTTGTCGCGCAGCAGCAGGAACACGCCGGCATCGGTAAGGACCGCCTCCAGGGCGCGTCCCACCGCGGCCAGGTTCAAGGCACCGCTCATGCCAGCCTCCGGCGGCGCCAGGCCGGCACTGCGGGACGGACCCGGCCGACGATCCAGCGCCGGGCCAGGCGGACGGCTGCCGGCACGGTCAGGCCGAGCCAAGAGATCACCCCGAAGAACAGGGTGCCGCCGAACGCCACGTAGAAGGTGGGCCAGCTCCAATACACGACGAATGCCAGCAAAGGCACACAGGCGCGGGCGTCGAGAACGAAGAGCCGGACCGGTCGGCCTGTGTAGCGCCACATGCCTAGTTCTCCTCGATGCGAAGCTGCGCAGCGGCGGTCGCCTCGGAAATGCGGCCTGCCTCCAGCGCCAGCCGGATGGCGGTGTGGTAGGACTGGCCCTGGCCGTCCAGAGCGGAGCGGGCCAGCTCCGGCCAATCGCCAGGGTCGGCCTGCTGCAGCTTGCGCCGCAGCGGCGCGTCGAACACCAGGAACTCCCGCAAGGCGATGCGCTTGCCGTCCGTCGAGGGCGCCAGGCGCTGGTTGACCACCAGGCGCAGCGATTGGCCGAGCGCCGTGATGAGGTTCGCCCGCTCGTCCGGTGGCAGCAGGCTGACCACGCGCTGCATGGTCAGCGGCACGTCGTTGACGTGCAGCGTGGTGGTCAACTCCGATCCTGCCATGGCCGCCTGGACGGCCGCAGCCATGGTCTCGCCGTCGCGGCACTCGCCAACGATGATGTTGGTCGGCTCGCGCCGCCAGCAGCCGCGTATGAAGGCCGCGAAGCTCGGCAGATCACGCGGGACCTCGGTCTGGTTCATGGTGGAAGAGGGGCTCTTGATCCGCTCCAGGAGGAACTCGATGGGTGACGCCGCCTCGACGATGTCGAAGTGCCCATTGGGATCGAGCAGCATGTCAACGGTGATGCCGGCGATGAGGGTGCTCTTGCCAGACCCTACGGACCCGCCGACCAGCACCATGCCGTTCTTGGGACGGCAGAACTCGCGTATCCCAGGCTCGACCAACTGGGCGTCCAGCGACGGCGGCATGTCGGCGATGGGCCGCAAGACGATGTTGGTGCCGAAGTGCCGGCTGGTACGGGTCGGGGTGGCGTTCAGGCGGAAGCGCAGCCGCTCCGTGCGGCTGACCGGGATTTCGTAGGCGACGTCGAAGTCCTTGCCGTCCTGGAGGCGCGCGGTGCCGTCGGACCCGTACAGGTGATTGGTGACCAGGGTGATCTCGGCCTCGTTCAGCGCCTCGCGCGTGGCGGCACGGTTCCGGCCGTAAACCCGCACGACAACCTGCTTGCCGGTCGCGAACGAGATGCGCGACGCGCCCAATCCGAATGCCCAGCGCAGCAGCGAGTTGAGGCCCGGGGCACTCTTGCGCGGCTCGGCGATCAGCTTCATTCCCTCGTCCGGCCATCCCCCGTAGGCCCCCTGAGACGGGTCGATTGGGATAGGCAGGTGAGCGCCCAAGCTGTCCAGCATGGCTTGGGCCCTATCGCGCGCAGGCGCCGGTCGGCACCCAGCGGCGCGGGTTGGCCTGTAGCCCGGCCTGGCCGGTGATGCGGATGGTGGTGTCGCCCACCCGCAGCTGGTCCCGTCCGCCCTCCGTGCGCCGGTTCTGGAAGGCCACCTTGGGCTGCTCGACCAGGCCCGCGCGCAACAGCACGCGGTAGCGCGCCATGCCCACGATGTCCCGCTGCAGCCGGCCCAGGTCGGACAAGAAGATCTCGACCGCCTGCTTCTCGCCGGCGCCCCAGCCCTCCGCCACGAACTTGTTCCAGTAGGCGACCTCGGCCCGCGTGCGCGGCAGGCCGGCGTCGGCCGGCCGCGGCGGCTTGCCCCAGGTTCGCACGAGGTAGCTGCGCCAGTTCGGCGGGGCGGACGTGAGTTCGGCCACCCGGGTGATCTGGTAGATGCACGAGGTTTCCCGCGCGACCTGGCCGCCATCGCCGAGCGCGAACGCCATCTGGGCCTCGGTGACCACCGGCGGCTTGAGCAAGGTCTGACGGCCGGAGGTGCCGGCCGGCAGCACCAAGGGGCGGAAGTCGTAGGTGCCGTCGAGCTGCGGCTCCTGACGGCGCAGCATCTCGTTGATCGCGAACGCGCGCGCCGCCAGTCCGCCCTGTGCGCCATACTCCGCACCGGACTGCCGCAGCGCTTCCGCCCGGCCTGCCTCCAGTCCGCTTTCTGGTGTGTCGCCGGGTCGCGTGGCCTGCAACGCCTCCAAGGATGGCGGACGCTCGCCGCCGACGATCACGGGCAGCTCCAGCCCGCCCGTGACCGGCTGGTTCAAAGGGTTGCCCAGCGCACGGGCGGCCTGGTCATACTGGGCCGGCGAGGGGACGGGCGGAAAGGGGACTTCCGTCAGCGTGCCAGCGGCATGGCATGATACAGCAAAGAAGATACCTGCAAGGATAGATGACGCTGCTAGAAGCGAGCGCATGGAACTGCGGCTGAGACTCTGCCTACGCATGGGTTGATGCCTTTCGCGGCGGAGTGGGGGAAGTCGGCTCTTGCTCCATCGCGGCATTTCTCAAGAGCACGGTCTTGCCGCGCCCGGTTGGCCCGGAGACGATGTTCAATGAAAGCGAGCGGCCTGCATCGGCGGCAGGATCGTAGGACCACTCCACCGGGCGGCCCTCCTCGGTCAGCCAAGTGGACCTACGCACGATACGCCACCTCGACCTGGCGGCGCGCCGGATCAACCGTGACCATCACCCGGGTGCCCGCGGCCTCGCCCAGCGCCTGAAAGGCTTGGATGATAGGGACCGGGCCGGTCGCCACCGCGACCTGGGCCGGTGCCTGGCCGGACGGCGGCGGCGAGACAGCGACCGTGTAGCCGACGTTGCCGGCAAGCTGGCGCACGCCGTCCTCCAGGGTGCCGGTGTAGCTGAAGGCGACGACCCGCTGCAGCTCTCCCGGCACGACCAGACCGGCGATGCGCGGCCCCGTTCCCAAAACCCCGAGCTTGCTCATCTCGGCATCCACCACCCGCATGCTGTCGCGCAGCGCCAGTTCGGTGTTGGGCATTCCCGTCATGGCCACGTCGGTGCCGATGTTCGGGGCGGTGCAGCCGACGGCGAGCAGCGCCGTGAGCAGGGGGGCAATCGGGGAAAAGGGGCTTCTGTGTTCCACGGCGTGTCTCCGTCAGTCGTGACGGAAGCTACGGCGTGTCGGCGCGAATGGCGTCTGGCCTTGAAAGAGACCGGGCGCTGGGCGGCAACCCTATTCCGCCGCCACTGCAACAGGCCCCAGAGGGTCCTCGCCTCGTGGCCGCAGCACGATGCCGAGGCCTACGCCGTCCACCAGCTCGCGCAATAGCTCGTCCACCACCCCCGCTGCGGCCCGGCTGTCCTGCTCGCCCCGGCGCATGCGCTCGCCCTTGCGCCGCTCGATCTCCTTCTGCGCCGAGCCGGCCGGAAACACGCGGGCCAGCCGCCGCAGCCCCTCGCTGAAGCCCACCCGGGTATAGACGCGCTCACGCAGCGCGGTGTCGTCCGGCGTGGTGCTGAGCGCCCACAGCTCCACCGGGCCGAGCTGATTCACCAGCTTCTGCTCCCAGCGCTGGTCGTCGGCTTGCAGGATGGCCAGGAACGGCGCGCCCTCTGGCCCGGGGCCGCCCAGGCTGTGCCGCACCGTTGCCGCACTTGCGTCGGACAGGTTGAAGCGCTTGATGATCTTCTCCGCTTCGGCCTCATCGCCGGCCTTGAGGATGAACCGGCCCGTGCTCTGGCCGACGATCTTCGAGCTCATGTCGTCCAGCTCCTGACTAGCGAAGCCCAACTGGATGTTGTGCTTCGGCCCTTCCCGGACGTCCAGCTCGGCTTGCGCCTGCACCTGCGGGCTGCCCTTGGTGCGGTGCCACTCGTCGTAGTCCAGGCGCTTGACGGTTTCCTTGATCTCCTGAAACCGCGCCAGGTGATAGGGGCGCACCGCCTCTGGCACGAATTCCGCATACTCGGGGTGCAAGAAGAAGTTGCGCGCCAGGATGTGCCGGCCGAGCATGTACATCATCTCGGCCTGGCGGTTGCTCTGCGCCGAGCCGGTGGGCGCGACGGCCGCCATGTCCATCACGATGACCCGTGCCGGGCCGAAGTCCAGCCGGGTGGGCTCGTTCAGCGTCGGGTAGCGCTTGATGAGGTCGGTGACGTAGCGCGTGAACGTGGTGGTGACGCGCTCGCTGGTGACGTTGATCTTGAGCTCCGCAAAGGCGTCCTGGACCTGGTCGGTCCGCACGGCCTGGATCAGGTCCTGCAGAATCGGCACGGCATGGCGCTGCGCAACCTCCGCCAGCCGCCACTCGCCGGCCCCGCACAGGGCAGTCACCACGTCCCGCCACCATGGGTCTTCGCCGTGCAGCTCGATCACGTGCGCCGCGACGGCCCGGTCCACCGCCGGTTCCACGCCCCGACGGTAACGCTTGGGCGACTGCCCCGGCACGTCGGAGTCTGTGCAGAGCCGGTATGCTTCCTCGATCACCAGCGGGATCAGCTGCGACATGCCCTCGAACGGCGTGGTGCCGTCCGGCGGCAAGGTGGCGAGCGCCAGGAAGTTGTTCTGGAATGCCTTCTCCAGCGGCAGGGGATACTCGCAGCCCACCTGCAGGTCGAAGATGTTGACCTCATAGCCCGCGGCGAGCTGCATGGTGACGTGGATGGCCTCGTGGCGGCGCTCCGGACCTAGTGCCTCCTGCACCAGCCGCACGAAGCCCAGGGCGGTTGGGCCGATATCCAGCTTGCCGATCAAGGGCAGCCTGGCGCCGTTCGCCCCCAGCACCGCGGGGCTAAGGCACAAACCGAGGTTGATGGTGTTGGCCAGCACCGACTTGCCCGAGCGCGGCGGCGCCACGAAGATGTCGCACACCTGCGGACGCTTGGCGCCCCCCGACGGATCGTAGGGCCAAAGGCACCCGTCGGGCTTGCGAAACAGCACCGACCCGTATTCCCAGGGCGAGGCCGTGCGGTTCCACGGCAGCATGGCCAGGGCGCTGCCGAGCAGGGCCATCGCCGGGTTACCGGTCGAAGTGAGCGACAGCCCTGGCACGCTGCTCAACACGCCTTCCAGAGCGTCGCCGGCGACCGTGCTGGCTTTGCAGCCGCCCCAGCCCTCCAGGCGCTGTGCGAGCAGGGACGCGCGTCGGCGCAGCAGCCGGGTGTCGCCGGCCGGCGCCCAGGTCGTGAAGGAGGCGCGCAGCTTGACGGCGATATGGTTGTGCTCGGCGCGAGCCACAGCCAGCTCGGCGAAGGCCCGGCGCAGGTCGGCGTTCTGCGGGAAGATGCCCAGCAGCGAGGCCGCGCCCTCCTTGACCGCCATGCCGGACCTGCCGCCGCCTTCCAGCACCATCATGCCCCGCCAGGGGATGCGGTCGTCGGCCAGCGCCTTGGACAGCTCGATGAAGCTGCGCGGGTCCTCCGGGCCGAGGTCCATGTCCACATGGGCGTACTCGTAGCCGCCAATGGCAACCTGGTTGCCGCCAGTGACCACGGCGTCGAGGTGAAACAGCTGGCTGCCGAGGCTGGGCCACAGCAGGGAGGCTGGCGTCACGTCGCCGTCATCCTCCGGCGCGCGCGGCATCATGCGGTCCCCCGGCAGGGTCGGCTTCCATGCGGAGCCGGCGGTCTCGCGATAGAGCACCTCGCGCGCGAGCTTCAGCGCGGCGTGCGCGGTGATCGGGGTGGTGGCGACGTCGTTGCCGCGCAAAGCGCGGGTAACGCGGCTGACATAGGCCGCGTGCCGGGCAGCCATGATCTCACTCCGGAGGAAAAAGCGCTGGCAGTCGCCGACCTGAGATACCTCGCGGGCCATCGCGTCCTGTTCGTCGCGGACCTGACGCCGTTCCTCCTTGGTCAGCACGGCCTTCCGGGTCCACAGCACGAAGTAGACCTGCTCCCAGCGCATCTTGCGCGGCCACAGCGCCGCGCGCTCCCCCAGGATGTCGTGCATGTCGAGGCCCTGCTGGCGGGCCACCTCGCGGCAAGCGTCCAGGTTCACGCGGTCGATCTCGCCGGCCGCGGCATCAGGGTCAGAAATGTAGAAGCCGCACAGGGCATGGCCGCGCACGTCCAGCGTGCCGGAAAGCTCCACCCGCAGGGCAGTGGCGACGCGGTCTACGTCCGTGCCGTCCAGCGCCCGGCGGGTGCCGTCGATGCGGACCCAGCTCACGTAGTCGCCGTGCTTGGACACCAGCGCGTCGCCATGGCTGGTTTCGATGTCGTTGAACGACGAGATGGGCTGGCGGAGGGACAGGGACAGGCCCGCGAGGGCCTTGGCAATGGCGCCGAGCATCAGGGCGGGTCCTTTCACGGGGACATGGCGGGACGGCCTGGATGACCAGCCGGCACCGATGGGGTGGCCGGCGGGGCCGCGGACGCCCAGGCGTCCAGCATAGTGGGGTAGACGTCCGTGCGGCCCTGGTAGAAATGGCCGAGCGGCAGCAGGCGCAGCCCTTGCAGCAGCGCGGCGCCGCGCTTGCGCGCCGCGGGCGACAGGCCAAGCAGGGCGGCGGCGAAGTCGAGCGGCGACGAGGTGCCCAGGCGTTGCTCCGCCAGCCTGGCGCGCTCCCGCAATGCGAGCTGGGCGGCCCAGGCAGCTTTCAGCGGGGCATCGCTGCGGACGGGCCGGCCGCGCTCCATGTGCGGCGGCTCGTCATGGGCGCGCAGGACGAGGTGGATGCGGCGCGCCAAGGCGATCACGGCGCCTTGGCTCACCTCCGGCAGCCATATCAGCACCGCCTCGCCAGGGATCGTGGGGCGGTCCATGTGCTGGCACAGGTGGCACAAGGGGCAGGCCGCGGCGATGTTGTCCAGCGCGGCGTTGGCATGGTCGCCGTCGAGGTGGAACGGCTCCTGCCAGCCTGCGGCGTCGAAGCCGCAGAACCGGCAGGAGGCGTCCAAGCCAGGATGCTGCCCCCCGGTCCCGTCCGGCGCGCCGACGGGGTTCCAACCGGAAGCGTGCGCGGACAGGGCGAGGGGCAGCAAGGACATCGGCGGGCTACTTGAACTGCACGACCTGGGCGGTGCCGTTCGCTGTCGCCGCGCCGCCGCTGGCGGAGTGCGCCGCCTTGTTGATCCAGGTGCCGCCGGTGGCGAACAGGCCGCACAGCACCAGGCCGGCGACGCCCATGGCCATGTGGCCGCCTTCGCGGTTCTGCGGCTGGCGGCTCTTCCAGATGGCCCAGACGCCAGCGATGAAGGTCATGAGGGCGGCGCCATACATCGCCATGCCGCCGGCGGTGCCACCGGAGTTGATGGCCTCGCCGGACAGCAGGTTGAGCTGCTCGCCGATGCCGCCGGTCGGCGACGTCGGCGTGGTGCCCTGCGCGAAGGCGGCGGCGGACAGCATCAGCATGCTCGCGGTGGCGAGGCTGCCGGTTACGGCTTGCCGTAGGCTACGGGTGGTGACGGCTTGCCGCAGGCGGCGAGGCAGCGCCCGCACCGGCTGGGACGTGTTCAGGAAGGTGAGGTTCACAGGTAGGCTCCGTGGTGGTTGACCGAGGGATCATCCCCTCGGCACGGAGCATCGCCGCCCATGGCGCGAACGGGGCCGGTGATGTTCGACGGCGCGTTCAGACCGTGAAGGTCGCGACGATCCACTGCGCGACGGTCATGACGTTGATGAGCATGACCCCGAAGACGAACTGCACGCCGCAGCCCGTGCGGCTGCGGTTGCTGCGCTGGGTGACGCTGGCGTGCCAGGCAAACACGGCGAACAGGCAGGCCATCGCCCCGAATGCCTGGAAGAACAGCTGGAACAGCCCGACCACGTTAACGATGGTGGCGCCAGGGTCGGCGCCCAGCACGGTCGCGGCACTCGGCGCGGTTGAGGTGTAGCTCGCCAGGTCGGTCTTGCCGACGACCACCGTTGACCCGGCGCTGACATTGGTTTTGGTCAGGACGCGATGGAAGCTGGCAAGCACGCCGCAGACGATCAGCGACACCATCGGCACCCATGGCCGGCCGCGATGAGGGTTGTCGGGCTGGGCCTGGCGCCAGAAGCCCCAGCCGGCATGGAGGAACATGCCGATGGCGCCCAGGTAGCAGAAAGGCTGGAATAAGATCGCAAAGGCGAGCCCGATCTGGCTGGCGAAGTTGACGAGACCCTGCACTGCTGGCGCCCCTTGCTACTGGATTGCGCCGCGGTCGGTTTGCACCAGCCACGTCGAGCCACGTTGCTGAATGGCACTCACCCTGCCGTAACCGGGCACCTGGTCGCCGACGCCGACCTGCAGCTGCGATCCTTCGCCGCCGCTCCGGTCCAGCTCGGACAGCATCGCCAGGCCCGGTGATGCCGCCTGCACCTTGTAGCGGCGCGGACCAGGTGTTGACGCGACAGCGGCACCTGCCTGTGACCGGACGCCAGCTGGCTGGCTCGCCGCACCCGCGGACAGGTGAACCGTGCGGGATGCCGGCGCCGTCGGGGCGGACGCGGGTGCGGCCGCTGCGGCGCCGGGATCTGCTCCCATCGCCGCGTTGAGCGCGCCGCGGGCCTCGGCGAGGGCAAGACGGCGCTCGAAGTCGGCCACGGCACCGTCCAGCTTTTCCTTGCTGGACTGCACGCTGGCACGCAACGCGAGGTTCTGGGCGCGGAGGTCCCGCATGATGATGCCAAGCTCCGCCACCGTGTGCAGCACGTCGATCTGGTCGCCGCGGGCCAGGGGGGCAGGCCGCAGCGCGATGGCCACCTCCACCGCGTCGCCCGGTGCCTTGGAGGGCTGTGCAGGCACTGCCGCCGCGGCAACCGGCGGCACACGCTCAGTCGGCGTGGGCGCGGGCGCGAGGCTGAACGGTTCGGCTGGTATCTGGGTCAGATTGGCGGCGAAAGCCGCTGGGGAGGGGGCGACCGGCAATTGGGAAGCAAGACCAACTTCGAGGGCAGGCGCGGCTTCTGGAGCAGGAGAGACGGGTGTCACCACTGCTGGCGCCGGCGTAGCCTGGAGGGGTCGTGCGGCTCCCTTGGCGGGACGTTCCGGGGCGGGGACGGCACCTGCTCCAAGGGTGCCTGCACCGGAGGGCGGGCCTGGCCGTGCAGGCAGTTGCACCCGCGTCGCATCCGGGCGCCCTTCGCCAGGCACGACGTCCGAGGATCGCGCGGCGTTGTTCTGGTGCAGGCTCAGGATTTCGGCTGCCTGCTCTCCCGGCGTGGCCGGCCTTGCCTCCTCCCGAACTGGCGGCTTGACCTCGCGCCGGGGCGCGGTCGCGAGCTTCGCTGCGGGCGCCACGACCGGCGGCTGCGAGATGCCGGCAGAGGCGGCAAGCTGCCGGGCCTGTGCGCCCAGCCGCGCCGTGTCCACGGGCAACAGGGTATTGTAGGGCGAGACCAGGAAGGCGCCGGCGGCGGCGACCAGGGACAGCAGCGCTACGCTGGCCAGCAGCATCGAACGGCCGCGGCGGTGGGACCGGGGCGCCGCAGGAGTGTCGGGGCGTCCCATGGGGGCGGTATCCAAGTGCGGATGCACCGGGTGGACAGCCTCCCCGGGCAGGCTCGCCCGGGGATGGGCGGCCGCGTCCAGGGGCGGCTCGGACGGGAGGCTGGTGATGTTGCTGTCCATCGAGGACGCTCCTGTGCGGGTTGCCTGCGCACAGGATGGCCGGAGATGGCGCGAACGGCACCGAAGTCGCTCTCTTACCCTTACTCCGCGACAACGTTACTCAGGAACATGACGCCGACCGAGCTATTCACGTCCACTTTGACGGTCGGACCTCTAGGGGCCGCGGCGTCCAGCGTCTGCCCGACCCGCCCGGCGGCAACGCCCGCGCCAACTCCTAACTGCTGGCCAAGGTTGAGCCGCTGCAGCGCAGTGGCGCCGCCGAACGGGCTTTGCGTGACGGTGGAGTTGCTGAGCGCGAAGGCCTGGCCCAACCCTGCCACGAAGGCTGCGGCGGCGGGCAGGATGAAGCGGCTGCCATAGTGCTGGTCCACGCTGGACGCGACGCTGGTTTCCATGGTGCCTGGCGCGATGACGATGCCCTCGACGCTGATCTCCTGGCCGTTGTGGATGACCCGGTTGACCCGGATCACTAGACGCTCCTCCTCGCGCGAGAAGCTGCCGACCATGCGGTCGCCGGCGATCGGGCCGCTGTCGGCCTGCAGCACCACGGGGCTGGACGCGTCCGAGCTGGCCGCGAGGATGGTGTGCGCGTAGATGCCGCGCCCGGCAGGGATCAGGACACGCTGCTGACGCCTCGAACGCGCCGCGACCTGTGACGCCGGGGGGGCTTGCTCCCCCACGACACGGCCGGGGGCACTGCGGGCAGCGTCAGCCGACTGCGCTTGTTCCGCCTCGGGCGGCAAGATCACGTCGGTGCGCGGCATCCGCGTGCCCCAGCCGCCCATCATCTTGTCGATTGCCGTCTTGTAGCGCGCGTCCTCCGGGTCCGCGCGGCCGCCAGCCTGCGCCTGGGCCTGGATCACGCGCGCGGCGGGGGCCGGTGCGGCAGGAGCGGGTTTGAAGGTGACCTCCTGCCTTCCTGAAGACGGCTCTGGCGGCAGGGCAGGGGCCGCTGGCTTCGGTTCCGGCCGAGGCGGAGAGGTGAGCAGCGGACGGGTGTTCGCCGGCTGGTAGAGCTGGCTTGCCACGATCTGCGGCGTGAAGGACTGGCCCGCCGCCTTGCTCTCGGCTGCGGCCTCGTTGCTATGGAGCACCGCCAGCGTGTCCTGCTGCGGGTTGCTGTTCAAGCCGCCGGGCAAGGGATTCACGGACGGCAGGCGCCCGGATCGCGACTCTATGGGAGTGGTGCCGTGCAGGAAGGTCGCCCCGACCAGCAGGACTGCAACGGCACCGCCGCCGCAGGCGATGGCCAGGATTCGGCGCGGGCCGGCTGCTGCGGCACCGTTGAACCGGCCGCGGATCGACGGCAGAGTGAAGGGCAGGCGGAGGGTGGTGATCGGCATGGGGTCAGTCCTTGAGCGAGGCTGAGACGGTTCGGCCGTTGACGGACAGCAGCACGATGGGCGTGGAGGGCAGGGCGTAGATGCGGACATCGCCCTCTCCGCTCTCCGTGGCGCTCCAGGGCGGCGACATCAACGTGTGCCGGGTGCGCAGATAGGTTTCCCCGCCCATGCGCCAGGCCCGCACCTCGTCGGGCGAAACGCCCTCGACCTGCAGCGGCCTCGCCTCTGCAGGCGCCACGCCGGCCAGCATCGCCGTAAGGTAAGCCGCGCCGGTGACGGGCACGCCGGGCCTGGTGTCGATCTGCACCCGCGCGTTCGGACCGCGACGGTCCACCAGCACGCTCAGGTCGGCGTCGTAGCGGTCGCGTCCGGCCACCACCAGGAAGGTGAGCGCCTTCGGCGCGCCCTGCAGGCTGACCAGCAGCCCGCCACGGGGCGACAGCGACATGGGCGTCACCTGCAGCACGTTGCTCCCCTTCACGGGAACGCAGACATGGAAGCCGACTGCCTCCACCGCGGGGCCGCCTGCGCCGCCTGATGTGTTGCAGTTGCCGGTGCTGCCGCCCCCGCCGCCGGCGGAGTTGCTGTTGGTGTCCCACACGATGGGCCAGGGCTGGCCGGTGGCGTCGAAGAACGCGAGCTGGCTCGGGTAGCCCTTCACGGTCTGCACGATGCTGGTGGCCTGTCCCGGAGCATACGTAACCCTGATCGGACGGCTGACCGGCGAGGCGATCTGCGTGGTGGTCTCCTCCTCGGTGCGCTTGTTTTCGTTCAGGCGCCGGGCCAGCTCGCGGATCATCTCCGGCGTGATCGGGATGGCGTCCCGCACCGCGCGCTGCGCCGCGTCCGGGACAGGCGGGCCGTTGGGATCACCCGATGACGCAGAGGTTTGTGCCAACGCGAGCACCGGCAGAGACAGGCAAGCTAGGACCAGGGCAGTTGCGCGGGGCACGGGAGGCTCCTGAGATCAAGGGTTGTTCGACAAGGGCGCCGGCTGTCCTTGGGCGCCGGCGTCTGGCTGCCCTCGACGGCTTTCGCGTGCGATGGGTTCGTCAGCCCATGTCTTGTGGGCCATCGGCCCCATTTGCTTGACCCAGGCATCGATCATCTGCGGCGTGACCGGTAAGAAGTCTTTCAGAGCCTGGTTCCAGCCCTCTGTGAGAGGCTGGTTCGTTGAGGTTCGGCTGCCTGCCTGGAATTGGCATTGGGCATGGACGAGGGATGGCCCGGCGAGGCACACGGCCAAGAAGGGGAGGCAGCGGAACACGGGAAGACTCCTGCGGCTTGGGGCTACATCTGGTCGGCGACGAGCTGCTCGATGGCGAGGCCGTCCGGGTTATTCTGGATATCCGTGCGGACGACGAGGGCGGTGACCATCAGCCGCGTCGTGCTTTCCTGCTGGGTGTTCTGGCAGGTCTGCACGATGGGGAACTGCACGTCGTAGGCGAGCCGGCCGTTGATGACCTTGGTTTCACGGATCAGCGCAGCCCGCTGCGCCTGCGCATAGCAGAGCAGGCGCGCGCGCTTCATCGCATCCAGGTTGCCGGTGCGCTTGAACTCCTCCGCAAAAGTATTCCATCCGTTCGGGGTGAAGCGCCGGCCGGCGGTGTTCAGCTGCTCCGGGTAGTCATGGTAGTTGACCGAGTAAGGAGCGAGCACGGCCTTCACGGACCACTGAAGCAATTCGGTTTCGTCCACGATGGGGCTGCTCAGCGGCACCAGCGGCTGCGGCGGCGTGCGCCCGTCGATACGGAAGAAGGTTCCCTGTGACGGGTTCATCCAGACATAGGCATCGTGGGTCAGCGATATGCCGAGCAGCACCGCCATGCAGATCGTCAGCCCGATGCACTTATTGACAAGGTTTGCCTGGAAGTCCGGGTCGCTCAACCGCCGCGACACCGCGGCACCTTGGTTCTGCATCGGGCTGCTCCTTCCTATCATATGTCATCATCGGACCGGGCGGCGCGAACGAGCCGGCGCTCGTGCGCGGTCGGTAAGTGCGCGGTCAGTAAGGTTGCATGGCAAAGGTCAGCGCAGGCGGGGGGTGGCGCACCCGCACCATGGGTTCACGCTTCTGCTTGCGCTTCTCAAGCCGCTTCCATTCCGGACTGGTGCGCGGGCCGCCCTTGCTCTTGCACCAGAACCAGAATTGCCTGCCTTCCTGGGCGTACATGTTGCACCGGCGTTCGACGTAGCCCGCGGTGTCGATGTGAACGGCCACGACGCTCGGGTCGAAGTGGTCCACCAGCTCTTCAGGCCGGAAGATGAACAGGTCCGGCAGGTCCCGGAAACTTGGAAGGCCGACCCGGAACCGCCTGCTCTGGACCGTTGAGGGCGACAATCCCATGTCGCGCGCGATTGCCTTGTAGTGCTGGCGTGCCCACCAGCGTTGGGCCAGCTCGATGTCACGTTCCCGGGTCCATTCGACCTCCCGGCGCTTTGAGCCGCAGATGGGAGGGGTGCCCACTGGAGTTGGCCGGAACAGATCGAACCCCGCGTGGGCAAGGTCGATCAAGTCGAGCGCCGTGTCGCCCTTGGGCAGGCTTAGAGCGAACTGCGTTGGCGACGGGACTGGCGCATCGGCTTGGGCCTGCGCCGGCGCGGCCTCGTCTTTCCTGTCTTCTGCCGGGGCTGGCGCAGGGACGTCAGCCAGCGCGAGATGCGCCCTGTTCCGTGCGGGAAAGTGCGCGCCTGCCGACCGGCTTGCCTGCCGATAGGTCACGTCGGGGCCGGCCAAGTCGGATGCGGGCGGGCTGAACAGTAGCTTGCGATCGCGGCCAGGTAGCCCGAGCTGGCGGGCCTTTGCCCATATGCTGCCCCGGGACCGCCCGAACCGCAGGCCCAAGCTTTCCGCGCGCCATCCTGCAATCCACAGTACGATGAACAGCGCCGTGTCGCTGAAGGGCCAAGGGTTTCGTCCACCCGGCTTGCGCAGGGGCCGGTCGTGCGGCGTGGGCAGGTGGAGATCGACCACTAGGTCGAGCAGCGCCGTTCGCGCCAGGCCGAGATACAGGCAGAGCAGCTCGATGCCGTGCCCCTTTGCCACCATGCCGGTCAAGACGCGGCGTGCGACCGTCGGAATGGCAGCAAGCGGCAGGGCGGCCTGGCCATCATCCGGGGGATGGTAGCTAAGGCACCTCCCGGACGATGGGGACAGCTCGGACATCCAGACGCTCACGTGACCGTGTAGCAAAGTCTGGTATCATCTATGAGTGTTCGTCAAGGATAAAACATCCATGCATGATGTTTTATCCTCCTGAACGTCGTGGGACGTAGGCGCAGATGGTGGTTTGGCTTGGGACTAACTAACGATTTCGAACGCGCAAGACGTTGATCTTGTGCAGCTTGCCGATAGTCCGGTTCAGGTCGGCAACGGCCTTAGACACGTCCTCGATCACCGCCTCGGTCATGCTCTCCGCCTCGCGTGAGCCGTCTGGCCCAAACGCCTCCGGTTCCACTGGAAGCAGGCTGTGGAGTGGAACGCCAAGCGCGACCGCTGCCCTTCTCAGGCTGTCAATCATCGGGTTCTGCTGACCGTCCTCGACAAGGAAGACCCAGGACGGGCTGGCCCCAATCTTCTCGGCAAGCTGTTTCTGGGTCAGCCTTGCGGTGTTGCGGGCCAGCTTCACGCGCTGGCCGAGCGCCGCCAAGAACTCGTCGCGATCGATTGTGCTTTCCGGCGGTTCTTTAAGTCGCTTAGGCATGCACGCACCTTCCAGTCAGCGTAAGAACGTTATGAGACCCGGCTGCTTATGTCCCGCACCACCGAGTACCACAATTTCCGTTCGCGCCAGGAAGCGACAGCATCCATCCCGTCACGGATGGAGGGTAGGGATGAAAGCTTTGCTCGGAGCCGCGCTGCTAGGCGCTCTTGTGCTGGCGCAGCCAGCCAGGGCTGAGTTCCAGATCGCGCCGACCCGTTCGGACGCAAGTGCCGCCGCACAGGCCGGCGCCCCGCCGATCATACTCAACCCGGACAGGGCGGCTTCCACCGCTGCCGGCGTTCGACGACCCTGCAAGGCGGCGACGCCGTTGGTCCCCGTCGCACTCGGCTTCGGCAGGCAAGTGCCGCTCGCATTCGCGACGCGGCAGATCGTGCCGTTCGGGGTCAAGGTCACGTTCAGCCCGGAGGTGGAACAGGATAGCCCAGTAGACTGGTCGGGCGGGCGCCCCTGGGTGGATGCGCTGCGGGCGGCCGTCCGCCCCCTCGGCTTGCGCGTGTCAGTAGGCTGGAAGGCCGTGTCCATCACCCGCACCTGATCGGCCCCGTTCGCGCCATGCGGTGCCAGACTGCCCTTCGACTTGGGGAGCGCACAGATGGTAACCCTGGAAGGCGCCGCCGGCGGAGAGCCGGACCACGGTGGTCGGCAGCGAGATGAGCAGGCGGAGAGCGGTGACACGCTGGTGCAGCTGCAAGCCGCGCTGGCCGAAGCCGCGCGTCATGCTCCTGGCGACCTGGCCATGGCCTTGCTCGCGGATGCCACTCGCGAGGACTTGGTTGCGGTGCTGGCGCAGACTGAGCCGCCGGAAGCAGTTCTGGTCCTGGCACAGGTGGCCGCGCTGCCAGTGCCGGACCAATACGCGGTCCTGACCGGCCTCCTAGCAGCCGGACCTTCCGACACGGCACAGGCGCTCCGGGCCAGCCTCGCAGCACAGACACGCCAGGCCCTGCTCGACCGCATTTTCTCGCCCAACCGTGTCCAGGCCCTCAAGCGGGCATGCCGCAACCTGACCAAGGAGAACAGTTGATGCGCCAAATCCTCACCTTCGCTGCGCTAACATCCAGCCTGCTCGGGCCGCCCGCCCTGGCGCAGACCGAGCCGAGCAGCGCCAACTGCGCCGTCATCACCCAAGCCGCCGCCGACGGCGCGGCAGCGCGCATCTCGGCCGACGACAGTAACATCAAGCCGCCATCCAGCGTCACCAAGCTGTCCTGCCTCGATGGCCTGTTCAACGGGGTCGGCCTCGACATCATCACCAACTTCCTCAATCCGACGAACTTGCTCGCTGCCGTTGAGGGCAAGATCTGCGCCGCGGTCTCGCACGAGTGGAACAGCCTGATCGGCTCCGCCCAGTGCGGCCTGACCATCACCGGCTTCGACCTCGGCTTTGGCGGCCTCGGCGGCGGCGGCTTCTGCCCCAAGCTGTCCTTCGGCGGCGGCGGACCACCCATCGGCACGGTCGGCGCCGGCCTGGGTTACGCCGGGGGCGGCGGCATCGTCGTCAACGGGTCGAGCCTGGCGCCTACCGGCTACACCGTGCCGCCCAACGCTGGCGCCTACTAGGATTATCGGGAATGCGCAGACAACTCCTACAAACCACGGCCGCCGTCATCCTCGGCGGGGTGCTTTTCAACGCAGCACCAGCCTTGGCGGACCTTCCGACCATCGACGTCGCCGTGCAGTGGGCGGTCCAGCAACTGCAAACGGCCGCAACCAACGCTGTGACGAGCATTGGCACCCAGATCACCAGCTCCGTCACCAAGATGGAAACCTCGGTCAACGACATCCTGACAAAGGGTTTCACCCAGAACGCCAACTACTCCAAGGCGCAGGTCGGCGCGCAGCAGCAGATCACCGACGCCTCCAACATGGCCAACGCCAGATTCAGCCGGGACATGCGCAACGCCCAGATCCGGGACGAGCACACCGCCAACCCACAGTTCTGCCTCGCAGCCGACCACGGCCAAGCCCCAATAGCGGCCTCGATCGCGTCCCACAACGTCGCCCGCGCGATCCAGGACATCGCAGACCGCCGCGGCGAGGCGGTGTCGGGAACCCCGGCCTACCTGGGCCAGGCACAAGCGGTGCAGGCGATCAACAAGCTGCACATGAGCCGCTACTGCTCGGACGAGGAAAGCACGGCCGGGCTGTGCAGCAAGACGGCGCTGCCCAACGCGGACCAGCACGCGACCAACCTGTTCGGCAGCGGCACCTACGCCGGCCAGGATGGCGTGAACGCGGCCAACGACTTCAAGACCAACCTCATCCAGCCGGTGGTCCCGGCTGCCCTGCGCGCGGACCAGCTCACCTCGCTCACTGGTCAGGACGCCTGGGCGCGGCGACGCAGCTACAACGCCCGCATGTCGCTGGCCGGAAGCGTGCTCAGCTACGCCATCGCCGTCCAGACCCCGTCCGTGCCGCTCACCTCGCAGCAGCAGAAGCAGCTGACCGCACAGGGGCTGCCGGCCCAGACGGAAGGGTCCTGGCTGACAGCCGTGACCCTGGAAGTGAACCGGCGCCTGAGCGACCCGGCCTGGCACGCAGGCTTGCAGAGCATGCCGCCGGCATCGGTGCAGCGGGAGATCGCGACCCAGCTCGCGCTCGGCAACTACTTGACCATGCAGAAATACCGGGTCGAACTCTACAACGCCACGCTCACCGCAGCACGGGTCGCCCAGACCGAGGAGCAGAACTTCCGGGAAGCTGTGGAAATGCCGACCCCGAACATGGCGGCCAACTAGCAACGCAAGAGGGAGTGGGATCATGTCAGACAGCAGCATCACAACGACCGAGGCCCGCCAGACCCGGCCGAACATAAACGCACCGGCGCCGCCGGTCATTGCGGAACGGGCCGGTAGCGCTACGGAAGCGGGTCCGGGCAAGCCGACAGATGCTGCGCCCACAGACCCGCTGCGCGCCCTGATCGAGAAACTGGACCGGACCCAGGCACTGGTGTCGAAAGTTGACCCAGCCCTGGCGGCGGTAGTTCGCAACGTCGTCGAGAAGGCGGACTTGCCCGGACGCCTGGACGACCCGACCTACCGGACGCGGGTCGCCTACCTGCTGCAGGATATGGAGAAGCTCGTCGGCCCTATCGCTGGGGTGCAGCCGGGCTTGCGGGAGGAGATGACCAGGCTCGCTGCCACCGCCCCCGGCTTGCAGAATGAGCGCATGCAGGCGTTGGTTGCCATGACGGCGAGCATCGACGGCAGAACCCTGGTCAGAGACATACGTCAAGGAGCGTCCGACATGGTCAGGGCTGGCGACCAGGTGTCGCCCGATGCCCAGAGCAAGGTGGATGTGCTCGAAAACAGAATGCGACTGAGCACGCGCACAGTGTCTCCGGCAGAGACTGCCCCTGCTAGTGAAGGGGCTGGGACGGCACTCAAGGACACAGCCGCCGTTCAGGGTTCAGCGTCTCGGGAGGCCGCAACGGGCAGGGTTGGCCCACTAGTGGCTGGAGAGCAGGTTGGGAGTGGAGCGCCCGTAACGCAACCGCAGGAGCAAGGTACTCAACTGCTTGGGCAAGCGGCTCTTGCCGGCAATGGGCAACAACAGGCGGAACTGGCCAAGCAAGCTCAAAAGGCCGGTACCGTCTTTACCGTCATGAACGGCCTTCGCCGTCCCGAGGCGTCCGAGCCGGCCCCTTGGGACAACCAGCTCACTCCGCTAGCCGGCCGCCTAGCCAACCATATGAGGCAAGTGCAGGCCGGCAAGGACGAGGGAGCGATGACAACTGCCGAAGCCTCCGGCCAGGCTGCGACGCAGGCCCTCCAGGCGTTCGCCAGCGGACCCGGCGCTGGTATCATGAGCAAGATCAGCGCCGCAGCCAAGACTGACCCGGACGGTATGGCGGGAGTAGTCGCTGGCATGCGCGAGGGCGGCGCCTATGCGGACCTGCGGCGGGGGTTCAACGCCGACTTGGCCCAGGAGAAGGGGCTGGCTGCATCGCTTGATCGCGCGACCCAGGCAGTTGGGCAATATGGAAAGGACCGCGCCGCCGTTGACCAGGTCGCGGGGTTCTCCGACAACGCGGCCGCGGTTGCGGCACGGTTCGGTAAGCTCGACGCTGCGATCGGCAAGGGCGCGTCCGAGACGCCGCACAGCAAGGAGGGCAAGAGCCTGTTCGACGAGCTGGGCGAGAAGGCGGCCGAGCTGGCGCGCCGGGCGGTGGAAGCGGTCAAGGCTGCATTCACCCGCACGCCCGGCGCCGAGCGGGCCGCCTCCGGGCCGTCACCCTCGATGGGCTGACGCCCCGATGGCGGGCACCCTGTTCGCGCCGCGCTGCCGCATCCTTGCAGGAGACACACCCTGCGAGGATGCGATGCGCCGTCCCCTGTCCGCCTGCCTTGCCCTGACCGTATTCGCGCTGGCGTTTGCGGCTCCTGCCCTCGCTCAGGGTACCCCGCCCGCTCCCAATTATAACTTGAGCTGGTCAGCACTCGACCCTGGCCCCGACTGGTCGGCACAAGTCATCCTGAGTATCTTCCCGGTCAGTCCGGCCCCGGGCGGGGCCGCGTCCACCGGCGCCGCTTCCACGGTCATCGGCACCTTGGTCGGTACCCTGACCGGCTTCGTCGCCGCAATCGCCATGGCCTGGCTCTGCTACGGCCTAATCATGCAGATCTTTCGTGGGGCCGAGACGTCGCGCGTGCTTGACCGCAACATGAGCGCCATGTTCCTGGTTCGCATGGGCTTTGCGGCGGTGATGATGTATCCGCTTTCGACCGGCTTCAGCGCCGGGCAGAAGCTTGTCGTGCAGACCGCGCTCTGGGGCGCCGGCATGGCGAAGTCGGTCTACGCCATCGCCGTCAAGGCGGTCGGGCCGGACGCCATGTTGATCGCGCAGCCGATCATCCCGGGCACCAAGACCATCGTCGCCAACCTGATCCAGAACGAGCTGTGCCGCGCGTTGGTCAACGCAGCCTCGGCACAGCCAGGCCTGGTGCCGGCGCCGACGCCGAGCAGCTACCAACTGTCGAGCAACGTATCCCTACTCGGCGCCCAGGGGGCGCCCGGCGGTTACACGACTTGGACGTACGGGCTGTCTGCAGGCAACTGGACCGGGTCGGCCACCTGCGGCACCGTCACCGTTCGTACGCCAAAGTTGAGCAACACCACCATCGCCGGCGTGAACGTGGACATGACCGGTACTCAGAAGACGATCCTGACCAATGTGCTTGCCGCCGACATCCGGCCCCAGGTCGAGGCCGTCGCGAAGCAGCTTTGGATCACCAAGAAAGCCTCGGCGCTGGCTCCGCTTCAGGGGGTGCTGACGACGGCCACCAACAACTACTCGGCCCAGCTGACCGCGGCCGCGAAGTCGAAGGTGGACGACATGCGCAAGGCCCTGCAGAATGCGGCCGAGGCTAGGGACGGCGGGGTTGGCCTGGCCACCGGGATGACAAAGCTGGCTGACCTCGGCTGGACCCAGGCCGGAGCCTACTACCTGGAGTTTGCCCGCCTGAACGGGCAGACGCTGTCCCTGCTCAACGCCACGCCGGTCGTGAACCCGCCGAGCTACGACGGGCTTGGACGGTCGCTGTCGCGTGATCTTGCACCAGTCATGACATCGGCGACGGCGTTCATGACCAAGCTGAAGAGCTATGTGGGCACCAACGACGGTCTCGATGTGCCTGGCGGTAACGCGGACCTGTTCAGCAGCGTGACGCCGGGCGATGATGGTGCAGGTGCAATCGAGCAGATGTTCCGCAGCATGCGCCTGAATGAAAGCCTGCTGGACCTGTTTATGAAGGGGATGCTGCCGACCGGCAGCATGTGGAGCGACCCGTTCAGCACGCTGATGAAGCTCGGCAACGACATGGCGACCGTCGCCCTGGCCGCCTTCGGCCTTGCTGGCCTGCTCAACTCGCAAACCGGCACAGCCGCGACCGCCGTGTTCAACCTGCTGACCGGGAACCCCGTCGCGGCAGGCACCGCCGTAGTCGGCCATTTCGTGGTTAGCTTCATGGCCACGCCGATCTTCGCGGGGCTGATGGCAATCCTGGTGCCAGGGCTGGTGATCGCTTTCGTGCTGCCGCTGATCCCCTGGCTCATGTTCGTCGCCGGCGTGATTGGCTGGCTCGTGCTGGTCTGCGAAGCCGTGATCGCTGTGCCACTTTGGATGCTGGCGCACCTCACCTTCCAGGGAGAAGGGGTGCATGGCCGGGCGCAGGAGGGGTATGCCCTGTTGTTCAACGTACTGACCCGTCCAACCCTGATGATCGTCGGGCTATTCCTGGGCTACCACGTATTCGCAGCCTCTTCTTACCTGATTCGGCAGGGCTTCGGGGTTGCAGCCGGCTTCGTGCTGGCGAACGGCTGGCTAGTTACGAACGTGATCGGCGTTGCGGTGATGCTGTGCATCTTTGTGATGGCGCACGTCACGGCGGCGCTGCTCAGCTTTCGTATGATCACGTTGCTGCCGCACCACCTGCCCAAGCTCATCGGCTTTGCCTCCTCTAACCGGGTAGACATGGAGCAGTTCGGCCGTGATGCGGCGCTGATCGGCACGCTCGGCGCGCTGCGCAACATTCAAGGCGGATTGACCCCTCGTTCGCTTGGACAAGGTGACAAGCCCCACCAACTGGGCAATAACGCTTCCCGGCCCGCTCTGCCTGCGCCAGGCCAGGCGTCGCAGGCCGGAGCCAACGGGGCCAGAGTGGACTCGACCCTGCAGGCGGCCACCGACACGCCGCCAGAGCCGGGCAAGGAGGCGTAGATGGACGATGAGGGAATCAGCAGCGGGCTTGGCAGCGTGGCGTTGTTCGAGATGGGTCGCCAGGACGAGCGGTGGCGGCAGCAGCAGTTTGATGCTGTCTCTGCCTTCGCCGCTCGCCTCCGAGGCTACGTGCCGACGGACGTGGATGCTGTGCTGGCCGAAAATCAGGCCCTGCGCCAGAATGGCGACGCACTGTGGCAGGATAATCAAAGGTTGAGGCAAATGGTGGCGGAATATCACAAAGACCTGCAGGGCCAGTACGACAATAAGTGCGAGTGGATCGCCTATGCTAAGGCTGTCGCAGCCGAGCGTGACGCCCTGCTCGCTCAAAAGCCAGCTCGTGAGGACGATATCCCTTGGTAGCACACGGCTCGGCAGGGCCGTTCGCGCCGCAGCTTGGCAGGGTGAGGCTCCTAGACCGGAGGCCACCATGCGTTTGTTCAACCTCATCATGCTAACTGCGCTGGCCACCGTGCCTGCGGCCTGCGGCAGCACCAACCTGAAGTCGGCCAGCGACTACAGCGCGCCGTCCGCGGCGCGGGTGAGGCATCCTTACTACAATCCGTATGCCGCCTACGGGGCGGCAAATGCGACCTGGACGCCGCCCGTGTGGAACCGCGACGGCACGATCACGCGCCCGGCAGACCCTGGCGTGGACACGGGACGCCCTGATTACGAGAGCGCCCCATGGGCAACCGGGGCCGCAGGCGGCAGAGCTTATGCCCCTCCGGGCACCTTCTAACCTAACTGCGAGGCCAAAACGGGTCGGGCGAGCGGAGGTAGTCGCCGGCCGTCCCGAGCCGTCCAGTCCGCAATTGCCAGTTGATGTGGGCCTGCTGGAACGCCGCCAGGAAGAACACCAGGCAGAACGGAGCGAACTGCAGCCCAACCAGAAGCCGAAGGCCCGTCCCGTCCAGCTCCAGGAGCCGCCAGAACCACAGCCCAATGAACGTGCATCCCAGCGCAAAGGCCAGGTAGGCCATTGTGGCCGTTTGGACACGGCGCCTCGCCAGGCGCGCACCCAACTCCTTCTCTGAAACTCCGTAAGCGACGGCTGTGGCTGAGAAGTCCAAACTGCCATCAGGGTCAATTGGAACTGCCCGCGGCGGCAACGGCCCACGTCTGAGGTCCGAGATCAAGCCACGGATCAGGCGGCCGTTCTGTAGAATTTGCGGGAGGGAGAGCGCCGCGATGGGCGCTCCCAGCACCAGCCTAGTCCCACGCCAGATGTAGCCCCGCTTGGTCCGACGTCGGCCACCTTGAGGTGGTCTATCAGGGTGCTCAACAGCTTCGTTTTCGACAGCATTCCCGTCCTCAGCGGACCGGCGGAAGTCTGACCGCTTCCTGCTCAGGAATGAGGTCATGGCATGCTCCCCATGGAGGCGACGAGAACCTCAAGGTTGGCTGGCAGGCCATCTGCCCGGCCCTCGGTTCCGTCCGACCTTCGCCACAGGATCGTCGGTGTCCCACGCAGCCCTATGGCTCTGGAGGCCACCAGGTTGGTCGCTAGCCGCCCGTCAGCCGCCGGCTCTGCAGTGTTGGTCAGCTTGTTTCCGATCCAAGCCGCCACCATCGTGTCCTGCGGCAGGCTCAACATGGCCTTCGCCAGCAGTGTGCTGCGGCCTGCATCCTCGTGGTCCAGCACGGAGATGGGAACGACGGCAAGCTGTAGGCGCCCACTTGCCACGTAGGGCCGCAGCTGCTCCATGGCCCGGACCGACCAGGAGCACAGGGGGTCGATGAACACCCACAGTCGTGGCGCGGACGGTGAGCCCGTCTTGCCGAACGTGGTGCCCTTCAACGCTTCAAGAAGTGAACCCAAAGGGACCGGAGCTTGTGCGAGTAGCCGGGCCCCTTCGTCACCGATCACCACGGTGGGTATAGCGCCAGGGATGGACGCCACGTGGTCCCGTGTCAGGTTCCTGCCCGCGGCGTCAAACATGGCTCCTGGGATCACGCGCTGGTCGTCGGGAGTGGCATAGAATATCTGAAACAGCTTCCCGTTGGGGACGAAAATTCCTCGCAGGCCGTGGAAGCTGCCCAGTTCCGTTACCTTGCCAGATGCCATCGCGACCAGGTCTGCGACCGACAAATCCGACATGAGGCCGGCAACCAGTGCTTGCTCGTCTGGGGCGACGTAGAAACGCATAAACTCGCCGCTGGCACGGGCGACAACCACGCGGAGGCCGTGGCTCAACCCTGCGTCCGTAATCTGCGCGCCGGCTGCTAGAACGTGGTCAAGGGCGGGAAGGACAGCAACGTCAGGCCGTACGGGAGGCTGTACAGGACGATCCTCAGACATGGGAGTAACAGATAGTGAGGAGGGTAGCCCCACCTCGCCCACCGTCGGTTGGCTCACAAGCGGAGCATTTACGTTCAAGGTGTTAGGGACACATTGAGGATTTGCGAATGCACTGACGGGAATCAGGGCTGCAACAGAGCATAGTAGCAGGATACGCACAGCGACCTCCAATAAGGGTAAGTTCACGGATAGTACTGTCCAGTGGCGCAAACGGCTGCCTGCCTTCTCCGAGGCCGTCCGTGTATCATTCTTCAACGCGACGGCCCATCAGCCTGACCGGTGATACTGGCAGGTGCGTACGTAACAGCTCCGACCTGAAGTGAGTGGCGACACTCGTGTCGGGCTGCGCGTAATTCCGGGAACTCGAATTCGTCAGTCGCCGCCAGAGAGGAGTATTGTTGTAGCGCCTCACACGCGCTATCGCCCATGAGGCCGGCAGCTGGGAACGCTTGCTGAAGATCCCATGCAATCTTATCGCAGTTCAGTCTAGCCATTCTTATGGCGTGAAGGACGCTCTCGATGGCACCAGTGTCCATATCACCGTCAAGGGTACTTTCCCAATCAGTGAGTTCCACAACCGAGGCAAGGAGATCGAAGCATGGTTTGGTGCAGAAAGAGGCACGATTGTTCGGGGTCTGAACAGAATAGTCACCGCAATCACGTTGAACGCTCATATCTTCCTCTCGAAGAAAGGCTGCTACAGGCCAGCGCGAGTGCGTGACACCATCAAGCTACCCGACAAATGAAGTCCGTACGAAGCCAGAAGGAGCTGCATAAGGTTTCAGATTGGACAACGAGCCGATCTGCAACTATTGGATCAGACATCAACAGCAAAGTGAGCTATGGTCGCTGTGTTTGTTCCGAGCGCAGCCAGGCCGCAGATGTCTAGGCTACCAAAGTCAAACCCAAAGGGCTCCAGTAAAATGACAGTGATTTGAGCTTCGAGTATCGAAAGTAGTTGGATGGCTCTTCAGAAGAACATATGAATGTCCGCCAGACTGCATTTGCAGCGTACGGCCGGATAGTCCTATATCTGGACGAACAGCCCCCATACTTAAAACCCTCACGTTGCGCGCCTCCCATAATCAAACATGCTGAGGCCGTCGGCGGCCATCGCACAGGTCTAGAGACTACATGTCGCCTGGGAAGTGCCGGCTCACTTCCTGCCCGCCCGGACCGGACCGGATGGCAGCTTGATGACAGCGAGGTAACGGCTGACCGAGACGACACCTGAAGCACGGACCAAAGATCATAGGCGACGCCCTCTCGGTTAGCTTGCTGCTCACGACATACCCCTGACTGACGAGCTACTCAAGAGGAAGTTGTGGGCGGTTGCAGATTTCTAGCAAGATGTGCTAATGAGCTGGGGTCGTCGCACCGTCAGCTCTGAAGAGGGGGGCAAGCACGCGAGGACACGCTTGAACCTTCAACGAACCGGGGTCACTGCGATTGCCCAAGTCCGCCAGTGTCCGGCACAGTCAGTCGTGCAGCAGTACTGCCGAATTTTGATATAGATATGCAACTAAGAGGACCTTCCGAACATGAGGGTTGTGGGCTGCTATGCTACTCGATAGGAAGGTACATATGAGCTCAGTAAGAGATAGGTTGCAAAGAATACTCTTCATACCGGACTTCAGCGGCGTGGATTATATCGCCGCCGATAAAGAGATATGTAGAAATCGCGTTTGGCTTGCGCTAGCGTCATCTTCTTACACTGCCTACCTCTACCTTACCGACGTTGTCTATCAACCGATAATCTCGATGGTTCTTGCCGGTTATTTGTCGATGGCGTTTGCTCTGTCCATGAACGCGCTGCGACCTAGTAAATTTTCAAGTATCCGGCGTTACTTCGCATTAGTAGCCGACGTTACGGCCGTGTCAGCCGCGTTCGCGACTGCCGGGGTTTACGCCGCCCCAGCATTCCTGCTATACTTATGGCTGGTCGTCGGTCATGGTTTCCGATATGGGATTCATCTACTTCGACTTTCCTCCTCGCTGAGCCTTATAGGCTTTGGAGCAGCAGTCTATGTCTCGCCATTCTGGTCCCAGCAGCCCTACATAATTGTAAGCTTCCTAGCGATGTTGCTTGTAATTCCTGCATATATCGAGTTGCTCCTGCGAAAGCTCCTTGGGGTCAATGAGCGGCTGCAGGACGCAAACCATGCGAAAGCTCTGATGCTTGCCGGCTTGGGGCACGAGCTGAGGACGCCGCTCGGCTTGATACGCTCAGCGGCTGATCAGCTTCTCCGCACTAAGTTGGACTTGGCCCAAATGGACTTAGTGACCTCCATCCAAGTGGTCACTAAATCTGTGACGGAGCAGTTGGATGACTTCCTGGACGTTTCGCGGATCGAAGCAGGTCGCACAACGATACAGCCTGTGAGCTTCTCAACCGCGAAAGCAGTTAGGGAGGCTATGCAAATGGTTGCTGCCGAGGCTCAGGCGAAGAGTTTGCAGATGAGCTGGCATATCTCATCGAAGGTCCCCCCAAGCCTGTTTCTAGATCGGGGGCATTTTATGAAAGCCCTTACAAACCTGCTAAACAATGCAGTAAAATTCACCGGCACTGGTTCAGTCTCAGTATATCTTTGCATTGCTGCGGCATCTAGTGGCGAACCAACAGTCCGGGTGGAGGTGACTGATGAAGGCATCGGCATCGAACGAGATGCAAAGGACAAGATATGGCAGAGCTTTGTGCAGGCAAACCGCCAGATTCTTTACTCGTATGGCGGAGCGGGGCTAGGTTTGTCAGTGGTCCGGCAGCTTGTCGAACTTATGGGAGGAACCGCTGGGGCTGATAGTGAATTGAGGAAGGGCAGCACATTCTGGTTCCAGATACCGATATCAGGACATCTAGATACCACATCTCAGGTTGAGTGGCCATCTGGCCTGGGAGTAGTACTAATCAGTCCGAGAACTGAAAAAGCCTCTGCCATCCATCAGCATCTACGCGACCAAGGCGGCCAGGTTTTCCTAGCAGATGAGATCAAACACGTTCTTCCATCTGTCGCAGCTGCGTCTGACGACATTGATCGATTTGTGATTATGGTAGATGGAAGAGAGGGAGACGCGGTCCAAATCGCATATTCATTGCGGTTCGATGCTGCGCTGGGAAAAGTGCCGATGATCCTGATCTGCAAAGCTGACGAAAAGATAAACCTCGCTGAACGTAAGATGTATGTGACCACAGTGCCTGCTTTCGCTAAAAAGAACAAGCTAATGTCAGCTTTGCGGATAGCAGACAACTTTGAGGAAACAGAAACGGTGAGCAATCAAGGCAAGCCTTCCGAGGCCGATCCTAGCAACACGCAAGAGGCTAAACTCAGGATTCTTCTAGCAGAGCGTAGTGCCAGCAATCGGTTGGTCTTGAGAAAACAGGTTGAGGCAGCAGGACATACCTGCTTTGCAGTAGAAGACGGGGAGCAGGTAATTGCGTCCTTCGCCGAAAAGGACTTCGATTTGGTTTTGATGGACACTGAGATATCGAAGATGAATGGATTTGAAACAACACAGATGATACGGTTCATATCGGCGGATACTCAGAATCTGCCTGTAGTCGGGATCGCTGACGACATCACGCCAGCATTACGGCAACGGTCCGTGGACGTGGGAATGATGACCGTCTTGGCAAGACCTGTGACCTCTGCTCAGATTGCAGCCTTGTTAGCTGAGTGCCAGCCTGACTCCAGTCCGTGGCCAGAACCAATCCTACTTCAGCAAGAGATGGTCAAGGCACTTTCTTCACACCCCAAGTTCCGTGCAGGAAAAGGACCGCCTTTGAATTCAGCAACACTGGCGCATCTTGGAATGGAAGTTGACGGTGGGCTACTCCAGGAGGTGCGGGAGGCTTTCCAGGCGGATGCCCATGCTGTGCTTGCAGGTCTACTTAAAGCCGTGAAGGAACAGGATGCTGAAGAATATCATGGACAACTCCAAGCTTTAAGGAGTGCCGCAGGAACTTTGAGTGCCGCGCACTTGGAGCAACTATGCGAAGAGGGTCAAGGGTTTGCGGCCTCATCTTTGGCATTGCAAGGTAGAATCTTAGTTGAGAAGATTAAAGCCGAGGTTGGGCGCATAGATGACGTTCTACGTGACGCCGTGTAGAGCCTTCTTACATGCCGCCACGCATCCAGCCGTCGTCGGCCCATGTTGGCGAGCTTAGTGGGTCTACTCTTGAAACATTCGTTGGACGCCAGATTAGGCTCCGCCGCATGCTTGTGGGTCTCACTCAAATGCAGCTTGCAACACTACTGGGTGTTTCATTTCAACACGTACATCAATTTGAGCGCGGCTATCATCTCAACGCCTCACGCCTGTACACGATTTCAAGGGCGTTGTCCGTTCCGGTCGAAATGCTTTTCCCGGACGGACCTGCGCCGCAAGGGACTTATGATCAGAATACTGCTGGAACTCGACTGGATCTCGGTCTACCGCATGACGGACGGGCGCAGCCAGAGCTGCTTGTTATTGTGAACGCATTCCAACGAATGACATCTAAGTCAGACCGCCAAAAACTACTGAGCTGGGTAAACGACTTATGCCGAGATCCAGGCGTTCCTACGCCGATGCTGCCTGATAAGGAACGCAAATGAATGTATATCGTGCTCGGCAACCCCATGCGAGCCTCTATAACTTTAGCTTCGGCGCGGGGCCACATCTAACCCACCTGAGTATCAAGATAACAGCACCAGGGCCACAAAATACCGCCTAGTGCCCGATTGGGGAGGTGGCGTCGCGAACGTGGTGGATATAGCCTAACTGGCGTATCTTCGGCGTGATGATGGTTACCTGGCTCAGGCCGCGAAGTCAACGGGCATGGGATCGGCCAGCTTCTCGCCGAGCGTCTGCCACCGGTCCACCTTTCGCATGATGATCTGGCCCGATGCCATCAAGGCCCAGAACAGCATCGCCGCGGTTTCGGCAGACGGCAGCACGGCTCGGGTCTTGATGCGGCGCTTGAACTCCTCGCGCAGCCGCTCGATGGCGTTCGTGGTCCGTGCAGACTTCCATTGGCTTGGGGGCAGACGGAGGAAGGCGAACAGGCGGTCTCCGGCCTCCTCCAGGCTGGCGGAACCCGCCGGGCAACGCAGGCGCCACTTGCGCAGGAACGCGCGGCGTCTGGCCTGCACCTCATTCGCGGTCTTAGCGTAGATCATGTCCGTGTAATCGGACGTGACCTCCTCGTGCAGCGCATCCGGCGCGTGTGCCAACAGGTTCCTGTGCTTGTGGACCGTGCAGCGCTGCGCCGGCACGTCGGGCCACAGCGCCGCCAGCGCCCGCTCCAGCCCGGCCCCGCCGTCGGTGATGAGGAAGTCCGGCGTGCGCAGGCCGCGCCCGACCAGGCCGTCCAGGGTGGCGCGCCAGGCTGCCTCGCTCTCGCCCCCCATGTTCTTGACGGCCAAGAGCACCTTCTGGCCATCCCGGCGCACGCCAAGCACAACCAGCAGCGAGATGTTTGTGGCCTTCCTGTCCAGCCGCACGCGCACGACCGTGCCGTCCAGGATCAGGCGCACGACGTCCTCGTCAGCAAGGTCGCGTGCGTTCCAGGCGTCCCAGTCGGTCCGCACCTTGCGCCACGTTCGGCTGACCACGTCCTTGCCCACCGCGCCGCCGAACAGCGCGACCAGCGCGCGCTTGACCCGGCGCGTGTTGGTGCCAGACAGGTAGGCTCCGGCGATCAATGCCTCCACTGCGCGCGTCATCCGGGCGTAGCGGGACAAGGCAGCACTCTGCCACTCCTTGGTGCCGCTGCCCTCGGCGACGGCCATCCGGGCCCGCGGCACCTCGATCTGGACTGGCCCGAAGCTGCCCAGCAACTGCCTCTCCCGCGTCCCGTTCCGGTAGCCCTTCGGCTCACCAGATGCCCGCTCGGGACTTGTCGCGCCACAGTGCTGCCGTCGGCTCCTGCTCCGGCAACACCTCGATGAGCCCGCGGACGCGCTCCCGGATGCCAGCCTCGATCAAGGCAAACCAGGCATCCCCTGGAGACAGCCCTATGTCGCCTGTTTCCGTCGTCGTGCTATCCTGTTCCATGGCATGGTTTCCACCGGCGCTGAAACGCTGGCATGGCTCGTTGCAACGAACCGGAGACTACGCCACCACCCGACTCCACCCCCTGAGCGACGCCACCACCCACGTCAGCATGGGCACTCTCGTGCTCAGACGCCTCGCCCACCCTGAGAAGTGACCAATCTCAAATGGGCACTGAGAGCTGAGTGGCACTGTGTTGAGTACGCGAAGGCTCGACTATTCCCAACAAGAGAATGTTTACTGCTAGCGGAAGAACGGTATAGACTGTCTCCAAATCTCAGCTAGGTAGCGGACCGTTATGTGGATCGAAGGACAAAAGGCGACATGCTTGGTGGAGGCGCAAGCTTGTTAGGGTTTCTAGCCGGGCGAGTGAGAGAGTCGCCAGATGGCGAAGGACTTATGACTCTGAACCGGGGTCTATTCTGCATCGCGATGGCTGTCTACATCTGGGTCATTGAGGGGCTGAAGTCATGGTTTGCTCCCGGACTGCTCGTTGGTGGACTGTTTTTAACGTTTTGTATCTTTACGCATCTAGTTCTCAATCCAACAGCGCATCGTGGGCGACGTGCGTTTGCCGTTTTGGTCGACTTAGGGACTATTTGCTTAGTCATGCACAGAGGTGACGAACTCGCAGCCATATTCTTTCCTTTGCTGTTATGGGTGATATGTGGGAATGGTTTCCGTTTTGGCCTACCAGGACTTTGGCTATCGACGGCCCTGAGCATTCTAGGGTTTTCAGCAGTTGCAGCCACGACGTCTTTCTGGAGCGAGGCTCTATCAGCAACAATAGGCTTGATTATTGGTTTGATCATCCTTCCAGCATACGTCAGCATCCTAATTAATAAGCTGTATCAAGCCAAGGCGCGGGCCGAGGCGGCAAGTCAGTCTAAGACTGAGTTCTTGACCAACGTCAGCCATGAGCTGCGTACGCCTCTCCAAGCCATCGTTGGAGCTAGCGGACTGCTGGCCGACACAAGGATCACCAAAGAGCAGGCCGATCTCGTCCTGACCGTTACAGAAGCGAGTAACATTCTTCTGACATCGATAAGCGAGCTTCTCAGATTTACGTCTATCGAAAAGGGCAGGTTGCAATGCGAAATCGTAGAATTCAATGTAGTGGAGCTACTTGATGAAGTCAGGAGACTTATATTTGCCGCTTGTCAAGTTAAAGGGCTCAGCGTTTCAATGCACATGGGCCAAGGTACTCCGCATGTCGTGAGAGGTGACAGGCGAAATATACGCGATGTACTCCTAAGTCTAGCTGGAAACGCTATCAAGTTCACCGATAAAGGGAATGTGCTACTCGCGGTGGATATGGTAGGCGATACTGAGCAAAGCGCGTCATTAGTGTTTGAGGTGATTGACACAGGTATTGGGGTTTCGTTGGCAATACAAGACCGAGTGTTTGAAGAGTTCTTTAGCGCTGAAACTCCTTCTAAACCAAGCCGCGGAGGGTTAGGTCTTGGCTTGGCTATATGCAAGAAGCTAGTGGTCGCCATGGGTGGCGTCATAGGCCTGCGTAGTGGTGAGAAGCAAGGAGCGACTTTCTGGTTTCAGGTACCTGTGAAAGAAGCGACGGGTCGGTCAACGCCATCAAAGTCGGCTGTGGCCCTGTTCATGCCCTATAATATTGCGAAGGGAAGGCTATACAAATTGCTGTCTGATCAGAGCCGAGACATCTTGGATGCCGGCTCCCCGAGCCGTTCGTTCTCGGAGATCCTACAGATGATTCAACGCAAGCAGCGCGTACTCTTCGTGGCAACACCTAAGGCGGATAAGGAGTATCTCGAAATGTCTGAGGCACTCAGCCGCGCAAAGCTCGATCCATGCGTCCTGCTGATTTTAGTGGATGAGATGGGGCAAGCCGTGCCAACACTTGACCTGAGGCGACTTGCCCCACTACGGCTCGCATGGAACTTCAACGACGAAGATATGATTCGAGTGCTGGCATTAGCCGATTCGCTTGCTGCAGATAAACCCGCAGATGACATCATCATGCAACCTGACTCGACTGAGCGCCACCGAGTGCTGATTGTTGACGACAACAGGACAAGTCGCACCATCTTCTCAAAAATGGTAGAAAACTTCGGGCACCAATATCACTTGGCAGTGGATGGTGAGGAGGCGCTGAACGCCCTTGAGCAGGGGGAGTTTACTCTCGTGTTGATGGACGTAAACATGCCCGGCATTGATGGACTAGAGGTTACAAGACTGCAGCGGTTAAGTGAACTAGGCGGCGCGCGCACACCCATCGTGGGTATGACTGCAGACGCCTCACCAGGGCTGATAGACAGATGCAAGAGCGCCGGAATGGATGAATGTGTGGTGAAGCCCGTCTCTTTGCAGGTGCTACAGCAGCTTCTGGCAACATTTAGCACTATGTCTGTCCAGACCGATGGGACCGGCGATACTCTCACAGTCGTTCGCAATACGGAGAAGGAACCGGAAATTGATGAAGCCCTGATTGTGAGCTTGGAGAATATAGGTGGTCAGGCATTTGTCAAAGATGTTCTATCCGACTTTAGGCTTGACGCTGCTTCCCTCCTTGACGATCTAAGTCTCGCAGTAGCTAACGCTGATATCGCCAAATCTCGCTTTCTGGGACACGCTTTGGCTAGCGCTTCCGCTAACGTTGGAGCAATTCAAGTCCGCAAGTTCAGCTCTAGGTTCGAGAAAGCGTCGGAGCTTAGGCTTCAGGCCGACGGGCAGAGATTAGTTGAGGAACTGAAACAGGCGACGGCGAGCTTCGTAAAGGCTATGGAGCAGAGATCGCCACATTAGAATCAGAAACGGTTGGCAGTTCGCGTCGCTTACGAACTGCCAACTACGCTACATGGGGGGCTGCACCCCTTAGCACACTCCTCCCTTACGCTAAGAGGTGATGCTACTTGGCATGTCCTGGCATTGCTCCTGTGGCGCGAGTCATGCGCTTTGACTGAGCGCTTGCGAGACGTTCCATCTTACGAAGGTCGGCATCAGTAAGGCGGAATACTGCAGAAGTCCAGAGGTCAACGACATCCTGCAACTCGCTCAAGGAAACTGGGTTTACGGCGCGTCTGGCCTGGTTGATAGCATATAGGCCACTGTGACGCGATAGACTCTTCTGCATGTAGCGTGTGATGGTTGCCTCTCCCTCTCCGTCTTCTGCGAGGATATCGACAATACCCATCTCGTATAGCTGTTCAGCCGTAAGCATGTTGCCGCTAGTGATTAAGCGCTGCGCCCGCGCCGCATCTAGCTTTCGTGAAAGGAATGAGAATGCGCCCATCCCAGGAAACAGATTGAAGATGATCTCCGGCAAGCAAAACTTTGCGCTACGCTCGGCTACAATCATGTCGAAAGAGAGGGCGGTTTCGAATCCTCCCCCTAGCGCATCACCTTGAACTAGAGCCATCGTGAGTATCGGTAGATGAAGAGAATTCGTGTTCTCAAAAACGATGTCAACACATGCCCTTGCGTAGCTGTGAATCATTGCTCTGTCGCCGTTCCGAACACACTCCGCGAAACGGGCAAGGTCGCCACCAAGGTTGAAAATTCCAGGCGTCCGCGAAGCAAATACAAAGTAGGAGAGTGGGCGGTCAGCTGTGTGCTCCCTGCTTGGAAAGATATGCTGCACACTCTTCTGAATACCGTTCAGCTCTGAGAGTAAGCCATGTGTGACGATAGGCATTCCTTGAGGGCGCATGTAGCACCACATCGCGCCTATCGAATGGTCGAACCTTGTCTCAAAGTGGTCGTATGTCCGGCTAAACAACTCTGTGGCTGCGTTATCGTGCTGCTCCGGGAGTTTACTGATAGAGGCACGCGAGAGGTTGTAGTCTTGGATTTGCTTCGTCATAGATGTATTCTGAATGAGGGTCATGTTTGGTCCTTTGCTTTCGACTTAGAGCTGCGCGGCCAGCTAGCTAGCCGGCCGCCACAAACATTAGCGATACTGTCTGCAATTGTTAGAGACAATTCCTTCTAAGGAGCGCTTCACCGGAAGTGTTAAGTCAGTGTTAACACGCAAGGCTTTGAGATCACGTACCGGCGTCACAAGCCGGAAGCGATTATCACCTAGTTGCAGCATGCTCAGGCTCTGGTGAGGCAGTGTAAGCCCGTAGCCGGGGGTGTTCGGGCAGTCGGGGTCAGAAGCCTACGTACTACCGTTGGCGTGCCAAGTATGCCGAGCCGATGCTGATCCCGCTACGTCGTAAACGTCTGGTATTGGCCGCCTTGTTGGCCCAAGGCTGATTTGGTCTGCTTCTGGCGTTCAAGGTGTCGGGACGTGATGACGGGTGTAGGTAGTCATCCACTGCGCCGGCTTCACGCCGGGCGAGGCCGACCAGCTCCGCAGGAGCTTGGCGACGTTCAAGCTGACTGGCGGCTTCAGCCACTTCCAGGACAAGTTGATCGAGGGCATGGTCCACAACGGCTACGAGCGGACCTTCGCCGAGCGGACCTTCTCGCAGCTAGAGGGCTTCGGCAGCTACGGCTTCCCCAAGAGCTACGCCGCCTCGTTCGCGTTGATCGCCTACGCCAGCGCCTGGATGAAGTACCACCTGGCGGGTATTCTGCTGCCCGCTGCTGAACAGCCAGCCCATAGGGTTCTATGCCCCGGCGCAGGTCGTGCGCGACGCGCAGGAGCACGGGGTGGAAGTCAGGCCGGTATGCGTCAACGCCTCGCACTGGGACTGCACCCTGGAGCCGCAGTGAAACGGGCGCCCTGCCCTCGCGGTTCGGCTCGGCCTGCGGATGGTGAAGGGCCTGGCCGACGAGCCTGCGGCAGCGCTGGTCGCGCACCGCGGAGACCGGCCCTACGAAGGTCTGGAGGAGGTCTGGCGCCGGGCGGGCATCCCGGCTGCAGCGCTGGAGCGGCTGGCGGAAGCGGATGCCCTTCGTGGCCTGGGGCTGGATCGACGCCAGGCGCTGTGGGCGGTGAAGGAGCTGGCCGACATCATGCTGCCGCTGTTCGCGACGGCAGACACAGGGTGCCGGCCCATGCCGGAGATCGTGGAGCTTCCTGTCCCGCTCGCCCCCATGAAGCAGGGCCACGAGGTGGTCGAGGACTACGACAGCACCGGGCTGAGCTTGCGGCAGCACCCGGTAGCCTTCCTGCGCGAGGACCTGCGCCGCCGGGGCATGGTGGCCTACGCCGACCTCCTGCACCTGCGCGACGGCCGGCGCGTCATCGTGCCCGGCATCGTGCTCATGCGGCAGAAGCCCGGCTCGGCCAAGGCCGACATGTTCATCGCCATCGAGGACGAAACGGGAGTCGCGAACCTGGTGCTTTGGCCCGACCGCTATCAGGCGCAGCGCCGGCTCGTACTGTCCACCTCCATGCTGGCCTGCCACGGCAAGGTGCAGCGGGAGCGTGACGTCCTTCATGTCGTCGCCGACCGGATGGGGGACCTATCCGGGCTGCTGCGGAGCGTAAGCGACCGGGAGAGGGCGTGAACAGGCTACACGTCGGCTGGCACTGGGCGGGGGAACTGTCGCACCGTCAGGCTGTCGGGGATAGGCGTCCCCCGGGGTGTCTGCTTTATGAAGAAGGCCGCGCCCGCGCCCTGGTCGGGCTTACAAAGGTTTTTCATTCGCTTACCGCCCAGACGCCTACTTACCGGCGTGGGTGCTGCTTCTCGATAGTGCGGGTGCTGACCATGACGACGAGATCAAGGCTGCTGCGGCGCTGGCCGGAGCGTCATTAGCTTCAAGCCGTGCTGACACTTCGACAACACAGCCGCCCACATGCAACTACGGATGCGTGATGCAATACCTTCTACATACACAACCAGGCAGCTAAAGGTAAGTGCAGTTTAGTTGGACGGCACCAATGCCTAACTTTCGCAGATACGCAGCCCTTGCACCGTGGTCCTTGGGACGGCTGATTTTGACGGTTTGAGCAGGAGACCATGTGGGCCTACCTCTATGTTGGCGTGAGGATATGCAGTCAAAACATCCGGCATAGCCTCTTTCACGCGTTGAGCTAGGGATGAGATAACCTTCTCGTTCGACCCTATCTGCGATTGCAGAGAGGCCCAGTTGAGATGCAAATCGTGGCTGAGCTTCGGTAGTCGGTAGGCAAATAGTGTGTAAAGGTCCAGACCAAGGTTGTTCCCTGATAAGTGAGCAATGGCACGCTTGTCGAGAGGGACAGCGTGCGCCCTCAAGTGCTCATAAAAGCGTTCGCTAAGTTGAACCTCGCCGGCCCAATCCTCCGGATGTGAAGATTGAGACAGCTCTAGTCCGTCCACAATCCGAGTATCAGACAGCAAGATTTTTTGGATGCCATCTGCCTCGACTGTCTTCCACTGCATGGTGATGTTGCAACGTGCGATGCGCAAACTTTGTTCGCGCACTGCCATGATCGAGCCGCGAGGTCCTCCTGTATTCGGGAGACCAAGAGACCTTAAGAAGGCAGTAAGTGATTTCCCGAGAGAAACCTGCCTGCCTTTCAGGCCCTCTGTTTGCAGATAGATCATAATCAGCCTTGCCCGAGTTCCATAGGGCACGCCGACATATCTGATGCCGTCTGTCGTGCTTGCGGCCCTTCCAAGGCCATTGTCTTCTACAACTCCCGGTGACACAATCAGCGTGAAGCGCCCGCTGCTCCGCCGCCATACGTTGCGGTCATCAAGTGGGCGACTATGGGGCAGGCAGGTCTGGCAGAAGCCCGAATGCAGGAAGCTGAGGTCTTCCCGAGCCGGTAGTGCCGTCATCATCTCATGGGTGACCTCCACGCGACGCAGTAGCCGCCTGCGTTCGCTCGCGTGAACAGGCTCCATCTCGATTCGGCGCACTACTTCCGTCAGGCCGAAGATCTCAAGCTGCTCACTAAGCTTCCGCATCGCTAGCCCCCCCCCGTAAGACTCATCTTAAGCTGCCACCAGCAGCGCTGCACGCTGAATCGCCTAGCTATCAGGCTCCATAGTAGGCCGCCCAGCGCCCACTACACTTAGCGTCCCGCGGCGCGAACGGTTATCCACGCTGAATCGCCTACCTTCCTGTTCCTCGCAGGCGGGTTATCCACGCTGGGGTGCTTAGGCTTCACGCTGAATCACCTAGCGCCGCATGGCAGGGATTGCGCTGAATCACCTAGAAAACTAGGGTTATCCACGCTGAATCGCCTCGACATACCTATATATACTATAACAATCTTCCTATACGGCGCGAGGCTAGGTGATTCAGCGCGGGCATGGAGGTCCTACGAGAGCACAGCCCAGGTGCCGACAGACGAGAACGCTGACAAGCTGGGATGCAGGCGGACGACGGCAGCTTCCTGGATCGTGGATCGGCTGGCGAGGACCACCACCAACTGCCAGTAGGTGATTCAGCGTAGACGCGATACGCCAACGGGCTCTGCAAGTGCAATGCGGCGTGGGCGTCGTCACCCGAAGGGTCCCGAAGATAGCCGATCAGCACGGGGCCGTGCCGTAGAACAAAGCCGAGGTTACGCGAGAGCCGCCGCAACACCCGGCTGGGTGGAAGGGGGTTCCGCGTCCGGCCACCTCAGCCGCGACCGCCACCCCACACTGCGCAACCATGCCCGCCAGGATCGCACCAACGTTGCAAATCCAAATATTGCGAAACGTGGGAAACATACCGTCTAAGCTGTTGTCCTTGGTCAGATTTGTAGTTGCGGAACCAGCGCGTAAGCCGATGGTTCCGCAACGCAACGTCGTGGGTTTTCATACCGGCAGCGCGGGCACCGGTCCCCGCCGGCGCCACAGTGCCCGTCAGGGGCCAGACGCCGGCTCGGCCGGCTGCCGCGCTGGCCCCCCTGCCCCGCCCACCCGCATGCTATGTCCGATAATCTCGCTTGTCGGACATGGCTGTTGTATGTAGGATCGTCGGTGAAACCGGGGTTCCGATAGCAGCGGACAACCACACGGACCTCGCGCCTCGTCCGCCTCATGGCCGCCTAAACCAGGCAGCTGAGAATTCGCCAACGGTATATGCTGCTACCGGAACCCCCCTTTCGAGGCGGTCCCTGCTGCGCTCCGCCCGTTCTGCCCGACTGTAGCCGGACCACAACGGCTGGCTTTCCGCTACAAGCGGGGAACCGATGCCGCTCACCGGATATTCGAAGCCATACATGCCGCCAGACTGCAGGTGGGTGACCTTGCCACGGACCAGCCGGATCTTGAGGAGGTCTTCCTTGATCTCACCAAGCCGCAAGGGCCATCGTTACGAAAGCATATATCATGAAAGGCTTGTGACGGCGTTGGTGCGTCACGCCGCGGAGCGGTGCATCCTATAGGACATAGCTCCTGCCTCCGCTACAGGATGCAGATCGCACCGTATGCACCTGATTGCCCTCACCCATCCAAATTAGGAAGGTCTTCCGCAGAAAGGCCCTATCCAGGACCGGTGTGTTCCCTCTACGTTCTCGCACTTGTGGGCGGATGAGGGAGAAATTGGCACATGCAGACGGCGGCCATCGCAAGTCTGCGTGCAAGCATCGCGGCATTGGAGCGTGGCCCAGCAGATGCCGCGTCATCGCCGCGTCACTTGCCGTTCGATGCCCCGGAGCTGGACGACCGCCTGCCCGGCAGGGGCCTCGCCCTGGGCGCGGTGCATGAGGTGTTCGCAGGCGGTCCCGCCGTCGAGCACGGCGCCGCCCCGGCGCTGTTCGCCGCCGGGGTGCTGGCCCGCCGGCCCGGCCCGGTGGTGTGGATCGTGGCCCGGCGCGACCTCTACCCGCCGGCCCTGGCCCGCGCCGGCCTCGACCCCGGCCGCATCGTCTTCGTCGAGGCCCGGCAGGGCGCCCTGCGGGCCATGGAGGAGAGCCTGCGCCACCCCGGGCTTGCCGGCGTGGCCTGCGAGCACGAGGGCCGGCTCCACCTCACCGCCTCGCGGCGGCTGCAGCTGGCGGCCGAGGCCACCGGCGCGCTCGGCTTCGTCCTGCGGCGGTCGCGCCGCTTCGACGACCCGGCGCTGGACGCGCCCTCGGCCGTCTCGACCCGCTGGCGGATCACCGGCCTTCCCTCCCGCCCGCCCCTGCCGCACGCGCCGGACGTGCCCGGCCTCGGCCGCCCGGTCTGGCGCCTGGACCTGCTGCGCTGCCGCGGCGCGCAAGCCGCCAGCATCATCGTGGAAGCTCCGGATGCGCAGGGTCGTCTCGCTATACCTTCCTACCTGGCCGACCGACCGGCTGCGCCGGCGCGGCTATGCCGCACTGCCGGCGGGGCAGCCCTTGGTCACGCGGGCGCATGACGGCCGGCGGATGGTGATCGCCGCCGCGGACGCTGCCGCCCAGGCGCAGGGCCTGCGGCCGCGCACGCCCCTGGCGCAAGCAACGACGATGGTCCCGGGCCTGACCGTGGCCGAGGCCGACCCGGAGGGGGACCTGCAAGCCTTGCGGGACTTGGCCGCCTGGTGCCTGCGCCTGTCGCCCATGACCGCGCCGGACCCGCCGGACGGCATCTGGATCGACGTTACCGGCTGCGCGCACCTGCACGGCGGCGAGGCGCCCATGCTGGATGCCTTGGCAGCGCAGCTGTCCACGGCCGGCCTTGCCGCCCGTGCCGGCCTCGCCGACACGCCCGGGGCCGCCCACGCGGTGGCGCGGCATGGCGGGGGCAGAGTGGCCATCGTCGTGCCGGGCGGGCACGCGGACGCGCTGTGGCCCATGCCGCTGCGCGCCTTGCGGATCTCCGGCCCGGCCCTGGACGCCCTGCACCGGCTCGGGATAGAGCAGGTCGGCCAACTAGCCACCATGCCGCGCGCGCCGCTGGCGCGCCGCTTCGGCGGCCATGTGCTGCTCCGGCTCGACCAGGCGCTGGGGCGGGTGGCGGAGCCGATCCAGCCGGTGCTGCCGCCGGAGACGGTGCATGTCCGCCGCGCCTTCTTGGAGCCGATCTCCACGGCCGAGGCTTTCTCGACGGCGATCCTGGTCCTGGTCGAGGCTGCCTGCGCCGTGCTGGAGCGGCGCGGGCTGGGCGCCCGCAGGCTCGACCTGGTGTTCGAGCGGGTGGACGGAGGCGTGCAGGTGGTGCGGGTCGGCACCGCCCGCCCCGTACGCGATGCGGGGCACCTGGCGCGCCTGCTCGATGAGCGTGTCGAGACGGTGGACCCCGGCTTCGGCGTCGAGGCGATGCGGCTGGTGCTGCCCCTGGTGGAGCCGCTCGGTCCCGTGCAGCGCCGCGACGCGTTGGACGGCAACCGCGGCGACCACACGGACACCGCCGTGCTGATCGATCGGCTGAGCAACCGGCTTGGCGCCGACCGGGTGTATCGCGCCGCTCAGATGGAAAGTGACGTACCGGAGCGGGTTGCGGCGGCCCTGCCGCCGATGGCCCCGCTGGGCGGGTCGTCATGGGTCACGCCCTGGCCCCGCCCCGCCCGGCTGCTGCTGAGGCCGGAGCCGGTGGAGGCGATGGGCATGCTGCCCGACCACCCGCCGCGGGCGTTCACCTGGCGCCGGGTGCGGCACCGGGTGGCGCGCGCCGACGGGCCGGAGCGCATCACCGGCGAATGGTGGCGCCGCGCCGGCGAGCGCGCCGCGGTACGTGACTACTGGGCCGTTGAGGACGAGGACGGGCAGCGCTTCTGGCTGTTCCGCCAAGGCGATGGCCTCGATCCCGCGACAGGCGGCCTGGCCTGGTTCCTCCATGGCCTCTTCTAGGACGGCAACCGCACCATGACCGACGCCGACAAGCGCGACCTGATCCCCGCCACCGCCGCCGAGGTGGAGGAGAGCCTGTCCTTCGGCCTACGCTACGCCGGCAAGCGGCGCGTGCATACGGCCGACGACGTGATGGCGCGGGTCACGGCCGAGCGCCTGGTCGCCCACCTGGAGCGGTCCGGCTACGTGCTGATGAGGCGTCCTGCCGCGGCTGCCCCGTCCACCAGCGGGCACAAGCACCCGCACCGCGGCTAGGGCGGCCAACGCCCATGCCGGACGTGCCGTACGCCGAGCTGCAGGTGACGACGAACTACTCCTTCCTGCGCGGCGCCAGCCACGTCGAGGAGCTGCTCGCCGCGGCCAAGGCGCTCGGCCTGGCCGCCATCGGCGTGACCGACCGCGGCACGCTGGCCGGCATCGCGCGCGCCCATGCCCGCGCCACGGAGGCCGGCGTCCGGCTGGTGGTCGGCTGCCGGCTGGACCTGCGCGACGGTCTGCCGGTGCTGGCCTATCCCACCGACCGCGCCGCCTACTCGCGCCTGTGCCGGTTGCTGACGCTGGGCAAGGGGCGCACGGGCAAAGGTGGCTGCGACCTGGCCTGGGCGGACCTTGCCGCGGGCGGCGACGGGCTGGTCGTGGTGCTGCTGCCCGACGAGGCCGACGCGGCGCTGGCAGGCGGGCTGGCACGGCTGCGGCGGGACTTCGCGGGGCACTGCTACCTGTCGCTGGGCCTGCGCCGGCGGCCCGGTGACGCGGTGCGGCTGCACACGCTCGCCGAGATGGCGCAAGCCGCCAGGGTGCCGGCCGTCGTCACGGGTGATGTGCTCTACCACGCGCCGGAGCGCCGCATCCTGCAGGACGTGGTGACCTGCATCCGCGAGGGCTGCACCATCGACGCCGCCGGGTTCCGCCGCGAGCGCTACGCCGACCGGCACCTCAAGGCGCCGGAGGAGATGGCGCGGCTGTTCGCCCGCTACCCGGAGGCGCTGGCGCGGACGCTGGAGATCGCGGACCGTTGCGCCTTCAGCCTGGCCGAACTGCGCTACCAGTATCCGGACGAGGCCGAGGTGCCCGGCGAGGCGCCGCAGCAAGGGCTGGAGCGGCTGGTGCGGGACAGCATCCCGATGCGCTACCCCGGCGGATTGCCACCGGACGTGGAGCGGCAGTTGCGGCACGAGCTGCGGCTGATCGCAGACCTGGAATACGCCCCCTACTTCCTGACGGTGAACAGCATCGTGCGGTTTGCCAGGAGCCGCGGCATCCTGTGCCAGGGGCGGGGGTCGGCCGCCAACTCCGCCGTGTGCTTCGTGCTCGGCATCACCAGCATCGACCCGGTGCGGTCGGGCCTGCTGTTCGAGCGCTTCGTTTCGGCCGAACGCCGCGAGCCGCCCGATATTGACGTGGATTTCGAGGCCGAGCGCCGAGAGGAGGTCATCCAGTGGGTGTACGAGCACTATGGGCGGGACCGCGCCGCCCTGTGCTGCACCGTGATGCGCTTCCGCGCCCGCGGCGCCGTCCGCGACGTGGGCAAGGTGCTGGGGCTGACGGAGGACGTGACCGGCGCGCTGGCATCACAGGTCTGGGGCGGCGCTGACGGCGGCACTGGGGAGGAGCACGCCGTGGCGCTCGGCCTGAACCTCGCCGACCGCCGGCTGCGCATGACGCTGGAGCTGGCCGAGGAACTGGTCGGCTTCCCACGCCAGCTCGGCACGCACCCGGGCGGCTTCGTGCTGACGGCGGCGCCCTTGTCCGACTTGGTGCCGATCGAGCCGGCGGCGATGGCCGGGCGCCAGGTGATCGAGTGGGACAAGGACGACATCGACGCCCTCAAATGGATGAAGGTGGATGTGCTCGGCCTCGGCATGCTGGGCTGCCTGCGCCGCGGCTTCGATCTGATCGGGCAGCAGGGTGGGACGGCGCTGGACATCGCCACGATCCCGGCCGAGGACGCCGCCACCTACGCCATGATCCGCCGGGCCGACACGCTGGGCACGTTCCAGATCGAGAGCCGGGCGCAGATGGCCATGCTGCCCCGCCTCCGGCCCACCACGTTCTATGACCTCGTGGTGCAGGTCGCCATCGTCCGGCCCGGCCCCATCCAGGGCGACATGGTCCACCCCTACCTGCGCCGCCGCGAGGGCAAGGAGCGGGTCCACTTCCCGAAGCCGGAACTGAAGCGCGTGCTGGGCAAGACCCTGGGCGTGCCCCTGTTCCAAGAACAGGCCATGCAGGTCGCCATCCACTGCGCCGGCTTCACCCCGGGCGAGGCGGACCAGCTCAGGCGCGGCATGAGCACCTTCAAGGTCGCAGGCGGCGTCAGCCATTTCCGGGACAAGCTGATCGAGGGCATGGTCGGGCACGGCTACGAGCGCGCGTTTGCCGAGCGGACCTTCTCGCAGCTGGAGGGCTTCGGCTCGTACGGCTTTCCCGAGAGCCACGCCGCCAGCTTCGCGCTGATCGCCTATGCGAGTGCCTGGATGAAGTGCCACTACCCCGACGTGTTCTGCGCGGCACTGCTGAACAGCCAGCCGATGGGCTTCTACGCCCCGGCCCAGGTGGTGCGCGACGCCCAGGAGCACGGCGTCCCAATCTGGCCGGTGTGCGTCAACGCCTCGCGCTGGGACTCCACGTTGGTGCCGCGCGGGGACGGCGAGGAAGGGCAGGGCGCCGCGGTGCGGCTGGGCCTGCGCATGGTGAAGGGCCTGGCCAACGGGCACGCGGCGGGGCTGGTCGCGCACCGGGGCGAGGCGCCCTACGCCAGCGTGGAGGAGGTCTGGCGGCGCGCCGGGGTGCCGGCGACGGCGCTGGAGCGGCTGGCGGAGGCGGATGCGTTCCGGGGAGTGGGCCTCGACCGACGCCAGGCGCTCTGGCAGGTGCGGGCGCTGGCCGACACGGTGCTGCCGCTGTTCGCCGCGGCCGACGCCGGCGGCAGGCCGCGGCCGGAGATCGTCGAGCTGCCCATCGAACTCGCGCCCATGCGGGATGGGCGCGAGGTGGTCGAGGACTACTGCAGCACGGGTCTCAGCCTGCGCCGGCACCCGGTGACCTTCCTGCGGGAGGACCTGCGCCAGCAGGGCATGGTGGCCTGCGGCGACCTCCTGCACCTGCGCGACGGCCGGCGCGTGGTGGTGCCGGGCATCGTGCTGGTGCGCCAGAAGCCCGGCTCGGCCAAGGGTGTTATGTTCATCACCATCGAGGACGAGACTGGGGTGGCCAACCTGGTGCTCTGGCCGGACCGCTATGCCGCGCAGCGCCGGCTGGTGCTGTCGGCCAGTATGCTGGCCTGCCACGGCCGGGTGCATCGCGAGGGCGAGGTCGTCCACGTCGTCGCCGATCGGCTAGACGACCTGTCAGGGCTGCTGCGCAGCGTGGGCGAGCGGGATGGACCTGACGCCGGAGTTGCAAGCCGGCCTCCGTATCCGGTTCGGGTCAGTTGAGGGACGTCGATGCGGGGGCGCCCGTTTGCGCCGAACAAGGCGATGCTCGGTGGCAACAGTTTGGAAGACGGCATGAAGCGTTCTGACGAGAAAGAGTGAGATGGACTTCCAGCTTTACCTGGGCTGCATCTGTCGAAAGGTGCTCATCCATGCCGGCTGACCTGCAGCCACTGCCGGGGCACAGCTTGGCTGCCTCCGACCGCTCAGGCTACGACCGCTCTCTCGACGTGGCGCTGGCAGAGATGCCGTCAGATGTCCGCCATGAGTGGCGAGAACGCTACATAGCAAGTGAGGGCGCGGAGGCCACGGCGGAGGATCACCTGCGCCGTGCCGAGGCTGCTCTGCAAGCTGCGCTCAGGCCCGCCACAATACGAGCAGTGTGGATGCTCGTTGCCGACCGTGCGGGAGCTGGGGGGAGCGATGACATGAAAGTTGCGGCAGCGTTGGCCGGTATGGCGATGGGTTTAAGGTCTTGCTGACGTCTTGGCGCCGGGTGATGCTAGCAAAGGTCGTTGTGGGCTTCGCCCGTGCGCCGGCCGACCCTGCCAAGGTACTTGACATGCGGAGTCCTTCAGCGACGCGAGGCCATTCATGATAAAAACCCCCAACGAGCCACGAAGCACGAGCGATGAACGCACAAAGCGCCTTTTGGACGCATCTGCGGCGACGGCAGCCGGAGAGCCGGCTTCCATCCTTTACCAGCACACGATCTTCTGCCAAACTGGATTGCCCTACCGTGATCCCGGCGATGACGTGCTCGGCTGGGAACGGGTGAATGGCAGGGTTCATCTTTCAATAACGGCTGGCAAGGCGATGCACCCAGGCCACGGCAAGCTGTTGCAAATCGGCCTGCCCTTTGGGCCAAAGCCGCGCCTAATCATGGCCTTTCTGAATGGTGAGGCACTACGCCAGCAATCACCCGAAATCGAGGTTCAGGCCAGCTTAACGGCGTTCGTTAAGCGTTTGAGGCTTGACCCAAGCGGGCGTACCATCACCACCATCAAGGACCAGCTTACCCGTTTGTCGGCAGCGCAGATCACTTTGGGCATGATCTTCGAGGGGCGTGCAATCACTCTGAACAGCCGAGTGGTGGTGGCGTTTGACCTTTGGTTTCCAAAGGATGAAAGCCGGCGCGTAGCTTGGCCCTCCGTATTGAGGCTATCGGCAGATTACTTCGATAGCCTAGCCAGCCATGCAGTGCCGTTGCATGACGCGGCGCTCAAGGCTCTCTCAGGCAACGCCATGGCTTTGGACATGTACGCCTGGTTGGCCCAACGGCTGCACAGGGTGGAACCGGCGAAGCCTGCCCTAGTGCCATGGCCTAGCTTGCAGGAACAGTTCGGTTGGGGCTACGGGCGTTTAGTTGATTTCCGGGTGGTGTTCGCCCGAAATCTGGCAACGGTAAGGACACAGTATCGGGCAGCGAATGTGAGCCTCGACGGCCGTGGGATGATGCTGCGGCACAGCGCGTCTCCGGTAAGAGGTCGCACATCTGTTGTTACACGCGCGACCCAGAATCAGCCATAGGATATAGGTTGTTATATCAACAAGTTATCCACGGGCACTTTGTCACACAGGACACGGGCACTTTGTCACACCGGGCACGGGCACTTTGTCACACAATCCTATAGTAGGTTCCTATAGACTTCCGATAGATGCCAGACGGCACCTGTGGACCTGTAGACAGCCGCCGAGGATGACTACCAATCACGGTCCAAAAATCGTGCGCGCCGAGTGACGTGCAACGACTGCGCTTTTACTCCCACGCCGCGCTCTCTACCCACAGCCCCACACACAACATCAAAGCCACTCGATTGTCCAGGAAATCAGCACGAAGCGTGCAGCACTAAGTTAATTGAGCCAGAGACCGATGCCATGCCACTCGCTGTTAAGCCATGATTGTTCAAACCCATGTATCTCTTTGACAGCGCTATAGGCTGCCACCATGAATCTTCTTCCTTCTTCCTCATCCGTTCCAAGTTTGTTAAAGGCTTTCCCCAGCTCATTGGCAAGAAGACTCGCCGGAGTGGAGGCTTCAGGGCATGACCTTCCTATTCCTGCTAAACAATACACCATGATTGAGAACAGACCTGCTTGTGCGCACGGTAGCGAGGAAGCAGTAAGGACGTTGTCAGCCGGGACGTATAAGATATTCATAGCTTATCTTTCTGGAAGATTTTTGCAACGAGTATATGCGGGCGGTCTGATATAACTATCATTTTTCGTATGGCTGCTCTCAGCATATTCATCTTGATCCTTGACATAGGCGGGGCAAGCCGTGCGGAGCCAACTCACATCCTGAGCATTATCAATACGACTGCCGGCCTCAATCCGTTCCTTCTGGTGTTGGACCTCTTTGTTTGCCTCAACGAGTTTGTACGTTATAGCTCCACTGTAAGTGATCAAGACTCCAGCTAGCATCAGGGAAAATTTATTCAAATTAGACTCCTTTGAATTGTTAGCATACTCTCTAACAAGGCCTCGTAGCTCTACGCACTATGAAATACCTTGTGATCTTCCGTCCCGACTTCCGCCTTTTTCGGAAAAGCTGGGCGGTTTCAGCAAAGCTGGTTGTTTCTATCTCATAAAGATGCGGCCCAGATCAGTGCAGTGCGGTTCCGCCTCACCGCTCGGCAACTAGATATCCAAGCCGGGACGGCCAAGGAATGTAGCAGACCTTAGCAGACTGTTCCACCACGGCCACCCCAAATCGGCGCATACCTGTGCCCAACTTACACTGAAGGCAGTGCCGCGACCTTTCTCGGTCCAGAGTAGCATGCCCTCCTCGGAGTGAGCTGCCACACTGCTTGCTTCGTATCCACCCTATGTCCGTTAACTTCGGTTGTCAGTCATACCGAGGCGACAACAAAACGCTTGTTGTTCCTATCGATCCGCCCCTGGCTGTTCGGTATTCTCAACTCGCAAGAAGGGCTGTTATCACGAGTTGACAACCGCCCAGACAGCAACCGAGCTGGGCAGACAGGGAAGGAAGCAGGCTGTCGCGTGCCCCTAGGTCGTAAGAAAGCCGCTACTGACTCCCTGCCAGTTGCGAGAAGATACCCTTCATCGCAAGAAGAACGGCTTCGGGCCGCTTCGAAAATATCCTATATCACAAGACGGGCACGGTCTCGGTGGCTATCCAGACGGGACGCACGCTGATCGACTGTCAGCCGGACAGCATCATCAATTGTCGGCGGGAGGACAGTATCGCAGCACCCGCGCCGCGGAGGCCCGCGACCAGCGGTCGCCGCCACGCGGCGCCGGCAGCCGCGCCGCCTGTAGAGCCTGCGCGTAGTCCCCCAGCGAAAGGGAGCCAGACGCGCGGGCTGACGCAATCACTGCCCCATATGCCACCGCCGCGCGTGCCTGGGCCAAGGCCACGCGCGCCATGCCTCCAGCCGTGGACGGCGCTGAGACAACGGCGAGAGTGCCTGTCGGCGGCAGGCGCGGATTGCCGAGCCGGGTTCCGCGCACTTTCGCGGCGGCCAGGGCTGCTTTCGTACGTTGCGAGATCATTTCTCGCTCGTGCTCGGCGACGGCGGCGAGGACATGGATGGTGAGGCGGTTCACGGTGGGCATGTCGGCCGCCAAGAAGTCCACTCCGCTCTCCATCAGGTTGGAGATGAAGGCGACGCTGCGCGCCAGTCGATCAAGTTTGGCGATGAGCAGGATGGCTCGCTTGCTCCGGCACAGGGCCAGAGCTGCGGCCAGGCCGGTACAGTCGTCCTTGCGCCCGCTTTCGACATCCTGGAACTCGGCGATGACCTCGGCGCCCACGGAGCGGGCGTGCAGCTCGACCGCGGCGCGCTGTGCGTCCAGCCCGAGGCCGGACTGCCCCTGCTTGTCAGTACTGACGCGGTAGTAGGCCACGAAGGCCCGGCTTGTGGCTGAGATGGGACCAAACTCCCAGTCTGGATTACAGTCCCAACCCTATCCTGGCTGTTCTGGCAGGTCAAACGTCCGTTTGTAGCGTCAAACAGCATACGAGAAGCGAACCGGGGCGCATCAATGGTGACATTGGGCGCACCAGATGATGCATTCATGTGCGATCGACGGCGCCATGCTCATTGCTCGTGGCTTGCCGAGCAGACTTAGGCAGAGTTGCCGTATGATCGTTCAGCCTGATACAAAGCTGCACGCCATCGCATG
>JAABUN010000739.1_pt1 | contig 81218 bp, 5 predicted proteins | sample 5559311 | NCBI WGS metagenome assembly JAABUN01 (sample SAMN10711877, study PRJNA513370) | rock metagenome | isolation source: Antarctica rocks | place: Antarctica: Victoria Land, Siegfried Peak sud | reverse complement strand
ACTATTATAAGTAGAGGGGGTAGTAGTAGTCTTCTTTTAATTAGTAGTAAGGGTAAGTTTATTATTAAGGATTACTTATAAAATAACTACTAGAAGTATAAGGAGGTATAATAAGGCGTAGAGGGGGTAATAATATAAATAAGACTTAAAAAGGACTTAATATAATTAATAAAAAATAAAAGATATTATAATTAAAAGAATAATATTAAAGTTATATAAAGAAGGTATACCTTAAGTACTTAATAAACCCTTAATAGTAATAACTTCCTATTTACTTTAAAATATTAAGACTTCTAACTACTTTTATAATAAATTAATAAAGGATAATAAAAAGTATAATAGGAATATATTATAATATAAGGATTATATATAAGAGTAATATCTATAATTATTATAATTTAATAAAATTATATATTATTAAGGCTTAGCTTAAAGAGCCTTATAAATAGTTATATTATTATACTTTTATTAGAGGTATATTCTATTATTAAAGGAGTATCTTTTATAAATTATAACCTTTTATACTCTTAAAGCCTAAGAGCCTAAATAGGGAGATAATTATAAGAATTAATTAGGAATATAATATTACTATTAACGTAGCGTTTATAATATATAATAGTATTATACTACCCCTTTACCTATAATATATAAAGGAGGGAATTTCCCTTAAAGGGAAGGGTAGTAATTAGTCTTACTATTAATAAGAATAGAGAGTTCTATATATATATATATACCCGTACTATTTATAATACTTAATAGCTACGTTATTACATAGTACCCTTATAAAGGACTAGTTAGGAATATAGTACTACTATTAATATAGTATCTATAGTATATAATAGTACTACGCTACCCCTTTCCTTATAATATATAGAGGAGGGAATTCCCCTTAAAGGGAAGGGTAGTAATTAGTCTTACTATTAATAAGAATAGAGAGTTTTATATATATATATATATATACTATTTATAATACTTAATAGTTATATTATTATATAATACCCTTATATTCTAATTACTCTACCCTATTTAGGGGTAGTAGCCCGACTATTAATAAGATAAGTAGAGAAGGGTTATTATAAGTATAAGGTAAAAAGGTTAGTTAACTAGCGTAGATAACCTACTTAAATATAAGGGATTAAGCTTATAAAGAAAGTAAGTCTTAAGAATTAGTTAATAAATTAATAATAGATATATTATAATTATAACTAACTATCTAGGGGTAGCTATTAGGTATATAAACCTAGGCCCTACTACTTAAAACTTAAGAAGTACTATTATAAAGGATATAAGAACTTAAAGAAGAAGTCTTTAAGAGGTAATAAATATAAGATTTATAATAATATTTATAAGAGTTAGAGCGGGAAATATATATTAATAATACTACTTAAGCGGGTTATTACTATTACTTATTATTAATAAAAGAATTAGAATTAAAGCGTCCTTAATATAAAACTTATATTCTTAAGTTATAAGACCTACTTATATATAATAGGAAGTTAGTATAAAAATATTAAGAATAGTTTAATAATATAATTAATATAATTAAAATAAGTATAACCTATTTTTTTTAATAATTTTATAAAAATCTAATACGCGTTATAATATATAGCCCTAGACCTTAAAGCTATATAATATAGATATATAAAAGATATATTAAAGGATAAATAGTCTTAAGAATACTTTAATAATTTTTTAATAAATTAAATAAAAGATCCTTAAAATAAATATCTAATAATTAATAAATATTACTTAAAAGCTAAGTAAAAGGAATATTAAAAGATTATAAACTTTATAAATTATCTTATTAAGTTAGAAAGATAATTTAAGTTATTAATAAAGTATATACTTTATAATAACCTTCTAAATAAGTTATATAAGGATCTTTATAATTAACTTATAATATAATCTAATATCCTAGAGATAAGAGATACTCTTATTATATTAGTAACCTAACTAGAGCTTTATATAATACTACTTATATATAAAGATTAAAGGGATAATACTACTACTAGGGGTTAATATCCTTAAAGAGGAAGAGGAAATTTTTAAGGATAAAGAGATAATAGCTTATATATAAAATAAAAAGGGCGGGGCGCTATTAAAGTATTATTATACCTTCTTTAAAGGCCTAAGCCTAACCTTTCTATTATTAAGTATTATAATTATTAAAAGAAGGGATATATAACTAAGGATTATTAGAGTATAAAATTAATAGTTATAAATATTATAATTACGTCTACTATTATAATATAAGGGAAGAAGTAGATATAATAACTTATTATTATAATATAAGTAGAGCTTAAGAGCTTATAAAGAGAATTTATTATATTAATTAACTTTAAAGTAGATATTAATTATATTAATATATACTTAATAAAGGAGTAGGATTAAGAAATAAATCTAAGCTCTAGTAATACCTTATATAATGGAATTAAGAACCTAATAATATTATTAAGTTTTTATATAAGAGAAATTAAACTTATTAATTCTAATAATATTATATAATATTATAAGGGCGCCTTTTATATAATAATAAACTTTAATTATAACTTCTACCTTAAGTATTTATAATTAGAAGAATAAAATCCCTAAGTAGATTAACTTATATAAAATTAATAATTCCCTATTAAAAAAAGTAATATTAAAGAGTACTTTAATACTATTAAAGCCTTAGAGAAGTAGCTTAATAGTATTATATTTATTATAATATACTTAGGAGTAGGTAATAAAAGCCTACTACTTAAAGTTAAACTCCCTTTAAAATTTTAGAAATTTTAAGATATCTTCTTAATTAAGAATATTAAAGTACTATTAAATTATATATATTATAATTATATAATTAATATAAAGGAGAATAAAGAACCTCCCTTTAACCTACTTTATAATCTATTAAAAAAAGAGTTACGCGTATTAAAGGAGTACCTTAAATAAACTCTAAAAAAGGGGTAGATTTATTATTTTATAAGTTTAATAAGTATACTAATTCTTTTTATATTAAAAAAGGATAGAATATTATACTTATATATTAATTATAAGGTACTTAATAAGATTATAATTAAAAACTACTATCTACTTATATTAATTAATAAAATATTAATAAGATTAATTAATATTAAGTACTTAATTAAGTTAGATCTTAAAGATATATATTATTACTTATAAATAAAAAAGGGTAATAAATAAAAGACTATATTTTATATAAAGTATAATTATTTTAAATATATAATTATACTTTTTAGACTTATTAATATACCTATCTTATTTTAAGTATATATTAATAAAGCGCTAATAGGACTACTTAATATTATATATATTATTTATTTAAATAATATTCTTATCTATTCTTAAGATAAAAAGTCTTATATTAGAGTTATAAAGGTAGTATTATAATATCTTTATAAATTTAAACTTTATATTAGTTTAAAGAAATATAAATTTATAATAATAAAAGTAGAATTCCTTAGCTTTATTATTAATTATAATAGTATATATATAAATTTATATAAATTTAGATATTATAATAAAATAACTAGAATTTAAGAGTATTAAAGATATTTAAATCTTTTTAAAGTTTACTAATTTTTATTTTTATTTTATTAAATATTATTCCTTTATAATTATAGCGTTAATAAACTATCTAAAAAATAATTATTTATATATTAAAAATAGAAAGTTAATATTAAGTAATATTATAAGAGTAGTATTTAAGTAGTTAAAGTAACTCTTTTAAAAGGTATTATTACTTATATATTTTAACCTTATAAGAGAAATCTAATTAGAGATTAATACTTTAATTCTAGCTATTATAATTATTTTATTATAAAAGTTCCTAATTAATATTAAAGGGGTAGAAGTAGAATAATATCCTATTACCTTCTACTCTTATAAGTTATATTTAATAGAAACTAGATATAAGACTTATAACTAGGAACTACTTATAATAGTTAAGGCGTTTTAAATATAAAGGTACTTCTTAGAAGGTAGCTTATACTTAATTATAGTAATTATTAATTATAATAATTTAAAGTATTTCTAAATAATAATATTATTAATAAGGAGATAAGTATATTAAGTAATAAAGCTTATAATATATAACTTTAAGATATACTATTATATAGGTACTAAGAACCTAGCTAATACCCTATTAAGGTAATTAGACTATATATTAATAATAGATAAAGAAGATACTTATTTATTAATATTATAAAATAAATTAAAGAATATTAGGTATATTCTTTTTAATAAATATTATATATATAATATTTATAAAGGTTTATAAGATAATAAGGCCTATAATTATAAATAGTATAAAAGGTTAGAGATAGGGCTTAAAAAGCCTTATACCCTAAAAATAGGGGAGAGTAACGCGCTCTTAGAGATATAGAGTAGTATAAATAATAGCTTAAACCCTATTATAAGATAGTTTAATATTAATTAAATAGTACTTAGAAGGTATATTATAACCGCGTTAATAATAGAGTATATATAAAATAAATATAATAACTTAATATTAGAGATACTCTAATATCTTTAAGAGGGAGATAAAGATATTTATAATAAGAAATAATTATTAAAGTCTTAGGGTTATAAAAAGGCTATTAATATATTTTTATTAATAGATAAGATAGGGGTCTTTTATAAGGGTAGTATAGTTTTTATACTTAATAATAAAGTAATTAGATAAAATTTTTTAAAGCTTTATTATAATAACCCTTATATTAACTACTATTTATAGAAATATATATAAGAGCTTATTAAGTAGAAGTTCTATTAGAAATTAATAGGATAAAATATTTATAATTATATATAAGAATACTTAACTTATTAATTAATAAAGCTATATAGATATACTATTTATAATATACTATTATTATTATTAATATTTATAAGACTTTTTTAAGAGATTATAATAAATTTTATTATAAATCTCCCTTTAAGTAAATAAGAGGATAATATTTATAATATAATCTTAATAGTTATAAACTATTATATTAAAGTAGCTAGGTATTTACTTATTATAAAAATAGTTAATATTATTAATATTACTAACTTATTATACTATAAAATCTTCTTAAAGTTTAATTAGCTAGAAGGTATTATTAGTAATTAAGGGATAGTATTTATAAGTAGCTTCTAGGTAGCTATATATTATTATATTAATATAAAAAGAAAGCTTAATACTACTTTCTACCTCTAAATAGATAGTTAAATAGAGAGATAGAATAGTATACTTAAGTAGTAATTATACTACTATTCTACTTAAAGATAAGATAATTAAATAGAGTTACTTTATCTAATAAAGTTTATATATAATTATATAAAGTATATTAATATTAAATTACCTCTATATAAAGTACTTTATAATTACTTACTTAAGCTAGATATAAAGTTTTTAAAGCTATTATTAAGAGAAGTCCTATTAATATAAAAAAGAGTTAAATTACTTTAAAATAAAAGGAAGGTTTAAGGTAATATTTATATTAAATATAAGCTATATAAATAGAGTATATAAATAAATAATAAAAGTAAAGATAATATAATATAAGTAATTATATTTTATTAAATATAAAGTATATTAAATTAATATAAGTAATTAAAAAATTATTATAATATTATTTAAGGCCTTTTAAGATCTTTAATTATATTAGTAGTTAGGTATATAAGTTATAATTACCTAATACCTTTTATATATATAATATCTTTTATATCTTACTTATAAAGCTATATTAAGGTAATTATAAGAGTATTATAAAAGTTATATAAGTAGAGCTTATAAATAATAAAGATAAATAAAAAGTTAAAGCTATTCTTAATTATAAAATCTCTTATAATAAACCTTAGTATTTAGTAAAGTAGAAGGGTTAGTCTTATAATTATAATTAATAATTATATAAGTAGGACTTAATTAATATATTAAATATATTAGAAAGATTTAAGTAGGATTACCCTAAGGTATAAAGTTTATATTATATAAGAGGGGAAATAATTTCTATTATTGTAAATAAAAAAGAAAAGATATTTAATATAACTAGACTATTAAAAGTATTATAAGAGAGGGCTACTATATTATATTAATAGTAGTATTAGGCCTATTACTATTACTACTATTAATAATAGGATTATCCTCCTTATCCTCCTCTTTATCCTTTATAATAGGAGGAAGGCGCTCTTATAATATATTAATAAAGCTTTAAAAGTACTTTAAAAGGGGAGATAGAGTAATATATATATATTAATAAAGGATATTAAGAATACCCTTTAAGGTATTTATAATATAGATAGTAATAGTTAGGTTAACCCTAATAGGAGTTATAATAATAGTAGGGGTAAAGGAGGCGCGGTAAAGGTAGTAATAATACTATTAAATAAGCCTATTAAAAGTTTACTAGAATCTAGTAAGCTAACGGAGGTTAAAGCTAGTATTTAAAGTAGTTATAATATCTAAGGATTAAAGAAGGCGCGTATAAGTATAATAAATATAAGTAAAGATCTTTTATTAATATTTAATATTAAGATCTTTATAATACTTATACTTTATTAAACTAGGAGAGGCGCGCGCGTAGGTTATCCTATTAAAAAAATAAATAAAGCTTTAATTAAAAATATTAGACTTATAACTCTTTAAATTAAAATATAGTATAATAAAGGTATATTATATAAGATAATATAAAAATAGGCTAGGAGTAGCTTAATAGAGGAGGTTATATATTATTATAAGTAGAGGGGGTAATAAAAGTCTTCTTTTAATTAATATTAAGGGTAAGTTTATTATTAAGGATTACTTATAAAATAATTATTAGAAGTATAAGGAGGTATAATATAACGCGGAGGGGGTAAGAATATAAATAAGATTTAAAAAGAACTTAGTATAATTAATAAAAAATAAAGATATTATAATTAAAAGAATAATATTAAAGTTATATAAAAAAGGTATATCTTAAGTACTTAATAAACCCTTAATAATACTAACTTCCTATTTACTTTAAAATACTAAGACTTCTAACTACTTTTATAATAAATTAAGGAAGAATAATAAGAAGTATAATAGGAATATATTATAATATAAAGATTATATATAAGAGTATTATTTATAATTATTATAATTTAATAAAACTATATATTATTAAGGCTTAGCTTAGAGGGCCTTATAAATAGTTATATTATTATACTCTTATTAAAGTAATATTCTACTACTAAGGGAGTATCTCTTATAAATTATAACCTCTTATACTCTTAGGGCCTAAGAGCCTAGATAGGAAGATAATTATAAAGACTAGTTAGGAATATAGTACTACTATTAATATAGTATTTATAGTATATAGTAATATTATACTACCCCTTTCCCTATAATATATAAAGGAGGGAATTCCCCTTAAAGGGAAGGGTAGTAATTAGTCTTACTATTAATAAGAATAGAGAGTTCTATATATATATATATATACGTACCGTTTATAGTACTTAATAGCTACGTTATTACGTAGTACCCTTATAAAATAGCTTAACCTATTATTATAAATAGAACTTTCTTTAAGTTAAGTATATTATTTATAATAATATAAATTAGTAATATAAAACTAGTTATTTAGGGATAAGTTTAAAAGAAAAGTAATACTAGGTTTTCTACTAACTTTTATTAAGAGAAGTAGAATAAATAGTTATATAAATACTTTCTTACCTTAAACTAGTCTTTCTAAATTATTAATTAATTAGAGTTTTAATAATTACTATTAATAGCTTATCTAGATTTAACTCTAATCTATTATACTAAATTATAAAGTATAATCTTTTTAGATTTTAAAGGAATATATATAAAAATTAAAGTAGATCTAGAATATCTTTAATATATTTCTCTTATATTAGATATCTAGTCTAATTCCTAAAAGGTTACCTACCTTAGAGTACTAGTCTATTAGGTTAATACTAATTTTTAATATTAAGAATATCTTATTACTTTTATACTACTTAATATCTAGTATTCTAGGTATTTACTTATAATAGAACTAATAAAGATATTAATCCTTTATAAAATTAAAAATAAGCTTTTTAAAGTTATTACTAATAATATTAATAATAATAGAACCTTAGAAGATAAACTAAAAAAATCTCTAGCTTAATAAGATATCTAATAGGATAAATTATAAAATTCCATTCCTTATATAACTTATATCTTTAACATTATAATATAAGACTTTATTAAAGCCTTAGACTTAGAAGCTTAAAATAATATTATAATATTATTAGAGGATACTTAAGTTAAAGATATCTAAGTAAGTATAAATCTATTAATTATTATTAAGAAGATATAATATTATAAGGGTAATATAAATAGGTAATATACTTATTAATATTTAAAACTAACTTATACTCTTATAATAATAATTAACTTATCTCTTTAATAAAAGCTTTATTTTTTATAATTATTAGAAAATTCTAGTAGAAGACCTTAAAAACTTATATAAAATATTTATATTTATTAGAATTCTATATACTTAATACTTTATTATATATATTAGTTATATAACTTTATTAATACTTAGGTAGATAAAAATATAATTAATTTAAAAATTAATATAATTAGCCTTAATAAATATAAATAAATAATTATATTATTATTTAATAATATATTAAATCCTATTTATTAACTTACCTTAATAGTTTCTTAAATAATAAATATAAGTATATATTTAAGATTCTAATTATATAATACTCTTTCTAAATATTTTAATAGTATTAAAATAATATATAATAATAAGAGGATTATTAGTAAAGTAAGTATTATTTATATTTATAAAATAGCCTTAATAAAACTCGCTTAGTATTATTCTAGAATAAAAGGTAAAGGTAGATTAATATATAATCTTATTAATATTCTAGACCCTTTTATAAAATTAAGTCTATATAAAACTTAAGATAAATAAGAGGAGTTAAATAATAATAATATTTTAACCTCTTATAAAGAGAGGTATAAGAATAAATTTACTAACTACCTTTATAAATATTATAAGATATTATTAGTTATTAGAAGAACTAATATATAAGATATATAAAATATTAATAAGGTAATATAATATAATATAATAATATATTTAAATTTATACTAACTAATAATAGCCTTTAATAAGAGTAAAGAGAAGTCTACTTTAATATCTAAATTATAGATCTTTATTATAAAGTAAAGCTATTTAAAACTTTTCTTCTAAAAGTCTATTATAGGATATTCCTATATAGGAGTATTAAAAGGATAATACTTTAATTTATCTAAATTTAATATAAATAGCTAAGGATATCCTTTTATACTTAATATTATTTATAAGTATTAAGAGAGTCTTTAATCCTACTTAAAGAATATATCTATAAGATTATATATAATTAAAACTAGAGTTTATAAAATAAATAATACTTCTAAAGTATTATAATTATATTATAAGGTTAGACCTTAAAGAAGCTCTTATTAAGCCCTAGGATATTCTTTAAAAGGAAGAAGATACTAATTAAAGTATTAATAAAAATAAAGATCCTTTTAAATTAAAATTAATAGATATCTTAAGATAAATAGATTAATAATTATAATTTTAAAGTTAATTAATAGTTAAGTAATATATTTATAAAGTAGGTTTAATTTCTATATATAGATATAAAGGTAATATAAGAAGATAATATAATTCTTTATCTTACTAAGAATACTATAATACTAGGAGTACTATAATATTAGGAGCGCTGTAATACTAGGAGTATTATAATACTAGAAGTACTATAATATTAGGAGTATTATACTATCTTAGACCTACCCTCTACTTCTAATATTATAAAACTATTACTACCCTTAAGTATTAAATAAGGCTAGTAATAAGATCTACCTATATATAGTACTAGTTATAAACCTATTACTTACTAATAGAGCTAAGAGGTCTCTAATCTAAATATAATCAAAATAAAACTAGGATATTATATAATAGTAGAGCTTATAATATAGAGTTTCTTAATATATATAATAATACCTACCTTAGTTCCTATTAATAGTATTAACTTAATATATAAGAGACTCTAGGTTAAGAGATAGAAGGTATATTAAGTAGAAGAGATAGAATAATAAACTAGAGCTACCCCCCCTAGCTAAGAGAATTATAATTATATATAAGAGTAGGAGTAGTAACCTTATAATTATAAAGGTATAACTAGTAGGATTATATAATCTACTTTCCCTTATAAGTAGATTATTATACGGCTTAATACTAGGAAATAGTAATATAATAGTAGTAATAAAGTATATTTATACCCCTTAATAATTATAATAGCTCCCTCCTATATATTAAGAAAGGATATATAATAATTCTTAATAAAAATATTATGAGCCTTCTACTAAGCTACCTAACTAGGAGTATAATAGTAATTAAGGCCTATATATTATAAGTTAAATAGATAAGGATACTATAATACTAAATAATATAAGGAAGGAATAGCTAGGGTAGTAATAACTAGTAGGAGGGTTAGAAATACTACTTATATTAATTAAATTATATAAGGAAGGGTAAGAGGGTAATTAAAGAGAATAGACCTTTTAAGAAGTACTATTAAGAAATAGTATAAAGGAAGGGGCGAGGCCCTAGTAAGAGAAAGGAGTATATAAGTATTAAGCTCTAGTACTAAGTAAGTAGAGTATAAGAGAGAGGATAGTATATAATATTTAAAGGCCTAGAAGTATTATAATAAATAGTATAAGTAAGAGAGGTTTTCTTTTATATATTATAGTTTCCTCTTAATAAAATAGAGTTAGAACGCCCTTATTAGCTCTAAGTAGCTAGATAGTAGAGTATAAATATAAATATAAAAATATAAATAGAGAGTAATTAGCCTTCTTAGCCTATTTTATAATATTACTACTAGTAGTAGTATAGTTTCCCTTTCTCTTATATCCTCTTAGGAACCTATTTATATTATAACCTTACTAAGGTCCTTAAACCCTAATATAAGCTTCCTCTTCTTTTTTATTACTACTATTATCTACTCCTTTTAGGGCTACTTCTAGGTATCTTATTACCTATTTCCTCTTATAAAGCCTTTATATAACTTCTTCTTATTTTCTACTATCTTTTAATAGAGCTTATTTAATTCCCTTACCTTAATTATATACCCTTACTCCTAGGCCGTATAACCGTTCTTCCCGTAGTTACTATACCTCTTAATCTCCCCTTCTTTTATATTTAATAGCTTTATTACTAGGTTTTATAGGAGTTAATATAGTATAAACCCTATATATAAAATAAGGTAGGAGTAATATAAACTAGTAATATAGATATTTATTATACTAGGAAGAATATATAATAGATACTAAAAAGATAAAGTTAAAAGTATAATAATTATTTTAGATATATATTATAAGAAGACTATTTTAGTATCTCTTACTATTTTATTAGGGGCTTAGCGTCTTAGTAATACCTTAGTAACTTAAGTCAGGTTAATCTAATTTACTAAGGTATTAAGGCCTTAGCGAGTCGGTACTAATAGCTAGTACTAAGTATTTAAGTTAGTACTAAGACCCTAACCTAAGTATTTAGTTAGTACTAAATCTTAGTACTAAATCCTAACTTAATAGTTAGTCTACCTCTATTATTATTCTAAGTTCTTTAGAGATTAGTTCTACTATTATAATAGGCCTACTACTTAATCTATTAGTAGACTTATACCTATTATTAAACCTTATAATATAACTCTATATCTTTTACTAGAAAATACCTGTAAAAATTTAAGATTTTTATATCGGAAAATTACCCCTACTACCTAGCGTTTAGTAGGTAACGTGAATAGTAGGGGTTTTAGCCTGTAAATGTAATAGTATTCGCTTATATACTACTATAGTAATATAGATTATTCTAATAGCGTTTTATACCTAATAATAAGACGGATATTTCCCCCTATTTAGACTAATAGTAGACACGTTAGTAGGTAATATAAATAGTAGGATTTTTAGCTTGTAAATACGATAGTATTAACCTATATACTAATATAGCGATATAGATTATTCTAATAGTAGACAAGTTAGTAGGTAATATAAATAGTAGGGGTTTTAGCTTATAAATGCGATAGTATTAGCTTATATACTAATATAGCGATATAGATTATTTTAATAGTATTCCCTACCTAGTAATAAGATAGATATTTCCCCCTATTTAAACTAATAGTAGATATATTAGTAGGTATTATTATAGAATAGGTAAAATATAAATAATACTAGGATTTTTATTATTTATAATTTATATTCTAGCTGTTAGCGCATGGAATTTAGTAGATAGATCTATTTATTCTAAAATATCTTTTAAACTACTATACTAATTTTTATTATTTTCAAAGTATTCGATAGTTAAAAGTAAGCTATATAACTTTATTTAAATAGAAAATATTATAAAGCGCTAGTATATAAGTAGGTAGAATAGGAAGAAATATTAGAGTTTTAATATTTACTATAAATAACGCTAGTCTTAAGGAGGTAATTTAAGGGACTTTAGACTAATAGATAAGCTGCGATAAGCTTAAGGTCCTAATTCTAGTATTTTCTATTATAGTAAGAAGATATTATCTAATATACTATTATAAAGCTAATAGTTATAAGCCTTATAATTTTAATCTCTCTTTCTAAAGGAAAAGGTCTAGAGTTATTATTATATTAGGTTTACCCTATAATAATTAATAGGTTAAAAGTAATAATTAAGTAGAACTATTATTAAATAAAATATTACTAGAACGCCGTTATAATACCTTAATAAAAGGAGGACTCTTTACTCCTTCTACTTTAAATAAGCTAGAATAGCTATTAGAAGAGGCCTAGAATAGAAATTATTATCTTGAATAATAAAATAAATTTATAATATTACTAGCTTATAATAAAGTACTTTATAACCCTTAAATTAGTATTAGTTTAAGAGTTTAAAATACTACTATCTTAGTATTATCTTAATATATTTATATATATATACTTCGCCTTAAAAGTATAAGACCTTATAAAAGATCCTTTAAAGAGAAGTATTTATATTAATTTTATAAAGTTAATATTAAATTTATTATAAGTCTAAGTATTTTATTATAAATAAGTCTTATATAACCTATTATATAAACTCTTTAAAAGGGGACTTTAAACTTAATAATATACCTATTTTAAGAGTTATAATCTAGCTAATATTATATTAAAATTCTTTAAGAGGTTTCTACTTAATTAAGTTATAGATTTAGTAAGCTACTATCTCCTTACTTATAAAAAGTAGGAGTAAGTATACTAATATAATAATTAAAAGGTCTTAAATCTTAAGGCCTATTTAAAGGAATTAAAGTCTTATTTATTACTTTTTAATAAAGAGTATAAGGCTTATATTTTCCTTATAAAGCTTTATAATAAGTTAAAGAATAAAATTCTTAATACTAGTAATATTACTAAGTAGTATAAAGAGATATTTACTTAGGCTATTATACTAGAAAATACTTTAAAATATAGGTATTATATAAGCGGCTTAGGTTCTTAAGGAAAAATATAAGGTACGTCTTAGCTGAAATTAAAAGGTAGTAATAAGTCCTTTAAAGACTCAGTTATAAAGTCTAAGAGTTTTAATAGTAGTAGTAGTAAGTAGTTATACTTTAAGGATAATACCTTAAAAAGGAAGGCTAGGCTTAATATTAAAATAGATTTTATAATCTATCTTTATTATAATAAAAAAGGTTATATCTAACTAAATTATATTAATCTTAATAAGCCTTAAGCTTATTTTAATATTAATATAATATTAAAAAGAAAAGAAAAAGCCTTTTAACTACCTTAGAAAAGGGGTAAGAAGACTAATTAATAGAGGTAATATTATTAATCCTTATAAAGAATTAGGTAGAGTTATAAGGTAATTAGTTTTAAGTTATAATACTTTTAAACTTTAAGCCATATTTAAACTTAATTTTATAAAAGTTTATAATCTAACAGGATTTAAAGCCTTATAAAGCTATTTTATTATAAATATAAGTACTTAGTAGAAGTAGTATATATATCTATAAAACCTACTAGTTATATTACTAGTTAATAGATAGCTAGGGTTATAAAAAGGAGTATACTACTCTTTTTTATGTAATAGATTAAAAAGGCCCTAATATTATTTTAAATATACTAGGAGTAAAATAATAATATATACTATTAGATCTAGAGGTAGATTATTAATACTTTAAAGTTAATCCTAGTATATTATAAGTTAATAAGCCCTAAGTATTTACCTAAAATATTAGGAAGGAGCTAAATATATTTATTATTATATATACTAGTATAATATCTAGTAAATTAAAAGCCCCTTAAGTCTCTAGGGAATTAGAAGCCTTTACTAATATCTTTTCTAGTAAGAAGGCGGGTACCTTACCTATTTTTAAAGAAGGTAATTATACTATAAATCTTATAAAAAGTAAAGAACTACCTTATAAGCTACTTTATAATTTATCTTAAATTAAGCTAATAGAGCTACGGCGCTACTTTAAAGATTTACTTTAAAAGGGAATTATTTACTACTTTATCTTATTAGCTAGAGTACCTATTCTCTTTATACTAAAGAAGGATAATAGGCTATATTTATATATAGATTATAAGGGGTTAAATATTATAACTCTAAAGAATAGATATCTATTACCTCTTATTATTAAGATATTAGAATACTTATATAATTTTAAGATTTTTATAAAGTTAAATTTAAAGGATACTTATTATTAGATTTATATTAAAGAAGGTAATAAATAAAAAACTACTTTGTAAACTTATTATAACTACTTTAAATATTTAATTATACCCTTTAAGCTTATTAATATACTAACTATAACTTAAGCTTATATTAATAGAGTCTTAGTTAGTCTAGTTAATATAACTTATATAATATAACTAGATAATATCCTTATTTATAACTTTAACCTAGTAGATTACTAGTAACATATTTAATAAGTACTAGAATAGTTATATTAGTTTTCCCTTTATACTAATCTAAAGAAGTACTAATTTAGTATTAAAAGGGTTAAATTTTTAAGGTTTATTATCTTAACTAATAGTATTAAGATAGATCTAGAGTATATAATAATAGTTAGAGATTAGCCTAAGTCTAAGACCTATTAGAATATATAAGTCTTTTTAAGCTTTATAAGTTTTTATTATTAATTTTATTTAATTAATTAATAAGTTATACTCGCGTCTATCTAAATTATTAAAAGATAATTATAAGGGCTTATAAGTATATTATAGTTACTATTATAGTAGATAACTTATAAGGGAAACTATATACTTATACCTTATAAAGACCTAGGTAAAAACCCTTATTATTCCTATCTCTTTATAATTTTTTAGTCTATTTCTCTTTATATTATATTTAGCTCTTTATATTTAATACCTATATTTATTATCTTATTATCCTAGCTCCCTAGGGCTAGATTATATATTATAGTAATAGGTATTATTTTAATAATAAGGACTTATACCTTGGCTTAATCCTAATATAAATATATTATTATAAGTAAGAACTAGCTTAATATCCTAGTTTAAATTATTTATTTTACTACCCGCTTTACCTCCTTTATATTTATAAGTATCTTATAAGTATCTAATATACCTAAGGTATCCCTTAGCTCCTAATAGTAGTTATAAAACCTAGGGTAGTTAATAAGGATATATCTTATATCTTACTTATACTAGTTATACTTATAACTTATAGATATAATACTAGGGACTTTATACTAATATAAGAAGGTAGTTAACCCTATCTTCTCTATTTTTATCTATATAAAGGCGGAGCTCTTAGCCTTTTAAAGGCCCTTATAAAGGGCCCTCCTACTAGTTTATAAACCTTTAAGCTAGGTAGGGGGATAATTCTTAGCCCTTAATCCTACCTAATATTCTTCTTATATTACCTTCTAGGAGGACTTCTTTTAATAGTATATCTTCTTCTTAATCCCTTAGGGGTATTAAGTTACCTCCCTAATTATAATTATATTCTAGTTATCTAGGTATAAGGAGTATAAAGCCTATTTATTCTTTTCCTTTATAAGGGACTCTACTACCTTTCTCCCCTTCCCTCTCTTAATCCTAAGTTTTCTCTAGATATATCTATTCCCTATTATTATTATTAAGTAAATTCCTTTTAATATATATTAATAGAGAACTAAGTAGTTTAATATTAATTATATAAGGGCTATCCCTACCTCTACTTTAAGTACTTATATTAGGGTAGCTTTATATACCCTTAATATATGTTTTAAGTAGTTATTTTAAATAACTTTAAGCTTCTTTATATATATCTTCTTTACTTCCCTTAGGCCTTATAATATATATTATATAATAGATATATAAGTTATTACTAGCCTTATTATTATATTATATATCCTCTTAGCTTTATTAAAGGTAGCTCCTTATATTAATATTAATATTATAAAAAGGGCTAGGCTCTAAATAATAAGCTTTATTTATATCCTCTTTAAATATAAGCTTTATTATAATTTATTATTAATATATAATCCTAGGACTTAGATCTCTACCTAGGTTTTTATTATTATATACTTTAGACTAACTACTATACTTATATTAAAGTAGCGGGGGTAATAGGTAAGGTAAACTAACTTATACTTCTAGGGGGTAAAGCTTACCTTATATATTAAAGCCTATTTAAGGTAAATCTTATATATTAATTCTAAAGTCTTATAATTTCCTTTTATAATTTTCTTATATATTAATAAGTAGATATTATTTATAAACCCTTTAACTTATAATTATAATTTAATAATTATATACTCCTTAATAAATAGCGCGTTAAAGAATAAGAAGAGGATAAAAGAGATTAATAACCCTTAAAGAATCCTTATCTCTACTAGCTCTATTCTACTTATTATCCTTCTAATAGTAATAGATAAAGACCTCCCCTTTAAAAAGCTTTCTATCTAGCTTATAGTATAACGGGGGATCCCCTTTCCCCTAAGGTTATAAATAAGTCTCTAGTAGGAGATATTATTAAAAACTCTTATAATATTTAACAAGAGAAGGCTAGTTATATTAGCCCTATTATAATCTTATATTATATATATTACTTTTATAATAGTCTTTAATATAATCTTAATTAATCTCTTCCTTTATACCCTTATCTATTTTTAAGGGAGGAGGCCTTAGCTCTTAATATAATTATTAAGTTACTTTATAACTATTAATTCTAAGGCCTTCCTAAGGGTATTTAATAATACTATTAAATAATATACTTTAAGTTTTATATAATCTTCCTTCTTTAATTCTTTTAAGATAATTATATTAGCCTTTTTAAACTCCTTTAAGTAATAATTAAGGGAGAAATATATATTAAATAAATAAGTAAGCTCTTTAAAGAGCTTATCTATTATTAGCTTAAAGAACTAATTTAGGATCTTATTAATTCTTAAGGCTTTATCCTACTTTAATTTATAAATAGCTTACTAGACCTCCTTATATATTACCCTATTACTAGGGTCTATTAATAGTAGTAGGTACTTTACCCTCTTAATATTATCTAAATTAATTTATAAGGGGGGTAGGAAGAATATTATTTATAAGACCTCTACTTTCTCCTTAAAGGTCTTAGCTACCCTATTCCTATTACCCCTTCTTAAAGGGGGAAACTTAGGGAGGGGTTATAATAATAAGCTATTATTCTTTACTTACTTAATAAAGCCTTATATATTCTTTTATAATTTAATAGTATTATAAACTTTCCTCTTAAAGTTAATTACCTTCTCTATTTATAATATCTTATCTCTCTTCTTAATAGCCGCGTTTTTAGCTCCCTTTATAATAGTATCCTTACTTTATTAGAATACTTTTATACTTTTTATAACTTTTTTTATAATAAGCTAGTACTTTAAGTTTTAGAAGGTTCTCCTCTTACCCCTAGGCTTTACCTAAGGGACTATCTCCTCTATTATCTCCTTTAAACCCTATTAGAGTTATAAGAGGTAGTTATCTATCTAATTTATAATCTTTAATAACTTAAGGCCTAGCTTCTAGCTTAATATATAAGCCCTATTCTTAATCTCTCCTAGGTCTACTATTTTTTATAATCTCTTAGGCGTATATTACTATTCCTCTACCCTTAAGTTAAGCTTTATATATATAAGAAGGTAGTTAGAGTTAAATTATAACTTAAGTAGTACTTAATAAGCCTATATTATATTAAAGAGCTTAAGTATAATAAAGACTAGGTTAATTATACTTTTAAACCCCCTTATCCTTTAAGTAATCATCTTATTTAATAAAGCTAAGTCTATCTTATTATTAAATATAATTCCTATTAGTTAATCTACTTTAAGGTAGTATAAAATTATCTTAAATTATTTTAATTAAGGTAATAGAGGTTAAAATCTCCTATTATAATATATTCCTTAAAGTAGCTAACCTCTTCCTCTATTATTTAAAGGCTTAATAGGTTCTTACTTATTATTAGTAATAGGCTTAGATTATATATATTATATAATTAGAGGTATATTAAGTATTCCTCCTCCTCTTAAGTATAAAGTTAGAGCTTAAGGGTATTAATATCTTTTATAAAGAACTTTATATTCTAGCTATCTATTTAAAGTCTTTTATTAATATAGAAATATACTTATATACCCTACTCTACTTTATATACTAGAAAGAACGCTTTAGAGCTAGGGTTATATAATAAGTAGTTCCTAATATTATAATATAATTCTTAGATTATTAAGATATTTATATCCTAGGTAGCCCTATCTTTTAATAGGGCTATTATTATACCTATTTTACCCCTAATATTATATTATAATATCTTTAAGGTTAATATACTAGATATCTAGGCCTAGGGTACTACTACTTTCCACTTATATATCTATTTCTTCTAGGGTAACCTATTTACCTTCCCTAGCTAAGTAGATAAGGCTATTTATTACTACTTTTATAAGTAGCTTATTAATACTATCTAATAGCTCCCTACTACTATTTATTATTACCTCTAGTATTTTCTAGCCTAGCTCCTTTATTAGGAGCCTCTTAAAGATAGGTAGTCTCCCTAACTTATACCTAGGTCTTTATAATCTTAACTACTCTCTACTACCTAATATATTATATATTATTTAATTAGTTATAACCTTCTTCTTTTTCTTTACTCTTATAATTATAAATTCTTTAGTATTTATTACTATTATTATATACTCCTATCTAATCCTATAAAATAGGATCTTATTTATAATCTATTATTTAGCGTATTACCTCTCTCTAGCCCTTATTAAATATTTATTAAATTAAGAGGAGTAGCCCTATTATTTATATATAACTTACCCTTATAAGGTATTTATAGCCTTTACCTTATACTTTATTATATTATAGCCCTAATTATAATTAATATATTATATATTATTAAGGTAGTTATAATATATATATTTATATAATTAATATTTAAAGTATTATATTAATCTAGCCCTTTATTTATATTACTTTATAAGTTTTATCTCTTCTACCTTTATTAAACCCTTTTTAATTAACTTATCTACTATTATTAATAATATAATATTTATTATAAAGGAGGAGTAGGCTTTTTTAAGTATATATATACTTATTAGCTACCTCCCTTCTATTATATCTAGATTAAGGTAGAGGGCCCTATTCTTTTATTAAATCTTCTCTTTAATTACCTATTAGTTTTTTATATTAAAGATAGATACTTATATCCTATATATTATTATATTAAATAATTTCTTAACTACTATTATAAAGTAATATATTATATTTACTTATAACTACTCCCTCTCTAGTACCTCCTTTACCTCTATTAAAGTAACTTATAATAGTATATCCCTACTCTTTATTTAATTTACTATTATAATTTTTAACGCGTATATATATTTAAAGGCTTAAAATACTATAACTAGCCTCTTATCTACTACCCCTACTACTACTTCCCTCTCCTTTTTATCTTTTAGTATTATTAATATCTATTAGACCCTCTTAGCCTTAACTACCTTTAATATATATATATATAGCCCTTATATAGGGGGGGGGGTAGTATATTCCTTATAAAAGGGTTCCTTTAACTTTATTAGCCTTATAAGGAGTCTTATCTTATTAGAGTATTAGCCTAATTAATAGTCCTAGGCCTATTAAGGTCTTATACTCTCTCCTTATATTCTCTCCCTTTTTATTAAAGTTCTTTAATATATATTTATACTAAGTTAATACCTACTATTAAAATCTTTTATTTAAATATATTTAAATATATTTAAGTCTTTAAATTATATATTCTTTATAACCTTAAAAGTTACTATTATTATAATAGCCTAGCCGCTTAATTTATTTATAGTCCTTATAATCTTCTTACTATAATAGAATATATGTATTTTCGAACTCTAAAGATCTCCTAGACCCCTTATCTAATAGATTTATCGCTTTATACCCCTATTTAACCGCCTTTAATTTGGCTTACTTTTACGAAGAATATTAAAGTCGTAATATTCTTTATATTCTAGCTTATTATATACTAACCCTTCTTATAATTTTTTAATTTATTAAAGTTTTTCGGCCTCTTCTAAGGAACTTAACGCTATTAAAATTATATTAATCAGGTTAGTAGTTAAGAAGATATATCTAAATAAATAGATTTTCCTACTAAGAATACTATTTCTTAGTATATTTTCTCCGCCCCTACTTTATTAATAATTATTTTCTTACTATTAATATTATCCTCTTTCTTTAACCTACTATTATATAGACTTTACTACGTCCTCTTCTTTACTTTACCACTTATACTACCTATCCCTTACCTTCTACTACCCTAGTCTCGCCCTAAATACGCCGATATAGGATTATTAGCCTCTACCCTACCCCTAATTAACTAATACCCCCTTTCTAATATTAATCCTAATATTATAGGTAATAAACGCCGGCGAGTATATAGGAGTAAGGGCGTAAGCCGTATTAAGTAGTTAAGGAACTCTTTAATACTAGCTATAACTAATATTATTTATACTCTATATATTATTTTAACCTAATACTAATAAATTTCTTTATAGAACTTCCTACCTCCCCCTCTATTTAACCGCCCCCCTACTATCTAGTAATCTATCCTACCTTCCTATTCTACTATTTAAGTAGTTATTCCCCCTAGGAATCCGTAATAACCTACTCCCCTGACTTATAAAGAGGCCCCCTAAGAAATTACTCCTCCGCTAGCTCCTAAATATCATCTATATACGCGTTATTAGTACGCCTAGTAGTAGGCTAATAAAGATAATAATACTAAGTACTAACCCCCTATTTAATAAGGCTTATACCGGCGGTAGAATAATATATATTAGGGGCGGACGCTAGGCTAGGAATATTAAGTATATAGGGATCCCTATATAGTAAGATATATAAAGCTTTACTAGGTTAATAAATTATTTAATATCACCGGTAATATATATATATATTATAATATACTATTATAGAAAAGTAAATATAGTAGCTTAGGGGGCGGCTAATAGCTATATTATAATAGTAGGAAGAATAACTAGCTATCCCCTAACTAGTTATATAAGCCAGCCAACGTAGACTTATTACTTAAAGGGCTAGGAAAGGAGGCTAAGCTTAGGGTATAATTAATTAATAGCTTACTTAGCGACGTTAATAATATTATTATTAATAGATAGTCTATATAAAGGAGGACTATACGTAGTAAAGAATTTTTAGATAATATTATTAGTTATAATAATTATCTCTCCTTTACTAGCAAGGGTATAACTAATATTAACACCTATATTAGTTAAACTACCTTCTAGATCTAAGGGTCTATTTATTATCTAATAGGTCCTCTTATTATTAATAATAGCCTTAGGCTAAAATTCGCTTAGATCTATATATTAGATAGTACGTAGGAGTAACTAGACGTTCACTATTAATATTTTAATAATTTAAATTAAGATACCCTTACTTCCGCTTAGTATACCCTCTAGTCTATTAACCTATACGTCTAGGGGTTTAAATCCTATTATAACTACCTTAAGGAGGATAAATTATAATATCCTATTAATATTATAAGCGTCTATATCTAATAGCTAAATCCTAAAAAATAGGATAAAGGCACTTATAATTACCCTACCTTTATAGAAGTTACCTGTATTATAATAACTCCTAATAACATTATAAGAGGCCGGATTAAGCGGGATATCTATATTAAAACTATTAAGGGGGGCCTTATATCAATCCCTAATTAGTATCCTTCCTATATAACCCTCTAATATCTGCTCCTATTTCTATTTAGTAAATAATTATAGTATAACCGCCTCCTATTAGCCGGCTATTAGCTTCTAGGCGACTATCTACTATATATATTACGACGGAACTATATTACTAGTACGCTTACCTAGTATACCTTAATTAGTAGTAATAATAAGCTAGAGTAGGAAGAGGGTAGTAACCCTAAGTAGGAACTAGACTAGTATATCGCCGGTAAGTATATACCTTAGGGTTATAATAGGTCTTAATAAGTAATAAGATATTAATTTTATATAAAATAGATATAGGTAAGACTATCTAATATATTTTCCTAATTATTTTCTAGACCTAAATCTACTTAATTATAAATAGTTCTAAATTATTTAGATAATAGTTAGGGGATAGTTAATATAATTTAAATAATTAGCTAATTAATATCTAGATCTAGCCCGATTTCTTTAATTATACTATTAATAGTAGATATCTATTTAACTACTAGGCTATTAATATCTAGATATTAATAGAGCTTAATAACCTAAATTAGTATTATTAGAATTAATAGACTATTCGGGTAGACTACTACTCTAGCCTAATAGATAGGCTTAGTACTAATCTAGATATCTCGCTTAAAGATATTAGTAGTAAGGTAACTATCCTCCCGTTAATAATACTAGGAAGCCTATATACTATAAAAGCGAGAATATAAGACGCTATAATAATAATCTAAAAAAGGGGTAAACCTAATTTTTTTATTACCTTTATATATAATCCTAAGTAGCCTAATATTTAGAGCTTACTAGAACCTAGTTAGATATTAGAGTACTATTATAATCTAATTACCTATATCTTTAATTAGAAGCTCTAGGAGCTAATAAGGGACCTCCTTAAGTAACACGTCCTTAGTATTTATATAGGCCACTATTATATTATTAAGTTTTAGAAGCGAGGTCTCTTATATACTTATATTCTCCTAATTATATAGGAAGAGGATTAGATCTAGATAGTTAGTAATATTAATAGCGTTATTTAAGTATTTATCCCCCCTTAATAGGATAATAATATATTATAGGAGTTAGTCTTATAATATATAGTTTATAATTACTATACTAGGGTCCCTAGTAATAGATATTTTAGTTAGGAGAAGAATTATTATAATAAGGCCTTTTTAAAGGATTTTTACTAAGAGATATCTTTTATACCTAATAGGAGTTATCCTTTTTATAAACGTCTAGTTAGCCCCCCTAAACTTAATTCCTCTATTAATAATAGGTAGGTTATCCCTTATAACCCGTACCTATTAAAGAAATATAGTACCTATATTAATATTAAGATTTATAGCTCTATTAAGTCTATTTTCTATCTATATAAATATATTTATAAGGGACTTAATTAGGCTAATATCTCCCTTACTAGGAATCGTACGCGTAATAATAATAACCCTGCTCCTAATAGCTAGCCGCGATAGTAAGGGGAGTTAGTAGATAAGATTATAAAGTACTAGTCCGCTTACTAAATTAGGTCTACTAAGGCTATCTAGAAGATACTCTTATTTAATATAGGTATTATAAAGCCTTATATTAAGTATTTATAAATCTACCTCCTAGATTAATAGTATACCCTTTTCAAGCCAGCCGATAACTAGGCTACTAATAAGGCTATTAAATAAAAGCTAATAGATAATAATAAGCTCCGTAGGACTATATCAATAGAGTTTTTTAATATAAACTATCTTACTAAGGAAGCTTATAATAATAGTTAGCTATTACCTTTTATAAAATAGAATGGGAAATATCTAACTATTATAAGGGATCTACTTAACTATTTATATATGGATTTTCCTAAGTTCTTTACCTAGAATAAAAGAAATAAACGATAGAAAATATATAAAAAAGGCGAGACTCTTAGGCGTATTAATTTTATTAGTCCTAAAACTAAGGATCTCTACTATTACTAACTACTCCTCTATTATATTAAGGGGGCTATATTATTTAATAACCTTTAGATAATAGACGGCTAGCTAATAGGTTAGAAGGAGGCCTATATAAAGCTTAGGTTAACTAAAAATAATAGATATACTAATAAGATCCTTAATAAGGGAAAGGATTTTTAGGGAGGCTATAAGCTACGTAGTCTTTTTATATTAATATTAGTTAAACTCTAACCTATTAACGCCCTTACCTTATAAAATAAGTATAAGGAGTATATCTTAAATAACTACTTATACCTCCTATAACGGGATTTTCTAACGCTTTAAATCCCAGACGATTATTATAAATAATAGTTATTTACTAAATAGTACGCCCTTTACCTAATTAATAGCTAATTAGAATATTAATTAACCCCTAAATATATTAAGGATCTAGCCTAATATAGCCTACCTATTCTAACTATTCTATTTAATAATTTTAATAATATTCTAAATAGACTTTTATAGGAAGAAATATCTTACTAAATTACCCTTAATAAGGCTAAGGTCTTATAGAATAGGCTAAATACTAACTAATACTACGCTACTAATTAGACTATCGCCGCTATTAATGCTAATACTAATAATAAATTTAGTACTCTAGGTATACTATTCTTCCTTAATAGTACTAGGGGGACTAGTAAGATAATAGTATAAAATACTATTATAAAAAGGCTATATTCCTAGTAAAAGGTTACTCTAATAATAGCGTCTTCTAGTATTATATTAATACTATTATAAGGAGGTTAGACTACTTACTTATAATTTAAGATACCCCTAGACTCTAATACTACCTCCTTATATAGGATTAAGAAGGGGACTAATCTTACTAAGCTAATTAAGCGAGCTTATATTATCTTTTAGGATAAGTCTCTTATATAGAGTTAATATAATATAGAAGCTATTAGTTGTAGCCTTTAGGATATCTATAATAATAACTAGGCTTATTTTAGGGGTAAGGTAGTCTACTTTTATAGTAACTTCCGATAAATACTCCTAGTTATTCTAGGAGGATCTAGTAGCTAGGTTATTAAAGCGTATCTTTAGAAGGCCTATTTCTAGAATAAGGTTATATATTTAAATCTTACTATTAATAAGTAACTTAATAATCCCGACCTAATAAACGCTATATATTATAAAATAGGACTATTTATAAGTAATCTCCTCGCTATTAGTAATAGTATTAATATCTAGAAAAGCCCTACTACTAATAAAGAGGTATCGTATTAGAAATATAATTATACCCCTAGAAACGCTATTAATAATTTAGTTAAGAATATCTATACTAATATTAGGATAAATATCTCTTAAAGGGTTTATCTATTAAAAGGGGCTATTCTCGCTATTACTAATAAAGACGTTACTAGTATTAATGCTAAGATAATATTATATATCCCTAGTAATATAATAATATACTAGAGTATTAATTATATTATATTAGAAGAAGATAATAAACTCTTCCCCCCTAAATACTTTTACGGGTTTTATAAACCCTCCCTACCGTCTTATAAGCTATATATTAAGCTAGGCGTACTAGTTATACTACTAAGGAACCTCGATCCGTTATATTTATATAATAGGACCCGATTATAAGTAATAAGATATAGTAAGTATATCTTTAAAGGGGAGATTATAAGTAGTACCTATAATAGCGAGAAGGTAATACTATTTAAGACGCCGTTATAGTCTAAAGAAAATAATAGGCGGATCCCTACCCCCTTTATCTGTAAGTAGTACCCTATCTAACTAGTATTTACTATAACTATTAATAAATTAAAAGGCTAATTAATAAAGTATATAGGTATTAACTTATAAACTAGGCCTACTTTTAGTTATAATTAGCTATATATAGCTCTATTACGGGTAACGAGATAGGGAAACCTTTATATTATTAGGCCTAAAACTCCTAAATATATATCTAGCTAATTAATAAGAAACGTTATATATAAGTAGGTACTATTAAATAATAGGTAGACTACCCCTAATATATTAGTTATAACTTATTATTAACGCCTAGATCTTATTAATAGCTACTTAGCGGCCTATAAGAATATTAATTATAATATTAAAAGTATAAAAATAGCCTAATATTATACTTAGTTATATAGTTTAATCTTTATATTAGACCGTAATATTAGACTTTCTAATAATAAAAATAAGCTACTCTACTATTTAGTTTATTAAATACCGCCGGTTAAACTTCAGAGGGCTAGATAAATACTAGGCTATACTAACTTCTATATCTAATAGATTCCTTTATATTAACGCGATAAATCTAGTAGGACTATTAATAGTTATTATAAGAGTATGAAAGATATATTATAATATAAGGGATATAATAATTAAAGAATTATATTAAATAGTCTAGTAGCGTAGAAGTTATTAGTAGAATAGAATATTATTATACTAGATATCCCGTAGTTAGTCGGGTACCTAGTAGATAGTATTAGTCTTTTAACGCTTCTATCTTAATAATAATAATATCTTTTCCTAATAATAACTAATATAATAAGTCGTCCAATAATAATATACTTAGTTATACCCTATTAGTCCTAAATAGTAATATTATAATAGAGTTATAATATAGGTAGGCCTAATAACTATTTATTAATACTCTAGTACTAGGTAACTATTATAAATAATCCCTTAGATCTAAAATTAACATTTTTAGTAACGTTTACCCTATATCTCCTATAATACTTAAGGGGGTTCTTAGTATTTATAAGAGTTCGTATAAATATCTATTATATTTAGACTTAAATTTACCTTATAACTATTATTACTTACTAATAAATAAAAGATGAATATACTTTTAAGTATACTTTTCCTAAGTAAAAATCTTGAATTTTTATAGGTATTTTCTAGTATATATATATTATAGTCTAAGTATTATTATATTTACTAAGCTTATAAATAGAGTAAAGGCCCTTATAACCCCTACCCTAACGCGTAGCTCTTTATACTCTCCTCCCTCTCTAACTCTACTACCTTTACCCCTAGTAGTCCCCTAATTAGGGCTAGGGCGCCCTACTACTCCCCTACTCCCCTCTTATACGCGTTTCTTAAATACTTTACTACTTAATACTTATATATTTAAGTTACTCTCTACTATTTTCTATATTATTCTACTATTTTCTATATTATTCTACTATTTTCTATATTATTAATTTTATTTATAACTACTCTTATATAACTAAGCTACTTACTAGCCTACTTAAGGGTAGTAAGGATAATAAGAAAATAGGTCCTTTAAATTAGACTATTACTACTAATAGAGTATTTTAATTATTATAGGATACCTTTATATTAGTAGTATTTCTATACTATTATAACCTTACTAGAAAATACCTATAAAAATTCAAGATTTTTACGTTAGAAAATTACCCCTACTACCTAGCATTTAGTAGATAAGGTGAATAGCGGGGAGTATATTAGATATATTAGTAAATTAGCTATATTAAATATATATACTTATTCTAATAGCATTCTATACCTAATAATAAGATAGATATTTCCCCCTATTTAGACTAATATTAGATACGTTAGTAGGTAAGATAAATAGTAGGGAGTATATAAGATGTTTTAGCTTATAAATACGATAGTATTAGTTATACTAGATATATATACCTATTCTAATAGCGTTCTATACCTGATAATAAGACGGATATTTCCCCCTATTTAGACTGATATTAGATACGTTAGTAGGTGAAGTAAATAGTAGGAAGTATATTAGACACGTTAGTAGGTAAGGTGAATAGTAGGAAGTATATTAGATATATTAGTAGGTATATAACCTATAAATATAATAGTATTAGCTATATTACTAATAGATTAATATAGATTATTCTAATAGTATTATATACCTAGTAATAAGACGGATATTTCCCCCTATTTAGACTGATATTAGACACGTTAGTAGGTAAAGTAAATAGTAGAAAGTATATTAGATATATTAGTAGGTAGGTAGCTTATATATATAATAGTATTAGCTATATTATATATATATACCTATTCTAATAGCATTTTATACCTAGTAATAAGACGGATATTTCCTCCTATTTAGACTAATAGTAAATAGTTTAGTAGATATTTTTATAGAATAAGTAAAATATAAATAATACTAGGATTTTTATTATTTATAATCTATATTCTAGCCGTTAGTATATAGAATTTAGTAGGGAAAATCTATTTATTCTAAAATATCTTTTAAACTATATTACTAATTTTTATTATTTTTAAAGTATTAGATAGTTAAAAGTAAGCTATATAATATTTTTTCATAGAAAATATTATAAAGGGTTAGTATATAAGTAGGTAGAATACAAAGAAATATTAGAGTTTTAATATTCGCGCTAGTCTTAGAGGGGTAATTAGGGTACTTATTAACTAACTAATAAGATATAACAAGCTTAAGGCCTTAAATTATATATTTTCTATTATAGTAAGAAGATAAAGGCCTTAAAGATAGAAATAGATACCTTAAATTTTACTTAAAGTACTATCCTATCTTAATAAGATAAAGATAGTAACTAGTAACTTATTATATTTTAGTCTTAGAAGATAACTAATCTAGAATAAAATTATAAAATTATAATTAAGAGATACTTACTATTATAATAGTAATAAAATAGTAGTAATACTACTTAGAAGGTAGTACTTTTATAATTAAGGTATAAATTAATTATAATAACCTTAAAGGCTTTATAAAGTAAAAGGAATTAAAATCTAAGTAAGTTAAATAGATACTTAAGCTTACTACTTATAACTTTAAGATATTCTATTACTTAGGGAAGTTAAATCCTACTAATATACTATCTTACTAGCCTAATTATAAGGGGAAATTACCCTAAATATAAAGCTCTTATTAATACTATAAAATAAGCTTACCTTATAAAAGAGTAATAATTTAAAAGAAATATAAGCTATTATTATATTTATAATACTTATATTTAAAATTATAAGTATTTAAGTTATTATCCCTAGAAAGGATATTATAGATATTTTAGACTTAACTTATAAAGATATTTAAAGGCTTATAAAGACTTTAATTTATAACTTATAAAAGTATAATAATTAAGTAAAGTCCTTTTTAAAAGCGCCTATTAAATAATATTATTATAAATATTTTAAGGCCTAGAGTTTAGACTTTAATAGGCTATTAACCTTTAAAGGTAGCTAGTAATAAGATCTACTTATATATAGTACTAGCTACGAACCTATTACTTATTAATAGAGCTAAGAGGTCTCTAATTTAAATATAGTTAGAATAAAACTAGGATATTATATAGTAGTAGAGCTTATAATATAGAGTTTTTATACGCGTAGTAAGCGTACCCTTAATATACGCGATAATACCTACCTTAGTTCTTATTAAGTATTAATTTAATATATAAGAGACTTTAGATTAAGAGATAGAAGGTATATTAAGTAGAAAAGATAGAATAATAAGTTAAGGCTACCCCCCCTAGCTAGGAGAATTATAACTACGCGTAGGAGTAGGAGTAGTAACCTTATAATTATAAAAGTATAACTAGCGGGATCTATAATCTACTTTCCCTTATAAGTAGATTATTATATAACTTAATACTAGGAAGTAGTAATATAATAGTAGTAATAAAATATATCTATCTCTTAAATAGTTATAATAACTCCCTCTTATATATTAAGAAAGATATATAATAATTCTTAATAAGGGTATTATAAGCCTTCTACTAGGCTACCTAGCTAGGGAGTATAATAGTAATTAAGGCCCTTATATTATAAGTTAAATAGATAAGGATATTATAATACTAGATAATATAAGAAAGGAGTAGCTAGGGTAATAGTAATTAATAGGAGGCCTAAGGGTACTTATATTAATTAAATTATATAAGGAAGAGTAAGAGGGTAATAGAAGGGGATAGACCTAGGGGGTACTATTAGAAAATAGTATAAAGGAAGGGGCGAGGCCGTAATAAAAGAAAGGAGTATATAGGTATTAGGATCTAATATTATAATAGTTTAAAGTATAGAGAAGAGGATAGTATATAATAATTAAAGGCTTTAAAGGGTTATAATAAATAGGATAGGTAAGAGAGGTTTTCTTTTATATATTATAGTTTCCTCTTAATAAACTAGAGTTTAATTAATTAATTAATTAATTATACTCCTATACTAGCTAAAAAGCTAATAAGGGTAGGCTATTTAGGGGTACGTATTACGTATATATTATTCGGGGAGAAACCCTATTATAAGGATAAAAACTCCACCTGATAATTACGGTTCTCTTAACCATTTACAGCTCCTTCCCTCCCCCCCCTAGCAGGCCTACTACTAGGGAGGTAGTGGAGGGGTCGGGTTTACTACCTATTACACTAAAGTTTCGTTTATAAGTGAAACTCCTTTTCCTTATCTAGGGCTTAGCCCCTTTCTCTTTTCTATCTCTACTAGCTATTCTTAATCTAATCTATTTAATATAACGGATAAATCCTTATAATAGATAATTTCTTATAATCCCGGTTATAACGTCCGTAACGGGGAGGGTATATACGTAAAGGGAGGTGATAGAACTAGTACTTACCTACTAGTCTATCGGTGCTAGGTACTACTAGGTAAGGAGGCTAGCGGCCCTAGCGTGCTTATAGACCATTAGGTAGGAAGGCTAATATCCACGTATCTCTATACGGGTTAGGCCTCTACTACCTACTATTATACCGTAGGGACTACCTAGGTATAGCTAAGCATCCCCCCGCCGTATAATAGTAAGGTAGCGGATACCTAGTATATTTACCGCGGTTATATTAGCCGCTACTATTAAGGTATATATATATAGAAGATAATAGGTACTATTAGCTAACTAGACCGGCGGCCCTATCGCGCTTATAGGCTATTAGGTAAGGAGTCTAATACCTATATCCTATTTTAGGTTAGGTACCTACTACTTATAACCGTATTATAAGGACTACCTAGTAAGGGGACTAGAGTATCCTCGCTATTATACGGTAGTAATAGCGGTAGTATATACCCGGTATACTATCTAGCTTACGCTCGATTATTAAGAGGAAGGAAGGGCTAGCTCTATAATATTACTATCTTTTTATTATACTATTATTATCTATATATATTATAACTACCCTAAGGTAGGTAGACTTAGGCTACCTAGACCGCGCGGAGTAGAATCGGCTAGAGTATAAAGATATAGCCTTATAAGAGACCTTATAATAGGTATAAGTATAGAAGTACTATCTATATCTTATAATATTATAAAGGTTTTATATTAATAGTATTTCTATTATCTTATATTAGTATTACTAGTATTACTAGTATATTATATTTATAATACGCGTAGGGAAGCGGAGGCTATATTAGGGAGAGGTAGAAGGGTATTTATATAGTATATATTTTTTTATCTATATCTATATATTCTATTATATTATATCTTTTACTATAATCTTCTAAGAGTTCTCCTTCTATCTTCTCTGTTTTTCTATCGCGTTAGCGTTCCTATTCTTATTATTATTATACTCTACCTGCGTATCGATTCTATAATAACTAGGTAACCCTAGATAGTACTTCTAAAATACTATAAGATCTCTTAGCTCTCCTAGTACCGAGATACTAGAAGGTTCGTAGCCGGTACTACGTATAGGTGGATCTCGTCACCGGCTAATTAAGATATTAAAAGGATATCCCTAATTATATAAAAATAATAATATAAAAAGAGGAGGTTTAAAAGATAAAAATTAATTTTTATATAAGGTTTTTTTAAAGTTAAAAGCTTTATAAATATCTAGTTATATATAAAGAAGATAGGACTATATACCTTCTTATATAAGAGGAGGGTACTTAAGGTTAATAATATTATTTATAAATATAAATAAAAGTATTAAGATATTAAGTATATATTTATATTCTACTTTAATTATATAAAAGGGAGGAGGTAGATACTTTAAAGGATAAGATTAAATAACTTCTATTAAATAATATTAATCTTAAAAGGATTAAAAGTAATAATTAAGTTGATAATTTAATAAGGTATACTTAGCTAGTTTATATTAGTAAATAAATAACTTTTTAAGGTAATATAAGAGTAGATAAGCTTTAACTAGGGGGTAAAGGGGTAGGTAATCCTAATAAAAAAAGAGAATAAGATAGTATAAAGAATATAAGAAAGGGTAGTATATAATATCTAAAGATTTAAGAATATAATAATAAGTAAAGTAGAGGATAAGGTTCTCTTTTATAAATTATAATTTCCTTTAATAAGTTAAATATAAACCGCTCTTATTAGCTCTAAGTAGCTAGATAATAAAGTATAAAATATAAATATAAATATAGATATAAATATTATTAAACTTATAATATCTATTAAAGAATTAGGTTATTATACTTTTATATTTATAATAAATTAAGTTTATTACCTATTACTACCTAATTATAAAAAGAAATATTTATAAACTTTATTATAAAAATACTCTTAAATAAGGTTAAAGGTATTATTTATATCTTTATCTTTATAATTATTAATTATTTTATAAAAATAGTTTAATATATACCTATTATAATAATAATTAATACTACTAAGCTATTAGATGTATTTTATAATAAAATAATTTACTATTATAATATATCTAATAGTATTATAAGTAATAGGAGTTCTATCTTTATAAGTACCTTTTAATTAATAGTCTATTTTTACTTTAAAATAAAATACTACTTAAGTAGAGCCTTTTACTTATAAATTAATAGATAGATTAAGTATTAGAATTAAGTATTAAAATACTACTTATATATATTTATTAATAATAAATATATTTATTAAGCTAGGGAACTACTTATAATTAAATTTATATATATAAATAGTATTTATTCCTTTATTAAAATAATACTATTTTTTCTTATATATAATTATTACTTAGAACTTTATTAAGAGCTTAAGGATAAGTCTTTAAAAGAGAGGATACCTATTATAAATAATAGAGTTAGAATGTTATAATTTATAAAGTATAAAGTTATAAAATACCTTTAAGCTACTTAAATATCTTAAGTAAAGTATTATAATTAGAATTATAAGTTATAGATATATAATATTAATAATATTAATAATATTAATTATAAAGAACTTAAAGTAATAATATTTAAGTAAGAAGTTAACTTATAAATATATAAGACTATTTTAAGTTATTAATAAAATTAGTTTATAAGTATATTATCTACTATTATCTACTATTATATAAGATTTATAATATATTCTATATATTATTAATTAAACCTTATTATTAAAGAGACTACTCTCTTATAATAAATATCTTTATATAAGTACCTAAACTTATTAATAATAAGGAATAATAGGAGGTAGAAGAAATTATTAGTAAGGTTAATAATAAATAAAGTATCTAGTATAAAGTTAAATAGATTAATTAGAGTAGTAAATATAACTAATAGGTATTAGATAAGGACCTTAATAGGTTTTAAAAATTAATAAGAGTTTATAATATATTAATATAAATAAAGTATAAATAAAATATTAAATATATTCTTATATTAAATAAGTAATAATAATATAATAAGTTATAATATAAGTTAAGACTATTATTTTTATATATATTAAACTATAATTAATCTCTTATATATAAATATACTTATAAGTATAAGATAGTAATATAAATTAACCTTTATTATAATCTATATAACTCTCTATTAAAATTTACTTTAATATATAATAAGATAAGTCCTAATATTAGGATATAATATAGGGGGAGGAATTATAAGTAGTAATAGTAGTAGAGGTAGTAGGCTAGGGAGTAGAGGAGGGATACCTACGTAGGGGCTAGGGAGCCTAGTAGGGGGGAAGGAACTTAAAGATAAGGGAATATATATTAAGAGAATATTAATAAAGGCCTTAGAAGTTATAATAGCTATATAAGATATATTAAAGGGAGGAATAATATAGAAAATAAAATAAATAATAGGGGTAGGGCTTAAATATATAAAGGAGTTTATTATAAAGGTAGATTAATAGCTTAAAGAGATATATAAGTTTAAAAAAATAATAGAAGAGTAATCCTAGAGAGGGAAGATATAAAGAGGTAGAAGGAATTAGGCGTAGATAGCTAGTTAAAGCCTAATAAATATAAAAATAGGTAATATAAGCCCTAGGGGGATATTTATTATAATAATAATAAGTAATATTATAAGGAAGGGATCTAGAGTAATAAATAATAGGAAGGCTAGGACCTTAATAATTTAAATTAAAGATAGGACTAAGAGAGAAATAATAAGGGCGCTTACTAAGGAGTAGCTAATAGAGAGGTTTAAGATAATTATATTCTTAAAGATATAAGAGATTATAATAGTAAAGTATTTAATTAAAGGTAACTTAATACTATTTATAATAAAGATAAAGGTAAGGGAGGAGTTAAAAGAGAATAATAACTAGGTAAGGAAGGTATATAAGTTAATAAGGGTATTAAAATAGACCTTCTTAATTATAATATATAAAGTATTAAAGAAGGTAGTAGATATATTAAAATAAAAGGAGGTAAAGGAGGTAATTATCTAGTAGAATAAAAAGAACCTCCTAGGGCTAAAGATTATAAGGATAACCTAATTATAAGTAGTTATATAAGAGAGGAGAGAGAGAGAGGTAAAGAAAAAGAGAGCCTTACTACTATTAAAGCTCTTTATATTAGAGATAATAAATAAAGTAATTAAAAAGGGCTTAATAAAGGGATATAATCTTTTAAAGTATAAAAGGTAGGAAAGGAATAGGATTATAATATAATACTTTAACTACTAATAATATAAATATATAATAGGATATTATAAGAGCCTAGTATAATATAAAATCTATATTAATAGATATAACTTAAAGGAATATAAGGTAAAGGAAGGAGAGATTAAGAGATATAATAATTATAAGAAGAATAGTTATATAACCTAGAAGTAAGAATATATAATTAAGGTAAAGGAGCTAAATAAACTCTATTAAAAGATAATAGAAAATAAAAAGAAGTTATATAAAGGCTTTATAAGAGGAAATAAATAATAAGATACCTAGAAGTAGCCTTAAGGGGAGTAGATAATAGTAGTAATAAGGAAGAAGAGGAAGCTTATATTAAGGTTTAAAGACCTTAATAAGGTTATAATATAAATAGGTTTTTAAGGGGATATAAGAGAAAGGGGAATTATATTACTATTAATAATAATATTATAAAATAGGTTAAGAAGGCTAATTACTCTCTAAGTAATAAAGATAAGTTAATAGATATTAAAAGAAATACTAGTATAAAAAGCTTTAATTATTAAGGGAGTAAAGGTTATAAGAGATATCTAATAAAGATCTTTATAAGGGTATAAAAGATAATAAAACTATTATAATATAATATATAAAGGGAGTAGATTATAATAATAATATTATTATTAAAAGATAAGGAGGTATAATAAATAGATATCTTAATTATTTAAAAGCTATTATATATAAAGAGGATAGGTTTAATATATAACTTAAATAAAGGAGTATTCTACTTAATATATAAAGTATAAAGGGATATAAAGATATATTTCTTTTTAAATAAATATTAAAATATTAATAAATAGGGAGTTAAATTTATATTAAGGGACTTATACTTCCTAGAGATATAAATTATAAAGAAGGAAGGGGGAGTATTAACGCGCCTCTAGATATATAATATATATAAATTTAGCTTAAAGTCTAGGACTTTAATAAATAGCCCCTTTATACTATTAAGGATAAAGGAGTAGCTAATTTAGCTTAAAGAATATATATTAATAAAAGACTTTAATCTTTATTACTTAAATTAAAATAATAGAAGTAGATATATATATTATAAAGTAGTAGATATATTAATAAATATTATAAAAGAAAGGGGAATAAAGCTTACTTTATTAGAGGATATAATAACTTAAAAGGTAAAGAAAGTAGAAAGTATTATTAATTTAATATTTATAATAAAGGCTATTAAGTAAATATTATTAAAATATTATATTAGGCTAGACCTTTATTATAAGTTTAATTATATCTTAATATATATTAAAGTTAACTTTAAGGTAGAGGTAGTAATTTTATAATTATAAAGGATATAAAAGTTAATAGACTTAAAGGAGATAAAGAGGTAAGTAGGTACTCTTTAATACTTATTATTAGAAGGAGAGTTAATAATTAAGAGGTAGATAGATAACTACTTAGTTAAAATACTTTAAAGCCTAATAGAAATTATAAAAAAGGAGGTATTATAAGTAAAGCCCTCTTTAAAGGTAAAATCCTTTTAAAACTTAGATTATATAAAGGTTATAAAAAGGCGTTAAAGCTTAGGGTAAAATATAATTATAAGAGAAGCTAAAATAGTTTAAAGGTATAATAAAAGGTTTAAAAGATTAAAGAAAGGGTATTAAAAAAAATAAAAGTACTTTATTTTAAAGAGGTAATATATAAAGTATCTTAAATACTTAATAGACTTTAAAAGCTAGTTAAATAAGATTAAAAAAGAAATATACAACCTTAAGAACTCTTAAAATTCCCTACCCTTAAGAAGGATAGAGAGGGTCTTAAGGTAGAGTTATTTTAAAAGAAGGTAGAAGTCCTTTAAAGGATCTTCTTCCCTCTACCTTTAAGGGTAGATTTAAGTAATATCTAGGGGTTTTAATATAAGATACCCTTAATAATAAATATAAAAGTTATTAAGGAGGAGGTTTATAAAGTAATTAATAAGATAATATAAGATAAAATATTAAAGATAAATAAGTTTTTAAATAAGTTTTTAAGGATAATAAAAAGGGAGCTACTACCTAGCTTTATATATTTATTTTAAGTATATCTAAGGATTAAATATTATTTAATAAAGTTTAAAAAAGCTAATATAATTATCTTAAAGAAGTTAAAGAAAGAGGACTATTTAAAGTTAAAATTATATTATTTAATTACTCTACTTAATACCTTAAGGAAGGTATTAAAGGTAATTATTATAAAGAAGCTAAGTAACCTTATAAAAAAATATAAGCTACTACCCTTATAATAGATAGGAGTAAGGAAGGGAAGGTTAATAATAATATTTTTTAAAATAATAATAGAGGTAGTATATATAATATAAAATTATAATAAATCTAATATAATAAATATATTATTATTAGATATTATAAGGGCCTTTAATAATATCTTTTATAAAAGGTTATTTTATAACTTAAAGAAGAAAGGGGTCTTAACCCTTATTATAAAATAAGTATAAAGCTTATTAATAAAAAGAGTTATAATAATTATACTAGGCTAGGAGATAAGTAAAATAGAAATAATAAAGACTAAGATCTCTTAAAGATCTTTAATATTATTAATTTTAATTTTAATTTTTAACTCCCTATTTATAAAAGAATATATAAGGATAAAACTTTAGATATAAACTAGAGGCTTTATTAATAATATTTACTTAATAATATATAATAAAAGTATTAAAGAGAATTATAAAATCTTAATAATAATATATAAGATATACCTTTATTAGGTAAATATATATAAAGTAACCTTTACCCCTTATAAGTATAAGCTAGTCTACCTTTTAAAGAGTTTAAAGAGGTTTAATATAAAGGTAATAATAGATTTAAAGGTAGTAATAATATACCTTAAAATATTAATATAAGTCCTTAGACTTTATATTAATAATAAATTAAGGTAGAGCTTATATATTAATAAAGTAAGATTAAGAATAGAGATATAAAAGCTAGCCTTATTAATTATTATTAACTTAATATAAAGTATTATATTTAATAGGGTAAGATAGGTATATAATATTATAATCTAGCTAGTAATAACTTATATAATAAAGATATAATATAACTTAAAGGGGATATTAAAGGTAAAGAAGGTAAATATTATAATATTAAAAATTATATAAAATAGGTACTTAAAGATAGTACTTAAGGCCTTTAAAGTAATTAATATATAAGTATTAAAAGTAGAGTTAAGGGTCTTATTAATAAAGATAAGCCTTAATTAATTAATTTTATAAGTATTAATAATATAAGGGATCTACCTATTAATTAAAGAAGGGAATATAAAGATCTATTATAAGTTAAAAGGGAAAAGGGGAAGAAAGAAAAGGGTTATAAAGACTCTAATAAAAGAGAAGTAGTCCTAGGTAAGAGGAGCCTTTTAAGTAGTAATAAGGGGAGGGGATACTAGAATAGTAGACTAGAGCCCTAGAGGTAGGGAAATAATAAAGAGGGATAACTCTACCCTTAAAGAGATTAAGAGGTAGGTAAAGGAGAAGTAGAAAGAGAGGTAGCTAAGATACTAAGAGGGTATCCTTAATTATATAAAGATAATAATATAAAAAGGGGAGGTTTAAGAGATAAAAGTTAATTTTTATATAAGGCTTTTTAAGGCTAAGAGCTTTATAAGTATTTAATTATATATAAAGAAAATAGGACTACGCGCCTTTTTATATAAAAGGAGGGTACTTAAGGTTAATAGTATTAATAATAAATATAAATAGAGGTATTAAAATATTAAGTATATACTTATATTCTACCCTAATTATATAAAGGGGAGGAGGTAGATACTTTAAAAGATAGGGTTAAGTAACTTCTACTAGATAGTATTAACCTTAAAAGGGTTAAAGGTAGTAATTAAGTAGGTAATTTAATAAAGTATATTTAGCTAATTTATATTAGTAAATAAATAACTCTTTAAGGTAGTATAAGAGTAGATAAGCTCTAATTAAAGGGTAAAGGGGTAGGTAGCCCTAATAAAAAAAGAGAATAAGATAGTATAAAGAATATAAGAAAAGGTAGTATATAATATTTAAAGATCTAGAAGTATAATAATAAGTAAAGTAGGGGATAAGGTTTTTTTTATAAATTATAATTTCCTCTAGTAAGTTAGATATAAACTACCCTTATTAACTCTAAGTAGTTAGATAGTAGAGTATAAAATATAAATATAAATATAAATACTTATAAGTATAATAATATAATTTAAAAATATTCTTTATTAATATTATTTAAGGAGTTAAGCTATTAATAATATATTATATTTAAAGGATATTTTTAATCTTAGTATAATCTAATAAAGATATTAGAGATATATTAATAAAAAATAAGCCTAGGTATTTTATATTTAATAAATAACTTAAGTAAATAAGATATATAAATAATTTATTTATATTAAAGTATAACTATAAATTAACCTTTAATTATTAAACCCTTTAAAATTTAAAGGCTTTATAAGGTTAGAATTATCTAGTATATTCTTATACTATTAAATATTATTAAATTAAGTTTAAAGAAGTTCTATCTAGCTCTTTAACTTATTATTTTATATATTTAATATATTAATTAAAGCTTATAAATTTATAATAATATTAGGTATTAATTTAATTATTATAACTATCTACTTATAAGCTTTCTATTATTAAGTTATCTTCTTATTAAGCCTCTTTCTCCTTATTAAATATATATTTACCTAGCTAGTCTTAGTAATAGCGCGTATAAATTTTCTTACCTTCCTTTAAAAGGGAGCTAGAATCTATTATAATAAATACTTATACTATTATAAAGTTAAAGGGTTAATATACTTACCTTTATATAATAATTAATATTATAATAACTATTAGTATATTAATAATAAAGGGGAGTATTACCTTATTTATAATTATTTAAATCCTTTATAAAATAAGTCTTATAAGGAAGAGATATATTATATAAGTTAATAAGCTATTATATAGTATATATAAGTAAATATACTTAAAGTAAATTAATATTTATATATAATATTAATATATTAATAAATATAATATAATATTAATAAGATATTATAAGTACTTATAAGAGAAATATTATATATAATATATAATAAGTATAAGAATAATATATATATTAGTAAATATATTTTATAATATTATTAAGTTAAAGTAAGTACTTATAATAGAGGCTAAGGGAGTTATAAGAAGTTTTAAATATTAGGATAAAAACTTTATTAATATCTTAGAATACTATTTTAATATAGTTTCCTTTAAAGCTATTTAAATTATAATAATAATAATAATAAAGATTCTATCTAATTTTATAATTAATATATTAGAGTAATATATTACTTAGTATATCTTTATTAAGGTAGTAAGTACTTAATAGACTAATTATAATTATATAATTAATTATTAGAGAAGTAAAGCCTCTTTTAAGTATAAAGTAGCCTAGTAGAGGGCTTCTACTCTTTATAAGCTAAGCTAGTAAGCTATATATATAATAATACCGCTATAAAGAAAGTAAAGCGACGCCTATATTATAGTTTATAAGAAGGCCCTTATTACCTTTAATAATATAGTTATTAATATATTTAGTTATTATATTACTTTACTAATAAAATGGCGGTAATAACAGGCGAACAAGCGTACGCGCAAAGACTATAGGTAACGTACTAGGCGTTACATGCGAACTTACAGGAAGGAGACGAGAGGGGGGAAGAGGACGGAGGAGGTGGTAGAAGTGGTAGTAGGAGGGAAGTAAGAGGGGATACTCTTAAGGTCATGATAATAGGACCCCTAATACTATTAAAGTCCCCGGAAATTAGGGAAAAAGAGTAAGGGAGATAAGGCTAGGAAGGTTAAAACGTTATAGAGTCTATTATAAAAGTAAGGGATATAATCTAGGTAATCTAGAGTCTTTAGTTTAGGGAGATAATAGAGGTAATATAAGGCGTTACCTAGGTTACCTTTTATATTATAATAGGAGGCTTTAAGGCTACGGAAGTACGTATTACTAAGCTAGAAACGCGTCTAGAAAAAACGGGGAGGGATAGAAACGCGTTAGTAGGGTATAATAGAGGGTTATAAGCCTAGGTAGCTAGGGCTAATATAAGGACTAGGTCCTAGTAAAGCCTAGGCCTAAGGATAGGACCGGGCTTAAAGGGGGCGCAAGGTAGCTAGCTACTTAAGTAATTAGATATTTAGAGGATAAAGGAAGTAATAGTATAATTCAGAGATAAAGAAGGCTATAAAAAAGCGAGTTAAATAAAAAAGGAGGAGCTTATTAAAAGCTTTATTAACCTAGTAAATATAGTTATAAAAAATATTATTAGTACTTATACTAGGGGTATAATAGATATTATACTATAAACGGCGACGGTTAAAGGGCGTAAGGCCCTTAAGAGAATATAAGAATAGGCGAGCGTAGCCTACCCCTTAGTAAAGGTAGTAAGGAAGACCTTCTATATAGCGGCTAAAGGGGCGTATATAAACCTTCTTAATAAAAAGGAAAAGGAGAAGGGGCTAGCGAGAATTAGGAAGGATAATATTATTACCTACCTAAATACTAACTTTACTAGTTTTAGGTAGGTAAAATATACGGCGAGACTAAGGTAGGATAGGAGTAAGAAGACCTACTTAACCTTAATTATCGGGGTAGTAATACTAGAGGTAGTAAACTACCTAGTTTAAGGAGGGATAGCTCTTAGTAGTAGTCTCTTAGTTTATAAGAGATAGGAGTAAGGAGTAGAGATAAGATAATACTTTAACTACTATAAATACGGATACTTTACGTAAGAGTATTAAAGGGAGAAGAGGTACGGCTATTATATAGGTAGCTATAACTTAGCGGACTATATTATAAGTAAAGGAGTAATAATATATACTACTTATAAAGGAGGCTATAAGGCCTAGAGTAAAGACTACCCGGTTAGGTAAAGGGAGTACTAGAGAGTAGTATAAAGACGCTGGACTAGGCCGGCGTTCTATAACACGTAGGGCTTACGGGGAGCTAATACCCGCAGTAAAGAGGAGATAGACGCAGATAGTTTCAGGGTAGTCTAGGGTATATTAAGGAAGAGAAAGTCACCGGTATAAGTAGAAAGGGAACTACTAGACCTAGCCCCTCCTTAATAAAGAGGGCGGCTAACTATAATAATCTAAATAGCCCGAAAGGAGGTAGGATAATAGGTCCTCCCGCTACCCCAAGGGATACTTAGGGTCGAGGTTACCCTTAGGGGCGCTTAGGTTATAAACGACTAAATAGTAGTAGACTCTAGCCTTATACCGACTATATAATAGGATAACCGCTTAAGATCCTGTAGTATAATATATAAAAAGAAAAGGACGGCGTATAAATACTACTCCTAGAAGATACTAAAGTCTAGTAAATAGATATCTTAGTAATATAGGAGCTATAAACTAACCTAAGGACTAAGTTAATATACGACTTATCTTATAATAGGTTCTACCTAGTTTATAAAGCTAAGGAGAATACTTAGGTATACTTTTATATTAATAAAAGAGTTAATATAAAGAGCTAGGAGGCGGACTTCTTAAGCGGCGACTACTACTCGCTGAAAGTTAGCCTTAGGAAAGGGTAATAGGGAATATAAGGGGATAATATCTAGATATATAATATTTATAGCCCCTCTCTAATAACGTATAAGTTAAAGGACGGCCTAATAATAATCCCTTTAATAGCGGAGGCCTTAAAGAGGCTAGGGGAATATATCCTCCTCAGGGACTTTAATCTCTACTATCCCTAGTAGAATAATAAAGGGAGAAGTATATACTATATTATAATAGATATATTACTAGGTAAAACGAGTAAATATAATATAGAAGTCGCCTTACTAGAGGGCATAGTAATATAATAAGGGAGAGGTCTAAAGTTAGTAATTAACCTAGTCTTTACTACCGAGGGTACTACTAATATACTCTAAAATTATAGCCTAAAGGCAGACCTCTAGTATAGATCTAACTACCTCCTAGTATATATGGAATTTAAATAAAGCTAGGAGAGCTAAACCCTAGTCTAGAGGAGGGCGTAGAAGATACTTAAAGATAAGGAAGTCGTTATAAATATAAGGAATAGGGCCTAGTAGCTTAGACTTTCTCTAGGGCTCCCCTAGATTAGATCCGCCGGTAAGGCGGACGAGTACCTAGGGTAGATACTAGATAGGTTCTAGGCTATTATATAAGAATATATTCCGTAGGCGAAGCCGTCTAGTAAGGTAAGGTCCTTTTAGAACTCGGCTTATAGGGATATAACGTAAAGGGTTAAACGGGAATTAAAGGCCTACTACCAGTACTATAATATAGAGATAAGGGAGACTCTAAGAGAAGCGGAAAGGGCGAAGGTAGCTACGATTTAAAGAGAGAAAACCCTCTACTTCTAGGCGGTTATATACTAGGCCTTAGAAGATCCTCGGGGGGTATAAGTATTAGCCCGGTAGGGGAAGAATAAGAGTATATCGCTAAGAGCCCTACCTAAGTTCCCCTCCCTAAGTAGATAAGACGGGACGCTAGTAGCTACCTTTAAGGAGAAGGTAGAGCGCCTTTAGGAAACCTATTTCCTAGCCCCTTTAAGGGTAGATTTAGAAGATATTACCGAGGTAGAATACCTAAGCCCGATACTAGGGGGAGGGGATCTAATAGAGGCGGAAGTTTATAGCTCTATAAAGAGACCGTTATAGGATAAGGCTCCTAGGATAAATAGGATTTTAAATAGGTTCCTACGCGCCGTATATAGTAAACTAGAGGAGGAGATCTACTATCTCTTCTAGGGGTGCTTTAAGATTAGATACTACCCCCGGAAATTTAAAGAGGCTAATATAGTAATCTTAAAGAAATTATAAAAGGAGAATTATATTAATTCTAAGTCTTATAAGCCGATCACCCTCTTAAATACCTTAGGAAAGATATTTAAGATAGTAATAGCGGCTAGGCTTAGAGATTACGCGGAGGCTAATAACCTCCTTCTAGAGGAATAGATAGGTATAAGGTAAGGGAGATTAGTAGAAACCGCGCTAGAAATAATTACTAATATAGTCTATATAATATAAGGAATAGGGAAGAGGAATATAACGAGCCTCCTCTCCCTAGATATTACTAGAGCCTTTAATTACGTCTCTTACTCTAGGCTACTTTATATAATAAAGATAAAGAGGGTCTTAAAAGGGATAGTATACTAGACGGTAAGCTTCCTTATAAAGAGGGCGACTTTAATTACCCTTAGTAGGAGGATAAGTTAAATAGAGTTAGTAGAGATAGAGATCTCCTAGGGCTTACCTATCTCTCTAATATTATTTCTATTTTTTAATACTCCCCTAATTAAGGAGTATAAAAAGTTAAAGCTACTAATTTAAGTCGGCGGATTTATAAATAATATCTATTTACTAGCTTATAATAGGAGTATTAAACGGAATTATAAGGTTTTAAATAAAGCTTATAAGGTATACCTACGCTAGGCGAAGACTTATAAAGCCTTATTTATACTAAAGAAGTACGAGCTTATTTATATAACCTATAAAATAAAGGGTATAAAGATAGATATAATAGTTAAGTTTAAAGGAATTAAAGTTAAACTAAAGATATTAATTAAAGTCCTAGGACTTATACTTAATAATAAGCTAAATTAGAATATATACCTAAGAAAGGTATAAGCTAAGATAGATAACTAAATTTAAGCGCTCTACTATATTACCGGCTTTATATAAGGCGCGATTCTACTAGTTAATAGGCTTATATACGCGGTAATAGTAAGGCTTATAATAATATTCGCGGCGCTAATATAGTATAATCTAAAGAATACCCCTAGGGTAGTAGGGAAGTACGTAAAGACCCTAATAATAATCTAGAATAAAGGACTATATAAAGTACTAGGGGCGTATAAGGCTACCCTAATTCCGGTCCTTAAAGTAGAGGCAGGAATCCTATTAGTAAGAGACTTCCTTAATAAGGCCCTACTATAAAGTAAGATCCTTTAAGGGATATATAAGATAGTCCTAAGAGGGAATATAAAGATTAAGTCTCGGTTATAACTAAAAAGGGGTAGGAGGCTACGCCCTCTACTACCCCTATTAGCTAAGAAGGAGTCTTAGGTAAAGCGGTCGCTAAACGGGGTACTTAATAGCCCGATATTATAGAAAAGGATACTAACCTAGTAGGAAGGCCGGTAGTAGGGCCGGTAGCGCTACTACTAGCGGGGATTAGAGGGCTGAAATATAAGCCTAGTATAGAAGGGTAACCTAGTAGGGGGAGATAGGACCTTTATAAGGGCCTAAAGAAGCTGGAGAGCTTTATAATAGTCTAGTTACATACGGATAAGATTAGGTTTTACTACTTCTTATTTATTAGGAAGGTTCCTAGAATCCTAAGTCCTAGCTACTTATATAAGGTAGCGAGGTAGACTGGTAAATATATCCTACTATTCTATCCTAACTATTATACTAGTAGGAGTTAGATATTACTAAAGGCTAGGTCGGAAGATTATAATATTATTCTCTTATTACTAATAGGGATAAGGGTAGTAGTAAGGTAGTTAACTAGGTTAGGCGCCCTCTACTAGTTTATACTAGTAAAAGAGATATTAGCAAGAACTAATAGAGAGGAAGGGCTCCGCCCTAACTAAAGAGAAGAGAATATAGTTAATAAAACCTTAGTATTATAGACGGTAGACCCGACCCCTTAATATACCGCCCTAATGGCAGGCCTATTAGGGGGGGGAGGGAAGGAGCTAAATAATAGTATAGCCTGCAGATAGTAGGTGGAGTTTTTATCCCTTAGCTAGGTTTCTCCCTAAACGACAGGTACGCTAGGCGTACCCCTTGAAAAGTCTACCCTTATTAGCTTTAGCTAGTATAAGAGTATAATTAATTAATTAATTACTTTACTATATCCTAAGTATTTTATAGATTATTTATATTATACTAGGAGTTATACTTATAGTTATAGCCTTTCCACTTAACTAAATACTAAACTTTCCCGCTAGATATCTATTTACTAGTAATTACCTTAATCTTATAGTTATTAGTTTTATCTATTAGGCTATTAATCTTATTTATAAGAGGAGGCCGATGATTTTATACTTAAGTATAAGGATTAGAGGACTTTAAAGCTAGCTTAAGCTATATAATAGATATAATAGGATGAATATATATAACTAAGCTAAGTTATAAGTAATAGGCTAAGGGCCTAACCTTTTTAATTATCTTAAATAGCCTTATATATTATTAATAGAGTTTTAAATTAGTTATATCTAGGATCTTATAACTACCCTTAAGTCTAAGGTAGGCTTTATTACCTACTTCTATTAATATAGCTTTATATTTACTATTATAATATAGTTTAATAAAGACGCTAGTAAAGGCTATTAATTCCTCTACCTAGTCTTACTTAAACTATTATAAGCGGCTAAAGTCTTTTATAAGAAGCTATTATAAGAGTATAGTAAGGGTATCTTAGATATTAAAACTATAGAGGACTTTATTAGGGGAAACTCTAGTTACCTAACTTTTAGAGTTATTAAGATATCCCTATATATAAGGAAGTTCTACGGCCTAGTCTAAAGAATTAATATTCTAGGTAATAAAGTATTATAAGGTAATTTCTACGGTTTAATTAGTCTATTTAGATAGACTATCTATTTAAGTGTAATATACTATTAATATTAGAAGTTTATAACCTAGCTTTTAGAAGATAGTCCTTTAAAATAATAATATAAACTTAGAGTCTCTATTACTAATTATCTTATAAGGTATACCCTATTTATAGGCCGTAAGATTTATAAGAACTATATTAGCCTATTAGGCTACTATTTATAATATCTATCCTAGAATAAGAAGAACCCTCTTTAAGAATTTATCTATAATTATAAGAAGGCTATTATAGCTTCTATAGCCTTAGTAATAGGGAGTATTATAATAAAATCTATGGCTATTATATAGAAGGGAATTACTAGGCGGTTTATAGGTACTAAGCTTCTATAAGGTTTATACTATTATATCTAGTTAAGTTAGTATTCTAGGTAGTATTATATATAGGTACGTAGATACTATTATAAGTAGTAGATATATAGAGATACTACTATCCTTTTATATATATAGAGATACTACTATCCTTTTATATATATAATAATACCCGCTATAATATTACTAATTATAAGCTAGCTAGAAAATATCTTTTTCTAGCGCGTTAGGTATATATAGCTATTCTCTACTATTATTAAAGTTTATATAATAGATTAGCCTATTACGTACCTTAAAATATAACCTAAGATCTCTACTTCCTTTTATAATAGGGTCCTTATTTACTAGTATAAGTATTATTAGTAGTTAGGACTATTAGCTATTATTATAATACGCCTAGGATAGGCGCTTTTTAAAATCCTCTAATATCTTAATTAGAGTAATATAATAAATAAGCGCTAGTAATATATCCTACCTTAAGTAAGCCTCTGTAAAGGCCGCTATATATAAGGTATTAAGAGTAGTAGCTCCTTATTAATTATAATTAATAAGGTCCTTATTACTAAAGCCTTTAATATATAAGGTATCTAGTATCTTAATAGTATTAATAGAGCTTTTCTTATCCCCTTAAAGCCTAGATAACGCGTCTAGAATAATATTAGATTTCCCTAACTTATACTTTACTATAAGGTTAAATTATAATAGGTATAATAAGGCCTAAATTAGCTATAGATTTAGTTTATTAGTTAAGGAAGTAGTAAGACTAGTTTAATATAAAATAGGTATTATAGCTAAGTAATTAGTATAGATAATTATTAGTAGTTTCTAAAATAATTTAATAAGGTAGCGAGTTCGCCTTATAACTTATATAATACCGGCTACCTCTAGTTTAGTAGGCTAGTAGTTCCGCTTAGCCTTATTAAGTATTTTACTAAGGAATATTATTAGTTAAACTAAGGTTCTAGGGAATCCTTCTATTATATTATCCTTAATATAATAGATTATTACTATAAATCCCTACCTTTTAAAGGCGTTAAGGTCTATAAATAAGATCTTTATTTTATTAAAATTAATAAGGAAAGTAGGACTATTAAAGGCGGATTTTAAGTTTATAAATACCTTCTTTTTATCCTTAATAGGGTTATATATTACTTATATAGACTAAACCTTTCTTATAAAGCCTTTAGTACCTTTAAGGAGAGAGCTAGTAAGGTTAGTTTTATATTTTTATAAGGTATCCGTATATTAAGTGTATCTAGGGATAGATAAGTATAACTAGCCTATAAGCCTAAGGAAAATCTTAAGGTCTTATAATAAAAATAGGAATAGTAGAGTATTAATTACTATAAGCTTTTCTTTAGATATAGATAGACTAAGGGAATCTACCTTCTAGCCTAGTAAGGTAATAGATAGATATCCTAAGAATATCTTCTTTAGATTAAGACTAATACGGCGGCTTTAATAGAGGCTAAATAGCGCTTATAAGTAAGCTAGGTACTCTAGTAAGGTTTTTAAGAAGGTGATTATATTATCTATATAAGCCTTTATAAACTTCCTAAAAGGCTAGAGAAGTTTATCTATCTATCTTTAAATATAAGGTAGTAAGCCTCTATAGCCTATTAGAGTAATATAATACTAATTCTATCCTTAATATAAAATAACTATAAGCTTATATCTATCCCGCTTTTATATATTAAATTAATGAAACTAACTAGTACCGTCTATAGTAGATATAAATGGAAAGTAGCTATTATAAAAGTAAGTTCTAATTATAAAGGTAAGAGGTAACTATCTAATTAAGTAATTTTATTTAGACCGCGTATATCTACTACTATATAGCCCTTATATCCTTCCGGTATATCCTACTAGACTATAAAAATAGGGTAGCTAAAAGGTATTAGTTAGTTTAACTATAATATTTTACCTTAAGAATATAACTTCTTAAATATCTTATTAATTAAGTCTTTATCCTTCTAACTAACTAGGTATATATATAAGGGCTTAGGGTCTATATTAGGCTTTAGCGGTATTAGTAACTATTCGCTTTTAGGGATATCTATAATTATACTACAATCTATCTAGATTTCTAGGAATTTAGCGGCGATTATAATAATTTTTTATACTACCTTAGGTAATCTATATATTATAATACTATTAGGTAGTATATATTTAAGAGTAGGATCTATTATTATAATTAAGGTCCTTATTATAAAAGACTATATTACTAGAACTAGATCCCCTACTATTAAGGTCCTTATTATAGAAGGCTATATAATACTAATATATACTACTACTATAAGGGTAGTAAAGCCTTTTATAACTATCTTTTATAAGCTTATATTACTAGCAGCCTTATAGGCGTCTACTAGTATAATAAGATAAGCGCCGTCTTAATTATACTTAATAAGCGACCTGAGCCGAGCCTTTTAAGGTAGATATATAGGTATAGGCGAAGTATTAAATATATAGACTTCTAATATAAATAAATTAGTAATATATATAAAGACCCCTTCTTTAGAGCCGAAGTTTTAAGTATACTCTAGTTTAAATAGGAAGTCCCTATTAGCGGGGATATCCCCCTTATAAACTACTAGTACCTTAATAGTTAAATGCAGTAGAATAATAATAGACGCCTTAGTCTTAATAGTATATTTAGTATTAGGTAATAACTATATATAAACTCTAATTAGTAATATAAGGTCTTAATAAGAACCTAGGATTACTACTTACTTACTAAAGTCTAAGATTACCTTTTATAGTACTAGGACGTCGTTATTAATAAGTAGGTTAGCCTTTAGATCCTCTATAATATAGACTTCTATAAATATAGAGGTAGTTACTAGCTTCTTACTAATAGTCCTATTAATATATATTTTAATTAAAGTATATTTATTAGTTTTTATAATTTTATTACTAATACCTCGTATTAGTATTAGGGATACTATCTTCTTAATTTTAATATCTAGTAGAACTCTTATAAGATAAGATTAGTTAACTAGTATAACTAAATAGCTACTATCTAGGTAGACCTCTATCTACTTATCTACTATATTTATAGACTAGAATACACTTATAATAGTATATTTCTATCCTTTAAAGCTATATCCTAGTACCCTTAATTAGTCTAGATAAACGGTCGATTCTACTAATAATAATAGTAGATTAACTAATATTATAAAATAGGCTATACCGCTTTTAGTAGCTATAGTGGCGGATATAGAAGTAAATATAAAAGGCTTTTATAACGTCTAATAGTATTTTTATAGGTAAATAAATAGCTTATTTCTTAAAGAAAAGGTATAGGTATAAGAGGAGTAAGTATAACTATTTATATTAGGCTAAGCTATAAAGTTTACCTTAGGTACTTATTAACTATAATTAATAAGGTCCTTATTTATTTTAAAGGACTTATTTCCTATATAAAATAAGTTAGGATAATCCTATAATAGGTCTAGCTATTTAATAGTATTAACTAGTTATATAGTAGTATAATATTCCTAATAATTATTAGGATTACTATCTATAAAGTCTTCTACTATATCCTTTATAGTAGCCTAGTATACTTATTATAATAAAAAGCGTAGTATATAATTATCCTATAGTTATCTACCTAGCTAGTAGTTTCCTTAACTAGGCCTTATAGGCTATAATAGTTGTTAAAGCTAATGTTAATTAGGTTATTATATAGAATCTAACGCGTTTACTAGGCCAGCTATAATTTAAAGCCTTTATACTAGAGGTAAGATTTAAGGGGCGTTTTAACGAAATTACTAGCTTTAATAAGGCTACTAGTTTATCTAATAAGCCTAGCTATTTTAATTAGGAATAAACGGGGGGCGAGTATTACTATAAGACTAGCTACCCTACTAAAATAGCTAGTACCCTACTCTATTATTAGAAAAACCGTACTAACCGTATTACCTAATAGGCTTAAAGTAATATAATAAGCTACTAAAAGAGGTAAGCTTTAAGTAGTTACTATATATAATAATTAAGGCCTATAATTATAAGAGGTTTATTAAGGGGTACTTTAAGTACTCTAACTACTAAATATAGCTATATAAAGAGTTAGAAGATAGTAGTAATAATAAGGTAGAAGATAAGGATATTAAGATATAAGACTAGTAGGTTATAAGCTAATATTAGACACGTTAGTAGGTTAATATCAGATATATTAGTAGGTAGATATTAGATACATTAGTAGGTAACATAAATAGTAGGGTTGATAGCCTATAAATATAATAGTATTAGCTAATATAGTAATAGACCGATATGGATTATTCTAATAGTATTACCTACCTAGTAATAAGACGGATATTTCCCCCTATTCAGGCTGATATCAGATATATTAGTAGGTAGATATTAGATACATTAGTAGGTAATATAAATAGTAGGGTTTTTAGCCTATAAATGTAATAGTATTAGCTAATATAGTAATACACTAATTTAGATTATACTAATAGTATTACCTACCTAGTAATAAGACGGATATTTCCCCCTATTTGGACTAATAGTAGATATATTAATAGGTATTATTATAGAATAGATAAAATATAAATAATGTTAGGATTTTTATTATTTATAATCTATATTCTAGCCGTTAGTATATAGAATTTAGTAGGTAAATCTACTTATTCTAATATATCTTTTAAACTACTAGACGGATTTTTAGTATTTTTAAGGTGTTAAGTAGGCTAAAATAAGTATATAACTTTATTTAAGTAGAAAATATTATAGAGTATAGGTATAAATATAGGTAGAATACAAAGAAATATCAGACTTTTAATATTCACGCTAGTCTAGGAAAGGAATCTAGGGTACTTATTAACTAACTAATAAGCTATAATAAGCTTAGGGCCCTAAATTACATATTTTCTATTATAGTAAGAAGATTAGACTTTTTCTCTTAAGGTATATAATTATTATTAGTATAAGTATATATAAGATATATATATACTACTTTAAAGCTAGATACTTTATATAATATTATCCTCTTATATAATAAAATTAAGAATTAAATAGGAATTAAACTTATATACTTAGATTAATTATAATAGGATAAGTACTTAATAGTAGAGCTAGTATTTCTTTTATATAATTTAAAGTACTATTCTTTTATATATATTATATTACTATTAAGAAGATATTTTCCTCTTATTATAATATTATTCTATATAACTTAGAGATAGAGGTATATAAGATATAGGGATAAATACTATTAATCGCGTTAATATAATAGTTATTATAATTTAATTATTATCTTATAATATCTATATATATTATTAATATATTATCTATATATCTAAGCCCGCGCTAAGTCCTAGATACTTATACCTAATAGTAGTAGATATTTATATTACTATTATTAGTTACTTAAATCCTATTTTATAAGTATCTTAGTAATAGAGAACTAGAGAATATTTATAGATATACTTTATAATTTATATAATATTATAATTTATTCTACCTAATAGTTATAAAAATTAGGTACTTATAATAGTATTAATATTATTTATACCTAGGGTATAAGAGTTAATAATATAATCCTAGCTATCTTCTCTTATAAAGCTACTTTCTATTCTTCTAGTACTAAAATTAATATATATACTTTATAATAATATAATCCTATAATATTAATATATAACCCCTTATTTATTTATATCTTTTATCCCTTCTATCCCTCCTATTCCTCTTAATCCTTATATACCTCCCGCTCCTTTTATCCCTTCCTTATATTCCTATTCTTTGTTATCCCTCCCCTTATTCCTTTCCTTATTATAGAAAAGTCTAAAACCCCCTAGTAAAATAATATTAATAAGAATAGACTTAGCCTATTAAGCTAAGGACTAGCGCTCGCTAGTAAAATTACTAGATATCTTATTATTATCTAGAATATAGAGGATAGAGATATAGAGCTTACTATCTAATAGATATTTAGATTATAAACTAGGTAATTAACCTAAAAAGTAGATAGTAAGTAATCTTAATAATTAATAAATTATTTATATTTATAAAAAGGTATATATAGTAGAATTTAAAGTATATATCTTAAAATAGTAATGTAGTTAATAATTATAAGGGTAGATAGCTTAATAGTATATTTTATAATTCTAAACTTTCTAATTTAGACTAACTTCTATAAGTAGGTAGTTTAAGTTAGTAATATTTAATAATTTTATTATAAGGGCCTAATAGACGCGTAGCTTTAATAGAATAGAATTAAATAGGGAGGTTATACCTACTACTTATTAGACTAACCTTATAACTAAATATTAGATAGACTCTACTTATTCCTCTCGCGAGCTACCTCTTTTTTAGTAGTAGAATCTACTATTACTTACCTATTACTATTACTATTACTATTACTTACCTATTACTTACCTATTACTTACCTATTACTTATATATATATTACTACTACTATTATATTACTACTACTTAATATCTATAATAGAGAAACCTTTAAAAGTTTAAAGGGGCGCTAAAAACTAACTATTAATAGTAAGGTATTATAATAAGGAACCTCTACTATTTATAAAACTAAAGATACTTATTATTTAAAAATTACTTTCTAATCCTTTTTATAAAACCTTAAGATTATATATACTATAATTAATATAAACTAATATTAATATAAACTAATATTAATTTAGACTTATAACTTAAGTATATCTTAATACTTTAAGCTTAAAAGATTTCATATTAACCCCTAATAAAGAAAGTTCGTTAGTAATTTCTAAAAACCCGGAGGGTTACCCGGGGCCGCCCCGGGCCCTAAGGGCCGTGGGTTGAGAAAGCTTGCCCTAGGGCCGCAGGGGCAGACACGAGTCCGCCCGGGGCCGCTCCAAGATTAGGCTTCCGGGTACTAGGTGATAGCGTCGCGCCACCCCAAGATTAGGCTTCCGGACGCTAGGCAATGGCGTCGCGCCACCCCAAGATTAGGCTTCCGGACGCTAGGCAATGGCGTCGCGACACCCTACGGCTAGGCTTCCAAGCACTAAGCAATAGCGTCGCGGTTCCCGTAACCAACGCTGTCGCATCATCATCAACACCTCGAGTTGATATGACTACCACGCTGTTTACCCCGATTATGGCCCACCCAGGCGCATCACCCCCGCGTAGAAATCGGCTGAATCGATCGATTCCGGGGTCGCTTTTAGGGTGGCGTTGGGGGTGGCTCCGGGGTACGCTACCCGAGTCCCCCGTCGATTATAGAGCATCAAAACTTTTGGAGTTCTGCTTAGTAAGAAGTCACGTGACATGGTTTCGCTTAGTAAGCAGTTACGTGATTTCCTAGAATCTACTAACTAGTAGATTTTAGAAAAATTGCTTTGTTAGCAGTCACGTGACGCTGCCCTTAGGCCCCGGGGCCTTGCGACACACTGCGACAGGCTCGGGGCTAGCCTAGGGCCCCCGGGGCCGGCCCCGGGCCTGCGGGTATAAGGCCTTTACTAAGGGTATAGGAGTAAGTTAAGATCTTACTAATGTTATTATTCTCTATTTTATAAACTCTTACCTATTATAACCTATTAATTTAGTATATTATCTCTTACTATCTAATTAGATTTAATTAAGTAGCTTATAATCCTAGGTTCTACCTTTATTTCTTAGATTAAATTAAAGGTACTAGAATTAGTTATATTATAAGTTATAATAAGTATAAAAAGGTTAATATAATTTAAAGCTTTAATATACTCCTTAACTAGGTTTTAGATAAAATCTATAAAATAGGCTTTATTTAAGACTTTAGATATATTAATAATACCTAATAGATTAAAGAAGGATAAGTTTAAAAGGCTAGGACTAGAGATATTAAGATATATAATATTTAGTAAGAATTAAACTTAATATATATAATTTAATAGAGGGTTTCTTAACTTATACTTTTTATAAAAGCTACTAAGAATAAGTATTACTAGTTAATTATACTTTAAGGTATCTACTATATTATCCTTTAAAGTAATATATATAAAAGGATAATCCTTACTATCTAAGTCTACCTAAGGACTTAAAGGCTAAGTATTTATTATATACTCTTTTAAGCTACTCTAATAGATATACTTATTATAAAGGAAGACTTTATAACTCTATTAACCTCCTAGATTAATATCCTCTATTAAATTAATTTCTAGTAGGTACTAAGTATATATACCTATACTTTATAGAACTTTAATTTTACTTATTCCCTTAATAAGATAACTCTTCCTTATACTTTAATTACTAATTATAATTATCTTTAGGAATAGTATATCTAAATCTTTTATACTTAGGTAATATAATACTTAGATAGCTTAAATAAACTCCTTTACTCCTTAATTTAAAATAGATAATAGTAAGTCTATATACGTTAAACTAAGGATAGTATATATAATAGTATTAATATAGGTAGGAGGTATTGATTTATAAAAGTAATCTATTTAAGTAGTAGTAAATAATAGAGAGTAGAAGGGCTAAGTATTTTATCTTTAATATTTAAGAGTATTACTAGCTCTTTTTTATTACCTTTTATTTATATAGTAGTATCTTAATACTTTATATTAGCCTCTCTTATATTCCTAGTAAGTAGTTTAACCTTCAAGGCTTACTTTATAATTATATAATAGTAGGAATTCTTAAGTATAATATTAAGGAAGATAAGAAATCTATTAATATTAGTAGAGAATTACTTTATAATAAATATAACTCTTAAGTCTTAAGTCTATTATATAAATAGGGCTATAATAGGATAGATATACTAATAAATTTATAGCCTTATATCTACCTAAGTAGGGGTAGTACTTTATATAAGTATAGTATCTAGTACTACTATAATTATTATTATCTATCTCTTACTAGACCTACTACTATTATATTTATTATAGACCCCTAGAAAACTTAAAAGCCTCTAATAATAATAATATAAATAGTAAACTTTAAAAGAGATTTATATATCTATTATCCTAGTAGTAGAAGTTAGTTAGTTATATATATAATAGTTACTATTAGAGCTTAAACTTAGGCTTAAGTTATATTAAGGTAAGATTTATTAAACCTATTTTAATTAGATATTTCTAGAAGTATAGCTTTAATATATAATAACTAGGTAAATATAGTTATTCTACTTATATACTTATACCTATTCTATAATATATATAAGGAAAGACTAACTAATAAAAGATTATAAAAGTAAAACTATTTAAGGCCTTTAAATATAATAGATTAAATAAGTACTAGTTTAGTATTATTAATACTTTACTCTTAATATTATATTAATATAACTAGTATCTACCTTATATTTACTTATATTAGGGATTATAAATTAATTATTATTTATAGAAACTTAATAATCTATCCTTTATATTATTATTTTTATAAATTACCTACCCTTACCTAGTAAGAGCTTGTTTAATATTAATACTTAAACTTAATAATAAAAGATAGCCTTTATATCTTTAAAATATCCTTAAATAGACTTACTATTATTTAGAAATTAATAATAAAAGCCTTAGTAAAATAAGTTATATTAATAATAAGTAGTCTTATTATTTTACTTTACTTAACTAATATATAACGTAGTTATATAAATATTACTTAGAATTAACCTACATAATACTAATATCTTATTAATACTATATTACTTATTATTTCTCCTTAACTTTTAGGGACTAGAGTAGTAGTAAGTAAGTATTTATAATTTATATATATAAATACTCCTTATTATAAAATAATATTATTTATTAATAAATAGACTTATAGCCTTATTATAAAGCTCTTACTTTAAATATTTAGCCTTAAGGTATCTACTACTAGTTATTTTAATATTAAGATAATACTAGGTTTTAAGTTATAAATAATAGTAGGTAAACTTACTTTATTTATAAGTTTACCCTTACTTATATAATATACCTTATTTAATATTTTTATAGGCTTTTACTCTAGACTTAAGATACCTTTTTATAGAAATATTATAACTACTTATATATAAGATAAGGACCTAGGTTTAGCTAGTAGTAAGGTTTATATAAATCCTAATACTTATTAGTACTATAAAGATAACTACTTTAAAGGTAACTATAAGCCTATTAAAGATATAGTAGGTAATAAGGCCGTAGTAAAAATTAAAAAGTTACTTATATATAAAGTAAAGCTCCTCTTTCTAGGCTAGAAGTCCCTTATTAGTTAATTTAAAGATAATAGTAATTAGATAATATCTAGAATCTCTATAATTAAATATAAAAATTAGCTATTAAGTATAAAGATTAAAATTAAGGCCTTAATAAGTAAGGATATACCTACTCTAAAATATAAGCGTATAGAGGAATTACTTTATACTTAGATAATTTAACTTAATACTATATATAATATCTTAGACTAGCTAGTTATTTATATATATCCTATAATTTATATAGGATCTATAATAGTTAATATAAAAAAAATTATATTAAGAAAGTATTTAAAGACTTAATTAAGACGTAATTACCTATTATTAAAAGAATAGGTTAGGCTTCCTATCCCTAATATTCTACCTTATAAAGGTATATATTAAAGGAATCCTCTAAGAAGCTAGAACTCTAGGTAATTATTAATATATTTAAGACTAATTACTTAAGATATTTAATATATCTAATAATACAATAAATAAACTAACCGTATTATTTATTACTTTAAAGCCTAATTTATTTTTTATATCTTATAATAGAATTATAAGGATATTTATACTTAAGAAAGCCTTTCCGCCTTATACTTATTAGTTTAATAGACTAGCTAATATAAAATGTAAAGTCTAAAAGGGTTAGACTATATTATATATAAACTATCTACCTATTTAAATATTAATATCCTATATATATATATAGATAGTAATAAGTACTAGATTATAAAAGGTATATTAATTATCTACTAGGAAGAAAATATTATTAAAGATATTATAAAATATTAGAACTAGGAATATTAATTATATATCTTAAAAGTTATACCTAGGAGTAATTATATCTATATAGGCCTTCTCTAATTACCCTCTAAGTTTAAATATTAATTCTTAGTTAAAGACTCCTTCCTTATTAAATTTAAAAATAAGGAGTAGTTAATATATATTCTCTTAGAGCTATTCCCTTTTACTAGTTTTATTAATTATACTATTATACTTTATTATCCTATTAAGGAAGGGGTTTAAAGAACTTATAATTAGGGTTAGTCTTTAATCTAATAAATACTACTAAAATACTATTAATTATAATTTAATACTACTATTTTTATAGATAGGTAATTATAATTAATATTAGACTAGTCCTATTTAATATACTATATAAGTTCTAGTTAGTAGCTATTAAGACCTTAAATCTTATATATAAAGGGGATAGAAAGTATATTTATAACCCTAGATAATAATAACTTATCCTTAAATAAGATATCTAGATATATATTATAAGTAATCTCTTTTGTAAAATTAAGTATAAGGAGAAGCTTATAACCTAGGGTATTAAGCTAGATTATTTTTAGATAGGTATATTAGAGTACTTAATATACTTACTTAATAACCTTAGACTTATTAAGGAATTATAAGGAATAGGAAAAATAAAAGTTAATACAATTATTATATTACTACTTATATTAGCTAGTAAAAAGGTAAAGGTATTAAGCCTTATAAATAGAGTAATAGACTCTTTTATTATAAAACTAAATACTAAGCTTACTTAGCTTAAGAAGGCTAGAATTATAATTATTAATAAGAATATAATCTACTATTATTTACTTATAATAAAATAAGTAGTTATTTAAGTAGATACCTAATATAATATAACTTATATTATTAAGGATTAGTTATCTAGGGTATAGTATATATAAATTATCTAGCTATCTAGAATAGGAAATCTATAATATCTAATCGGATTTCTTTATTTATAGAGTCTAACCGAGTTAGGAGTAGTATACCTAAGGACGAATATTAAAATATTAAGATATAACTAGTAAATAGTAAGAGCTGTGTCTTAAAGCTTATAAAGAAATAATAATAATTAGTATTATTATAAGGTAGATTTAACTAACTAACTAAGGTTAATATTTCAGTTATTTAGGGTATAGATTAATTATTAGATTAACTTAGTAATACTAAAGGGTAAAAAGGAGTTAATTACTAATATCTTTCTATTTTAAAACTTTTTATATCCCTAGGCCCCTTTTAGTTAGATATCTTAACTAGCCTTACTATTACTATAATTTAATTAATCTATTCTATTTAACCTCGCTAAAGAACGCTATAAGTTTACTTCCTAGTAATATAAAGTTAATAAGGACGTTAATACCCTTAATTTATATAATTTTACAGCCTAGCTATAAGGTGATATTATCTTCTAGCTATCCTAGTTTATCTATACCTAGGATAATACCCGCCTTAATACCTTTTATTATAAACGCCTTTATATTAATACGTAGTACTATTCCGTTATTACTTATAATAAAAAGAGAAATATCTATATATTTATTAATAATATATTCCCCGCTAATTCCTTAAATAGTAATTAGGGATATCTTATATAAACGGCCGTATAGATTTCCTACTAATAATAAGGACTTATTAATAAACGTAGCTAAGCTCCTAGTATTAATATAAAAGTCTTAATATTAACTATCTTCTAAAAAGAGTCGTCTTTAAATAGTAGTATAGCCTTAATTTAGGGGAGGTAGCTAGATAACTATAATATATAGAGCTATATACTCTAGCTAATTCGCGTAGATATATTATTACTTCTAAGTAGAAGACTAGATATTAATAGTATAGATATCTAGTATATATTTATTAATTTCTTCTATATTTATAAAACCTATATTAGACTAACCGTCGAGTCGGGTTTCAGTACTATAAATTGGTACCGACCCGAATACTCGGTACCACCTCCCAGTACCGACCCGATTACTCGGTACCGGTTTCCAGTACCGACCCGAAAAGCCCTCGGTACCTTGGCGAGTCGGGTTGGACCGACCCGAATCGCCAAGGTATCGCCAAGACGCCAAGCCCCTAATAAAATAGTAGGGGATACCAGATTTTTTCTAGAGTTACCCCTATACTAAAAATAGAATTTTTTTTAATTAGAATTTTAATACCCCCTTTGATTCCCTAGGGATATGCATTACCATTTTGCATTACCTTAAAGAATTACCTAGGTTAGGCTAGGTAATAATAATAATAATACTTAGTAATATAGTAGTAAATTATATATATAATAGTAAAACCTACTATAAATAGAAAATATTAGTAATATTATAGTTATTATTTCTATAGGAATAGCTAATTAGCTATTACCTTTTTATATCACCTTATTTACTATTAAGAATTACTTAGTTAGGAATAATAATAGTACTTAATAATCTATTAGTAAGTTATATATATAATATAAAATACTAATATAAATAAAAAATATTCCTAATATAATAGTCTTAGTAAAATAATATGGCTGGAACTAATGTCTTAGCGAGTCGGGTTAATACTTCGGTACTAATACTCGGTACCACCCTATAGTATTAACCCGAATACTCGGTACTAACTATTAGTACCGACCCGAATACTCGGGCCAGGAATTTGGTATTAACTCGCTAAGAGTCGAGTCGGGAACCCGACTCGAGTTTGAAGTACCGACCCGACGCGGTTAGTCTAACCTACGTAGTAGATATTATAACTATAGGGAGGGATACTATACTTAAAGAATTTAGTATTATTAAAATATACGTAAGTATTCTTATTATAATACTTAAATATAGACCTGAAATTAGTATCTTCTATATTATTATTATTTTACTACCTATCTTCTATATTATCCTTATTAAAGACCTCTTTAATAGACGCTTAATTAGCTATAATTTAATAATAGGGTGTTAAATTAGGAGGGTTTAGGTTAAAGCTATAAGAAGGGGGCTAATAGGTATAGATCTAAGGGGGTCCCTATTAGATTTAGGAGGAAGGTAGTTACCGTTATTCCCTTATATATAAACCACGTTAGAAGGCTACTTCCTTATCCTTAGCTATATACTCGCGTCCGGAGCTATAATTATAGCTATTTAGGTAGGGCGTTAGCTTAGTTATTAAGCTAGATCTAGAGGTTAATAGACGTAATACCTAGTAGTCTACTATATTATTAAGATTATAAGTAAAATTATTAGAATTACTATTTAGATAACGGATGTCTTATTATAGCTCCTAATCTAGATTTTTCTAGGCTAGTATTAGTACGGCTACTTTTAATTAGTTATAAGACTATCTACTAAGTAGTATTACTTATATATATTTATCTATAAGGCGACGTTATTTAGCGTCTTATATAGTATATTATTCTATATATAGCTTATTAAATACCTATAATTATAACTACTTATATTTCTCTACTAGCGTAGTATGAAAATAGGTAAGGTTATTAGAGAGAGAGTCTTAACGGCTAGTCTTAAGGTATAAAAACTATATTATAACTAATCTATATAAATAAAGGTATAATTTTTTAGCTACTTTAGGCTTAGTCTATCTAATATATTTAGCCTATTAGATAAATAAATTAATATTATAGTAGAATATATCTTTACTAGATATAATATAAGGTCCTTTAGGATTTTCTTTTAAGACGGCTAGTCTAGGGTAAAAGTAACTAATTTTAGTTAGTTTAAATTTACTCTTATAAGTATTATTTATTATCTCGCTTTATTATTAACGTAGTCTATTTAGTAGTTAAGATAGGGTATTCTTTTCACGTCTTTATATACTAGTACGGCCCTATCTCTTTAATATATCCCTTATGTTATATTTACCGTTTTCATCGTCTATATCTTCTACCTCTTCCTAAATAGCCTAACTATTCTTCTAATAGTAGGGAGGGATGTAGGGTTACTAAGTCTAAAGAAGCTAACTAGTTAATATATAGAACGTAGTCGTAATTAAAGGATTAGGTAAGGCTACCTAACTAGATTTAATATCCTAGAAGGTATTTTATAGAGACTAATAATAAGTTTTTCAGAAGTTATTAAATTTCTAACTAATATCCGCCTAAATAGCTATTTTAAAGGATTTAACTCGTTACTCTTACTTAGTAGTATATTACTATAGATGCTTTTCTATTATAATAAACTATAACTTATTATAGGTTTAAATTAGTCTTAACTAATTAATTAAATAACTTTATAACCTATTAATATAGCGGGTAAGCTATTTATAAGAAGAGATAAAATTAGTAGTACCCTTAATAGAGTCTCTAGCCCTTTAATATAGGCTTTATCTCTTTCCTTCCTTATCTTTACCTTCCGTAGTTTTATTATTATCTTCTATCTTAGTATATCTTATAATTAGACTATTACTATCCTTATTTTCTAGAGGAAGACTATTATTAAGGTTAGCTATATTAAATATAGATTTTAATATTAAGGGAGGTCTCTTAGGTTAATTATAGACTAGTAGGGGGGATTTCTTAGGCTAACCCTTTTCCCTAGGTATAGTAGTAGGAAAGTTAATATAATAGTAGTAGATACTTATAATAACGCCCTTTTAAATACCTTCTTTAGAATTTTATAAATAGCTTTTATTATAAAAATTTCTTTATTTAGATCCTTAGTATTATTTAGTAGGGCGCTTAACGGCCTTCTTAGACGGCGCTTAGATAGCTAGTAATTTTTAGCGTAGAGTAGCCTGTTAGGGTCGGCGCCTAGTAGCCTAGACCTATTAAAATATCTAGTATTACTACTATTATTAAGGATTAGTTATCTAGGGTATAGTATATATAAATTATCTAGCTATCTAGAATAGGAAATCTATAATATCTAATCGGATTTCTTTATTTATAGGGTCTAACCGAGTTAGGAGTAGTATACCTAAGGATAAATATTAAAACATTAAGATATAACTATATAAGAGAATCCTATATCTATAATAACTTATAATACTAGTAACTTATAATAGGACTCTATTTCTTTAATCCCTATTTCTATTTATAATAAATTTATAGTAGATATTATTAAGAAATCTTATAAGTACTTATATAATATCTTAGATTACTAATATTAACTTTATAATATAAGTTTTAATATACTACTACTCTAAATTATAAGTATTATTAATTAGCTTAATTTAAGTATTAATTTAACTCTAATATAGAATATTATTAATACTAGTAAAGTACTAAGTCCTAATACTATTAATATTAGTAGACTAGAAGACTATAATATTTAGATAATATTAAATAAAAATAAAACTACTTAAGATTATAAATCTATATAAGCTATACCCTTTAAAGATAATAATAAAGATTATAAATATAAGGTTAGGCCTAAGTAGAATAATATAAATACTCTAGTAGTTATAAAGTTATAAAAGGTAGTATAAGAGATGATTAATTATAAATTAAGTAAAGTTAATAGTATATCCTATTATAAGAGGCTTTATATATACTTTTATAAGATATTCCTCTAGGCCTTACTTAGTATCCCCTTTAAAATAAAGGAAGAGTAGGGAGTATTTAGATTATTTAAATATTTACTATCTAAGGATATTCTTTAAAATAATATTATTATACTTATTATAACCCTTATAAATACGGGCTATATAATTATTAAAACTTCCTTTAAAGGGGACTATATAATTATTTAAGAAGCTAGTAAGGTAGAGAATAGGGATCTTTTTATTACTCTAATAGAATATAAGAATAGTATATATCTTTCTAGTAATAATTAGTAGCTACTATCCTAGAAATAGGATATAATATATAATCTATTTACCTAACTAATAAATAAGAGTATATATAAGTGCTAGGTAACCTTAAGCTACCCTAAATATAAACTTACTAAATAATATTAAACTATTTTAGTTATTAATAATACTATTTTCAAAATCTAATATAAGGGTTCTATTATTTACCCTAATTATAATAAAGGTATATAATTATATAAGGATATATTTAACTAGAATATTATACTTATATAGATTAAGACTAATAGTAAAGTAATTAAAATAGAGTTCTCCTAATCTAGTTAAAATAAATATAAGTTATAAGTTATTATAAAGCTCTATTAATATTATATTATATAAGGAATTAAAGGTAAGGATATTATTATCTTTATAAGGTACCTTATATAAGTTAACTTTACTAAATAAATATTAAAACTAGAGGATAGATTATATAATATAGAGTCTATAAGTATTAATATATTAAGGAGATAAGAAGCTTATAATAATCCTTTATATAATAGTATTATATATACTAGGCTTTATAGCCCTCCCTTTCTACCTCCTCTCTAGGGTCTCTTATATAAGTAATATCTTAATAACTATTATAAAATATATAGGAATTTAAATAGGTAATTAGCCTTACGCGTAAGCCTAATATAAATTACTCTATTATTTAATTAGAGTAGGTAACTATATAATATATAATATTAAACTACTATTACTAAAGCTTAGTATATATAACTATGATATAGAGTTAGATAATAAAGGAGTAGATTTGAATATAAGCTAATAAGAAGAGGTAGGGGACTAGGGTAAAGCTAGGGTTAATAATCTAATCCTAATTAAGCTAGTAAAGGGAGAGGGATATAATAAAAATATAGCTATTAGCGCTAATAACTTAACCCTAGTTAAAGTACCTACTAATAGGTAGTAAGGGCTTATAGGGTATTAAAATTAATTATAAGTAGTAGAGTAGATTAAATAAACCTAGTATAATCTAATAAATTAATAAGTACGCGGCTATATAAGACTAGGTTATAAGTTAATATTTTATATAATAAGCTTTAATTATAAGTTAATAGATTATATACTAAATTAAATCCTTTTCTTAGGTACCCTTTTATAGGAGTAAGTATAACTTATAAACTAATTATTATATTACCTACCCTTACTTAGTATAAGCTATATACTTAAAAAGAAATATATACCCCTATCTAAATTAAGGTAAGCAGCCTAAGTAATTACTAAGGTATATTTAATTATATAAAGTAATATATTATATTTTACTTTACTTAATATTTAAATAAGTTTTTATCTTATTACCTTTATATACTTTATTAATTATAAGAAATATTCCTATATATTAGACTTAAGATATACTAAGTAATAATTCCTTATAATAATATATAAATAATTATTTATTATATTAATAATTATTTATATATATTAAGTTAATAGCTATTAATCTAAACTAGTAAGATTAGACTTAATAAGGTTATACTTAGTAAGGTAAGTAAAGGTATATAGCCCTATTAATAAACCTTATTTATAATAAGTATTATTAATTAATTATAAATAGAACTTATATTTAAGACTACTACCTCTATATAAGTTATAATTATTATTAAGTTAAAGAAAATATTACCTTAATAGTAAGGGATAAGATCTATATTACCTATTTAAATTTAATAATAAAATATAATAAATAAAATATAATAAATCTTATAATAAGATAGAAGACCCTCCCTATTTAAATATAACTAAAGTATATAATAAGATTGTTATAATAAAGGCGGATTAAGAGCTAGTAAGAGAGGATATTAAGAAATAGTATAAAAAGGTAGGTATTAAAGACTTTAAAAGTAAAAAAGCCTAGGTAAAGAAGTAGGATTTTATTATATAACTAGGCTAAAAGTATAAGTATAATAAACTATACCTACTAAGTAGTCTAAATAAAGATAGTAAACTTAGTATACTCTCTAAAGTAATATAATAGGTTTACTTAAATATTAGATAATAGAACCTTAAGACTAAATAAAAAATTAAGAGGGAGAAGGAAGGATATAAAGAATAATAAATATTACCCCTCTAAGATATAAGTTTAGACTATTTAATAATAAAAGATAGTATAATAGTATTATTAGCCTTAAAATAATAAATAGAATAAGAGGCTATATAGAATTAAGATATAAGGGATATTAATTTAAAGGTAATATATAATAGGAAAATTACTAGGTTTCTTTTATTAGATATTATTTAATTACTTAACTCTTTATTAGATATAAGAAGCCTATTAATATACTTAACCTTAGACTAGTTTATTTAATATTATAATAAAGACCTAGAGCTAAAGCCCTTAGAAGTAATATTATAATTTAAGTATAAAGAAGCTTAAATTTTTAACTAAATTAACTAATAATTACTAACTTTATAAGGTTATAAAGGAGGTTATTAATAGTATAAGTACTAACCTTATATTTAAGTTTATAGTAGGATAGGATAATTCTACTTAATAGGCCTCTATTCTATTAATTACTCTATTAAAGACTCTAGGTAAGTAACTACCTTCTCTAACTATTAGGATAATAAATAGTATATAATTAATATCTACTATTATAACTAGGGCTTAAATTTAAATAGGATATCCTTAGCCTAATAATAAGACGCGTAAAATAGAGATAAAGTATAATAAAAGGATATAATAATAGTAGGCTAAAGGTAGAATAGAGGCTATAATAATAGCTAATTAAATATTAGAGATTTAAATAGGATATAATATATTACCTACTTAGAAGTAATTAAAAACTACTATTATAACTTAATTATACTTTAATTAATTATTTAAGACTAAGAGTATTAAGTTATATAATAAAGATAAAGATAATATAATACTAAATATTATAATATTAATAAATTATAACTAAGAGGTAGAACTAGACTAAAAGGGAGAGGTACTTAATAGAATACTAGTAAAGGATAGAAGTATTTAATTAATATAAATAGGTTTATTAGTTATCCTCTTATTATATAAATCTTCTAATCTAATTACCCTTACTAAACTAATTAAAGAAGATAAAGCCTATACTCTAGCTAATAACCTAATTATATCTACTAAATTAGTTAAAGCTTATACTCTAGCTAATAATATAATTATATTTATTAAACTAATTAAAGAAGCTAAAGTCTATACTCTAGTTAATAACCTAGTTATATCTATTAAATTAGTTAAAGCTTATACTCTAGCTAATAACCTAGTTATATCTACTAAACTAGTTAAAGCCTATACTCTAGTTAATAATATAGTTATATCTATTAAATTAGTTAAAGCCTATACTCTAGCTAATAATATAGTTATATCTATTAAATTAATTAAAGAAGTTAAAGCCTATAATCTAGCTAATAACCTAGTTATATCTATTAAACTAATTAGAAAGGCTAAAGTTAATACTTCTAATATTATAATACTATTTATTAAACTAATTAAAAAGGCTAAAGTCTATACTTAGCCTAATACCTTACTAGAGAAGAATAATTCCTTAAATACTATTAATTATACTCCTATACTAGCTAAAAAGCTAATAAGAGTAGGCTATTTAGGGGTACATATTACGTATATATTATTCGGGGAGAAACCCTACTATAAAGATAAAAACTCTACCTGATAATTACAGTTCTCTTAACTATTTATAGCTCCTTCCCTCCCCCCCCTAGCAGGCCTATAACTAGAGAGGTAGTAGAGGGGTCGGGTTTACTACCTATTATACTAAAGTTTCATTTATAAGTAAAACTCCTTTTCCTTATCTAGGGCTTAGCCCCTTTCTCTTTTCTATCTCTACCGGCTATTCTTAATCTAATCCGTTTAGTATAATAGATGAATCCTTATAATAGATAATTTCTTATAGTCCTAGTTATAATATCTATAATAGGGAGGGTATATATATAAAGGGAGGTAATAGAATTAGTACTTACCTACTAGTCTATTAGTGCTAGGTACTACTAAGTAAGGAGGCTAGCGGCCTTAGCGTACTTATAGACTATTAGGTAGGAAGGCTAATATCTATATATCTCTATACGGGTTAGGCCTCTACTACCTACTATTATACTATAGGGACTACCTAGGTACGGCTAAGCATCCCCCCGCCGTATAATAGTAAGGTAGTGGATACCTAGTATATTTACCGCGGTTATATTAGCCGCTATTATTAAGGTATATACGTGTAGAAGATAATAGGTACTATTAATTAACTAGACCGGCGGCCCTATCGCGCTTATAAGCTATTAGGTAAGGAGTCTAATACTTATATCCTATTTCAGGTTAGGTACCTACTACCTATAACCGTACCGTAAGGACTACCTAGGAAGGGGACTAGAGTATCCTCGCCGCCGTATAGTAGTAATAGCGGTAGTATATACCCGGTATACTATCTAGCTTACACTCGATTATTAAAAGGAAGGAAGGGCTAGCTCTATAGTATTACTATCTTTTTATTATACTATTATTATCTATATATACTATAACTACCTTAAGGTAGGTAGACTTAGGCTACCTAGATCACGCGGAGCGGAATCGGCTAGAGTATAAAGACGTAGCCTTATAAGAGACCTTATAGTAGGTATAAGTATAGAAGTATTATATATATCTTATAATATTATAAAGGTTTTATATTAATAGTATTTCTATTATCTTATACTAGTATTACTAATATTACTAGTATATCGCGTTTATAATACGCGTAGGGAAGCGGAGGCTATATTAAAGAGAGGTAGAAGGGTATTTATATAATATATATTTTTTATTTATATCTATATATTCTATCGCGTTATATCTTTTACTATAATCTTTTAAGAGTTCTCCTTCTATCTTCTCTATTTTTCTATCGCGTTAGCGTTCCTATTCTCGTTATTACTATACTCTACCTACGTATTAATTCCGTAATAACTAGGTAACCCTAGACGGTGCTTCTAAAATACCATAAGATACCGTGAGATCTCTCAGCTCTCCTAGTACTGAGATACTAGAAGGTTCGTAGCCGGTACTACGTACAGGTAGATCTCGTCGCTAGCCCTTTAAATACTATTAAATTAAATAAAGTAATTAATTTAATATAGGAATCTAAATTTAAAGGCTAAATTATAGTAGATAACTAGTAATTATTAAGAAATACTAGAGTATTAAATAGATAGGAGTTATAATCTATAATAAAGTAGGGATTTAATAATACTTAAGTAATATATAAATAAAAAGTTATTAAGTAAGGCGTAGATATTAATCCTATTATAAAGCTAGATATTAAGGATATAAAATTATATAAGATAATAGATATTATAAAAGAAGGAGAGGAAGATATAATAATAAAACTAGCTAATAACTATCTAATTATAATAACTAAATAGCTTTATTAATAGGATAAGAGGTAGAAGGATTATACTTATCTATTTTACTTTAATCCTAATATATATTATTAAGCTAATAAGACTATTAAGTTATTTAAGTTATTATTAAATCTTAAGCTATTTTAAGTATTTAAGGTATTTATCTACTTTAAGATAGAGGTATTCTAGAATAATAAATACCTTATAAATATAATAGGACTTAGAAAGGTAATAAATTAAAGTACTCTACTTAAGATTATTAATTAATAAGGGTTATAAACTATTAAAGCTATTAGGGTAATTATCTTAAACTAGACCCTTATATTAATTATTAATAATATTAAAGAAGCTAGGATTAAAGGGAGATATAACTTATACTTTTTAAAGGGAATATAAAAGGACCTTTAACTACTTAATATTAAATACCTATCTAATAACCCCTTTAATATTTAATATATATATATTAATACTAGAATATCCTAAAAGCTAAAGCTAAGTTATAACTTAACCCTTATACTTATACCTCTACCTTTACTATCCTATTAATTAGGATAGATAAAGTATTTCTTAAGTATAAAGGATTAATAGTATAAGTAGACTTTATAATATATATATAATAATACTAAATTAAAAGTATATATATTAAAACTAGATAAAAAGGACTATTAATTTATAATATCTTCTAGGGATATCCCCTACTTTAATAACTTAAATAATAAGTTATATATACTTTACTTTACTATTATAATATTATATAATAGATAGGTAAAGAAGAAGCTAGTAGATTATACTTTAAAAGTCTTAAAGATAAGTAAAAAGCCTTATATTATACCTTAATAGTAATAATAGGTAATAGGATAAGGCTATATTATATTTAATAAAGTATATATTAAATTTAATAAATATACTAGGATAATTAATAAAGTTTAAGTACTTAATATAATTATAAGGAGTTAAATACCTTAAAAGCTCTTCCTTACTAAAACTCTATTTAAAGCGTTACTTATTTATATAATAAGCTAGGTAAGTATATTTTAAGATAGTAATATAAGGTAGGCGTTATATCTTATAATATTAAACTACTTTTAAATAAATAATTATTACTAAAACTTATAATACTATATAAAGTTAAAGTTTAATAAATTTAATAAGATATATAATATCCTTGTTAAGTAATATAAGGCTAAAAATATACTAGTAGAGGCGTATTATAAGTATAAAGATATAATAACTATTATTATTTAAATATTATAACTATATTATATTAATAACTTAAAGTTTTTAGGATATCTATTTATAAAACTCTAATCTAACTACTATTATAAATACCGCTTAATATACCTAGAATAATATAAGGATATACTAGACTAAGGGTTTAAAGGGATAATTATAAAAGTTAAGAAGATATTTTTAAACTAAGTTAAACTTTATAAATAGGATAAGAAGGTTATTATATTAATTATATTAATAAAAATATAACTAATAGCTATATATTATATAAGAATTATATTATTATTCCTTAAATTATTATTTTAAGAAGAGATTAAAGAACTAACTTTTATATTAAGGGAATTAATAACTAATAAATAGCTTAAAACTATACCTAGAAAACTATATAAATTAGAATAATAAGACTTACCTTATAAGTAGTTAATATATTAGATTACTAAGGTTTTAAATTACTTAAATATACTAGTATTAAAGGTTACTTTAAATAGTATATAAGAAAGAAAAGAAAAATTCCTTATTTTAATAATAGGGCTTATATTAGCCCTTATTATTTATTAGGTATATATTTCTAATAGGCTATTACTTTATATTAATAATTACCTTAGAATTAAAGTATTAATTAGTATATAAGTTATTTATAATATATTAAAGGAACTTATTACCCTAATCTATTTAAGCCTAATTAAGTATAAGGTTACTAAAATTATTAAACTCTTCTAGGAAGGTAAAGATAGTAAGAAGAGTTTATATCTTAATAATATCTTATAAATCTTTATTAAGTTTAATATACTTCTATTTATAAGATATATATATATATAATAATAAGATTTATTACTATCTTTAACCTTAAGTAATTATAAAGGAATAATATATAGGATATTATATAAGTTAATTAAATTAAGTAAGATAGGAAAATAATATTACTTAAACTTATAAATAACTCCTTAAAACTTAAAAAGGTTATATCTAATATAAAAACTACTTAACTTAAGATATATAAATTAATAAAAGTTATAATAAATTTAATAGATAGTAATTATAAGGTATTAAAGGAGGATATAATTATAGATAAAAATATTAATAATAAAAGTAATCTATTTAATAAGGAAGGTTAAATTATTAACTAATAATATAAAAATAGTATATATATATAGAATTCTTCTAAGGTAATAGGTAATAGTAAACTAAGTAGGAATAAATTAAATAGAAATAGAATATAATAATATTATAATATAATAAGATTATTATTAGATATCTTTATATATTATAAGTTAATATTAAATATATTAAATATAATAAGTTTATAATAATTATATAGAATATATACTTTATAAAATAATTTAATTATATAATTAAATAAAATAGGATAAATTAATAGAAAGGGTTTACTACTTAATATTCTTACCTAGATATATATAGTAACTTATACGCGAGTACTAGTTAGATAATTTATAAAGGTTAAGGGTTCTTTAAATATACTAAATATATAATAACTACTCTAGCTATATATAAAGGTTTAATAAACCTATATAAGATATAAAAAGGCGGAAAATACGGGTAGTATAGATCCTAATATTCTATATAGCTTCCTAGTTTACTAATATAGTAAAAGACTAGGCCTATCTTTTATCCTTTAAGATAACCTTATATATTATATTAGTAATAAAGGAAAGTATAAGCTATATATACCTCTATTATTAGAATAAGAACTTTTTAAATAAGTATATAATCCTTTAAATTATAGTAGCTACTACTAATATTATAATTAACTCTCTAACTCCGTATATATTTATTACCTATTAAAAAACCTATAGATATATATCTCTTATTACCCTTAGTACTAATTAAATTAGATAAAGAGGTATCTATTATATAATATATAAGTTTTAATATTAATACTATTAATACCCTTTTATACTATTATAATAGATTTTATTATTACTTTATTAATAATACTTATAAAGAAGAACTAATTACTTACTATTATATATAAGTTCTTAAAGAAGGTCCTTTATTTATAAGGCTTAGATATATAGAAAGCTTTAGAGTAGGCTAAGGTTATATTATATAAACTCCTATCTTATAATTAGGGTATACTATAAAGTATTATTAGTAATAGGGACTCTTACTTTATATTAGACTTTTAGTAAGAAGTCTTTAAGTATTTTAGAGTTAAATTTCTTATATCTATAATATACTATTTATAGATAGATAGATAAAGTAAATATATTAATTAAATAGTTAAAATTATAATAAGGTTTTATTTAACCTATAATCTTAATAGTTAGAATAAATAGGATCTAATACTACTATATATCTAAAGTATATTAAATAACTTATTAGCTATTATAAGCTTCGCTTTAAATAAGTTATACTATAGATTTAAGGTAAATAATACTATAAATATACTTACTACTAGAGATATACTTATAGAAGCCTTTAGTAAGCTATAGCTTACTAAGTATAAAGAAGTAGAGGACTATAATAAAAGCGCGTTATAATAGTAAATATAAAGAGTTAAATCTTATAGCTAATAATAAAGTATTCTTATATCTCTATTATAGCTATCCTATATCTTAGTAAGGCTAGCATCCGTCTTAGCTATACCTTAGTAAAAACCCTTGAGACGGATACTATACTAGGATATAGGATAAGATTTCTAGGTTAACTAACTAAAAACTATCTTAGTAATAAGTAGAACTATTTTAAGTTTTATATAGAGTTTATTCCTTTACTTATAAGCTAGAATTTCTCCTAATAATAAAGATATAGCTAGTAGTATCTATTATATAGTTAGAGCCTAAAATAATAGATTCTAACTTATATAAAAGAGTATTTAATTAAATAAATCCTCTACTAATTACTATAAAAGATAGTATAAAGTATAATAATAAATATAAAATTAATTAACTAATTAATAAGTAAGTTAGCTGTAGTAAAACATAGTACCTTATTAAATAGATTAGATATAGTAATAAGTATAATATATAGTATAACTTAGAGAATCTTAGTAAGGCTAGTAACCTAGTAAAGGCTTATAAAGATAGGTAGATAAAAGGTTAATATTAAAGACCTTAATAGAGGTAGTTTAATTACTATTACTTTTAAAAATAATAGTAGGAATAATAAGGATATTAGTCTTATTTATTCTTAATAGATATATTAATATAATTACTAGCCTATTCCTTTATTACTAGCCTATTTACTTATTTATAGAAGGAGTTTAAAGACTATAAAAGTAGTCCTTATATTAGTAAACTAGGAACCTACGTAAAATAAATAAAACTACTAATTCTACTAAAAGCGTATTTTTCAAGTAAAATACAGGTAATAAATAGGAAAATTTCAGGTTTTTTTATTCTAGCTTAAAAACCCTAAATATAGAAAATCTGGATTTAAGGCCTTAAATCCGTGATTTTCCTCTAGCGCTAGGAAGAAATAGGAAGCTCGCTAGAGCTATAATAGCTACGTCGTTAACGCTAGCGTAATATAGGTTTTAAATACAGTCGATTCACGTAATTTATATATATATAAAGTACCTCCTCCTAGCCTAGCCCTGTTTCTTATACTTATATTACGCCTGCGATTAATTCTCTTACTAAGTACTAGTACTATTAGTTAACTATTAATAAGACTTAGTACCTTATTATAATTACCTAGTTAGTACTAGCCTAATATAGTTATATTATAGCTAATTAGTAGGATTTATCTCCTATTAGTCTTATTACCTAGTATTTCTAAAAGTTACTAAATATATATCTTATAACTTATAGTATTATTTTAAGCTCTAGGACTAATATATAAGTGTATTAGTTATATATATATAATACGTATAAATAAGTAATATACAAGCTCCCCTAGTATACTAATATAATAGAATCCTTAATAGCTAATTAATTAATCTATATAAACTAGATAGAGTACTTATTAAAGCTAGTAGGTCTTTTTTTTAACGTAGTTTTTAGAAAATTATAGCTAGTCTAGTTTCAGTTTATTTTAGCTATAACTTTGATATAGTATAGAAAAATAGTATAAGTATATAATCCTATACTAAAATATATTAATTTCCTATTAGGGCTAGCCTAATAACCCCTCAGGCCTATAAATACCCCCCTAGGCCTCTAGAACTACTAGGGCGGGGGTCCCCGAATTACTAATAAAGTAAAGTTAAAAGTTAAATCTAGATAAGTAGCTCTTACTAGTATAAAGAGAAGAGAATAAGTCTTAGAAGTAAATCTTTAATATAGAAGCTTCTAGTTCTTTAGGAAGGAGGTAGTATTATGAAACTATGTAATTATATACTATAAACCTCTTTATTAAGTAGTAGTTAAGGTAAGGAAGTAGTAACGGAGGAATAGCTATTAAAGGATAGACAAAGCGGTACGATAGAATAGCGCAACTGGAGAATAGATGTAATATATCTTAGATACCAAAGTATCTACTAATGGATCTGCTAATATAGCCCTGCCGTTGGATTTCAATTTCCCTTTGATTTCCTTCTTGCGACCATTTCCTTGACCACGTCATCCTCCAATGTCTGAATAGCAGCGCTAGAGTATTCGGGAAAGGGCCCATCCTGTAGGCTTCTTGTCCAACCCACATAGGGATCATTATCTCGAACCAACTTTGAGTTCTCCATGAACCTCTTCCGGATGTGAGCCGTTATGTTAGAGCCCTCTAACAACAACCTCTGTTGGGACTCAAAGATGAGCTCCATGGCTTGCAGAAGCACAATCTGTGATGAAGATCGTGGTACGATATCCTTCATGTGTTCTTTCAATAGCAGGTAGAATGATACATGTCGATTGGCGCCGCCCAGGTACGTATCTTGCAGACTCAGCTCATAGGAAGCTGGGTAGAATCCAGCGAGCTCCCAGTCAATGATACCGGCCAGCTTGCAACTGGATTTACCACCTGAAGAGGGGCGTGATTGAAGAATCAGGTTGCGTGGACTAAGATCGTTGTGGCAAAGCACGGCTTCTCCTAGCCATTTGTCAATGTCGGATTTGTGGATGATTGTCGACCCAAGATCAATAAAACTGGACTGCATCCTAATATCTCCTGAATCAACGATGGGTTCCATAGTATAGAATGGCTTCTTGAGCTTTCGCCTTTCCATGATTGAGTTCAGCAAAGCAGGTCCGTCATTCAGAAAGCCCGTATGGGGGCCCCCGAAGGCACCAGGCTGCTCGAAACCCTTCGGAACCTCGTCACCTTCTTCACGAAACGTCTTGCCCAGAATTTCCTTGACCCTCTTGTCACTTAGCCGAACAGAGTGTAATTTTTCGAGCGCTTCGACTAGCTCAGCTACAACAGAGCTCTGCTCCTCGGCGCTCATCTGCTGCCACACATCTTCCAAGAGATCCCCCTCCACAAGCTCAATCACTGAGAAGTGGAACATTCTTCCTTGCGCGTTCTTTGCCTTGCCGACCTGAAGGGTTTGTGGGACAAGTTCCGGAATGATGGTCGCAGCGATTTTTTGCATAGCAGCAATCGTAGTGAATGTTGTGAAACTCTCATTCTCAGCCTCTAATCGGACTACACATCCAGAGTGACGATCCTCGAGACCCTTTGGGAATTCTGCCTTGAACACACACTTGTCCCAGTTCTGGAGAAATATTGAGATGGTCTCTGGTTGAATGGTGGCAAAGATCTGCTTGAGCAGGCTGTCATCGGGGGTGACATCGCGATCTGCCATGGTGACGTTGGTATGGTCCTTGCGTATTGTGGTTCAGGTAAACTGCGTAGGTATATGAAAGGTCGTCCAAGCTCTTTATCTTTACAATTGTGGACTTTAATAAGCTACTTTTACGTCAAGATCTGTAGCACTCATAAGATAGTTTCACTTTTATCGTAAGATCTTTCTTGGAATCTGCCTAGGTGATAACTTATATGGCTTCGGATTTTAACCCCCGAAAGCCCCTGAAGCTATACCCCGGAGTTAATAGGATTCAAAACTCCGGGCCGTCCGGAGTAGTAGGGCTAGACGGTTACAAGGTCTAGCCGAGGACGTGCCCCGTCCACTGCATCAGCCGGTGTGTCGGAAAAATATGGTAGGTAATGGTAAGGGATTCTTTGTGCACAATGAGATAGAATGAGAATGATGTAAAGCATTCCCTGTATGTCCCCACAAGAATTCTGTCTAAATGAGTGTCGTGGTTGTTTCAAACTCCCTCCGATCTGTCAGCTCTACGTTTGCAACCCGTTCCCTCAGCAAATTCCTCCACCTAGTGCTGCCTCCACCTTTCCTCCACCTTCTGCGTACTCATGACGTCGTGCCTGATAGGCTCTGATAATGAAATGTTTAGTGAACGAAGCACTTTGATGTCAGATTTGAGACAAAACATACATCGAGCTTAATTGGAGCCACAAGTGCAGACTTTGGCGGACCCGGTGTAATTCAATCCACACTCACTACATTGGTTGCGGTCGACCTGCTCAAAAGGCGTGATGACATTGCCAAGGGCTGGCATAGCTTTGACGTGACTGTGCATGCTGCTTGAGTACAGCGACAGATTGGGTACCTCAATAAATGGTGTTTTTTCTGAGACGATGTAAGGGGATGATGGCGTTGAGTAGGTTGCAGAAAAAATACAACTGATGCGAAGAGTTTCGGTCACAATATATACCTGGAATGAACACCCGGAGGCTTGCGAGCACCTTTCCCTTGATTTATTCTCCCCCAATAGAAGGCTCCTTTCTTATCATGTGCATGGTTGCCTCGACAGTAAGGCTCTTGTCTTGACATGTATTTTGTTGCCTCGACAGTATGGTCTTATCACCAATAATTCCCCGCGCATCCTCAGCTGCACTCAGCTCACTAACCAGCCCTGCTACTATCCCCCCACCCTAGATAGATTCTAACCAGGGCTTTTTACAAGAGACCTGATAAGGGATTTAGCAAATAAATATCGTTAAAACTTTTGTGTTACTAAGGGGGCCCGCCTTCTTGAGGGGGCACGGGGGGGATAGTACTGAAACACGTCATAGAAGACTACGTCCGCAGTGAAATCCTTGCAACCATTCTCAAATATTGATTGGCAGTCATTCCCTCTCCTCCTGGAATTGGTGGGTTGATTTGGACTCGTAGGGTCAACTCCAACCGCCCGCTGCTTCCATATGAAGGATTTGTAAGGTTCGTTTGACCTGACGGCGTAATTCGAGCTCCATATTACTCTTCTGTCAGTTGGTGTCGCATTTAGTCGAGGGCATAGCTTACACTGGCCAATCTCCAGACAGGATCATCCCTCTCCAGAAAAAGGGGAGGCTAGGAATGCGGCTCGATCATGCTGAAGCTTGCGGGGCAAGCAGGTGCAAGATCGCCGGCAGCCCTCGTTCTTCCAGGAGCCGATCGTAATATTCACCGAATGGGCTTATAGTAGCGAAGTATGTCGCAAAGCATGACTCATTCCCTAAAAGCGATCAAGGCGCTTAGCGGAGAGGGCTTATTGTCATTCCTGCCAATAGATATTCCCGCCCGAATGACGGACCCTAAGTCAATGTACTGTGGTAGTACTCGAATGGGCCTTGTCGGCCTCTGCGGATTTAGGGACACGAGTTGCAAAGGCACTAGAAAATATTCCGACCATTAAGGACGTGAACCGACATGAAGAGATTCGCACCTTGAGGTTTGAAGTCCTTCTCACCGTGCAAGAACAATCCCTTTCTGCCCTTGTCTACGAGTGTCCTTAGAAACTTCTGAACCTTCGAGATGTGCTTCTGACCATCGCGAAGCCTTCCGGGGGGGATAGAGGCAAATTTGCCAGCATAAACGCGACACAGGTTAGATCCGTCAATGTCCATCTCAGACTTCGGCACGCGGGCTTACGAACTGAGAGCTTCATCTTCTTCGGCGATGCCAAAAAGCCAGATTTCACTAATCCTTACCTTCAAGATTGGGGACGTCCCTCTTCCCCTAGCATCTACCAACATCCCGAGTATCAGGTTGGCGAAATCCACTGGTTCTACGATGTTTTGTCTCTGATGATGATATTGTCGGAGATCGCAGAGTGGAAACCCGTTGATAGAACTTTTCTGGACGCAAAATGAGCTGTCACGAGAGAAGTGGTAGAGGAAGGAGGTCATGGATGCTAGCTGGAAGGGCGAGCGGACTGCGAAGATTATGCAGTATGGGTTCAAGTTTCTCGAGGAAGATCGCGTTATGCTCGAGAACCTCAGCAGGAAGGAAGTCAAGCGTTTCTTCGATACACTCTGCAGTCTTATCGGATGACCTTGAAAGGTGTTATGACGAAGGCATCCATTGTATAGCACCATGAAAATGTCCACTTCTATGATCAGGTCTCTCTGATACATCGCCCTCCTCGTATTCTCTCTCTCTCTTTGCTTAGGTAACACCAGCAATAATAGAGCGTTCCCTAGCAAGTGTATAAATCCATTGGATCTGGAGAAAGACTGGTGAATAGCATCTTCTGCCCACTCCTAGATCCCTCGAATATGCCCACACACCACGTCCACACTCCCAACTTGAAGCCGCAAATTATAAACTGTGCCGATATGTCGTGACTTCTGCCATTTGACAACATGCTATGAGCTCTTCGCTGGGTGACGAAGCCCGCTCATAGGTGAAGGCATTTTGCCATATCCCGACGCAATAGCTCGGCCAAATAGTCGCACTATCCTCAAGAAGCTGTGCATAGACGCGAAGCGGTGTCAAACAACCATCAAGCTTGTATGTTCTCAGCCCTCTGATCCCTTCTTGGATGTCTTCGGACGATTCGTCCCCTCGCGCCCAGACTTCGAACTCCCTCGAGGCTTCGCGCCCTTGACTGCGATTGACTTCTTCTTGGACGATGCGCGGGTGCGAGGACCTGACGGATTCGGCTTGCGTATGTTCGAAGGAGGTTCGTAGGGTGGCGCTGGTTCACCCTGTTTTGGGAACATGCTGTATTCAGGTAAACGACCGGCGAGTCTTCGACTTCCCCGCTCCAGCTTGTATACTTTTCGTTGTCTTGTGTTGTGGGTTTTTGACCACAGACCTCGGTCGGCGCTATCATGGACTGCATCGGAAGCTCTGTTCTTGTCTGCCTTGGGTTGTTTTGTGCGTGTCTTCCGTGAGACTTGTGCAGTGCTCTCTTCGGGCTTGTCCACCACATCGGAAGCTCTGGCACGTTTAACCGACGATCAGCGATTGAGGCTTGGGCAAGCGTCGGTGCGATTCGTCGGGATCGGGTGCCTCGGTCGCTTTGGCGCTGTGCCGTGTTCTTTGTTATTCTCCCGCCAGGGGTATTGCGAGAGGTGTCCTTTGTTGCTCGAGGTGTTGGCGCTCGCAGTCGCGATGCTTTCTCGGTAGCTGAAGTATCGGCGGTGGTGCCTACCCCCGGTTCCTGTTCGTGTTGGCTGGAGACGCGGGCGTGGATATTCCGGCGCCAGGCATCGCGTGCATCCTTTTCTTCTTGGTCGCCTCCCTCATCTTCGCGTTCGTTCCTGGCCTCGTCTATGAGGCCTTCTTTGAGAAAATTCTTTCGAATTGATACTGTCCCTCATCCAAATGCAAAAGTCTTCGGTTCAACTCCAGTAGTTCCCATGGGTGTAAGTATCTCGCGGTCTCTTATGAGGACGGTTCGTCTGGCTCTAGCGTAAGCACACGAGGCTTAGGGCTCGGGTACGTGCTGAACCCGGTGGCATTGTTCTGCTCGCTGCCGTCATTGCTGTTGCTGTCGTTGTTGTCACGCGATGAAGATGCTGGATTGCTGCCATGCTCGACCGATGGCAGAACCTTCGACAGCCGAGCCCACAACCGATGCCAGCCATTATTAAACACACCGTCTCGCGGATCAAACGGCCGCCCCTCAATCTTGTGTCCTATCACCCTCAAAATCTCTCTCACGACGCTTGTAGGCTGCATCGGGGGCATAGGTATTGCTTTCCTGGAGCATAGTCTTTCGGTGGTCGTATCAGTCGTCGCCGAAGTGCTTTCGGCTCCAGGCCGCGTATGTGTCGGGATCATATGCTTCTGGTTCTAGCGTCCACTGCACTCGTCTTTTCGGATCGTACGTCTCGGGATTGTATGTTCGTGGTATTGGCATCCACAGCGCAGCCACAAGGCTGATGGTCCCATCAGGCTCGTGGCCGGTACTGCTGGACTCGCAATCGTTGCTGGAATTATTGCCATCAGACAGCAGATGTGCATTGTGGGCGGGGGTCTCGATAGACGCTTTAGGTTTCGAGCGTTGACGACGTGTGCGCGCACTCGGAGCCATTGAGATAAGGATGAACGAGTAATCGAGTAGCAAAATGTGTACTGTGGTATGGCGAGTTCGAAAGTCGGCGATGTTGAAGGTGAAGGAAGGAAATCAAGTGTGCGATTGTTTGAGCGGGGAAATGTAAACGGCCCCTCGGGGAGCAGCCCATCAATCAGCAGCGTATGCGCTACGGAGTACTAGTAATCTTTTGATCACTATAATTATAAAACGAAGTGGTTTAGTACGGAAAACCAAATTAGTACAGCTTCTAATTAGTCTAAAGGCTAGAGCTTAGTAGCTTTTCCTTAGGAAACTACTTTAAAGTTTATATATAAATACTAATTTATATAAGATACTTTAAGGAGATAAACTTTATAGTTAATTAATAAAAGTAAAGTATTATTAGAATTATATCTAGACTAACCGTCGAGTCAGGTTTTAGTACTATGAATTAGTACCGACCCGAATACTTAGTACTACCTCCTAGTACCGACTCGAATACTCGGTACCAGTTTCCGGTACCGACCCGAATACTTGGTACCAGTTTCCGGTACCGACCCGAAAAGCCCTCGGTACCTTGGCGAGTCGGGTTAGACCGACCCGACTCGCCAAGGTATCGCTAAGACGCTAAGCCCCTAATAAAATAGTAAGGCGCCCTACTTTTTTTTTAAAAAATTATCTTTATACTAAAAATAGATTAATTTTTTAATTAGAATTTTACTACCCCCTTTAGTTCCCTAGGGATATATATTACCTTTTTATATTACCTTAAAGAATTACCTAGGTTAGGCTAGGTAATAATAATAATAATACTTAATAATATAATAGTAAATTATAGATATAATAGTAAATACT